>Ga0209728_1000057_pt1 | contig 103584 bp, 127 predicted proteins | sample RifGroD1_FD_183997 | JGI IMG/M metagenome (GOLD analysis project Ga0209728, IMG submission 183997) | Groundwater microbial communities from Rifle, Colorado, USA - Groundwater D1 (SPAdes) (version 2) | ecosystem: Environmental > Aquatic > Deep subsurface > Groundwater | place: Rifle, Colorado... | reverse complement strand
GTTACTTCATCAGGTATGGGTGGCACAGTAGGTCGTGGTGCATATCTTGAGATATACTTCTATGATGATTATGGTGTTTCTACTGGCACTAAATTAGTACAGGATATGTTAGTAGTTAATGGAACCGTAAACATTGCCCAATCAATAACTCCTCCAACGGGGACAAAAGTAATCAGAGTTAATCTTACCACTCAGCACACTGTTACGGGAACATTCACCTTCACCAACCCCATGCTAAACCTCGGCCCAACAGCACTCCCATTTGAACCTGCTGATCCATCTTATCAATACTTCCCCTGCAAATTAGCTGATGGTGAGACATTGCAGGAGATTGATGGACAGGCGGTTAAGACTAAGAAGATACAGGATGTTGTATTGGATGGTAGTTTGGGTTGGGGTCTTATATCATCATCTAGTGGGTACAAGAGAGTGTATATTACAAATCCAGCCAATTACCAAATACCATTATCTGGTTTAGTAGCAGTAAAGTATGACGGAAAAATTCTAACAACTGATGCAGGAACAAATAGCGCATCAGATCAAATTGCAAACAGTGCTTCTTATATATACCTAACCATTTCCTCCCTAGACTCAGGTTGGGGGGACGACTTTACCCCCTCAATAGCAGAACAACAAGCGTACTTTTATCGGTGGCAAATGAATAATGGAACATTTGGAACTCCTTATAATGGTACAGGAACAAAGACATGGATTCCTCTCGGTGCGACAAGTAATGCAGGAGCAGTAACAGTTTGCCCTACTGCTGATTCAACATCTACTTATGATCATTATCAACTCCACTACACCCTCGCACAACCAACCACTGAAATAATCATACCTGAAGGTTCATTAGCGATGCACGATGGATTAAATCAGGTTGAGTTGAGTGAAGGGGTTGTGGTTAGGGAAGCTGTAGTGCCTCAATTATACAATGGTTTTTGGAGAATTTGTGACACTGAAATTACTGCTTCTAATACTAAATATAGGAATAAGTCTCTGTTAGCAATTTATAAAAATGGCATTATGGATAATCACAATTGGACTATTGAGAACAATCTTCTTTATAGTTATGGGCTATTCAGGGCATATACTTCTACTAACTTCGACCCCACGGCTTTCTATGAAGTAACCTATGAAGTCTTGGATAAATACCTCTACACCACAAACGCTCTAACTGCAACAGGAACTTACGACACAAATGATCATACTGTTTTAGGTCATACAGTGGAGAAGGTTTCTGAAGTTGAGACTAGGGTTAGCGTTGTGGAGAGGGGTAAGGCAAACGCGCAACAGCCCAACTGGATTGCACCTACTTTGCTGAATGGGTGGGTTAATTATGGTGGAATAAATGATACAGTAGCTTATTTTAAGGATAGTTTAGGCATGATACATTTGAAAGGTTTTATGTCAGGAGGAACTCTTGGTGTATCAGCATTTCTCTTACCCGTAGGATACAGACCTCTACTTGCGGCTACGTTTGCTACAGTGGCTAATAATGCTATAGGTGCAATAACTGTAACATCTTCTGGGGGAGTTATTATGGGGGCAAACGGTTTGGGGACAGGTTGGTTTTCGCTTTCCAGTATTCCACCATTCAGAGCAGAACAGTAAAGGAGTAAAACAATGAAAACAGTCGGTGAAGTCCTAGAAGAACTAGCCAAATTTCCTAAAGATGCGTTATGCTACGCCTATGAAGGTGAGATGCACGGTATTGTTATTGTAGACAAAGATACTGATGAGCAACTAGGTACTGTTGAAGGAATGGAGGAATATTGATATGAAAAAAGTAATACGCATTGACCAAAATGGATATTTCGTAGAAGATGTATTATTGGAAGACTGGGAGGAAACATCCGAAGGTCTAGTTTCTCTCGAAGTTCCTGCAGGATTATATCTTCCTAGATATGTGGCAGGTGAGTGGGTTGAAGGTAAATCGCAGGAAGAGATTGATGCTATTAGGAATGTGGTAGCGCCAAAGACAGAATTTGAGCTACTGCAAGAAGAAAGCGCCAAGCTAAAAAATGAATTACTGGTAACACAAACTGTACTTGATTTTGTTTTAGTTAATTTTATCCCCATGTTTTAGACATGGGGATAATAACATATGAAGGAGGTGAAAGGAGGTGGAAAAGAATATGGCAGCATACTTTGCAATGAGGACAATAACCAAGTATAACGAATCAGGATTAGTTGCAGCACAGACATACTACAATCAAATCTTTGCAATCCCGCTCTACCAAACGTACCAAGCTGATACCAACGCGATTCTAATCGTTGACGGTTATGGTGATGTAATTCCGGTAGTTTAAGTCCCTACTCATCCGTGTGCTAGTTAATCTACTTCCGAAGCCCTCCTGAATGGAGGGCCTTTTTTATAATTAGGTATAGGCTAAAACTGTATACTATGGTAATATTAGCTATGCCTAAATACTTCCGAAGTTAATAGCAAGGGGCGGTGCTTATGGGTGGACCTACAAATTTAACGTTAAATTCTATGCCATGGTGGGTAGGTATTGTCGCTGCAATTGTATCTGGACTGTGTGGTTATTTCACCACTCGAATGACTTCCAAGAGCAGGGTGCAATCAGAAAAGGACAAGGTTCAAGCAAAAGCTCAGTCAGAACTAGTAACTCAGACTGTAGAACGTCAAAGACAGCTTGATGAGCGACAAGATAAAATGATGGATGACTTTTGCACGGATATTGACCGGCTGCGTGACGAACTTCTACTCGTAAGAAAAGAGCTAAATGCCGAGAGGAGCCACAGCAGGGCCTTAAGTGTGGAAATGGAGTCAATTAAAACTGAGAACCGCAAGCTAAGTGAGGAAAATATTAGGTTGCAAGAGCAAGTCACTGAGTTAAAGGCTGAGCTTCAGAAGGTACAGAGTAATGAACGGGCAAGGTCTATGCGTGAGGAAGGAGTCAATGCCTAGTGAAGGAGAGAACCAGACCCTATGCCTACATAAACCTACACCATACTGCAGGGCATGAAGAAAATACGCAAAAGGTTCGTGAGATCCATACTGGACCACCAAATAACTGGGGAGATATTGGCTACAACGCTGTAATTGAACCTAATGGGGCCATTGGCATAGGGCGGGATACTAAATGGTGTGGAGCCCATAATCCGGGGATGTCACCTGACAAGGTTCATTCGATGAATGAAGTAGCTTTTGCGGTTTCACACATAGGTGATTTTACGAAAGATGCTATGGGGGAAGCCCAGTTTCGATCATCCATAAAATATGTAGCTCAAAAAATGAAAGAGTTTGGCCTAGTACCCTCAAAGAGGACCATTAGAAAACACAAGGATGACTACGCTACGGATTGCCCAGGGGATAACTTTCCCTATGAACGATACGTTTCTGAGGTTATAAGGCTAATGAAAGGAGGAAGTACGGTGCCAGCTATTGCTATCTTAAAATTCTCTCCTGAAGATGACTGGTCAGCTAAGGACATCGATGCTAGACTCGGTGGTGTGGCCACATACGTTAGGCAGGGCACAGACCGAAAGATTCCTTCAGAAGCTATGTCTGCCACTAAACTCATCGTCATTGGTGGACCAACAACAGGACATCCTAATGAAGTCCTGCTATCTGGAAAGACTAAGTATGATACAGCTGCAGCGGTAACTAAGTACTTAGGATAATATACTAAGAAAGGAGAATGGTTATCTTATGGACGTTGCTGTTACCTTTGCCTCGGTATTGGCACCTGTTGTTCTTGCCTTAGTACAGGTTGTCAAAACATCGTTTCCCATGCCAAAAAACTTTATCCCACTTCTCGGGCTACTCTTAGGGCTCATTGTCGGGTACTTAGCCTACCCGTTTACTGATCTAACAGTTCCTGTTAGACTGTGGGCCGGAGCCATTGCCGGCCTAACTTCAGTAGGCCTCTTCGAAACTTTTAACACCCGGGTTGGCCTAACAACTGAAAAAACCCCAAATACTATCTCTTCAGCAGGGGCTATTATATCATCTAGATCCAGCTACGCAGTGGATAGTGAGTCTAACTTAGCGCAGGATGTATCTAAGCATTTAACTTCCAAACAAAAGATTATAGGATTTTAATATAAAGGGTAAAAGCCAGTGTAGTTAAAATCACTGACTTTTTACTTTACAAACTTGTTCAGTGTTGTTATACTTTGCTCAAGTGGTAGGGCAATATCACAGGGCTCAGAAGACTTCAAGCTTCTGAAGTAGAAAACAGGGGGAATAAACCATGGCTAAGGCAGATTTTACCGGGGAAATTATGAATAAGCCTGAACTCATTGCAGCCGTTCAAGAAAAAACAGGAAGCAATAAAAAGGATGCAACAGCAAGCGTGAACGCAGTTTTTAAGATCATCGAGGAGCATCTGGCTAAGGGAAACAAGGTTCAAATCGTCGGACACGGTACATATGCAACAGTAGACCGTGAAGCACGCACCGGGCGTAATCCTCAGACAAAAGAGCCTATTCAGATACCAGCTAAACGGGTGCCAACCTTTGACCCCGGTAAGGGTTTGAAAGACGCTGTACTGATCAAATAGACGGTGGTATACTGTACTAGGTATAAGGTGCTCTAACGCCTTAGACTTGGTGTCCACTTGAAAGTACCTTCTCTTGGCAGGGGTGTATTCATTTTCAAATGGGGTGAAAAAGTAGCTTTTCCTAGCAGGGGGCTACTTTTTCTATGCCCTTTTACTACCGTCCACTCTTTAAAGATGCCTATGTATAGTATAGATAGAGGGGAGTATCCCCTAAAATAAAAGGAGCGTGTAATGATGAAACAACTTATTACTAAAGCCAATGCTGAGAGCTACTGCAAGATGCTGGAAGAATCCCTTGATAAATTTATTAGCTACTGTGAAGAGTACCCTGCGTACACAAAGTACACCATACATTATCTACCTGCTAGGTGGATTAAACAAAACTATAAGGATAAGATAGCCTTGCATATCCTGAGCTTTGCAAGTTCTGGAACACCACACTTCCTTGATGGGAAGCCTGCTTTTGTGGGGCAGACCCTAGATTTTATGCAGCATGTTGAATGGTTTATCTTCACTTTTAATGAGGCACGATCCCCATTAAGTTTAACTGAACAAAACGAGCTCAGTAAAAAGTATGTGCACTTTGACTTCTCAGTCAAAAAAGTGAAGACGATTAATGATCTACTGCAGAAAGGGTGATAAATTATGAGACTAGGAACTGGTCGTGCTGGCTACTCAAAGTTACCTTGCCCATACTGTAAAAAAGAGATTGATGGTAATCGTATGGCTGTCCACAAGAGAACTTGCCCTCTGCGAATATACAAGGCACCCATAACTGAGTTACTTTATGGCGAAATTAAGAAAGCTGGTAGATGGTCTGAGGTTTAAAACCTTTAGAAGAGCAGGGGAGCAAGCCTCCCCTAAAACAAAAAGGAGCGTGTAAACTATGAAACTACGTGCAAGCAAAAAATCCCTTGAGGACAATAGAATGGCACCTATTTTGCCCGAGAAGCCCAAAGAGGTCCAAGTATCTATCCAGCCTATATTGGATGCTCAGAAAGGCGAGTTTTTGTACTGGCTAGAGCAGAAAGCACAAGACTCCAGTTTTGTGTTCTTTTCTGATATGTTCAAGAGAATCAATAATGGTCAGGTGCTCACCCCGAATATGATTACAGCCCTACGGAGGTGCATGGGGCAAGATGCAGAAAGATCAAATCCTGATAAACCTGTGGACGAGAAGGACCTTCCGACCATGACCTTCAAGATGAAGCAGTTCTGGACCAAGAAAAATGACCTTGGGTCCCGGGTGATTACAGGGAAGGTTCTCAGGGAAACACATAAGGCTTATCTCCTGAAGGGGCATGCAGATATGGTTGAAGGCTCCTGGTGTATGAGGTGTGGGAGGGAGCTGACTGAACCTGCATCCATGGTTATAGGCTATGGTGCTATATGCTGTGCAAAGCTAGGGGTTGACTATCCGAGTGATATCCTAACTTCAAGTAAGAAAGAGCGGTTGGCCATCCGGAAGAAGCTAATGACAGTTCTGCACAATCAGACGTTTGAAGCATGGGTCCCGAAGTCTCAAATTGAGGAAATTATAGAAAAGAAGGGAAGTAAAAGGAGTGAGTAAAATTTACACTCTATCTATAAATGATGGATTGGGTAGATCCACAGATATTGGGGCATTTACCTCCATGGTGAAACTTCAAGTATACAAAGATGAAAACCCTATAGGCGCATATGAATCATACGAAATTAATGAATTTATTTTTATAGAATAAAGGCTCCTAATATAGGGGTCTTTTCCCATTTTATAACTGTCAGAATAATCAGATAACACCATGAAAAGTATCTATATAAGAGAAAAAGTAAAAGGGTTTTTTAGATTACGTATGAGTTGGTACGTAATTTTCATATGCCATCGGTTTTTCTTCTGTGTTAAATTTTTTTTTTTTTTTTTTATTTTATGTTTTTAAAAAGTGTTAAAAATATTTTTAAAAGAGACACCCCCTATTTTCTGAAAAGTAATTGCGATTACGTACCAACTCATACGTAACCTCCAATAGCCCGAATTTTTAATATTATAAATTACTAATGTATACTTCTTTTTGCCTATTCCCATTAAAAATACCTTGCATACTAAGGCTTATAGCGGTGTATACTAGCTATGAGTGGCTTCGGAAGCCATGCAGGAGGAGGCTATGTCCCCCAAAATAAACTACTAAAGGAGCTGTAAATTTATGCCAAGGGTATTAAAGGCAAAAAGAAGTGATATTAACCCCGTGCTGCTGGATCCTTCTATACATTGTAATCAAGAGTATATGAGTCCATCAGACTGTATTTATGAGGGCATGGAGAGCATCACAACTGCAGGATATCCGAGTACAGAAGTTCATGAGCAGCCTATTGTAGAGGTTACCCAACTAGAGGTGAAGAAGGCCTTAAAGTTGCTCCAGACTAGGCAGAATGCTATCATGAGTGTGCTCTATAAGGCTCATGATGACTACAACCATAAGTACTTCCAAGGAAGGCTTTCAGTGCCTCTTATAACGATTGAGAAGCTATCCCATAAGACGCTTGGTAGTTATATGGCAAATGCTGACTCTGCAGGTCTTGAGAATCATATAATACTCAATCGTAACTTTGTGGCCTTGAATACAGAGACTAGGATACTTGAAGCCCTTAAGCATCAGATGATTCATCAGTATCAGGATGAAGTTATCTATGAGAAGCACACTAAAGATGGCTTAATTCTTCATGAGGGTGAAAAACGTCCTAAGGCTTGGCATAACAAAGACTTTAAGAACTTGGCTATAAATATTGGCATAGCAGCTAAGGGCTCTAAATGTTACGGAAGTCCTGCTAAGATGCCTGAGCCTAAGAGCTATAATCGAAAGTTTGTGTGTAGGTGTGTAGCTTCTAACGGATATCCCCTGACAATATGGTCAACCCGGGAGATTAAAGCTACTTGCCAGGTGTGCAGCAGCTCATTTGTTGAGGTAAGTAAGGCCGGAGATGTTATACCTGTAGAAGCTAGTGATATTGAGGGTACAGGGCAGGATGCTATTGAGATCCGGATGAGGGGGGAGTTTTCTGTATTTGAGAAATTTAAGGATAAGCGTGCCCTAACGAGTAAGATAAAGGAGCTTAAGAAGTCGGGTACTAGGTACAAAGAAGGTATATACCAGAAAGGGCATAATTCCTGTCTTGCAGGGTATAGTTACTGGGTAGCCTTCGAGGATCGGATAACACCAGTGCCACCGCTAAGCAGACTAAGTAGGTTAAAGAGGGGAGCTGCAAAGTAATGTCTAGAGAAGAACTGTTGGCTAAGCTTAGTAATTCCAAGTTACGTAAAGTAAAAGCACGCATGGTTAGGGAGGCCCTAAAGACCGGGGCCTGTGACCGTGGTAACCATGCGGTTATTGCTAGTGAAGTAAACATTCGTTTCTTTTACCGGGGTGTGGTAGTGGCCTGCATTTCAATTGATACACTAGCAGTTGATTATCCGCTCGTGGGAGAATATGAGCATACAGCGTCTACGTCTTATCATCGAAAGACTATAGGCGATGCCATAGGGGAGATACAAAGACTAATTGATAGGGAGGCATGCTAGATGGTAGCTTGTGAGGATGCAGAAGCACTAGATTTTGTTAATGCCATGATACTCGTGAGTAAAGCACACGATGAACTCTTGAGAAGGCTATTTGGGGGTGTTCCTGTAAACGTTAAATTTCTAGCTGTATCTCGGGAGAAGTATACTGAAGTCATGCAAGATATTCAAAAAGAGTATGGCTTAGGTGAAGGTAGCCCTAATCATATGCTTTTCGTTTTTGAACAGCTCAGTCGATCACCAAGATTTGAGGAGGATGAAAGCCAATGAGTGAAGCACAGCCACAGTGGGTAAAGTTATTCTTAGTACCACAAACTGATCATTTGAACAGCATGCCACCCTCCGTTATTGGGCTTCTCATAAAAGAAACACCAGGTAGCTATGTGCTTAACCCTATGCTTGAACCTACTGAAGACGAAGAAACCTATGATACAGTGTATATCTCAGCCGGCATGAACTTCGTCAACAAAACTTATGTATGGAGAAACCAGATACTAGAGTATAAGCCAGAAGTTGGGGTTATTGGCTCAAAGCTTCAGAAGACAGAGTCCTACGATGAGAATAGTGGTGGGCTAGGTTAAAAGGCAGCTTAACGCTGCCTTTTTGGTAAATAAAGTTGTTCAAAGTTGTGTATACTTGTACCCTAAAATAGGTTACAATGAGAAGACTAAAGGAGATGATTTTAGTGACTGAAAAAGAACATGTATCGTGGGTTAAAACACTAAAAGTAGGTGATGAGGTTTGCTATACAGTCGGTGGCTCACACATTGGCAGCAGGGGTGATACTAGGGTGGTACTGGTAAAAAAGGTAACCCCAACAGGCATGATTAGAGTTTCGGATGGTACGCTATTTAATACCCGGGGAAAAGCAAACAATGGGACGAGATGGATATTCTTAGAGGCTTTTAATGAAGTTAAGAAAGCGCAAGTAGCACGGGGGCAGATAGTAGATAAAGCTGGTCATAGTGCTTATGTACTAAGCAGCAATAAGGTTAGCCTTTCAAAAGTCTCAAGTAGTCTTCTTCAGGAACTTGTTAACCTAGAAGCTAGGATATCTCTAAGTTTAAAAGAGCCTGCTGAGGAGACTGATGCCCAAAAGAAACTGTGTGGGTGTGGAAGAGAGTCCACGAAAGTATATACCGATCCTCGGTTCGGTGGGACTTTGGATGTATGTGATGACTGCTATGATCTAAATGAATGTCAGGACCAGGGTCATGGTGTTACAGGTGAATCATACTCTATAGAAGAGTGCATTGAGATTTTGGAAGCTAGGGGATGGAAAAGTCACTATGACTAAAAAACCATCCACTTTTTAAAAGTTCCTATGTATGATCCCAGTAAGGGGCGGGGCAGGAAGCCCCTAAAATAACTACTGTGAGGAGTGAAAACCTATGATTTTAGACTTAGTCGATGCCAAGCATGCCTTTTTCAACGGGAATACGTTCAGCTACAAAGCCCTTATTAAAGTAGTACCAGGGGCTGCATGGAATTCAAGTGACAGGCGCTGGGAGGTGCCCATAGAGAGTGTAATGGATGCTAAGCGTATTCTCCCATCCCTGCAGCTTTCTGAGGATATACAGCGCCTTGTAAAGGCTCTTGACGTTAGAAATAAGAAAGCTATTGAGCTTAAGTCAGCTGATGAGTCAAAAGCAGTTGCCACGGTTAAAGGTCTTAAAGGAACTCTACGGCCCTATCAGGCAGTTGGCAAAGCCTTCTTGGATGTTCTTCAGCAGGGGGAGGGTGCTATTCTCGGTTATGACATGGGTCTTGGGAAGTCACTGACAGGATTAGCAACGTTCTTAGACTGGAAGAATAGAGGGATTGTTGATTATTGTTTAGTAATCTGCCCAGCGCCTCTGAAGTACTCGACATGGGAGAAAGAAGTTCAGAAGTGGACTGACCTTGAGGTAGTAATTGTCGATGGGGATAAGCCAGAAGTGGTGGAATGGGACGATGGCACAAAGGAGAAGTTAAAAGGACGGAGTTTACGAGAGGTCCAGTATCTTCAGTACCAGTACGGGGCAGCTATCATTGTTATGAACTATGAGCTTTTTCTCCATGATAGTGAAGTTGACCGGTGGGATAAAGTTCGTGATCTAAACCAAGATGAGATAGACATGTACTTTAGATTAGCATCTGAAAATAATGATGCAAATGGGCGAAAAGCTGACAGTGCTAAAGGGTTAGCTGTCGCAAGTAAAGCACTTGTTAAAATGCTGGTGTCTTCTGCAGAAGCAAAGGAACATAAGATTTATGGTAAGAAGACCCCATGCCTAGCAAAGAGGCGCGTGCTTCATAACATCATACCGAGAATTAATGATCGCTGGTGTGTGATCCTTGATGAAGCTCACAGGTGTAAAAATAACAAGAGCTCAGCTGTTAAAAGAATCTTCAAAGCCCTTCCCAATGCAGGTAGAAAGATCCCAATGAGTGGAACACCCCTAGAGAACAATATCCAAGAGCTCTGGTCACTTGTAGACTTGTGTAGGCCAGGACTTTTAGGTACTCACTTTAAATTTATTGATCGTTACTGTGAGAAGGACTTCTTCGGAACCATTGTAGGCCCTAAAGTGGGTATGATGCAGGAATTAAAGGACCGCATAGCCCCTATAATGCTTCGGAAGACAAAGGAAGAGGCTCTACCAGACCTGCCAGAACTTACAGTCCAAGACTACTGGGTGACTATGACTCCTGAACAAACTAAGCTCTATGCTATGATCAAAGAGGGCATACTTCAGAACCTAGAAACTCAAGAGTTTTCGTACTTAGAGACTTTAGCCCAACTCACTAGGCTTCAGCAACTCCTTGATAGCCCAAGGCTCCTGAAGGAGGTCCTAGGAGATGATACCCTGCCTATTGAAAGTGGTAAGCTGAATGAACTAGCTCATTTGATTGAAGACATAGGTCCTAAAAAATTTGTGCTCTTCAGTCAGTACAGGGAGATGACTGATATCCTGTATAATTGGCTTATTGACTCAAAGATCCTTCAGAAGGACCAGATAGGGTACATTCATGGTGGTATGCAGGCCAGAAAAACAGCCCAAATTCAGGATGGCTTTCAAGAAGGGGATATCCAATGTGTACTCATGACGACAGCTGGTAACTATGGTCTTCAGTTGGATGCTGGAAGTTACGTCATATGTTACGATGAATTATGGAATCCTCAGAAGATGGCCCAGATATACTCGCGAGTTCACCGGAGCGGGGTTAAGAACGCAGTAATAGCCATTAATATGGTAACCCGGGGAACTTATGAGGAGAACAAGCTAAAGATCCTTGAGGGTAAGCGTGAGCTGTTCAGTGCCATGATCGACAATGATGACACAGCCTTTGCTAGTATTCTTAGTAAGGATGACTTTATAAATATGATTTAGGGGGAGGTAACAACTAGTGCCTATACAGAGTATCCAAGGGGGAGGGCATAGTGTATTTATCTCTGACGTTACAGAAGAGGAGTACAAGGCCTTTTGGGAATGGGTAGATACGCATGGTTGGTGCGGAAATGTTGGAGCAACGCTTTTCCCAAGCGATGTAGAAGGAACGGCAATGATGTACTTTGATTCTGGATTTAACCACACTTGGTATCAAGACATTGTGCCAGCTCTTGAAGAGTACTGGGGTAAAGAACGAATTATCCATGAAGTAGAGTTTTATGAAAAAGGAGATGATACTCTATGCGAATAGAAATGACAGTTAAAGTCCTAAGAACAGGTGAAGAACACCTTGAAGAGAACCACATAGATGATTCTGCAGATCCTGAAGTTTATGCTCAGAGCCTCATTGATGGATTTAATAGGACCCTGAGATCCCATGAAAGTGTAAGAGAGCTTTTAGGTGTAAGAATTATTGATGGCAGTAACGCTCATACCCATGACTGGGCTAAACAGAACTTAATTACTGTCATTAATAACCGTGGAAACTATGATGTTATGAAGTGTTCAAGATGTGGCATAACAGGTAAGCGCTTTGGTATTGGGCATGGAGTTACAGTAGACCATGCGTATAAAACTAAGGTATATGGGACTTGTGAAGGTGCATTAGCTCAAAGGGAAAAGCTACGAAAAAAGAAAAGCTAGTATTAGAATGAAGTTGAGGAGATGATAACCGTGCCCGTGGCACCAACAACCCATGAATGTACTCGTTGTGGTCTACATGGGGTAGTGGACTACTACAACATGTATGATTATCTTAAGCTACCAAAATGGGTAATTTTAAAAGTAGGGCACAGTTATGATTATCTAGAATGCCCTAAGTGTAAGTGCCCTAATATACTATTTGTTAAGTAAAAGTAAAGGAGAGTGGTAACCGTGGAAGTCGTTCAACCTAAGCGCACAGGCAAAAAAGCTACGGCGATCATGGTTATCGAAGTCCTTGTAGAGGTCGAGGAGTCCGAGAGTTTCTATGATATGGAGGAGCAGGCCCGGGCAAAGCTTCAGAAGCACGTTGTCGAGGGCCGGGGCTTTTTCCCATTTCGAAATCATTGTGAGACGATCCATGAAATGCCCCTAGAAACGGTCATTGGCAGTACGACGATTAATCCAAGGAGGAGATGGTAAGAGGTGGGCCGTAGTTATCTAAACAAAGAGGAGAAAAATATTGTTCTGACACTAAGTTCCTTTATAAGCTTTCTAGGCAACCAAACAACCAACTGGAAGAAGCTTAAAAGACCAGCTAATCAGCTAAAGTATGCAAAGACAGCCAAAACTTTTTCAGAAAAAGTACTTGGTTTTTTACTGGAGGGTCTAGATCCACTTGAGGCAGAAAGAATACGAGTAGGCACGAATAGTGTGGAAGTCATTGTAAAGTATACGGATAATGCTATTAGAGCCTACAAAAACATGGAGAAGCTGGACAGTGTAACACCTATAGAAACAGACCACCTGCTCTATATAGCAGCACAAGCTATTGAGGTGTGCAAAGGGTGCGACTACAACGCTGAAGCTGTTAAGAAGTGCCCTCTGCGCTTTGTGCTAATTAAGTATGATATTCCAGTACTGGATGAGGATGCCGTGGAAACCTGCCCATACAATGACCAACAATTTACAAACTTAACAAAATAATTTTGTTCATTGTTGGTTGTATTTGTTCATAAAATATGTTAGTATTACATATACTATCAGCATGGAAGGAGCGAAGCTCATATGGTACTAAAACGACCAGCACCACGACGATGTAGCAAGACTGTAAGCACCGAGCGTATGCTGACCATGCAGGAGGCTATGGACTACTTAACAGACAAAGGAGTGCCTTGTAAAAGTAGGGCGACGTTCTACCGCATACTTAAGGACTTTGACATCCAGCATGTGAATGTCAACCCGAACGGGAAGAATGCAGTTCGAAGATTTCCCCCAGAGAGTTTAGTAGAGATCCTAGAGGCTAAGGGTATCCTTCCGTAATATGACCTGGGTAGCTCAATGGTAGAGCAACGGCCAGAGTGTACACCTTTTCCTTAGGGGAAAGCTGGTTAAGCGTGTGTTGAGGTTCGATTCCTTGCCTGGGTCCCAAAAAATATAAGTCGTTCAAATTATCAGCGGGATAGAGTAAAGGTAGCTAGTTAGAGAAATCTTCTAGTGAAGAAGGTTCGATTCCTTCACCCGTGCCTAGACTATAAGGGGAGTGAAGCAAAACCATTCCCTCTTATATAGATTAAAGGTAATTCTTTAATCCGCTCCTAGTTACCTTATTAGGTCGCTGAGATGGAGTGAGGTAGGATGAGTAACTGAAGTCTGCGTAAAAGAACCGCTTCCCTCGATGGTTGCAGACAAGGCGATAAGATAATCGCGGGTAAAACTTGTCTACCCATCCTCCCTACCAAATAATGGCGCGTAACTCAGTGGTTAGAGTGCCGAGCTTATACCTCGGAAGTCGTTGGTTCAAACCCAACTGCGCCAACCAAAAGGTATAAAGTGCCTCTTGTCAGGTACTTTAGATAAAAAACAGAGAAAGTGCCTTCAACAATCACTTGCTCTAGGGGTAAAGCCATTAGTAACCCCGCTAGGTTCAGCCTAGCAAATGGCATTCTGAATGAATGATATTATAAATGCTGAAAAGCGTGATTTTAATACGGCTTCAGAATGCCATTTGGTAGGTTGAAATTTTAGCAGCCTGCGAACGTGCAAAGAGAATCAAGTTTCACGCATTGAGAAACGAGAATTGAGAAATGAGAGAAGAGAGCACGGCAGTATGAAAGGAGCAAATTTCTATGTGTGCATTAAGAGCAACACGCCCAACAGCAGCCCCGGCAGCGGTAGTAAATCAGATCCCAACTGGTGTAGATCCAGCAGCAGCCCAAGCAGCAGCCCAAGCAGCAGCCCAAGCAGCAGCCCAAGCAGCACCTGACCCTGTAAATAACACCCCAGTAGTTCAAGGTAGTGGAGCGGTAGCAGTACCGGGGACAGTCCAAGACCTTAACGCCGGAATCCTTGATAACATTGAAGGTATGGGAAACACCGGAAACTTTGTTACCATGGATGGATCAGATTTTCTGTTCAAAGCAGATAACACAGTAACACAAAGCATTGAGTTAGTCGTTACTTATGGTAAGCGATACTATCAGTGGGTTGAGGAGCTTCCTGGTGGAGTTAACATTTATCATGACAGCGATGTTAAGCTTGATGATCGATACAAACTCAGGTTTAAAATGCACTGGTTAGAAGATGGGGCAGAGGCAGGCGACGAGCCTATCGAAATGCAGTTCCACCTACCGACTGCTTCAGCGATGCGCTTCATTGATTATGTAGGTCAACTGGCCAAGGCTGGTTTCGGAATTGGGAGTGTCGTCACTCAGGCTACCATTAGTCGCCAGATTCAGAACGGAACTACTAACCGTTACAGCCGTGCAGAGTTTACTATGATTGGCATCGTTAACCCAGATGGAACAACTAATACAGTGAACACGGGGATCACAACGGTTAATAAAAAGTAAGCAAGCATCATAGCGTACAAAAGGCCTCTGACTAGTCAGGGGCCTTTACTCTTAGAAATAGGGAACTGGTACATGGGCCTAGACTCATCTTTAATTAGCTCTGTATGTAGAACGTACCGAAAGGACGCTTATACTATTTCGCAGAGGCAGAAGATGATAGACTATCCATTGTCAGGAATCTCAAAGAAAATCAGGGGGAAAGAGTATGGCAAGAGAAGCTCGTAAGAAACGAGGTAAAGAAGAGGACAATCTTCTGAACTTCAAGTACGTGGATGTATTTTATCTTAACCCTCAGTCTGGGCAGCGGTCTAAATGGGTTCGCGTAGAGCAGGGACCCGCTGTAGAAGACTTCAGAAATAAACACGGGAATTACAACGTCTTTGCAACAATTCAAAGCTACCCGAACAGGATCAAGCGTGAAGGTGGCGGGGAGGAAATGTACGCCCCGCTGTTTTTTGATATCGATAGCTCTTGTTTGCTAGCTAGGGATTGTGCAGCAGACAAAGGTAAAAAGAACAAACCCGGGCTAATAGACATAGGAGCCTTGAGTAGGCATGATACAGATTCTTTGCAAGTAAGTGGCCTTCTACCTAAGGAACTTATAGCCCATATACTAAATAATGACATGGGTATACCCCTATCAGATGAAGTTTGCCAAAAGATCAATGCAGAAGTTGATGCTAATCCGGACCTTAAGCGGTTAGTATGGCTTAAGAACTTAGAGCAGAGCAGAATCGACGCTGTAAAAATCATTACTTTCTTTACTGAGCGCTTTGGCCTTACAGAAGATGAAGTTCGGGTGTATTTTAGTGGGTCTAAAGGGTTTCATATCTTAGTAAATCCCATTGTTTTAGGAATTAAACCAGATAAGAATCTCCATAGGTTTTTCAAGCTCATAGCTATGTACCTAATAACTCAACTAGGGCTTAAGAGCCTAGACACGGGGTCTATCTATGGGCATGCTCGTATGCTTAGACTTGTTAACTCGACTCACCACAAGTCAGGCCTGTTTAAAGTTGAGCTCTACCATAGAGAGCTTAAAGGGGACTTGGAGCGCATTATAACGTTTCTGGCAAAGTCTCCTAGGGATGACTTCTACCCGCCTGACATACAGGAACTTCAGTTGAATGATGCAGCTAATGAATGGTACTTAAAGAAGGTTCAAGAGTTCACAGAAGCCCTAAGGATGGAAGAACTATCTGCTACAGGTAGTAAAAGTGAAGTACTATCTAAAATGGAAAGTGTACCAGCCTGTGTGCAGTTTATTATGGAACGTGGCATTCTGAAGTCTGGGGATCGGAATAAGGCTACCATGGCTTTAGCTGCTTATGCTAAGGAAGTAGGAACCTCACAGAAAGAGACAGAGCGTACCTTGGTTGCTTGGGTTAAGAAGATACCAGCGTCCATGACATCTAGCTCATCCTCAGAAGCTGAAGCGTCAACTATATCCTGTGTTAAAACAGTCTACCAAGAGGATAAGTACCGATTTGGATGTGCTTACATTCGAAGTCTGCATGGTGATAAGTCAGGTAAAGACTACGAGGCTGTCCCTTGTGGTGGACGGAACTGTCCGGCGCATGAGGATCATGCCATAGACGCTGAACCCGCAGAGGAGATGCATCTTAGCCAGACTTCTAAAGCCGAGTTCACTGGGAAAAAAGTGTCCTTTAGTGCACTAGTAAGTGGTAAACTTGACACTCCATATATTGTACCTAAGAAGGTCCGGTTTTTATGCAGGAATTTTAAGTACTGTGATAAACCCTGTGTTATGCATGAATACGAAGGAACGTATGACCGAGAGTTCCATGAGAACGAGCGCTTCTTGATCGAGGCCACAAACCAAAATGACAACAACTTGAAGGGTGTACTTAGGGCCCATAGCGGAGCATCCTGCAATAAGCTGTCTTATGAAGTCCTAGAACATATCAACGTGTCAGAGCTTTTAGTGGTTCCCATGGCCGACCGGGTGAAGTCGGTTAAAACTTCAGAAGGTCAGTATCAAGATGTTGATGAGTCAGGCAATGAGTATGTAACCAGAAAGATGTATGCCATAGGTAATGACATCCAGGCAAATAGCCATTACCAAATTGAGGGCTATGTGTACAGCCATCCCCGTAATGCTATGGCGACGATTCTTAGTCAAAAGCATGAACCTATGGAAGACAGTATTTCTAGTTTTGAGTTAACCGATGAAGTTAAAAAGTCCTTTGGGGTTTTTCAAGTTCAACAAGGTGAGACTTTGGATGACCGAATATCCTTTATTGTTGATGACTTAGTTGATAACGTAACCTTGGTGCGTGAAAGGTTCGCTCCTCATCTAGCTATACTAATGGTGTACCACAGCTGTCTGCACTACTACTTCCAAGGTAGTCTAGAGAAACGTGGCTGGATGGAGACTGTATTTGTTGGAGATAGTGGAATGGCCAAAACACAGATGGTGAATAACATCATGGAATTCTGTGGACTTGGAAACACAGCATCCGGTGAAGGAACAAGCCGTACTGGGTTAGTATACCGCTTAGAACAGCTTGGGGAGCGCTGGTTTATTACATGGGGTAAGTATCCTTTGTCTGATCGGAAGCTTATTGCTATTGATGAATTCTCAGAACTGGATCCTGAAGACTTCGGGAAAATTACAGAAGCCCGAACCACTGGGGTCTTAAGAGTAGACCGAACCGTGAACACTGAAACAAATGCCCGGGTTCGTCTGATACTCTTAACTAACCCAGTAAGAACGATGACCTTATCCAGATATACCCATGGAGTTGAGTCACTTCGCCCCCTTTTTGCTACCCCTGCAGATATCCGTCGTTTGGACTTAGCAGTCTTTCTTCAATCCGGTGACGTTTCTAAATCAGTCCTTAATGCAGAGTACCCGGCTCCCGCAACTCAGGCAGTGTCTTCAGAAGCTCTCCGTAACTCAATCTTATGGGCATGGAGCAGGAAACCACAGGATATTACCATTGGAAAACCAACAATGAAAAAGATTCTACAAAGGGCTGATGACCTAGCTACAAAGTACGGGGATGCTCAGGATATTCCCCTTATGGAGCCCGCCGACCTTCGAAAAAAGCTAGCCCGTATGTCCATAGCCTTAGCCTCCTTAGTTCATAGTACTGATGAAACACATGAGAAGATCATTGTACTCCCAGAGCATGTAGAGTACGTTGTGGACTTCCTAAGCGTTGTTTACGATGACAGAAACTGCCGTTTGGACCTTTACAGCGCTAAGTCAAAAGAGGAGTCGGACTTAACCGATGCAGAACGTGCTGAGGTAAAGAAGGCCTTGGAAGATTTAGACTTTGCTGACCATGCCTTAGCCTCTGCAGAACTTATTGATCTGTTCCGTAGAAATGACGTTCTGAAGCCCAATGAGATTGTGGATATGTTAGGATTTGAGAGGGCTCAAGTGAATACTCGTTTGGCCATCTTAACCAAGCATAGTATGATCAAGCGCACCCGAGACGGACTTAGAAAGTTACCGAAGTTTATAGAGTATTTGTTATTGTAAAAAGGAGGAGGTTTAAAGGGTGAAAAATCACAGCATTAAAGCATGGCCTGTATACTTTCAAGTGGCTAAAACAGGAGAAAAAACATTTGACGAAAGAGTAGATGACCGGGGATATAAAGTAGGTGATACATTAACACTTCAAGAGTTTGACCCAGAAAAAGGGGAGTATACAGGGGATGAACTCGTTAAGAGGGTAACATACATTCTGCGTGAACCTTATGCTAAAGATGGTCATGTGATTATGTCATTGGTAGCTGTGGGTAATGTGCCCATGAATGGGACACTTACTAAAAAGGATATTTTGCTCTATGGAGCACTACTAGAGAGCGACATGTATGTCGATGGCTATGGTTCAACTGATGAAGACACAGTACTTTTAAAAAAGGCTTTAAAAAAGGTTTATGGCATAGGTTCAGAGTTCACATCTGATGAAGAAGCAGCCTGTGAAAAGCAACTAAACGAAGACTTAAAGGCACTGGTAGTTGAGATGCGTGGCCTAGTAACCAGTTATGTTAATGATGGGAGCTCATAGGCTCCCTTCCTCTTTGCTTGACATATTGTTCAAAGTTGTATAAACTTGGATGTATAAAGTACCACTTGGTACGGTACAATAAAGTGAAAAGTAGGTGATACCAAGTGAAAACCCCAGTTGAACTTCTGTCAGACTATCAGCGGAAAGTGAAGCTTATGATATCCCAGAAAATACCGCATAAGGATATCCAACCACTAGACCAGCGAGATATTATACTCTTCATGGCCTTACTCCATCCAACTGCTAAGCGGGAGTCTAAGGAGCTAACCAAGGAGCTGATAACATTCATTTGTGATCAAGGGATTATTACAGCTGAAGATATTTATGCAAAGTATAACTGGAGTGATAAACCAGTTATGCGACGTTTGAAGCTTTTTAGGGAGTTTGGCCTAATAAAGCGTGAGCAGAAAAAGTACTACATGCCAACCCCTAGGATGCTAGAACTTCGGAAGACTTATTTAGAAAGGGTGTGTAAATAGTTTGTCAGTAGCCATGAATATTGGTTCCTTGCCATTAGATTTAAAGGAGCATGTGACCTTAGTGCTCGTGAGTAAAGAAGTTATAGCGGATAAGGTTATTAACGGGAAATGCCTTGCTGATTTTAATGAGGTATTCTTTGATGAGAAGTATTCCCCGCTTAGAAGCTATGTAAGAGATTACTTTACTCAATATGGTCAATATGGTCAATATGGGTCAAGCGCTAAGGTAGTAGTAGTGAAGTCCAAGCGGGAACAGCCTAAGGTTATTGTGTGTTAGAAAGGGTGTATAAATGAATGCCTAAAAAATGGGAAGATGCCCATGTAATAGTTAAAAAGATTCGCGCTATGAATTTCAGTAAGGACTCTCTGGAACGTATCTTAGGTGTCCTGATGGAAATGTTAATGGATGGAGGTAGCGACCTAACAAAGATTGACGCTGCTGGAAAGCTTATTCTAGTACTCAGACAGCCTAATGGTGATCAGGCGTACCTAGATGAAATGAAGAAGCTGGATACTAAGCTTCGGAAGGGGTGTGTAATTAGTGGACGATGAGATTATGATTCGTAATTCATTTGACATTGTTCAGCTAGACCTTGATAAGGAGAAAAGGGAGATTAGGCTTAACCTACCCTTAGACGTTTTAAACCTAGTAGATAAAGTAGTTGTTACTGTGTTTAAAGACAAAGTAATGGGTGAGACTATGCTTAGTCGTGATGGTGAGAAAAAGCCATGGGAAGTTTAACGCAGCTAAAGAAACGTCTTGAGAGTCAGAAAGCTGGCAGACCAACTCCTACAGAAGAGGATAAAGTAACAGGAGTCCTGCAAAAGCAGACTCCTGTGGCGTTGAATTCACCACCGAGTACAATTATAACCCCAGAGGCTGTAAAGGCCCCTAGCAGGCTGATTATACCTAGAGCTAGTCGATTACCACATGGGGTCACTATTCTAAATGATGAGTTGCCTATGGGGTACCACGCTTTAGGTAAAAATGATGTCAGTAGACTTATGAAGCTTAAAGAGGAAATTATCAAAGCAGGTGTCTGTGCTTTTGACTATGAATCAGATGGTGATCCGGACGATGAGGCCCAAGACCCTCAGGATCACAAACTTGTCAGTGTATCACTCGCTTATCAAATTGGTCAGGCATTTTGCACTCCAATAGCACATGATTTCTATGCTGCCAATTGGGATAAGGATTGGTTCATTGATAACTTCCTGAAGCCAGTGTTAGAGCACCCAGAGGTCCTTATCATAGCCCACAACGTTAAGATGGAGCATGGTATGAGCATATGCCTAGGCATTGACATGTTTGAGAAGGCCTGTAATGGGAAGGCCTGTAATGGGAAGGTCATGGATACTATGATCATGCTTAAGGCTTTAGCTCTTCCAGAAACAATGGTTCAACGTGGGGAGGATTGGGACGTTCAACTAGGACTTAAGCCTGCTACAAAGGCACTTCTAGCCGATGCAAATGGCTGGGTCCATGGGTTACTGCACATCGGCCAGATTAAGAGCTTTGAGGAAACCGTGGGGAGAATTGAGTGGGAAGAACCAATACCCGGGGAGTTCTATAAGTCAGGTGCCAAGAAAGGTCTTCCGAAGACAAAGAAGATGAGTAGGAGCAGAACCTTTAATGAACTACCAGTGGATCAAGAGACAATTGATTATGGCTGTTCTGACAGTGACTGGGCACTTGGACTTTATTACAAGCTTCTTCCTATGTGTCATTCAGAAGGTGTCTATGATGTCATTGTTGAGCTCGATGTCCCTCGGATGATGGTCCTTGCAGAATATGAACTAGCCGGGTGGCAGATCAATCCTGAAGAGCTTAAGAAGCTCGGGTACATTGCAGATAAAGCCTTAGCTGAGTTGGCACCTCTCCTGCAGGAAGGCCTTTTAGAGGTAACGAAAGGATACGCTGATACTGATGGGGATGGAAATGTCTTGGTCCCTGTAGGAACATACCCTATGGGTAAATGGCGAAAGGATCCCGTCTCTTTAACGATTAAGAACGCTAGGCCTTTTAGCTGGGGGAGCACCCAACATATGCAGTGGTTATTCTTTCATGTTTTACAGGTCCCTTTTGGGGATGTAGAAAGGTCTAAAAAGACCGGACTTCCTAGCATGGGAGAGGTTAGTTTAGATAGTCTTCTTGAGGTGTATACCAGCAGTGGTGGGAATAAGTTCATGGATGTCCTTAAGGAAAAACGTAAGTATGACAAAATTAAGAGTACTTATGTTGGCAAGTGGAATGAAGACACACAGGAGTATACAACTGGAATGCTTCAGTTCTGTCGGGAGGACACCCACAAGGTTCACACGAATCTTAGGCTAGTTAGTACTTGGAGACTAGCCAGTAAACGCCCAAATTTGCAAAATATTCCCAGACCCGAGAACGACCCCATGGGTATACGTGGGGTGTTTGAGGCTCCAACATATGACCTGACTGTAGACTATGGGCTATTTAATCCACTTACTAAACCTGTGCACTTTATTTTTAAGGATAATCTCTCAGGCATTACAGTATGGGTCGGCGCGGATTATGCCCAAATTGAGTTAAAAGTGCTTGCTGTTTACACCGGCGAAGAGTCTATGATTAGGACTTTAGTTAATGGTGGGGATATTCACTCAAGTACAGCCATTGATGTCTTTAACCTAAACTGTACTGAAGCACAGGTAAAAGAGCTTTATAAGCCTTTTAGGTATCGAGCGAAGGCTGTGAACTTCGGTTTGGTATATGGTCTTACAGAGTATGGATTAGCTAAAGACCCTGGAATGGGTATGACTGTGGACCAAGCTAAGGTATTTGTTGAGCAGTATATGCAACGGTATCCTGGTGTAAGAGCCTACATGCATGGAATGATAGCCTTTGCCCGTAAGCATGGATATGTAGAAACAATGTTTAAGCACAGAAGGGCTCTCCCACGTATCAATCACCCAAACAAGTGGGTACGTCAGTCTGAGGAGAACAAGGCCATTAATACACCCGTGCAGGGCACCGCTGCAGACATCATGGGGCTGGCCATGGTAAACGTTCGAAAAGATGCTCCTAAGTGGTTAAAGCCTGTCATACAAATCCATGATGAGCTCATGTGTGAGTGTCCAATTGAGTATGCAGTTGAGGGATCTATTATCCTTAAAGAGATCATGGAGCGGGAGATCGAAGGTTTCTCTGAGGTCATGCCTTTACTGGCTGAGCCTTCAGTAGGTAAGATATGGCGACATGCTTTAGACATCAAGTGGGATGACAGAGGAACACCCTATGTAAAGCCTAAACGGGAGCGAAAAGAGCTATCTGATGTAACGTTAGGTGACATTGAGTACATGATGCCATTGTATAAAATGGCTGGAATTGAGGTGCACGTTTAATGCCTACACTTAGAAATTGTTTTGATAAAGTACTCTGCACTGAATACGTGTACACAGAAGAGGATACTAAACAAATTAAGGAGATGATAAAGCCTATGGAAGAGAAAAGAGAGAATCCAAAAGTAGGGGAGATATGGCAAAGGCACGATGGGCCAATATTTAAGATTATTCCTGCACCCTCAAATGCAATCAGCTGTGTACATTACCTTGACATAGGAGGTAAAATTTCCACGGTATCCCCTAAGGTATTTATGGGTGTAGTGTTTGGGTTTGGTCAAATTATAGGTGTACCTAATTTTAAAAAAGTTCCACAGGTATATTGGGACCGTGCAATGGCAGCGAAAGGCGCCTTAACACCAACAGAAGATGGTAGTCTTCAAATGGCGCGGATTGAGGGTGTGCTAAGTAAGTCAGAGGGTGCAGAAAAGTGTATAGCACCATCTATGCAAGCTGTACAGGTCAAAGCTGGTGAAATATACAGGCACCATGGGGGTAATATTTACAGGATAAAAGCTGTAGATAAAGACTCTGAGGATCCTAAAATATTACGTGTGTCCTATGAAGATGCTACAGGTGATGGGCATAGCAGAGCACTTAGAAAGTTTGTTGAAATGGTGGAAGATTCCTGTGGTGCTTGGGATAGGACATCACGTAAAGTCCCGCGCTTCACTCTTGTTGATTACACAGAATGGGAGAAGGCATGTAATGAAGTTGAGCGATTGAAAAAAGCAGAGAAACTAAAACAGAAGGAGGATCAAATTGATCGATACCTAAGGTGCATTAAGGCTCAGCTTATGGAAGCTAAGGATTACATGGTAAGTGAAGAGGGGTTCAAAGGGACAGCTAGAATAATACTTTCTATTAGGGCGTAGGCCATGGCAGTACTACCGAAGCGTAACTTAGTACCTACATCAGCAGCACGTAAAAAAGCGATCCCAAAAGTAATGGAATCGCCTGTGCTACCTGTGATAGAATCTAGTAAACCTGTTCTTCCGAAGTATAACCAGAAACTTAAGCCATGGCAAAGCGCTCCTAATACATCTATGGAGCTAATAGGGTGCTGCTCTAGCCACAAGGAATGTCTGGCTTATGGGGATTGTGTAGAAAAACTGTATCATGTCAACTATAAAAAAGTATGCAGCCTCTACAGACGCATACGAAAGGGAAGGGGGTGATTACAATACCAAATCCTTTTAGCAAAGAAATGACACTTAAGGAGTGGATGGCCCAGTATGGATACCGATGGGTAGAGGGTAGAGAAGAGCTATGTAAGGGGTTAATGGGGGTTGTTAAGGCTATGGATATTATGTACGAACTTAAAGCTAAGGGGGCGATTGTCTAGTGCTTAACGAAAAAGAACTACTTACCCCTGAGAACATGGAGGACTTCTTTAACCTTCTGAAGGCCACGGAAACTAATTATGTCTACTGGACCGGAGTACTACCTAAGAAGCTAATCATTAGCTTTGATATCCTAAAAAAATTGTCTAAGGTAACAGGGTTCTACCAAAGGCCTGAGCTTAAGGCCGAGGTCACAGCCTTCTCTCCTATTGTCCGGTATTTTAGGTTAACCCATGGTGTAGTCACGATTCAAGAGGACTATGAAGAGTTATTCTTTCACTTCGAGTGAAATTTAAAGGAGCTGGATTAAATGCATATTATTCAACCATCCGTGGAAATTGAAAGTCAAGACTGGGATCTGATACTACGAAGGATCGAGAAGAAGGGCCGGGTATGCTATAAGAGCGAAGACCACATTACAGACACTTCTGCAGCAGCGTTTGTTGCAATGCTAGCTAAACTAGGTCATCTATCAGTTTTGGAACATGAGAAAATATCTATTAAGTTCACCGTTGACCGGGGGATATCACATGAATTAGTTAGGCACTGGTCAGCTAGTTTCAGCCAAGAAAGCACACGCTACTGCAATTATGGTAATGATGACAAGGGTATCACAGTCATTGAGCCATTCTTCTACAAAAAAGGAAATCTAAAATACGATGCATGGAGAGAATCTTGTCTAATGTCAGAGCAGATGTACCTAGCTTTATTGGCACAAGGATCTACACCGCAGGAAGCTAGAGATGTTTTAATCAATAGTCTAAAAACAGAGGTATGGATGACGGCTACTGTTAAAGACTGGCTAATATCTATCTTCCCTCAGCGGTGTTCTCCAAAAGCTCACCCACAAATGCGGCAGGCTATGATTCCAACTCTATTGAAGATGAAAGAGTTAGTATCTGCTATTTTTGGTAATGTACCTTTTGATATGGGATTCCCATTTGAGCATTATGCGGAGGTCATTGTAGCAGACTAAACTAAAAAAGACCCTTAGGTCTTAGAAAGGAGATTCATATGAAAAAGAAGCCTGTTATTCTTATTAATGGCACTGGCAGGTCCGGTAAGGATACCTTCATTGGTTTTTGTGATGAGATGGTGCCATGTTTTAATATTTCAGCAGTGGATAAAGTGAAAGAGGCTGGGGCTATCCTGGGTTGGAATGGGGCTAAAACTGAGAAAGATCGTAAGTTTCTCTCAGACCTAAAAATGCTATCCATCGCATACTCTGACCATCCATACCAGTATAGCACAGAGCAGATTGAGCTATTTCAGAGTGACCCACAGTATGCTCTTATGTTTCTTCATTGTAGAGAACCTGAAGAGATAAAACGTTTTGAGGAACTTGGCTGCATTACCCTTTTAGTTACTAACAGCAATGTGGGAATCATAGAAAGTAATGAATCTGATGCAAATGTTCTTGATTTTAAGTATGACCACTATGTAGACAATAGCAGGTCACTAAAACACCTTGAAGCTAAAGCTCACGCGTTTGTCCGTTTACTAATAAAAAGTGCTGAATAGCTCAGCGGGACAACGCCAAGCCATTCAGCTTCAAGGAAATATGAAAAGAGCTGGTATTTAGTGTCCTAACGAGAGAGCCAGGGGGAACTCAGGTCGGACAAAACTTACGGTATAACTTAAATTACTCGTATACGTAGGTACGCTAACGGTCAGAGTAGCTCCTAAGGTTGGAAAACTGAGCTTAAGCTCTAGCTGCATCAAGCGACTCAAGATGCTCACCTCTGATATAACGATTAACCCTACATCGAGTTATTAAACTAACCTGACTTAATTACAGTGTATGCAGGTACAAGACTAGTATGCCACCGGGTAGCTTAGTATATACACAAAAATATGTTATAGCTAACATACTAAGCTATTCGACATGGTTCGTCAATGCTTAAAGTCCCTAAAAGAGAGGTTGGTGATAAAAATTTATGCCAACTAAGCTAGGCACAGTAACGATCCTTGCCTTTGACCCCGGTACAGCTAACCTAGGTTACGCTGCTTTATCCTGTGACTTAAGAACTTCAGAAGCTCGAATAAGCGAAAATTATGGTGTTTTTAGAACAAGTAAGCTGAATGATGGAACAGAGGTTCCTATCCGTGAGCGTATTGATACTCTAGGTGCACAGGTTAGACTACTTATTAGGTCCATTAATCCTAGTTTCATTGCTATGGAAGATTTTGTAGAGCAGGGTAAATTTGTAGGAAAGACCTACAAAGAGATGAGTTATCTAACTGAACACCTGCGCCTTGTATGCAGAGAGATGGGCTACGATGTGACTATATACTCTAATGGAATCTGGAAGAAAAAAACCTTAAATGCGACGAATGCTAGTAAGCTACAAGTTCAGCACTATATCAGACACAAGGTTCTTGGTACAGAGTGCCTTCAGAAGGAACCCGATCATGTATGGGATAGTGTAGGAATTGGCTACTGCAGGTGGTTGGACTACTTAAAAGGTGGCAAGGGGAGGACTGAGAACGAAAGGAAAGTACCAAGGGTCAGGAGGGTTGCCTTACGTGCGAAGTAGACACACCTAGAAGATGCCCGTTGTTTGACCCAGAAGAGCCTACTGCCCGGGAAAACTGTGGGAGTTGTGTTATTTGGTGCTTTAGTGAGGAGAGATGCAGTGTGCAGGAAGAAGTTGTTAAGCTTATGGAGCAGGCTGAGCAGGAACAAAAACTAAAAGAAGGTCTAAAAGGAGGGGTTAAGTATGAACAACTTAGCTGGTGGGGAGACGATCAAACAAGCTAGTGATATGCTATGCCCTAGCTGTGGTATGCAACTAGTTCACCAGAGTGGCTGCCCTTGGTGCCCTCACTGCGCTTGGAGTCAGTGCGGTTGACAAGAAGGGCTGGTGAGTTTAAATACCCACATGACATTGTTAAACAGGACATAGTTAACGCAGTGTCTGAACTATACCAGATGCACGGTGCAGGAAATCAGATGACTTTAGATAGTATCCGTTCTTGTATGGTCTATAAGTTGCCAAAGTCAACACTGCGACCCCTATTGACTGAGTGCATCAGTGAAGGTTTAATTCATAGGTTTAACCTTCATAGCAATAGCCAGAAGGCAAGGCCTATATACTCCTATAAACCAACTAGATAGAATAGAAGGAGCTGGATTAACATGTTTAGGGAAGGTAATTGGATTTTTTCAGAGGGTGAGTCAGGGGAATCTACCATTTTAGCACCCTGCCTACCAAAGGTTATTATTGAGCGCTTAAACCCGGAGGTCATTACACCTACTTATGCTTCTGAAGGTGACTCTGGACTAGACGTTTACGCAGTAGAAGATACTATTATTCAACCTGAAGAAACAGTTCTTATGAGGCTCGGTTTTAAGCTGGGTGTACCGAAACACCCTTTGCATGATTTCGGTTACCGTTGGGAAGTTCAGGTAAGGCCTAGAAGCGGTATATCAGCACGCACTAGTTTAAACGTTAAGCTTGGATCAGTGGATAACTTCTATCGGGGTGAGGTCGGAGTTATTATGCATAATACCAATACCCGTACGGCTAAGCTAAGATACCCTCTAGACTTGAACAATGAACATGATAATATGGTAGAACCTACTCGTCGTTTTCCTGAAGGGACTTATATCATTAGAAAAGGTGACCGATTCGCTCAATTAGTATTTAACGAAGTCATCCGGCCACTGGAACTTGTTGAGGGCAAAGTTGAAGATACAGACAGGGGCGCCAAAGGCTTTGGCTCTAGTGGTATATAAGTTATGACACTTGATGAGTTTAACGCATTAGCTCAGATGCAAGATGACTATCTTCATAGCCGGGGCTGTAATAAGCCTAAGGAAATGATTGTGAGCCAATCGCTGCACAAAAGACTTAACCTAGGTGATACCATAGTGCTTAGCCATGCAGGAGAAGTACCGCTTATTGAAGATCCTAGTATTCCCCTGTTCATGTTTCGAGGGTTTGTATATGACCGCAAGAAGGACACTAGCTCAGTTGTAGCCATAAAAACAACAAGCGTAGGTCCTTCAGAAGTGCAGTTAACTCCTGATGATGTAATAGACACTGTAGTTCCTGTGCCTAGTGTAAAAGCTGAAGACTTTACACCTAAAATGGGAAATCCAGTGCATGCACATAGGGTATCCTTGAACCAGCGTAAACGTGCATCTCGTTAGTCTCAAAAGTGCTCTAGGTGCATAGTATGCTTGTAAAAAAGAAAGTTGGTGTTTTGCATGGGGGGTGTTGCTCGGAAGGCTAAAATGGAGTGCTGGGGGTTACTTGATCTATTGGTATATATGATTGTAGGGTTCTTAATTCCAATAGTTGGCCTTTGTGTAGGTATCTATGGGATATGCCATAGAGGTAAAAGATGTGATGGCATGGTTATTCTTTGCGCAGGTTTAGCAGGTGTTGTATACATGCCGAGACTTCTGCTATTAGCTTTCTTCACGGGTGGGGCACTGCTCTAGGGCAGTGTCTTCTTTTTGAATTAAGTTGTTCAAAGTTGTATAAAATTGTTGATAATGACACAGACTATTGGTATAATAGAATATGGACCAAAAAAGAATTTAAGGAGCTGGTATTAGTGTTATTACAAGCTATGAACTCATTCCAAGTAGCAAGCCGGGAGTACAAAGAAGCTAAGAAAGGTCAATACTCGGATAAGACGGGGCCTAAGGAGTTTTTCAGGGCTTCGGAACTAGGCAGTGGTGACCGGAAGATTATCTACAGCTTTTTTAAACACCAACTGCCAACTAAAGGCAGATCTGCTAAGAGTCTTAGGCAGCTGGAGAACGGTGATAAAGTGCATGAAAGATACCAAACGGCATGGGAGGACATGGGAGTACTAATATCCATGGAGCAGCGCCTTTCCTCAAGGGACGACACCGAAGGTTTAGCTAAGTATCCATGGGAGTGGGCAGGGCACTACGACGGACTACTCGATATGAATGTTCTAAGAGCCCATGCACTTGGTAAGACAACCGTTAACACGGTTAAAAAGCTTAACGAGGCTGGAGAAGAAACTGAAGAGTTTGAGATGGAAGTGTCCATTGATGATGACTTTGCAGAGGAAATAGGAATTTTCAAAGTTGACGCTGAAGGAAACTCAACCTATGAAGAGATTACTATGGTGGCTGACATTAAGACCATGAATCCCTTTGGATTTAAGTCCCTCAAAGGTGGTAAACTCTCAGAGATCACTGGATACATTGACCAATTATCCTTTTACATGTACATGCTGAACACACCATACGGGTCAATCTTTGTTGAATGTAAAGGGTCAAATGACCTCTGCGAAATCCAAATTGTTTGGACTGACCTACATGAAGGTCAAGAATATGTTTTTGATCCGGATCTTCATGGGGAGATTGAGGCTGGTAATGGAGTTCACCGGGTTGTCATTAATAATGACCGATTCTTCGGAAGCGATAAGGAAGTTGGCCTAGTACCGAGACTTGACAAGCTGTGGAACACTAAAGAAATGCTGCTGAAGATCGAGGCCGGGGAACTTGATAACCCTATGCAAGAGGTTATGCCTCCAAGGTGCTCAACGGATCCGAGTAAGTTCCCATGCTCATGGGGAGAAGGTAAAGAAAAATGTGAGTTCTTTGATCACTGCTGGAATGACATCCACCACGGCTGCGCTACTAAACCCGAGGAAGGGTGTCCAGAGGAACTGGTGTGGGAAATGTCTGTAAGTACTGGTGGTAAAGACATTCGATTTGACAGCCGGAAGGTACCTACTGGGATTACAAAAGAAGCCTTTGAGACTTTAGTTAGAATGGGTGCCCTAGATCCTATTAAATTTATCATTGTAGATCCAAGTACGGCTTCTGAGGTTGAGCTAGAAGATACAGCTCAGATTGATCACATGTTTGGCGCGGGTGGAGAGCTTAACCTAGCACCACCTACAGAAGCTTCTGAAACAGTTGAATATACTAACACCGAGGGTAAAAAAGCCATCCAGTGTACCAAGTGCCATAAGGAAACAACCTACCAGAAGCTTGGAACCGGGAACACAAAAAAGTGTAGCTTCTGTAACCACATAAACAAGGTCAATCGATAAGTAAATACGAGGGACCTTCTATGGGGGTCCCTTAATTATAAGGAAGTGGTGTTAATGTTAGAGCGGTGCAGGTCTTGTAGTTTTGAGCATACAGACTTTACCTACGTTTTGTTTAAAAGGCATTTTGTTTCTAACCGTGTCTTGTCCTATTGTTCACGATGTAACCGTAGATTGTACCTAATATGCCACAAACCGAATCATACTGTTTAGGGTGGTGACTAAGTGAGGTTAAAAGTAGTAATTGCAATTGAAGTACTTCTTATATTTATATTACTTCTGTTGATCTCATACCAAGAGCAGCATCTTATGCCTAAGCCTAGTATTCATACTGTAGCGAGTGGCTTTCCCCAAGACTACCAAAGAGTTGTAGTACCACCTAAACCAGAACCTCAGAAGTCCCGTAGTAGTGACTTAGACCTTTTATGTGATTTTGAAGTCACATGGTATAACAACGATGGCATAACCTATACAACAGCTAGTGGAGGACAGACCATAGCTGGCCGGACAGTAGGAGTTGATCCTAGGATTATACCCTTAGGAACATGGATCGAGATTCACATGCCTGATGGCAGTATTTTAAAACGAAGAGCTGAGGACACAGGGGGAGCAGTAAAAGGACGCATATTAGACGTCTACGCTAACAGGTCGAACGCAGAGCTTTTAAAACGTGGTAGAACTAAAGGGGTTGCAGTACGAATACTAGGAGGTAGTTAGACTATGTGTAGGATTAGAGAAGACCTAGGTGACGATCTTTGTGAACACTGCCCTCTCGATAGAGAGCTTAGGGGTACTTATAGTACTCCAGGTGGTAATTCTTCTGGGTGTGAGGGTAGTCACTGTGCTGAGGCCTACGAACTTTACCTAGATACTATGGAGGAATAGCCTATGGTCAAAGTTATCAGTCTTAAGTCAGGAAAACGGTTAAATAGGCAAAATACTAAGTCCAATGACAAGCTAATTAACCAAGAGGGGCGCTACATCGGCGTCCTTCCTTCTGAAGATGCAGAGTTCATGAGGAAGTGGCATGATCGGCTTACCTACGAGCAGGCGCAGATCCATGAGCTTATTGAAGAGTACGAGAAGAACCACATGCAGTACCTAACGGACCTAACGAGCATGATGCTCTATTTAGGATTTGATCCGGAGTCATATGATCCTACCAAAGAGCGCTTATTTATTAGTGAGGATGGACATATTTGGCTAATAGAAAAGAAGGGGGGGGGGGGGAGTAGTTAATGGATCAAAAAACTAGAACAGCTAAGGATTTTGTTATCCAAGTGGCCGGAGGTAGGGAGCAGGCCGAAAAGATTATGGCTGAAGTCAGAGAGAACAACAAGAAGCTCGACTCCTGTATGCTGCATGACTTCTCTATTGACCTTATGCCAGAACGTCCTATTGCTATGGGTAATAAGTGGCAGTGCTCTAAATGCGGTGGAAAAGTAGACCATGATAGAAAACGGTGGTATGAGCTAGGCCTTATGCATATGGCTACAGAAGGGGGAGTTTAGACTATGTACTTTATTGAAAAATCTGAGGATCTAGTGGGTAAAATAGTAGCTTTTGTTCATGCTGCACGGTTTGCTGAAGCTATTACAATTGCAACCACAGATGGTGGGGTTATGGTTATAGAACAGGATGCTGATGAAGAGATACGAATTTTTAAGCAGCATCAGGTTCAAAGGTACCTTTTTGAAAATCATGATAGTGGTAAGACTCTACTACCTAAGCTTCAGGAACTTGGCATTATTAAAGAAAATGAGTACGCGGATTTGAAAGAGGCCCAGCGTCTCCGGCGTGAGGAGTCTGATAGGCAGCAAGCTATTCAGAAGGAGAAGAGAGAACGCGCTGAGCTTATAAGGCTTAAGGAAAAGTATGATGGTGTAGGTCCTGAAATCACTAATGAAGCTGTTTTAAATATGCTTAAGAATTCCGGCTTTACTGTGACAGAACGTAAGCTACCTGCTAAGGATGCTAAAGAACTCTTAGACAGAGTGTTTATCCCACCTGAATTTAAAGCAGAAGCTAAAAACCCTGAAATTAAGTGTGAAGTCTCAAGGTGCTAAGTTCTTAAAAAGATGGTGATGTGTAGGTATACATGGGGTTGTGCCCAGTGTAATCAACATTATGATTGTAAAACTAAGTACTGTAACACATGCGCTTTACCAGATTGTCCTTTATTATTAAAATAGTGGATAAGAAGAGCCTGTGGTGACCTCGGATGGGGGCCACAGGCTCTTCTACTAGGGGGTGTCGTAGGTATTGTTTGAGAAGACACGAAGTCTTAATAGCATTGTAAGTTTTAATTTGAACGTGCACCAATTCTATATACCTAAGCTATATACAGAGTATCGGAGTTTGGTTAATAAGCTTGGCTTGTGCACTCTAAGAACTGATCATGCATCTCTACTTGAAGACTTGCCATTTTATATAGTCGATGCCCATAAAGACAGCAGTGAAAAATTAGATGCTATATGGGCTAATGCACAGGATAGGGGTTACAGGTTTATCATAAGTGACGGTATTAAGTATGATGCTATTCAAGAGTATAATATGGTTGTTAAATTTCAGGAAGACGGTCATTTTTTATTTGAAGCTTCAGGCTTAAAAGTCCCACTTAGGCATATGTACAGATATCCTACTTCACTGCTATCATGTACTGGCACCTTATCAGAGGGGATTCACCTTTGGTACATGTTTAATGTACAATATGGGCTAAATAGGCTAGTAATTAAAAATGATTTGTTAACTCTATACAACTACGGATTATTTGATAAGTGGTTAGAGGTAACAAAGTACCCAATACCAGTAGGCATAAGAAACGAAAACATTGTATTCTGGCAAATAAAGTAATTAACAGAAAGAGCCCGTGGTTACCTCAGATGAGGGCCACAGGCTCTTTCTGTTTACCATACCATATAGGCCCCAAGGGATCTTCTGAAGCCAATTCATTTGATGTAAAGAGCCACTGCAGGTCAGTATTGTCTATTCCATAGATAGCGTTCCTCAGCCTCAGAGCGCGGTCTAGGTTTGTCGTGACTGTTAGGATAAGGGGGAAGGTTCCATAGATCGATTCAAAGCTTTTAGAGGCATAGTAGGCTGTATAGCGCTGGTGTTTCCTTTGGAAGACCGGTAGGCTCATGGTTCCATTGTCTAATTCTAGGAAAAAGTGGATACCTTCATCTTCTGAAAACCAATACTGGCCATAAGCATCCGGATTACATACCATCTTCTTCCCCCAGAAGGTGAAACTATGTCGGGTATGGTTTTCTGTTCTGTACCCGGTAACTTCATGCTTATGTTTTCGAGCATTCCGGAGAAGTGAAATGTAGAAGTTATTGATGTCTACCATATGCTTAAGGTACGGAAGTCTTGTTTCGTTCATTTCATAGGACCATGATAGTTCTTCTACTTCTTGGTTAAGAAGTCCGGCTACAATCTTGGCACCCAGTTTATCAAGGATAATATGGCCTTGGCTTGTTCCTTCATTCCCAATGTCTACAAAGAATCGGTCAACGAGTTGAGCATCAAAAAGTTTTCGGATCCTTCGTCTTGCAATAAGCTCTGATTGAGAGTTTTCAAGTCCTTTAGAGTTGTATCTGTAGTGCATTTCAGCTATTTGTCTGGTGGTTAAGCAGCGTTGATAGTAGATAGATAACAGGACTTCTCTATCCCTTGGCGTTAACATAGGGTTCTGGTAAACTTCTCGTATTGACCGCTCAGTGTCCCCCTGTTTTCTGACGAATTTATTAATCCTTCGTGAGGTAATTTGTCTAGTTTCTAGCATACCCTATCCTCCTACTTAACTCTCTGGATCTTACCTGTGGCCTTCCCAGTCTTTATAGAAGCACTCTGGTCTTCGGTAATCTGATTCTTTTGGATGGTACTATATCGGGCTTCTATGTCATCTTTTATTTCTGAGATATGCTTATAATTCCTAGTTTTATAAGCATCTTTCCATTTCTTAACTTCAGCTAGCCCAACACTAGGAAAGTAGTCATCCATGTTAAGACAATCAAAAGTGAAAGGACTTGGGTGGATCTTTTTAAACCGTCCGTAGCCTGTATACTGAACCATAGATGTTAGGTCCTCTTCTGTAACTTCCGGCAGCATACGTTTGATTTTAGGTGCTGAAGATGTCCCTATGAGTAGGCTCACTTGGGTGAAGGTGTTGTCTTCGATCATGCCCATAAGCTTAGCTGGGATCTGTTCAACGCTTTGATGGGCTAGGACTAAACCTAGGCCATAGCTTCTGGCCATTTCTAAGAAACGCTGAATATCAGATTCTTGGTCGAGGAACATCTCAAATTCGTCTAAGATGGCCACATGGGGTATCCGTTTATCGACTTCTGTATCCCCTCTACTAAATACCGCTTTACTGATAAAGGCAGTGAATAGGGTTCCGAAGAAGGAGATAATTTCGTTTTCGTTTTTGTCTAGCGCAAAGTTGACTATAATAATTGCTTTTTCGTCTAACATCTTTCTCCATTTATACAAGTTTGTCTTTTGACACATGCTATACCGCGGTAATTCATTTTGGGTAATGACCTCAAGCTTATTAAGGATAGCTTTAGACTCTGCTTGGCGTGCTCTAATCTTCATGCCTTTGTAGCTTTGCCAGTAGCTTAGGACATCCGGAAATTCTGTGTCATCTTCCATCTTAGCTAGGGTCCAATCTAAATAATCTTCATCTGTGAACATGCGGTAGACTTCTAGTATAGATCCTTCAGGATTTGTGCTTATGACTGCAATGAGGGCTCTTCTGAGGATGCTTTGACTGTGCTCCTTAATAGAACCCTCACTATTGAGTTTTAGGAAGACAGAGACGATCATAGTGGCCAGATTGTAGGTGCTCATACCAGGCTGTATCAGGAAATTAAGAGGTATAAACTGCGCTATGTCCTGAAGGTCAATGTAATGTACCCGGTGCCATTCACTTTTTGGAAGATGGGCCATTAGTTCATCGGCCACATCTCCTTTAACGTCAAAGAAGGTCAGACCACAGTGTCTTATAATTTGAAGTCCTAAGAACGATAGCCACCAGCTTTTTCCGCTACCTGTTCCACCAATGCAGTAGACATGTTGCATAAGCATTTTAATATCTTTAAAAGCTAGGTATTTTAGACGACCTCTAAAGTTTGATCTTCCGAAGACAATAGCTTGGTCTTTCCACGCTTCTTCAATGGTATTGTACTGATAGACTCCATCAGGTACAGGCATTTTTTTAGCCTGCAGTCGTATGATTCCTGGGATGTTCTTTGCTGGGAAATGGAGGATCGTTGCAAGCTCTGCTGGGGTAACATAGTTTTCAATAGGGTATGTATGAATTCTTCTTGCTGCATAGTCTTTCAAGAATTGACTTACCCCGTGTTGGTTAAATAATCTTAAATGTCTTTTATAGTATTTTTCTCGGTAGTCAGAGAAGGGTCTAAAACGATTTTTATCAGTGGCTGGTGCAAAGGAGCTAATAACTGTGGATAAGCGTGCTCGGGCTTTACCGAAGGCATTGTGGCTGCATACGAGACGTATTTCTAAGTCAAAATAAATACCGGCTTCTAGTTTCTTTTGAATTGAGTTTAAACTGGTGTTATGGTCTTTTGATCCAGCATTGCCTGTGAGGGTATAGTGTATAGCTCCTAGTAATGCTTTGGGGGTTTTCATTAGTCCAGTCCATTTAGCATATGGGTAGTGCATGCGACTAGGTCGTTTACCTGTTTTTTTATATATTTCGTAGTGGCTATTGGCTATGACTAAGGCTCTATAGGGTACAGGTCTTAGGGTAAATTGAACCCATACTTCTTCTTCATCATCTAGGTTTTGCATGGAGGCGCATAAACTAGCTATCATATCTGCTCCGATGCGTTCACCGTCTGACTGTAGAAGATTAAAGAGATAATGGCTGTCAAGTTCTAGCGTGGCACAGGCTACGTTTAAGGCATAGAGTCTTCCGAAGCGTCCGTAATCTTTTTTAGGTGTAATAATTTCTGCTGATTTGTGGATAGAGTTTATATTGCTCTGGATAAAATCTTTTTCTAGATTTTTTGAAAGCCAAGTGTATAGGTTAATACCTTTATTGGTTCCTTGGAACTCAAAGCTTAACCAGTCATAGGGTTTTTTAGGGTTATATATCGTATAGAGAGAATCAAATAGACTATTGTACTGAGATGGCTTAAATTCAGAATCTTTTTCAATGAGTATTTGGTATAGGTTCCCATTCTTAGATCCACTGCTTAAGCGTTTTCGGTGAATAGGGTACATTAGGCTTTTTATGATCATGCTGTCATACCACCTTTGACTGCTTCTTTAATAATATTCCATAGGAGCTGGCCAAGGTCTGTTATTGCTTGACCGGAGTGTAAGTAGAGTACTAACGCATCACGTTTTACTTGTAGGGCATAGATAACTAAATTACACATTTTAACTATAAAGATTAAGATTACACCAGTAAAAACACTACCGAAAGTTATCTTTAATATCCAAGATTCAATCTCGTTATGTGAAGGTATATGCATAATATCCTCCTAAACGCTAAGTAACGTTTTACAAGCAGCATAGATATCATTAAATAACCCAATAACTTCATAAAGTATAATTCCACCACCGACAAAGGCAACAAGAGGAATAACATCACCGCGTCCTGTAAACTTTAAAAATGAACTTACAACTAAAGTAAAAAAGCCAACAACAAGCATATGGAGTAATATAGCTCCTTTCCCTCCCCAAAAACTTGTAGGTACGACTGTTCCTGATGTAACAGCTAGCGCTGGGTGCATAAAGTTAAAGAGAGCTGAACCAGGTAGTAGAATATTAAGAGTTGTAAAAGCTATACTAGGTGCTAAAGCAACAGCTAGATTAACTATTTTTTGGTGTTTTTTGTACCAACGTATAAAACTTCGATTAATAAATACTAATTCAGAATCTAAATACTTTAATTCAGACAACTTTCCAATTACTTGTACTTTTTTCATAAGACACTTCCTTTTTAGATATACTGTGGTGTATTTTTATGTTAAACATTAGATTTACATGCAAGTACCAATAAATTAAGAAATAGTATCTCAGGTATATCTTTATTGAATAATACAAAAAGAAATGCTAAGAAGCTTGCTGTCAGCGGTTTCTTAGCATTTTTATATAGACTAGTTTATTTCTTTTTTCTATTTTTAATATTTAAATTTACAATTCTCAAAGTGAGGAGGATTTCTTTTTCTCTCTTTTCTTCTTCCTACCATATCTTTAGTTGAAATCGTTGTTTCCTTGGAAACCAAGAAATCAACTTATCACTCAAAATATGAACAACAGCTCCTAAAGCTATAAACTCAAAAACTACTACACCAAACAATAAGAAAGGAAAAGCTAACAATAAAATACCAAATAAGCTATGACAATGCCCTCTGTGTTTCATCCATCGACTAAAAATATTATATCGACCCAATGTTGATGTTCGGAGATCAATATCAGGTAATAGACTTCCAAAAAGAATACAAAAAAACAATAAAGGACTTTGAACTATAAACAACCCAACTACTGATCCTATAATAAGATGACCTAAAAAGTTGAATACAATCACCTTCTCTCTTTTAAGTTGATAAATATAGTATGTTCAATTTCAAGTTCATCTATCCTACCAAATTTTAGAATTTATTTTTATACAGAATATTAGCTTTTAAAGATCCCTCAGGCTGCTTTTTAACTGTAGGCTCTTCAGGTATTACCCAAGGTTCAGGAGTCTTAGGGACTTCTGGAATAGCCCTCATCACTGGCGACCCCTTCTCTATCTGCATAGCTTTACGGTAAACCTCTTTAAGTCGTCCGGTCTTATTCTTATACCGCTCCAAATCTCTTATAATATCTGCATCATCTGTAGGATGTAACCTAAACCCAGCCATAGCTTAAATCACCCCTCTGAGAGCTTAAGAAGCCCGTATTTCCGGTAACCATTAGCATTTGCAAGCTCTGCATTATCCATAGTAAGGCAAGGTACACCTGTAAACTCAGTAATGTAGTCTGTATAAACATGAGCCCCACCACCACAAAGGATCACCGCTGAAAACCTTCTGAAGTCTGGTATATGAAGACTAAGCTCATCTTGTAGTGTAGGTAGCCTGACTTCAATAGCCTTTCTAACAAGTTCATGAACCTCTACCTTTTTACCACCTAGCTTTAAAAGACCTGTACGTAAGACTCGATCCACTTCCATAGGCTGAGGTAAAAAACTAAATGAGTGTGAGATAAGCTTTCTAAGTTCTTTTTGTACTTCATGAACTCCTTCCCAGATAGTAAAGGAGTCCTGTGAGAAGGCACCTTCCTCCATTATGCATCCATCCGTTGACTTACCACCTATGTCAAGGATTAAGAGGTCTTCAGAAGCCAGCTCTGTGTTCCTCTCTTCCCCCTCAGCATCCAGTACAAAGTCAAAAAATGCCCCGGCAGACTGGGGAAGGACTAAAGAATCATTGACTTTAACAAGGCGCTGCACAGCATTAAAGCCGAAGTTAAAACCCCCCTTTAACCGTTCAGCAAAAGCTAGCTTAGAAGCTTCACGCTTATACTCTTCAACCGGTAGGCCAGATACAAGTAAATCAATAATACTAACACCTGTAGATTCTTGGTAGAGTCCTAAAATTGTGAGTAACTTCGGTAGATCCGATTCAGAGGACAACCGCTCAGACTTAAAATCAAAAGATCCTTTAGACCCTACGTTCCATGATCCCCCATGCTCCGTTGTAATAAGATATCCTTCTGAATCATTTAGATCTCCCATAATAACTTCTGAACGCCTTTTGCTAAGTGACGGGCAAGTATCATCCCAGTCTTTTCCTACCCCTTTAAGTTGGACAAAGCCAAGGTCAGCACCAACTACATTTTTCTTCATTGTTTAACCAGCTCCTTATTTGTTGAACACTCCGTTAAACACTATTCAACAAAGCTTAGTTATATCCTGCTTAGAGTGTTAAACATTTGATAAAACAACTATACTCCTACGCTATTATGTGTTAAGTATATAGGGACTATCTTATGGGAGGGGTTGTAGACGAGTAGAAGAAAAGGTTATAGGAACCGTGTCAAGACAATTAGAAAGTACAGAAAGGTTAGGTGTTTTATGGATGAACCAGTATTGAGCCTAAAAGAATTTAAGCTTCTAGAAAGAGCTGACCAAACAACTCTACTTAAAAAGTACCTTAGTAAAATGACTAAAGAGGAAATAGCAAAATCCTGGGGTTGTGGCCTTGCTAATATAAATGGCTGGAGAAAACGGCTAGGCCTTACGGAAACTAGGGATATAAAGCGTATGCCTAAGGCAGAGGAACCTTCAGAAGTCATGCTAAGCCCACAAGAAGCAGTAGATACTATGTACGAGGAGACTCATAGTGAGTCTGAGAATACCCTAATGTTAAGTTCCACAGTAATCTATGTTAATAAAAGGAAATCTGCCTTTTCATTACATCTTGAAAAAAGTATGGATGGATCAGAGATCAAAGAGGCGCTTTTAAGTTATGCATCCATCTTAGATGACAAGAAAGTTTATGACCTTCTGCTTGATATAGGAGGAGACTAGCATCATCCATCATCCACTTTTTAAAGATACCTATGTATATTAATAATAGGGGATAGAGCCCCTAAAATAAGTGAAGGAGCTGGTCATATGTTAAAGAGAATCACATTAGCCCATGTCGTTATCTTGGTCCTTGTAGGCATAGCAGTCTTCAGTAAATACCATGAGCCCAAAGCGGTTCAAGGATTTGGTACAAAGGACAATATTGTACCAACGTTCCATGTGACTTCAAAAGCTACTAAAATGTAATCTAGGGGCCTACGGGCCCCCGTCCACTTTTTTAAAAAGCCTATGTATAGTATTAGTAGGGGATGGAACCCCTAAAACAAGAAGGAGCGTGTTGAGAAATGAACTACATCAAACAAATGCAAGAAAATGTTGAGGATCTTAAGAAAACCAATGCTGAACAGTGTGAGGTTATTAATGAATTTTTACACTACCTCGGGTCCTCTAAATTCTGGAATGATCCTACGATTCAGGTTAGCGAAGTCCAACAGATGCTAGTGAATATCAAAATGGCTTTGACCACATAATTACTTCGGAAGTGGGTATATTAAGAGTATAAGGGGCTCCGGCCCCTAAAACAAAAGGAGTGTTAAACGATGGAAAGATTAACATATCAATACAACTGTGTTGGATGTCCCAATATCAATGAGCTAAACTACATCATAGACAACGCTAAGGACATCACGTACCAAACTTTTCGAAGGCATGTTGATACAGAATCTTTTACTCTGCTAAAAGAGCAGCTAGGTTACACACCACAATTAGCGAGAGACTGTAGCTTAACCCTGGCTAATGACTGGGCCGTAAGCTTTTGCAAATCAAAAACACCTAAGGGTAAACCTGTGTACTATATACGTCACTCAGCAATTGAACACATTTTTAAGTAGGGGGAGTGGACCTAAGATGAAAAAAGGCGATTACGTAGAGACTCCTAGATTCTTGATGGTAAAAATTGAAAAGGTATTTCGTAAAATGGAGAGGGCTGTAAAAGAGGGGTATACTGAGCCAACTCATTACAGGAATTCAGATTATCACATTAGAGGTAAGTGCCTTGGTGAAAATCGGATGATCTTTGCAGCAGTTAAAAGAGAACTATAGAGGAATACTTCTGTGCTACGGAAGACAGGCAGGCGCTTAACATCCTGCCTTGATTCGGGCTCACAGGCGAAGAGGCATCGACCTCTAAGATAGAAGGGAAGTTTAGGAAGATGAATGAAATTACAGGACCTTTAGAGTTACGAGATGACTATACATCCATAATCGTTAGTTACTCAACAGGCATAGACTCAACAGGGGCCTTAGCCAAAGCCTTAGAACTTGCTAAGAAGTTACCACGAAAGACCAAAAAGTTTCTGCTTTATTGTGACACAGGTATGGAGTACAAAATTAATACTGGGTTATTCTACCAAGTAGCAAAAGCGTTTAAATTAGTACCAGTGCTACTTCAGAATGAAAAAACCTTTCTAGATATCCTACTTGAGCGCCAGAAGTGGCCGGATATGAAAAATCGTTGGTGTACCTCCTATCTTAAGACAGGAGTAACAGATAAATGGATCAGAGCAAATCGTCACATGCTAGGAGAGAGGGTGCTGTTTATAACCGGGGAGCGCCGGGATGAAAGTCCACGTAGAGCAAAGTATCCAGAATTGGATTGGCAAAGCACTACGCTCAAAACAGAGCGGAAAGGTAGATTCATATGCCACTGGTATCGGCCTGTTCTTGACTTTGAGAAGGGTAAAATGTTTGAGTATGGTAAAAAACTCCATATTCCCCCGCACCCCTGCTATGAGTATGTGAATAGATGTAGCTGCATGTTCTGTGTTTTCATGATGGATAAGCATACTATTGAGAATATGAAAAACCATCCTCAAGACGCACAGAAATGGTTACAGGCAGAACTAAAGATAAATCACACCTGGAAGAACAAGATGAGCTTAAATAAGCTCTGGAATGAAAACTGTGAAGAAGCCCCTATGAATATCATTGTCTAAAAGTCATAGGGTGGCTTCCGTCCACTTTTTAAAAAGGCCTATGTATGGTATTAATAGAGGGGTAGGACCTCTAAAACAAACGAAGGAGAGTGTATTAAAATGACAGAGAAAATCAATTGGGTAAAAGTTATGGAAGACAACAGTGAGGCAATAGTTGACACAATCAAACTAGCAAAAGAGGAAGCTTATGGCTGCATGCAAGGATGGCACATTGACGTTGAAATAAACGAGGATGGTAAAGTATGGACCAGTGGTCTTAATTCCCATGGAAGTCAATCAATGTCTTCGTGGAAAGGTGAAACCCTTATTGTCTGCCATGTAAACTCTTGGGAAGTTGACACAAATGAAGCAGAGGATATTAAGTATTCCCCAGAAATATATGCTGAGTATCTGGCACAGCAGGAAGCCGAAGATGGTTATGACTCCGCTTGGGAGTTCATGGAGAATAAATACCCTGAGATTCGCCAACAATGGCAAAAAGATGCTAGAAACTTTGAGATCAGTGAATTTGATGCAGGTGAACTGCTGGATAGAGCTATTGAGGGGCAGAGAGCATACCACCAGTTTGACTAAGTATTTCAGGGGTCCTTAGGCCCCTTTCCTATTATCGTCCACTTTTTAAAAAAGCCTATGTATAGTATTAGTAGAGGGGATCGAGCCCCTAAAATAAAAGGAGCGTGTTGAAGGTGCGAGACACATTTGAAATGGTCAATGGAGCGGTTACAGTAATTTTAGGTGGAGCAGACCAGCAAGGTAAGTTTTCTTTTGAAGGTGTTAAAGTATCAACGAAACCTAACGTATTGTTTAAGTCCTATGTTCACAGCTTAGATAAAAAAGTTAGTGGAGAGCTTACAATCACCTCCCTTCGTGAGCACATCTATGGAAAGATCAAGGTTCAAGCAGATTCGGAGCTTAAAGATTATATCAAAAAGCATATCAATGACACGGCATTTTACACTGAGAAGGATGAATACGAATACAAGTTTTTCTCCCGCGGAGTTAACTCCAAAGATGCATATCCGGAAATTGACGAGAATATCAACTTAACTTACGGTAGTATTGGCCATGGCTTAGTTAACTGCACAATTAATAATAGATACTGTGTTTACGACCTTGTTCAGGACAAATTTATAAGCATTAGATCATCTAGTTATAGCGATGCGGTAGATGTAACCCCACTGCAAATTTTCTATGGGAGAGAACTAAACTTCATTATTGCCCTTGAGCAGTACAAACTTGGTAAAGCTCACCCGGCCTTTACAGAAGTCGTTAACCTGAATAAGTTCCTTGAGGGTAAAAAGTCAGTGAAACTTAAAATGACCAACGGTAAAGTTCATGAGCTTAAAAGCACATCTTCAGAAGTTCGGGCTAATCAAATTATAGAGTGCATCAATGGTGTCTTCTCTATGGAGAATAACTACCACCTATCCCCGCGCCTTGAAAAAGATCACACAGGTTTAGAGTTCCTTGATTGCTTGCAGTTCGGTAAACAGACCTATAAAATTAATGCAGCGAACCTAGTAATTAAAGCCCCGGCCCCAAAAGTAAAGGCACCTAAGACCCGGGTTCGGAAGTCTAAAAACGCAGCGAAGTAATTAATAGGGGCTTCGGCCCCTTAATATAAAGGAGTGTTTAAGATGGAATTAGCTACTTTTGAGCTACCTAAAGGCTATGAACTTCTGAAGTCTAAGGTCAAAGAGGGCGAAACAGTTGATGGTGGCCCGGTGCGTATTATCCTAGCTGTAAGAGCTTCTGACGGGGAACATGTTACCTGGGAGTACAATGACAGGAGCAAGTGTTACTGGGGTCACTACTACAGAAGTAAGTGTTACTGGGGTCACTACTACAGAAGTTTAGAGGCTGCTGAGAGAGACTTCGAAACTAGGAACCCTGACTATACGAAAGCTATCAGAGATGCTAAGGCGATCTACGAAGAAATGAAGGCCCTCTATGCAGCAGGCAATGAGAACCCAGAGGATTACTTGGTAGTAGCTAAGAAGTATGCTAACTTAGTTACTAAGTACGGAAGTTGCAGGGATGGGCTCCATACTGAATGGACTATTCCCGGCACAACATTCCTATCTTCACGGAATACACCTACCTATACTTCCTATAAATCGTTCACCAGACTTCCGGATTTCCTTATATTTGCTGAGGACTGTGCTATGATGGTCTATCGCCTAAACGGTGGCGAAGGGTTTACTACGCCAGAGCTTGTGAAGTTCTTAGACAGTCGGCCTAAGTTCTTAGGGGAATAAAAGGGGCTTCGGCCCCTAAAATAAAAGGAGTGCTGTAAATGAAAAAGCTTTTTAAGGCTATGCAAAGCCTAGTCAACAAACATGTTGAATGCTATCAATCGGACTTCGGAATTGACAAGAAAGTGATCATGGCTAACCCTAATGAAGTTCTTTATTATTGGTACATTTGTCAGTATGGGACCTTTCTTGCAAGCGCTACTGACATGCAGTGGGTCGAATCAGGTAGACCAAAATCCGCTAAGTTCTGGTTATCTGAAACTAAGATGATCTTTGAAGTTCATATAGATACTAAGGAGCTTAAGTCCATAACCCCATACAAAATGGAGGGTATTATTAAGGCAGCTAAATCTATGTCTGAGAACATTAAACTTGACTATCTAATCAAGTGGATGGGCAGAGGTCCTATGTTCGAGAATGAGAGGCCTTCTGAAACACTCTACCATGTAGCTGATAGCCTTAACTTTAAACATCCTAAAATTAATGAACTCATTAAGGATTGCTCAGGTATCCTTACTATTCTTGCTGCCTTAACTGAACTAAAGGCTAGCACAATGCATGAACTAAAGGAGCGTGCTTAAAATGATGGAATTTAATGACACAGATGTAGTTAAAGAGCTAGTAATCGAGATCAAATTAGAGTTTACAGCATCGGATATTGATAACCTTATTGTGACGGCTTTTGAGGGTGGTACTGATTATTGGGCAGGCATAATTTATAAAAAAGAGCAGTTTAGTCTTAAACCGAAAGGTGTACCTACGGCACAGTGGATTACTAAGCTTTTACTTGAGGGGCAAGACGTTGAGCTATGTGATATTGAGGACAGGTCTGAACGTTGGGTACTGAGCTTACAGAAGCTCATGGATGGTATTGCTTTGAATGCTAAGGAACGTCCAGAGCACATAGACAAGGATAATTGGGATGCTGAGGACGCTGATTGTATTATGCAGTACGCCTTATTCGGGGAAATTGTATACAGCTAATGGGGCTTAAATGCCCCTTCTTTTCCATAATTTATTTTGTTCAAAGTTGTATAAGTTTGGTCATTATGTGGTATGATAGTATCATTGAACTAGTGAAATGAAAGGAGCGGATTATATTGTCAATCGAACCTATTATTTGCCCAGCAGAGGGTAATGGGAAGGTCATGGACTTTCATCAGAAACTAGGTACTATTCTAGGTCTTACAGGCTCAAAAGAGCTGTACCTATGGGCTAGTAGCTCTGCGAGTGAATACCTGTTCTGCTATGGTAATGCAGAGTACGCGGTGTCTAAGATTCATTTCTACGATCCAGCAGGGAGAGTCTACACAAATCCTCATGGGTACTTTGGTTACTGGGAGGGCGAAACTAGCTACAGGTATCGAGGTATAAGCTTTAAGACAAATCAAAAGCTTCTGAAGCGTGTGAAGCTGACGAAAGACTTCAATTGGAAAAAGTCCTACGATGAAGATATTCTGTTCTTTGTATCCCGGGGGAGGATGGGATACACCAAACCACAAGCTGAGATATATATCCCCTTCTCATACCTTAGGAACCTAGGGTTTACCGTTGAGGTTGCAGAGTTTGATCATAATGATGATGAGATTCTGCAGGTGGCTAAGCTGGTAGCGCCAGAATTTTCTGTGATCATAGGTCAAGAAGTTAAATTGAAGGAGTAGGTGGGGAATGCTTAATCCTATAAAAATTACATGGGAACCTGTAACCTATGGTATGGGGCAGTGGATCGGGTACATGAGGATTAACAATCTACGTAGGGGAGCTGTGCAAATAGACAGCATAAGAATTGTACTCAAGATATACACTGCTAACCTTTTAACTTGCTCGGAGTTGAATGCACTAACGCATGAGCTAGTGCAAAATCCAAATATGAGGGATAAGCTAGTCGAGTTGACGTGCATAGAGGAGGGAGGTTAAGCTATGAATCTAATTGATTGCCATGTAACAAAGGTTATCAGTGTTCGGGAATTTAACGCTACTGAAGAGTGGAAGCTTGTTAAAGGGGACTGGGGCTTTGGTAATGTCTATACTGAGTTTATGGTGGAGTACTGGGATGACGGCGGGCAGCAGAAAAAGCCTGAACAATTAATCTTTGAAAGGGGAACTGAGCCAGATGTTAAACCTGGGTACATTTTTCAACACTGATGAGGAAGACTAATGAATCTCAAGCGCACCTTAACTGCTCAAAGTGCAAATGGTCAGACATAAAGGTTAAGGCAGACTACCAGCATAGGGGAGTTGGTTTCTGCCTCGTGCATAAGCAGCAGTGGATAATCGAACAGCATCCAGAGGAGGATATATCAGAACGGGAATGGGCCAATTCAACCTATGCTAGGTACTACGTCTAAAGATAAGAAAGAGGAGAGCTGGGGGTTAAATTATGGCAGAGGACAAAATGCCCAAGCATTGGGAAATGCAAAGAGTATCTAGACTTTCACATGAAGAGCAGCTAGAAAATATGAGGGGTAGTCTTAGAAGACTAGAGGACAGAAACTCTACGTTAGAACAACGTGTAGAACACCTAAGAGTATCCCGTAGAGTGCTTATGACCTTACTTGAACAACTAGAGCAGGAAAATGCTTCTGAAATCAAACGCTTGGAAAAACTCTTAGCCTTAGAGAGAAGTCAGAAGAGGCGTGTGTCTAAGGATCATCCTTTATGGGCACCCCAAGAGCATCCTAGTCTAGATGCTTTAGCCAACGAGTACTTAAAAAGTTACCCTAATGATCCTCAAGCTGTACTAGAAGCCCAAGGTATTAGGGAAAATGCAAAGAGTATACGTGAGGAGTTTAAATCTGATGAGTCAGAAGTGCTAGCCAGTAAGCAGGATAAGTTGCGGAAAATACGCAGACTTACAGAGCAGGAAAGAGTCTAAGAAAGAGGAGAGTGTTCAACTATGAAAAGTATTAAGGGGATTGCTGCAGATGCTCGAGACTTAGAACTCATTGAATTAGCCTTTGCTAAAACTGAGAGAAATCAAGCTGCAACAATCAGCTCCAAGCTAATCTACGGAGCAGCAAGGCAGTGCGGTAAAGTTGACTTCACTGCTTCAGCTTTAGAAGGCCTACTAAAAAGTTCACCCATCGAAGTCACGTGTTGCAAATGTGGTGATAAGGGCTTAGCTGAACCTATACCAAGAGTCGATGACAACGTTAAAGAGTGGATCTATGAGCTCTGTGACGAAGCTTTTAAGGCCCTAGAGCGAGATCCTAATATACCACCTGATGAAGAGTGCCTACCCGGTAAACCCTGCGCCCGGTGCGCTGAAATACTAGCTGAGGTCTTCTGTTCTGAGTGCGGGTGTTTGGTAGATCTGGATGAGCTTTCCAATGAAGAACGCCCTAATAAGGGGTTGTGCAAAGACTGCTTTGAGGCTATCAGGAGAGCTGGTATTTGCTCAGTATGCGCTTCAGAAGAGTACGATGCAGATGAGTTACAGGAGAGCAGGTGTCCCAGTTGTTATGAAGAGTTTAGTGCTTACATCGGTGTACAAAAAGAGGAGGAGGAATAAGCGATGTTTGTAATTTGTATGAATGACTATCCAGTGGCCACGGCTGAAACTGAACAGAAAGCATCGAAGGCCCGGGCTTATATTCAAAGGATTTATGACATGCTGTGTATAGCTAGCTCACAATATGGGAGTAAAATTTATATCCATATACATGAAGTACCTGAAATTTCAACAGTAGAGGATTATCACAATGTCTTTATAAAGTCGGGGGGAGGGCAGTACCAACATATTCTAAATAACCTGATGCACCGAGTATCGTACCCATTAACTAGCACTGTACCTATACTTAATGCAGAAGAGGCTACTGACCTATTCAAGAACTTTCGGAAAACGTACCCGACCATTGATGAATTCATTAAGCGTACACAAGCTGAAGGCTGGTCTGTTAGCTCTAAAGAGGAAATCAAGGAAGATATTAATTACTGGAATGTAGCTAGATCATATATGGTGCGTAGTAACTGTTTAAAAAGGCAGTACGGATGTGTCATTGTCCGAGCGGACGGGGTTGTAGCTTCTATGGGGTGTAACAAAAGCCGTGTGCCTTGCACCACTTGTGCTAGGGAAAATGTTGATCATAATTCCGGAGACTATGCAGGGTGCCCGGCTATCCACGCTGAGCAAATGGCTCTTATGAAAGCTAGTGCCCATAACTTGAAAGGGGCTAAGCTTTACCTAGTTAGTAATGACAACCTAAATGTAACATGCTGCCCTACCTGTCAAAACATAATGAACTGGTATGGAGTAACTCAAGTAACGGAGGTGTTAATAACGGAGGTGTTAATAACGGAGGTGTTAATAACGGATGAAAGTCAAGAAAATTGAAAAGCGAATATCTGATGCACTTATAGCAGCACGAATGACTAATGCATCATTTGGCTTTGGTGCTAAAACTTCACAGGACATTATTGCAACAACAAAACCATATAGAGATACCTATATCATAGGACCTCTAGAAGAGGCCTTAAAACTTCTTCGTGAGGGCAAGCGTCATGATTAGGGATTGGCATTGTCCTGAAGGATGCACGGGTGTAGCCCTTTATCAAGGTGCGTGTCCCGATGATCTAGGTCCAGATGAACCATGTGTTAATGGAATCCTTGATGATGAGGAGTACAAAGCTTCAGAAGATTCAAGAGATGTTCCTACGCTATTCAAAACTGAGGAGGAGATACAGACAATGGTTGACTTTAACAAGCTGAGAGCTAATAGGGACCAGAAGGATAGGAGAACTCAACAGAAGACATCGGGAGTGGTTAAACCGCTCCCTCGGACTTTTGTTGTATTAGACCTAGAGACAACGGGTTTTGATCGTGTTAATGACCGAATCATTGAAATCGGCGCGGTGAGATTTACAGATGGTGAGCCTGTGGCCATATTTAATACACTCGTTAACCCAGAAGTGCTTGTAAGTGAAGAGATAACTAAACTTACAGGGCATACCAACGAGGACCTTCTGAAGGGCATGAGTGAAGATCACGCAATTATCACCTTAATATACTTTCTTCGAAGTGAGCCTATCGTTGGCCACAATGTTCTTTTTGACTATGAGCTATTCTACCGGGCTGCTGGAAGAATTGAATGTGGTGTGTGTAACCCCTTAATCGATACACTCACCATTGCACGAGACAGGCACAAGTACCCTCACAAGCTCCCAGATATGTGTAAGAGGTATAATGTTCACCAAGAAGGCTGGCATAGTGCTTATTTCGATGCCCTAGCATGCGGGGACCTGTTACTCGCTATGCACGCAGAGGATAAAAACTACCCCGAGGGTAAACAGGTAGCTGACTATACAAATGTGATTGGTTGGAAGAGGCAGTATGGAGAACCTAAGTGGGGACCATCATGGGTAACACTCAAAGGGCAGGGTGATATGCATGTTCAAGAAGGTCCTCGGAAGGCTAGGCAGGTTATGGTGCCTAAGCATGATAAACCAGATGCTAAGTGGTTCGGCAAAGGGTGTGCATATCAGGCATGCCAATTTGAAGAAAGTGGTGTTCAAGGGGAAGGTGTAGGTTTTCCAGTACTGACTGCCTGTAGCCATCCTGAAGCATCACAAAGCATACGAGAAGATAATTGCCAAGCCAACATGCTCTGTCCTATGGGTCTAAGTGATGACCTCCCATTTTGAAAGAAAGGAGTTGAATCTCCTGTGGACATGACCCCACACCAAGTACGGGTCTGTAAGAACTGTAAAAATAGGTTTGTTATAGCCTGCGCTTGTTATGACAAAAAGCACTGGGAACTTAATTTAGAATGCTATGGCTGTACTCATTGCTTTAACAAAAGTTCCACGGACACTGTAATGTGCTACAGGTGCAATAACTTTAGTAAAAAGATTATTAAGCTAAAACCAAAAGGAGTTGATGATACAGTGGCAAATATCAAAATTGAGTACAGTGCAACGGACCTAAAAAATCTCGTACTGAAGGACCTGCAGGAAAAATTCCCAAACCAAAAGATTGAGCTGCATCGAGTAAACATTGAAACTAAGTCTAAGCAGAATTATAAGTCTGAGTGGGAGACTGCTGATTTTAGAGCTAGTATTAATGTAAATATTTAGAGAGGAGTTGATTACTGATGAAAGCTGAGGACTTAGATAGCAAGGCTAATGAAAACGAAACATTTCGCCAATTTATTCAATACGGTGAAAAAGAGTTTGGTTTAGAGCCACAAGACTTAAATTCAATGTCTGAACAAGAATTAACCGATTATTTAGATTTAATAGATTATCTGTGGACTAAGTAAAGGAGTTGAATACCTATGCCTCACTGTAAGTGCACACAAACTGACCAAACATGTAAATGTAACGGATGTGCCGAAGCTTTTGACTGTGATCTATGCCCTGAGCACGGATGTCAGAAGAACCCAGTAAACGGGGCTAGAACAAGCATGTTCCTATGCTTCTATACGCTTAAGCCAGGATATAGAGAGGCATGGAAAAAATTAAATAAGGGAGCTGAGAGCTGATGCTATCTAAAACATGTAGTGAAGTTAAAGCAGGGTTGGAGGGTCCTTGTATCCAGCATATAGAAAACACTTGCTTATGCTTAGACTGCTCAGAGAGTGGGGACTGTCTTTTATGCCCTAAACACGGGTGCCCTGTGTACCCACAAGATCATAACTTTATAGCTGATGTAGAGTTTCAAGGAAACAATGGTGGGGATTATGTGAAGATAAGCCAGACTGTAGGTCAATCTAAAGAATCATGTCTTAATATTGAAGTCGGTCATTGCTGCGTTGTTACCCTTAGGGCAGTTGTCCCTGTTGAGTTTCTAACATCACTTATTACTAAGTTCATGTTTACCGATACAGAGGGTATGTCAAGAGCCACGGATGATAAGCTGTCTGACTTTGCTAGAGAAATCATGGACGAATGGCCTAAGGACTTTGTAGATGAGAGGTTGTCTAAAATAGTTGAAGGAGGTTTTTGGAATGCCTAAAACGTGTACTGATGTTGTAACCAGTCCTAATGGTAATCCTCTAGATTGTCTAAACTGTAGGTGCGTAGGGTGTGGGGAGTATAAAGATCCCTATAATGCAAACTGTGACTTATACCCAGAGCACGGGTGCCCTAAGTACCCACTAATACCTGAACCTGAGAAATGGTCCTATAACTTTACTGAAGACGGTCTATGGGATAATGAAGTCTTTGAAACAGGTGAAGAAGCTTACGAGGCTGGTAAAGCGGAAGCCCTAGATCGTGGGGGCGATACCTTCTACATTGGCCAGTTGGTGCCTATCACTATTTCTAGTAATGCTGCTGTTGATGTAGATGGGATATTTGATCTAATATCCCAACAATTAGACGATGAGTATGGGTCAGACTTCGAGCACGGTGAGCGGTGGTACGATGCCATTACATCCGATGATAAGCTCACCTTGGAGGAGATGCTTAATGCAGCGTTCCACGAGTGGCTTCAGAAGACCAGCAACCAACCTACGAGTTTAACGATTATTGACATTGATGAGTACTGCAAGACTGCAAACACATGGGTAGAGAAGCTTAGTACGCAGAAGGCAAAGAGGCTAAGTGAAAAATTAGGGGAGGATATGCTAAATGAAAACTGATATTGAAGTACTCCGGTTCGGGTATAATGATGAACTGTATGCCGTTGTAGAGAAGCTGAAAGATGTGCATAAAGAGGATCCTACGTCACTACGCATCTTCGAAGTTGAGGGGGAAACTCGACCTCCTAAAGATCTATACATTTATGGATCGGCTAGTGTTCAGAAGCTCAGGGACTTCTTAAACAGCTTATACGAGCCAGCTAAACACACCAAGGATTGCTCCTGCATTGACTGCATCAATACATCAGCTATGCGAATGCTGTTGCAGGAGGCAGTTAAGCTCTTTGAGGGGTTAGATCTTAACCGGGATAGGGCAAATTCTTGGATAGTTAATCTCAGTGAACATGGTCTGCTATATGCTGATATTCTAAGGTTAAAAGGGTCCATAAGAGACTTACTAGAGCCCCAAGAATAGGGGCTCTTTTCCTTTACTTAGTATGTGGGCAAGCTTACTAAAATAAAAGGAGTGGTTCGTACTATGCTAGAGGGTATCAGTGGAATAATTGAGGTCTTTGTTACAGTATTTAAAGATTCAAAATATTTTGTTAAATCATTCACTATAGAGGATGTCTGGGGTGGCATAGCCCTAGTGACTGTGCTGTTCGTGCTAAGTATTTTACTATAAATACTTGTCTATATTTGTTCATCGTTGTATACTACTTAACAGGGGGATTTTAGGAAGAACTAAAATTTTTAAAGGGATGGTGGACAAGCTATGCCAGTTAAATATCCCAGGCCGGCAGCCGGAGCTGTTGCAGAACAAACGGATACCTATGTCAAGAAAGAGAAGCACCAAGTGGAATTAACTAAGAACCTACGGAAGCCTAGTGTCACTAAAGCTAAAGAGCCTGTAACTGATTGGTTTATACTTCAGGCAGGTGATGACCCGGGTCCAGGAGATGGTACAGAATGGGTATGGAGAAATGACTTTAAGTCCATTCATAGGGGAACTAGAAAAGAGTGCTTGGATTATATAGTGACCTATAAGCGTAAGAACCCAAAGGATACAACTGAGATGTTCTTGGCCCATGGGTTAAAGGTGATCTAATAAAGAGGAAGAGGAGCTGGCGAATATGAAAGAGATGGATGTACTACTAGCACGAAAGCTGCTGATTACTCTAGGTGTACTTACTGAAGTCGATGAGCAGGAGAACGGTGAGATTATTGCTGTACTTACTGCTGAAGACATGGCTGCTTATGAGGATCTTGCTTCACAGGCTGCAGAGATTCGTAATTTAGAGAAGTTACTAAAAGAACTTAAGGTTAAAATCAATACGAAAGTACTTGTGCATAATGCCCGTCGGGATATGTGGTGGAACTGCATAGAAATGCGACATGGAGTAACCAAAGAGCAGAGCACCACTGGATTGCACGTTGATAGGATAAACAATGCACTAAGAAAAGGTATACTGGCTGACAATACCTATGGAATTAATCGGACTTAAGTTAAGAAGAGGAGGAATTTATCCATGAGTAATACTATTGCAGTGAGTTCTTCAGATTACAAAGAATCAGGTTGTGTAAAGTGTGGTTGTGAGTACTGTTATGGACAGGGTATAAGTGGTGGAGGCACGACACCTGTAGTATGTGGAGAGTGTGAGACACGATTTATTATCCTTGCAGAAGGCTTAACCAAGTCAAGGATAGGCTTTGGATCTGGGGATGGCCCCGCATCGTACCCTGAGCTACAAGCACACCCACGAAAAGGTACTCCTAATCATCCATATATAAGACCTGATGTAAAGCCAGAGGGTGGTGGTGAATACTGGGCACCACGGGGCGTAGGGTATGACCTATCGGGCTTCGTCAAATGTAAGGAGGCCGGGGAGCGTATTGTTAAAATGGTGGAAAAAGGCATTGGAAGAACTCCCAAAACTTGGCTAGACTACAGACCATCGGAACCTAAATGGGTACAGGTAAAAGTTCAAGCTGTCGATGGGATTAACCTTGAAACGCTGTGTGATTTATGCAAAGATGGAATCATAACGGAGCAGAGGATAATTACATCCTTAACCATTGAAGCTCTGACTAAGTGATCTTCTGAAGCCCTAGTGCCACAAGGCATTGGGGCTTTTCCTATACCCGCTCAATGCCCTCTCATATATGCCTTTGACGAATGTTACATAATAAGCATATGTAACATTCAGGTTTAAGTGGGGGGTGCTCCTATACTCCTAGATGCCTCCTATAAATGGGCTAAAAATCCATGACAGAATACTCTGACAGGGTTTATGCAGTCGAGTGCATAATTATGCATAGGTGTTTTCTTGCAATTCTTAGGAGCCTATAGTATAGTATAGGGATTTTTAAAATGGGGTGTTTTCATGTGAAAAGGAAAAATGTTACAAGTAGCTGTAACCCTTGGTATCGCTGGGTTTGGGCATTTATTACAAAAGTATCCATGTAAAAAATTAGGATATTTTTAAGATGGGGTGAGAGGCTCAGAGAATTGGACTAATGGTCTGACTATTGGTAAGACGAAATTGTAAATAAATGGAGCCAAAAATGGGGGCAAAATGAGGCCTTTTTGCCTTTTTGAAAAAAATTTTCTCGATTACGTACGAGTTGGTAAGTAATTATTAAAGACACAAAGAAAAAAGGGGTCTATAAAAAAAAAAAATGGTTTTTGTACCAATACTGCAAATTTGTTCATAGTTGTTCATAAAAAAGTGCACAAAAAAATAAAAAAAAAATTTGCAAAAAATAAAACGCTTGGCACCTGATAATTACGTATCAACTCGTACGTAATCGAGAAAACCTTGAAAACAGTTAAAATGACCTATTTTTGAAATATATTTTAAAAATGTAGTGTATAAAGTGCATAAAAATTCATAAGAAAACGACAAAGGAAATAAGTACTTTAAGGATGAAAAAATAGTTTTATTTATATTAGGTTTATTTTTTATTTCTTCTTATATATGTATTTTAAAATTGTTTGTTCAAAGTTGTGAACTATTGTCTATCAATTTTCTTATAGATGTGGTAAAATACTCCATAGAATTCCTCGGACGCAGGTCCTGGGAGTCCCTATACACCTAGGGAGGAGGCGATTTTACCCATGGGGCATAAACTAATATCTAAGATAAAGCAGGCTGCAAAACCTGTTAAGTATACACCTGAAGAAATAGCAGTAGCAGAGGCCCCAAAAATAGCTAAAGGGAAAAGACAACGCATGCAACTAAATATGCCCGTCCCTGCCACACAGACTAGGGTTATAGCTGTTAGCAAAAGAAAAAACCCCATAACAGCACGCAAAGTACTAACGGGCAAGTCTCCGAAGTATGTGCAGCTTGAGGTTAGAGGTTCTGGCGATAAGGTATATACAATTGTCGTTCCTGCTAGCTACAAGAACGTGATACCGAAGACCTGGAGATGGAACCCTAGGCGCTACAAGGCTGCTGATATGATAGGTGCTGGGCATCCTATTACCCAAATAGCTAAAGTGCTAGGCATGCATAAGTCTATGATCTATGCATGGTTGCAGCATCCAGAGTTCAAGGGTCATGTTAATGGGCTCGTGATGGAGACAGGATGGGCCAATAAGCAGGAGCGGATTGCAGGGCTTAACAAAGTGACCCGCTTACTCTTTGATAAGGTTGTAGCGGAGATTGATGGGGTTAACTTAACAGATAAGTCTATTGGCCCAGTGCTAACAGCCATCCAAACGATTGCCAAGCAGATCGCTCAAGAAAAAGATGAATTTGTAGAGCAATCGAAGGTGGAGCAGAATACCAACTTGAGCGGTGTCGTTGGTATAGCTATCGCTAATATTGATACTATAATGGCCAGCAAAAGCGCTGAAGAACGAAGGGCTTTAGAAGCCCAGTTTAAAGATGTCAGTGATGATGTGATTCGGGGTATCACTGGTGAGAAGGAGTAGAGGGAATATGAAAATATACATTGCTGGTGCTATAACAGGCAATGAAAATTATCAAGCAGAATTTGCACAGGCTGAGAAAGAGTTAACGGAATTAGGGAACACAGTGCTTAATCCTGCACTACTACCTAAAGGATTTACACAAGAGGAGTACATGAGTGTATGTATCCCAATGCTTAATATTTGTGAGGCGATATACCTACTACGTGGCTGGGAGCCTAGTATTGGTGCAAATATTGGAAAGCTACATGCAGAGCATGTAGGGAAGATAGTTATCTTCGAATAGTAGTTGTTAAACAACCTGCACAACGCCATAGAGTGGACAAACTATGGCTATGAGCGGGTTCGTGTTAAACGAATGAGTAAACAGGGGGAATGATTGTCGTGCCTAAGATTTGTCAAGTATGCAATGTTACCTATGGAAGTACCAACCAAACGAAATGCAGCTACTGTGAGAGGCCTCTTCAAATTGTATCCAGCCAGGGCATGTGCCCAAACAGCAGTCTGCAACTTCTCCAAGCGGATATGGAGCAGCATAAGAATCCATACTTTGGTACTCACTAATGGCTAATGTGCTGCAGGAGGAACCTGCTACAACCCATATGCGGAAGTCAAAGCGGTGTAGCCATTGCAACGGTTCAGGCAAGGTTCCAGTATCTTGTATGATACATAATAACCATGGGCTACCTACACGACTAGAACTTAAGGAGTCGTGCCCGGTGTGTAAAAGGCATGGGTTTGTGAAGGTATAAGAAAAAGATCAACTCGTTAAGAGTTGATCTTCTGCTGTTGAAGTTTGAACTTAACAGCTAGGTCTTTTATAGCTTCATCTAGTAGTTTAGCAATGGAAATTCTTGAGTCTACTGATAGGTTTTTTAGTATTTCGTATGTTTCACGATCAACGGCTGAGCCTAATTTAACCCTATTCTTAAGCATGGGTAGCCCTCCCTAAAGTGGTATGACTTGTAAGTGGAAGCATTTAGCAGTATAGTATATCCAAGTAATTACTGTTTATGCTACTAGGAAGTACACTAAATGTCAAACTAAATTAGCAAGGGAGTGGGATTAGGATGTTTAAGACAGAGGAACAGGCTCAGGCAGTATTTAGAGTTTTTATTGATGTTGCGCTTAATCGGGAAGTATCTTTAGTTGATCTTATGCAAATTACACCACGACATATGGATGTAGAGGCAGCTAAAGATTGGCTTAATTCCGAATTAGCACCTGTAATGAGAAAACAGCTATGCGAGTTACATGGTAAGGACACCTATGAAGAGTGCCTACAAACTATCTTAGGTAATAAGGAGTTAGATGAACAGGTACATACCTATGAATGAATTAACTAAGATAGTTGTTGAAGGCGATATCTTTAAAGTAGACAGCAGAATTATTGCTAAAAACTTTGAAAAGGACCACAGGCACGTATTACGAGATATTGATAATCTAATTGCGCAAATAGATGTGTCCAAAATTGGGCACATCTCTGAAAGCTATTTTGTGCCAGCTAAGTATGCAGATGTGCATGGTAGGGTACAAAGATTCTATGATATGACTTTTAGAGGTTTTATACTTCTTACTATGGGTTTTACAGGGGAAAAGGCATTTGCTTGGAAATTAAAGTACATTGATACTTTTGAGTGGCTGAGACAAGAGTACTTAAAAAAGCTAAAAGTACCTGAGCATCCCTTTATAAACCTAGCTACTATGACAGGTCTTCAAATGGATGTTTTTGAGCGTTTTGTGCCAGATGGTATGACGCTGAGGGAAGGGGCTTTTTGGTTTAATACAGACTTCTATAAGGATATAATTAGATCCTATGAAAAGGGAGTAAGGAAGTTTGAGCGTAAACAAGCTAGGCTAAAACAAAAGAAATTAGAATCATCTTCAGAAGTTGAGGACTAAGGTCAAATAGACCAGAGCATAAAGGAGGAATACACCGATGTATGATGCAGGGACAACTGTATCGATCATCATTGTGCTTACACTAGGCCTTATGGTCGTTAGCCTAATATTCGCTGTAAAGATCATTCAGCTAAAGAAGGTAATTAAAGCCTTAAGAGCTAAGTATACCAAGATTAGAGCTTTAGGCCGAAAGCCTAAGTACTATAACTGGTCCTAGAGGGGGAACACTATGTTCAAGGTATCAGACACTTTAATACATGCGATTATTATTCTATCCTTATCCGGACTAACTGGTCTGCTTGTTGTAGCTGTATTTTATGCGTGGGATTGGGCCTTTACCAAGATACTAGAAGTATTAGGCGTTAAAAAATGCTTCGTTGAGTTTTTGATTAAAAAATACCGAGATAAGCGAGTGACTAAACAGAAGATGGAATAGGCAGGTGACATCATGGAGGGCTTCTCACGACAGGAGATATTTGACTATCAAATACGCACTAGGCCCTCTATATGGGCTCAGTACCACACTAAGCTAAGGGGAAAGCCTTATCGCTTCGAACAACTCAATCCTGATGGCTCCTTGGACCTACGGAAGGCCTTTCAGATATCCCCTCAAGAGCAGAATATAGGGCTCCGTGGTCAAAGGCAGTTTCTTCAGCAAATGCTAGATGACCAGCACCCATATAAGTCAGAACAGAAGTCCCGGCAATGTGGGGCCAGTGAGAACGAGGTTAGAGAAGTCTTATGGTTTGCTGATACTCATCCCTACTCATCTATCGTCTATGTCTTCCCAACGTTTGACCAAGTGGCTGACTTCTCAAAGACACGGATCGAGGAGGTTATGAGAGAGTCACCTCATGTGAAGAGTCGTATGGGCTATGACCCAAAGACAGGTAAAAAGAGGCAGGGTGAAGATCCTGTGGACAATGTACGACTACGGAAGATGGGGGATAACAGCTGGCTCTATTTCCGTAGTGGTAGTACACCAAAAGCCGGAGAAGGAATACCATGCGACGTGGTTGTGTTCGATGAGATCGACAGAATGGCACCAAATGTCATGATTGCCTTCAATGAAACGCTGTCATCCAGCGCCTATGGATGGAGAAGGGACGTATCAACCCCTAGCCTCCCTGGTGTAGGTGTGAATGCAAGCTTCAAAGATTCAGATCAACAGCATTGGTTTATGAAATGCCCACACTGTAATCATTGGACTACGATGATACATGACTTTCCGAAGGGTGTAGAGCAGCTTACTGTAGACCGCCATGATCGGCCAAATCACAACTTGCATCTAGTCTATGACTGGGTGCAGGAGTCAGACAGGTACATATACACTTGTTTGAAGTGTAAGAGACCTATTAGTGACGAAATGCGGATCAATGGCATATGGCAACCGCTCTACCCTCATAGAGATCGAATCAGGGGTTATCAAATAAGCCAACTTATGTGCCCGTGGATAAGCCCTAGCCAACTCATGCAGAAGAAAGCTGACTATAAGCTAGAGCAGCTGTTTATGAACTATGTTATTGGCCTAACCTACCTTGGGGACAATGTCATGATATCTAAGGGGGATATTCTTAGATGCTGTGATACGTCGCTTACGAATCCCTATGACCTCAGAAGGGATCGTGTGTGTCTAGGTGTAGACTGGGGTAACACATCGTGGGGTACTGCTGGCATGCCTCATCCAGATAACCCAAGTAAGATCATTATTCTGGACATATGGGACGTTAAAGATGATGAAGCAGTGACTACAGATGGCCGGAAGAACAACCCACATATATCGAGGACCGCTGATAAGATGAGACAATGGGATGCTAAACGTGGGGTATTTGACGCAGGCTATGGCAAGGACCGTAACTGGGAGCTTATGCAAGTATTCCCGGGTAAAGTATTTAGCTGTTTCTACCCTAATCTGTCAACGACCTCAACGAAGAATGTAGATGATCAGTGGCACGAGGATGAGGCCAAGGTTAACGTTGATCGAACACTAGACCTTAAGCTTATGGCCCGGATGTTTAGAGAAGGGCTCTTTGTGATACCAGCATGGGTTGTGCTTAATCCGCTCTTTGAAACCTTCTTTATCAAGCACCTAACCAACATTGTCCTGATAAGAGATATTGAAGAAGATGAGAAGACTAAAAAAGAGATCATATCTGAGAGAGTGGGCACCCTTCCAGGTGGAGATCACTTTGCCCATGCAACGAACTATTTGACAATCGCCTTACGGAAGGTTGGTAAAGGTGGCGGGGGAGATTTCTTTTTCTAGAGGAGGATTAATATGAAAATGCGGAAGATTGTGCAGAAAGTTGTACATTTGAAAGAACATAGGGTAGCCGTACTAGCCTATAGAATGTCAGAGGGTTCTGAAGTACAATACCTGACTGCTATGCCTAAGGAAGGTAGGCGCATGCTCAAGGAGTTTAGAGAAACTGGTAAGTTTACACGATTAAAACCATGGGTAAGCAGAGATGCCTTAGAAGTTCTAGAGCCTGTGAGTATGACTATGGCATACACAGATGGCTGGTACGCTAAGATTCCTGCAGTCATTGACTATAAGGAGGATGAAACAAATGGATATGTACATTGGATTTAAGATGATCGAGGCAAAGCCTATGACAGCAAAAGAGGCTAGCCTAATACTATTTGATCGGCCAATTAGCACTGAGAACGCTGATGAAGAAGGTAATGGCTATCTAGTGAAGTATGAAGATGGCTACACCTCATGGTCACCTAAAGCTCAGTTTGAAAAGGCATACACAAAATTTGGGACTAGGAGTGCCATAGGTGAAGGCCTAGAAATCAAACCGATTGACTCAAGTGTTTGTATAATCAAATTTAAAGAGGACTTCTCACACGAAGAGATTGAGTCATTTAAGAAAGCATGGAGAACTGCGATGTGTAGTCCAGGATCACCTAAAGTAACAGCGCTCTGTGTGCCAAATACCATAGACATAAAATCCTTAGAGGGGACAACCTTTGATTTCTCAGTGGCCCTGAAGCTTCTGAAGTTAGGGTATAAGGTCACAAGAACCTACTGGATGGATGGGGATAGTGTGGTTTACTGGCTAGAGCTGGTAGATAACGATATTCGAAAAGGCCGGATGTACGCTGGTAACCTAAGCTATTGGGATGATGCAGAGTCGGCAGCTCTGTTAGCTGAAGACTATAAGCTCATGAAGCGCTAAGAGGAGGAAGGGGAATATGTTAGACGCTGGGTGGACTGTGCATGTCGGATGGCTTGTACTTGCGGTATTAGTTGGGGTAATTATCGGTTGTCTAATCCTCGGATTCTTTGCAGGGGCAAAGGAACCAAAGTGTGACGAATGCGTGCTGATGTGCAGAGCTGTGTCAAGTGGTAAAGGTACTTACTGCAGCAATCAAATGGCTAAACATAAGGCAGAACCACCACTAAAACATAACTGGGAAATAACCCATGCAGATAAACCTACAAGGAGCCCGTACCGTAGAAATGAGCGTCGTAGTAAGGTTTAATAATCTTCGGAAGTAAAAGGGCTATTGATTTTCCATAAATAATGGTATTATTAGTTTAATATGCAAATGGGACGGGGGAATTTATATGAGTCAGATTGGAGATACACGAGAGTATACAAATATTGATGAGAGTGCCAGCAAGTTGCTTGCTAAGTGTCCACAATGTCAGGTAAAAGCAGTACCGAAGGGAATCAACTCAACGAGTCCGGGGGCACCAGGTGAAAAGCACTGCCCTAATTGTGGCCAGATCTTTGGCCGGGGAACCTTCCCGACAAAGGTGCTAACAGTTGCTGTAACTGGGACTGCAGGAGCGGTAACCATTGCAGTGGATAAGGCTAGGCTGCAAATGTTATCTGAAGTCCTTCCTGCTATTGCTACCGATAAGTCAGTAGCATGGAGTGTAGCAGCTGGGACAGGAACAGCGTCAATCAGTTCTGGTGGCTTACTGCAGTCACTAACAAACGGCACTGTTACCGTGTTGGCTACAGCTAACGATGTGACTAAGGTATCCGGAAGCAGGGTAGTCACGCTAAGTAACCAGAGTATCTGGGTACAGAGTTTAGTAGTTACTGGGGCAGGGAATGCCACAACCGTAGAAACAGACAGAGGCACCCTCCAAATGGCCGTAGCAGTATTACCTGCTAATGCTGCGGATAGTGCTGTAGTCTGGAGTGTTACAGCGGGTACGGGAACCGCTACAATTAGTGCAGAAGGCCTACTCTCTGCAGTGTCTAATGGGACTGTAACCGTTGTAGCAACCGCTCATGATGGCTCAGGGGTTATTGGTAGCCGTGTGATCATGTTAAGTAATCAGAGTATCTGGGTAGCTAGCCTAGTTGTATCGGGTGCAGCTGGTGCAACAACTATCACAGTAGATGGTGGTACCCTACAGATGGATGTTGCTGCATTGCCTGCTAATGCTACAGATGCTTCTGTAACATGGAGTGTAGCAGCTGGAACTGGTACAGCAACGATTAGTGCGGGTGGATTGTTAACCGCAGTAACAGATGGAACAGTAACCGTCACAGCCACAGCAGACGATGCGGGTGGAGTTACAGATGATCTAGTAATTACGCTCAGTAATCAAATTAAGCTGGTGACTAGCATTGTAGTAACTGGAGCGGGAAGTGCAGTAATCATTGATGTAAATGATGGCACCCTTCAGATGGCTGCAGCAGTTTTACCTGTTGATGCCGATGATGGTACCTATACATGGTCCGTAGAGCCGGGAACCGGGGCAGCTGCGATCAGTGATACTGGGTTACTCACTGCGGTAACCAATGGTACAGTGACCGTAAAAGCTACAGCTAATGATACCTCAGGTATTGTTGGTGAGAGGATAATTACAATTAGTAATCAAGTATAAGCTAACCACGAGCCCAGGGGGAATTAAAGAAAGAGCGGAGGAAGGGGACAACCTTCGTCTGCTCTTTTTGTTTTAGGTAGAGGAGGTATGGTTATGGATAACATACTAGACATTTGTGCAACAGCCCCAAAAGCTGAAGAGCTTCTGAAGGCCTTTGCTAGTGGAGAAAAGATAAAGATGGGTAAGCCTAAGTCTGCAATTATTGATCCGTATATGACGACAGGGGCTAACGGCCTAAGACAGAAACCTACTGCTGTTCCATACTCTGTGCTTAGACGAATGGCTAAGGTCCCTGCAGTAGCTGCGATCATTAACACAAGACTCAATCAAGTTGCACGGTTCTCTCGACGGCCACGATTTGAAGGGGATATGGGATTTAAGATCGTACTGAAGGACAGAGAAGCTAAAATGTCAGAGGCCCAGAAAAAACGAGCCTTCGAGCTGGAAGAGTTCTTCATGACCACAGGTGCCGTGCCTAATGCTAAGCGCAAAGACAACTTTGATAAGTTCATGCGTAAGATTGTACGTGATACCTTGACATTAGATGTTGTGACCTTTGAAAATGTAGGTAATCGCAAAGGAACCATAGCTGAGATATGGGCTATTGATGGCGCAACGATTGAACTTGTAGCCAGTGATCTAACAGGTGCAGAGCGGGAAATGCCTGTCTATGAGCCAATGACCCGGGCCGGGCAGTCAATAGCTAAGGACATATCCTATGTGCAGAGGGTTAATGGCCAGATTATTGCGGAGTTTACAGAAGACGAATTGTGTTTTGCTATTCGCAATCCTCAGACAGATATCAACATGGTGGACTTCGGAATGTCAGAACTTGAAACACTAATAGAGATTGTCACAGGAATTATGAATAGCGTCCGGTACAATACAAGCTATTTCAGTGAATCACACCTACCCCAAGGGATACTAGAAATCGTGGGTAGCTATGAAGACTCACACTTAGAAGGTTTTAAGAAGCACTGGAAAGCGATGACTAGTGGCGCATCAGGGAAGTGGGCAGTGCCTGTGATGGCCTTAAAAGAAGGAGCAGGGTTTAAGTTCACAAACTTTAAGGCAAATAATCGGGATATGGAGTTCAATGAGTTCTTAGAGTTTTTGTTCAATATCGCCTGTGCAGTGTATCAGATCGATCCCAATGAAGTAGGTTTTAAGTCTTGGACCAGTGGTGGCAACGGAGCTATGAAATCGGACAATACAGAAGTCAAGATTGACCAGTCAAAGGATAAAGGATTCGTCCCGCTCATGCAGTTCTTAGCCAATACCTTCAATTCAGAAGTCGTGGACCGGATTGATGATCAGTTTGCCTTTACATGGATTGGAATTGATGAACAAGATGAGGAGCAGAAGTGGGCGCGGTATAAGGAGCAGATTGACTCGGGAGTTGTCGTCGTTGCAGAGATCCGGAAGAAAGAAGACATGGATGAACTGTTGGATGAGGAAGGTAAACCCGCTCAATGGACAACAGCACCTGGTAACCCCACCCTAATTCAGGTGTTTATGGCTGAAGTCAATGCTAAGATGGCAGAAGAACAGCAAGCACAGCAACAACAGCAGGGTGCTATCGACGGAGCACAGGAGAAGATGACTGCTGATGATACCCATAGTAAGGCTTTAGAAGTCATGGATAAGCAACACCAGCAGGGATTAGAAGCTAAGAAGTTGGATCAAGAACATCAAGTTAACCTAGAGAAAATCAAGCATAAACAAGGTCTTGAAGGTAAACAGCTTGACCAAAAGCATCAGACAAATATTGAACAGATGAAAGCAAAAGCACAGGCTAAGAAGCCACCGCTTAAGAAATCTCTTATAGATTCTTCCGAAGTATTAGATTCCGAAGAGGACGAGCTGCAGGTATCAATTGAGTGGGGAGATTACTAAAAAGGGGACGGTGTAAATGACTAAGTCTAGATTAAGGCACTGCAAGGATGGCGTTCAAGAATATGATCTTCTGTGGCTCTGGTGCCCAGGGTGTAACGAGTACCATGCAGTTAAAGTTAACACTTCAAATGGTTGGAATTGGAATGGAAGTCAAGAAAAACCGACAGTTACACCTTCAATACTAGTGCGAGGTACAAAACCAATAAGTGATGAAGAAGCTAAGAGAATCCTGAATGGTGAGCATATTGAGTCAATTCCACTGGTATGTCATAGTTTTGTAACAGACGGTAGAATACAGTTTCTTAGTGATTCAACTCATGTGTTAGCAGGCCAAACAGTGGATTTACCTGAATTGGACGAAAATGATATTGATTAGAGGAGTTGAGGAGGTTGAAGCAATTGAATATCGTACTTCCGAAGACTCTGCAGGCATTGTCAAATGATCATAAGCTTCAGATAGTCTCTGAACTATCTAAGGCCCTAGATATTAAAAGCCCTAAGGCCTCGGGATTAGAACGCACAGTGTGGACCACGAACGATGAGCAGTTACTCGGTGAAGCTGAGGATGAACTTTATGAAATACTAGTGGGTCCAGCTCTAGAGAATATGGCTGAGCTCATAGCAGCCTTGGAGCGAAGTGATGAGCCAATACAACTACAGAAGGCCTTCAGTCCAGAATACTTAACCTATGAAGATCAATTGTTTAAGGCCTTGGACAATGGTAAGCACAAGTTAAGTGATCTTATCAACCTATCGAAGACTAAGCGCAATGCTTTTACTAAGCTACTGCAGGAGGGTAGTGAGTGGACAAAAGCTAAGCTTAAGCAAATTGACGATATCATGAAACAAAAGTTACCGGACTATGCAAAGTTAGCTGAGCAGTTTGCAGTAAGAGCAGCGTTTATAGCTAAGATCCGGAGTCATGCAGACACTGAGATGTTGAGCACTGTAGGCGCTTTTGTAGACCGCTTTCCCTCAACGATTAAAGAGGCAGAGCATGAAGGGTTAGTTCTAACTCTTAAAGAGCAGGAGAGGGCTAAGGCAGAAGGTCGAACAGTGAAGATCCTTCCTCTACAACCCCAAGAACTTAGGGCAGTAGAACATGCAAATTTACGAGCGGGCGATAAGCTGACAGAGATAAGTGATCGCCACCGAGCAGGTGTCCGGCAATTAGTGATCCGAGCACAGAATGAGCGCTGGGGTGCTCAGAAGTTAGCTCAAGCCCTCTTTGATGCTTTTGGGGAGCAGAACAGAGATTGGAGAAGAGTTAGCCTCACAGAAATATCCATGGCAAGTAATGACGCGTTTTTAGCAGGCTGTTCAGAAGGGGATACAGTGTGGGTTCCACCTGTTGAGGGTAGTTGCGAACACTGTAAAAAACTTATTGAAGGCAAGACCTTCATAGTGACCTCAGACCCGGGAGCTGACCCTCAGAAGTACATATGGGTAGGCAAGAGTAACTATGGCCGGACGGTTAAGGAGTGGATACCCTGTGTTCCCTTGCACGTTCAATGTCGGCACCGTTTCCACGCCGTGTCTCGATTCTACAAAGTAGACCAAGACGGGAAACCTAAGCTTAAGACCACTGTAGAGCTTATTCAGGAGGAAAGGCTTAAAAGGGGCCTTGGTCCAGATTTGAATTTAAAGTAGCTTTTAATACTTGTATCAATTCTAAGGACCTACGTTTATAACTTTGTGGATATTCAGTAATAACTCTTTTACTTTTCCAACCGTTGCTAGTTACTCTGTATAGAGTCCACCCCTGTTCAAATAAAAAGGCTTCTTTCTTTGCATCCTGTAGTTGTTTACGCTCAGAAGAGTGCCACCCACCACCATCTATCTCAATAGCTATCTTATTTTCTGGGAAAGCAAAGTCTAAATTAAATATATTAAGAGCATAGTTATGTCTGAAGCCTGTGATGTTAGCCTCAAGTAGCCATTTAGCAAACCATAGTTCCCATTTAGACATTGGTTGGTGCTCGACGCTCAGGGCACGTTTCTCTAAGTCAGCTTTACTACGTTTGGAGCCACGCACCGCAGCATGTGCTTTAGCTGTTATAGCAAGATTTTCCTCTTTAGTTGAATTGGCAAAGCGAATTAAGTTAGCCTCTGAGCCACTACGAGTTGGTACACCAAGTCTTTTACACCAATCGAATAGTGCAGGGGTAGAAACACTGTACTCACGTTCAAGTGCTTCAATAGATTTATTCTCTACCCATATTTTTTGATTTAGAAGGTCTTTAAGTTGGGGATCAGTTAGATGCCTAAATATTTTTCTTACCATAGGTAACGGAACACTAAATTTCTTGAGCCAGTTTAGCACCATTGTTCGTGATACGTCTAAGTCATCCATAATCATTGTTACTGTCTTAAATTCAATCTCTACCTTGTATCTTAGTAATTCAGCCAGTTCATCATCAGAAAGATGTTTTAATTTCCATCGTACAGCCATTAGTAATTCCCCCTTGTATAATGTAGTCATAGACATTATACTGCAATCACAGGTAATACACAATTAGTAAAAGAGGAGCTGGCAAAGAATGAAAAAACCTATTGATACGCAGTTCGTTGCTCAAACCATCGAACGACTGGTAAGGGGCACAGGTTACCCGGTAACCGCTCAAGTTCTGAAGTCCATTGATGTTGACCGGGAGCAGCTTAGGCATATGGAGCGGAAAGGCCTAGTGAAGTCCTTAGAATTACACTGCAGAGGTCAAATGACTAAGGCCTACTACACAGAAAACATGTGGCCATCAAAGATATCAGTAAAAGAACCGGAGGTAGCTGAAGTATAGGAGGGACGAGCATGGAAATACTCAACTTAAAAGACCTAAATATTATAAAGGGGTATTTTAAGCAAGAACTTCACCCAAGAGCAAGAGATGGTAAGTTTGCTAAAAAGCATGAGGGTATTGTCTCTCCAGTTGTTAGAGAGGAGCCTAAAAAGGCCTCTAAGACAAGTGCAAAGGCAAAACCTAAGGCAAGTACACCAAAAAAGGATACCAAGAGCAAGACTACCCCAAAAAAGACCGCTCCTAAGAAACCTGATCCAGCAGTTAAGGTACCAGACAAGAAAACTGCAGCTAAAAAGGTAGCTAAGCCAAAAGAAGCTAAGAAATTCTATAGGTATAGCCCCGGTGCAAGCAGCTTTATAGAGGCAGTAGGGGCTAAGGAAGTCAAGTTAAAGGCTGTTAAAGGATCATTTTTCATGGAGCACCCGGACCCTGAACATCCCGAGGACACGTATATCTATGAGACTACAACAGGGACTAGGATAATTTCGTGCTTCACTGGAGAAAAAGATGCTATAAAAATGGCAGAGTCTAGGCTCAAGGGCTGGGGACAGGAATATTTTGAGGATAGGATGTCTACAAATAAAATGGCCCGTGGTCTAGCACCAGGGCATGAGAATCCTAAGAAAGTAGCTAAACCTGCAGCTAAAACTAAGGAAGCAACAGCGCCTAAGATGCCCCCGGTAGTTGATGATCTAGTTAAGAAAAGAGTACCAAGGCCTAAGGTTGTTTTGCTACCTAAGACTAGTGATTCAGAGTTTAGTGACTTAGCTCCTGACTTCCAAAACAAAGGGCGTGTAAGAGTTATTGCACGTCGAGTAGGTAGTTACGCTGTGCCTAATATGCAGGTAAATAGTCGTGAAGATGTGGCCCAAGTTTTTGCAGATTTAACCGACTCAGATCGTGAAAAGAGCTATGTGCTGGGAACTAAAAATGGGGAAGTCGTGGGCATCCACTGCGCTCACATAGGTAATGTTGATTCAAGTATTATTGACCCTAAGGACATGATGAAAGTACCGCTCCTATCTGGTGCAGATACAGTTTACCTAATCCATAATCACCCAACAGGAGATAGTACCCCGAGTCAACCGGATGTGGCAGTTACTGAGCGCTTTAGGGATGTAGCAGATCACATGGGTATGCGGTTCGGTGGTCACGTTGTTATAGGTGACAATGAGTACACAGCTCTAAATGGTAATGGAAGTATCGTTGAATTCAACAAAAATATGGATCGTTCTAAAATCATGAGAACTGAGCAGGCACCTATCTATGAAACCTATCAAGAGAAAGATGCCAGTGTACCTGGGCCTAGGATGAATGGTGTAGATGATGTAAAAGACTACATCAAAAATAATCTTAGTATCCATGATGCTGATAAGGCCATTTATATTATTGGAGTTGATACCAAAAATGGTATCACCCATGCTGAGCCCCTTGATGTAACTTTATCACCTAATAAGCTTCGGAAGAAAGCACTTGAGAGTCTTATTAAAGCAAATAGTAAAAGCTTTTTTATGTACACGGGTTTTGGGTCAAGTGAAGTTATGCATAATGCAGGGATACAAGATGCCTCTAAAACTCTAGGTATCCAGCTCTACGATGTCATTGTTCCTAATACCAATAGCCGGCAGGATATTGATGCTGGGCACTGGACCTTTCGCTCCTATGCTGAGAGAAGCATAATGAACCTTGTTAAAGGACTCTATATTGATCTTCAGAAGGCCCTTGCACCAGGCAAAGTAACCAAGACGCAGGCAAAAGCTCTGCACAAGGAACTTCCACCTGGAGGAGTATGGCGTTCGATGAATGGGCATCATATTTACATCCTCAATGGTAAGGTATTGGCCGGGGCTATCCCGGGGGTAAAGAGTGCTAAGAAAGCAACGAAGGCCCATTTAGCAGAACATCAGGAAACCATAGACAAAGAAGCTAAGGCTGCTGCTAAGCTTAAGAAGCTTAAAGCAAGAAGAGATCCAGCAGGCCTAGAGGGTAAGAAGCCTACAACTAAAACGGGGAAAGAGGCTATTGAAGATACACTCAAAGAAGTTAACAATAAAGAATCCTCGACAAAACGAACCAAGGTAACCCCTGAGTTTATGGCAAAGCAAAAGGAAGCCGTGGATGCGCTTGCTAAGAAACCAAAGCCTAAGAGCAAGAAAGCAACGCTTGAGGAGCAGCAGGCTGAAGCTAAGAAGATGCTTGAGCCTACCACTAAACCTAAAGATAAAGCAAAAGAGATTTTAAACTCTAAAAACGATAAACAAGATAAGATTATTCAGGCAGCTTCTGAGCTTACAGAAGCTAAACGGGCGACAGATAAGGTTATTAAACGCAAAGGTGTTAATGATATCCGAACCGAAAAACAAGCCAACAATGAAACAGCTTACGATGTGGGGGCTAAGATCGGTGGAGCTCGTAAAGATGTCGCAGTTTTTGATGCGTTTCTGAAGAGCTTAAGTGGGCAAAGCTTAGGGGATGTGGAAAAGATGTCTCCTGAACAGGCGCAGAAGTTGTGTGTTAAGAAGAATCTTCTAAAGCCTGTAGACTTTGAAGCAGATTATAAACGAGGCGTGGACATAAATGTAGCTATCACAAAACAGCTTATTTATGATCGTATAACCCCTAAGCCTAGCGATGATACCCCTGAAGCAAGGGCAGGATATCTACATGCTATTAAAGAACTACAACGGCAGCTAGAACCTGTTACATCATGGGATGAGTTTAAGAAAGCAACTCGTAACCTAGGAGACTGGATGAAGGCTGAAACGCCTAAGAATATGGGTGACCAGCAACGCTACTTAGAATATGCCCAAAAACAGTATGAAAAAGAACCAACTGAAGATGACCTAAAGGAAAGGGTCTATACACCAGGATCAGATGTAAAATGGGTAACACTTACGCGTGATGAGTGGAAGAAGAAAAAGCTGGATAGGGTAAATGATGTCAAGCGAGACATTGAATTTGCTAAAAAAACTGCACAAAGCCCATATGCACCGCTCGGAGAGAAGTTAACGAACTTCTTTACAAATTACGAGAGTCGTGATCGGACTATGCAGACGGTAGCTAGTAAAAATATGACATGGGATAAATACATCTCTAAGCAAAAAGAAGCTTCGGAAGCACATAAAGAGGAAAAAGGAGCGAAGACTAAGACTAAGTGGGAAAAGATGATGCCTGCTAAGATTCAGCGCTCAGGTGGACGTGATACTAAGGTTCAAAAACCTGAAGAAATGGTAAAAACTTTCGGCTTTAAGGGGATAGAATTTGGTAACTGGGTTGACGATAAGAGCGGAAACTTTCACCTAGTCAAGTGTGCTGAAGCCTTTCATGACCTAGCGGATATTCTAGGTCTTCAGGACAAAGATGTGTCGATGAATGGTAGGTTATCTATGGCTTTTGGTGCCCGGGGTAAGGGTAAAGCCTTAGCTCACTATGAGGCTTTAAGTAAGGCTATAAATATTACTAAAGAAGGCGGGGCCGGGTCCTTAGCCCACGAGTGGGGCCATGCCATGGATAATATTCTCTATCAGGAGAGCGCAGGCAGAAATTCAACGAATCTAGCTTCTGAAGGTATGGGAGACGTAGGGGATAAGCGAATCAAAGCGTCTTACGAAGTCCTTATGGATGCTATTCTTAAAGGCGATGGCTCAGGGATTGAATACGTTGACAATAAAGACAATGATTACTATAGCTATTATCCTAAGCGAAGACAGGCAGTAGCCGATTTAGGAATAGCAGGAGCTGTACTCAAATACAGCAAAGAGCTAGACTCTGCGCGTGATAGGGCATTGTCCAGTACAGAAGACTGGGCACAACGCTATAATTATGATAAAGCTAAGAAAGAAAAAGAAATCAAAAAGATTTTACGAAAACACACCACGGATAAGAACGCTATGGTTCAGGAAATGGCCTATCACCATAAAAAACTAACAGGCGAAGTACTAGACAAGATACCCGTACCAAATGGTATGTCCCAATTTTACACAGATTCTAAGAATGTAGGCGGGGATACTGATTACTGGATTAGTAACTGTGAACTCTTTGCACGGGCCTTTGAAACCTATGTTGAGAGCAAGATGAGGACAGGAAAGATCAAAAACGATTACCTAGTGCATGGGTCTTGGTATGATACAAAGTCTACACCATACCCAAAAGGTAAAGAACGTGATGCTATCAATGGTGCATTTGATGAGCTTATGAAGAACGTTAGAAACTCAGGAGCCATTCAGAAAGGCCTATCCTTCGATCTTCAGAAGGGCATTATTGGACGAAGTGACCTACAAAGACCCGTAATACCTATTACCCGAAGTGCATACAACGTAGCGAATACAGAAGGTATACTTTATATCCCTACCAACCGTTTGCAGACCCCTTTTCAGACAGACAAAGCTCTTGACTTCGATAAGGTCAGATCCAATGTAACCCGGATGGAAAATGGTGAAAACATTGACCCTATCATCATTGGCTGGAACTATGAGGTCCATGATGGCCATCACAAGCTTGAGGCAAGTAAAATACAAGGCTATACCCACTGCCCATGTATCATTGGTGAATTCAACGGCATCGACAAGCAGAGGCTTTTTGAAGAGTACTCGGAGCTATGGAAATCCTTTAGGGAAGACTACGCTGAACCCAAAAAGTATAAAACTAGATCTTTAAAGACAGACATCGAAACCACGGACCTAGACGGTGAAAAGAAAGCCATTATTGATTACTCCGAGCGCCTGAAGCAGATCAAAGACCCTAGGATCCGGAAGATCCTTGTAGAGATTATTGCCGATGAGAAGAACCATAAGCATAACCTTGCACAAGTACTATCATATCTTAATGGTGATAAGACCGCTCTTAACAGCAATAAGCTTCAGAAGTCCTTGGTCTACTTACCAGAGGTAGACACTGGGCTAAGCGCCTTTCCCTATGATAATGCATCGGGGATTATGTTCCGTGGTATTGGCCAAAAAGAGTATGACTTCATTCAGAAGTCTGGGTACATCCAGACCAAGGGTAAAGGAAACGATGCAGACCAAGAGAATGTTGTTACCTGCTTCAGTACCCTCTTCAGTCAAGCAGAAGGTTATGCTAGAAGTAACTATGATCTATACAACGAGACAATGGCCTATGTTTTAGTTGTAGAATACAGGGGAGTAGAAAATGAGCTAGGTGAAATAGAAGTTCTAGAGAAGACACCTGCTAGCTCCATCTTTGGTGTGATTCCAGTTCCTAAGACTCCAGTAATGAAAGGACTCTACATTGACTTAAAAAAGTCGATAACCCGCTCAGAGGCTAAGAAAGTACACAAAGACCTTCCTGAAGGTGGTGTCTGGCGTACACTCATGGGCCACCACGTCTACATCAAAGACGGTAAGATCTTAGCGGGATCAGTACCCGGGGTCAAAGGTGTAAAGAAGGCGACTAAGGAGCATCTAGCAGGGCATCAGAAGACCATTGATAAAGAGGCTAAGAAGGCTGTACCAAAGGCTAATGAAGTTAAGGGATTAGTACAAAGAGAAGTGGGGCAATTAGATAGGGGTATGACCGCACTAGCTAAGGGGAAGAAATTAAGGGCTAAGCTAGGAGATATTCATAGTTCAGAGGATACGTATAATGCCTATGCACGAAAAGTAAGTGAATACAAGGATAGGCTAGGAACTGACCCTCACAAGCTAACTTATGGTGACTTTTATAGTACTGCTAGAGAGTATCAAGGTTTTATAGGCAGTGATGAAATGCCCCTTAATGCTCTAGCCAAGATGAACAGATTACCTAATAATGGGCTAAGGCGTGAGCTAGAACTGCACTATAACTTTGTTAAAAGGGCACTGGAGGAAGGAAAAGAAGTTCCTCCTGAAGTACTCAAAGATTACCCTGAATTAGTTAGCGTCCATAAATCTGAAAAGCCTGTGTATGATAAGGCTAAGGGGGAAGGAACCTCCAAAACAAAAGGAGTGGACGCTAAGATGGGTAGTAGATTGAGCGCAACCAATGCTAAAAAACTTATGGGCGAGTACGGTGTACCAGCAGGTCATAGAGAAGCCGTACTGAATACACTGAAACACAGCACAACGTCAAATAGCTTTAGTGCCCAAGGGCGGGATGAGTTAGATGTCACAGGTAGTAAACAAGTTATAGGACGAGAGTATAGCGCGGTGGATGTTCAGAAGGCCGTCGAATCCTATAAGAAAGATAAGAAGTTTGCTAAAGACGTCGCTGCTAAGGCCATAGCCATAAATGATGCTGCTAAACAGGAGAAAAAGGCTAAGAGTGATGCTAAGGCTCAAAAAGAGCTGGAACATGATGAATTCTTAGAGACGATCAAAGCTAACACTGATCAGATGTATAAAGATCAGGAAACACGTGAAGCTAAGAAGAACAGAACTCCTGAGCAGGTTGCTGCAGACGAAAAAGCTTTTGCAGACTTTGACCCTTTGGCTCTTCTGATGGCAGGTACTGAGCCTAATAAAGAACCTTGGGAGATGACACCTGATGAATACTTTCATGACAAGATGGTTAAAACGGGGTACATGAAAGGGGCACAAGGTGAATACGTAGGAGTTATACATGATCGATACAGGGAACACTTAGCAGGTAGTGCTAGCTTAGCACAGCAGAAAGAATGGTCAGATCAAGAGCATAAAAAACTAATACTCAAACATCATGCAGAGACTACTTCTATGGCTGATGCTTTCAAGGAGTTTATGGATGCTAATAAACCCAAAGAAGAGCCAAAAATAGCCCAGTACTATAAGTCAAATAAATCTGTAGGAGACAGAACAGGTAAGTTAACTTATGTACCTGTAGATGGTAAACGGATTGATATAGGTGGCGATGTCCATGCTTTCATACACAAAGGAGCAGGGGGTCGAGGTTGGGTGATCACAGAAGTTCGTTCAGGTATTATGCTTGCTAATGGTAAAACTCAAGATGAAACAATGGTAAAAGCTCGGGAAGCCGTGACTAAGTTAGGCCCTACTAAACTAGCTGAAGGGGTAAAGAAGCACATAGACAAACATGGTGAAAGTCCAGCAACAGCAGAGCCAGGTAAAGCTGGCACCATATTCGGTTCTGAGCAGCCAGTAACACCCTACCATATAGCTGTACCTAAGGGTAAAAACGGTAAAGCTAAGTATACGCCCGTGCACAATGCGGAAAAAGTGAACGTAGGAAAAGGTATCCATGCTTTTATCCATGGGCGAGAAGGAGACTGGGCAGTTTCAGAAGCCCGCTCTGGTCTTAAAATTACGAGCAACAGTAGTAAGAATTTAGCTGTAAAAATAGCTAAGGAGTTAATAGAGCGCAACAGGGAAAATCTTGATACTATGATTCAGAAGCATATTGAAAAACATGGTGAATCTCCTAAGACAGCGCCTACGTTTGATGAGTACGTCAAAAAAGAAGTTAAGGGATCTACGGATCATTTGTCAGTAGAGGCATGGGGTAGCTACAGAAGAAGTTACGATTCCATATACAATGGTAAAAGATAGCCTTCGGAAGTCTGTGTATAATTAATTCCTAAAGTCTGGTAAAATGGGGCTAAGTGGCTTAGGCTGCTTAGCCCCATTTTTATTTGTCCAGAAGGAGGGATTCATATGAATCTATACATAGATTTAGAGAAAGCCATAGGTACAGTATCATGGAGAGAGGAAATTCACCCTCGGGATAAATTCGGAAAGTTTTCCTCTATCAAAGGTGGCTCAAGTGTCGTTACTCATACTGGAAAAACAGGCACTGTTGAGAAGGTAGACGGGGACTATTACCATGTGCGTCATGCAGATGGCAAGAAAAGCAGAGTTAAACGTAGTAATGTCATCCATGCCAATGACCACAAAAAGATCATGGACGCCCAGGCTAAGACCAAGAAGCGGAAGGCTTCTGCTGCAGTGGGTCAAACAACCAAAGCAGCGAATAGGGCTAATGGTACAGGTAAAGCCACAGAGCCTAAGCTAGTTTTGACCAGTGGCAAAAAGCAGCAATCCACTAAGGTAAAAGCAATGGAGCAGAAGGCCACGGCCGAGAACAAAGCAAATAGAAGAGCTAAGAAAGAGCGTGACCTTTCGGCCCCTGATATACTTCGGAAGCCCATTGAACAGGGAACGACTGGTAGGTCATCCCAGATGAAAAATACTGAGCAGAGTTCTCATGCAGAGGACTACAAAGATTTAGAGAATAACCCTGAAGCTACGTCAAGGCTTGATGAGATGTGGAACTCAAAAGAAGCTAAGGCGCTTATGAAGAAAGAGCCAGGTAAACGATCAGAGGCTGATATTCGCAGAATCGCTGGGGATATGACTACTCAAAATGACCGATTAGCTTATCACACAACCCTTCAGATGGGAAAGGCCCGGGGAATGAATCTCCTAAGTCAAGTTAACCGAATTGAGGACGTTGGACCGAGCGGTGATGGAGAGGTCCACAACCAAGAGACGGGGTATTATGGGGATCTTCTTCAAACAGCCCGAGCATCTATGTATGAGACTCTATACCGGGTCATGAGCGGAAGTCAGAATCCTGGTAAAGATACTAATATTGGAGCCCATGTCATATCCCGTATGAAGCAGAAGCTTCACAAGGATATGTATGCTCTTCTGAATGAAGTCCCGGCACCTCATGAGATCAGGGGAGCACTGGCAGACCTGCATAAAGGGGAAGCAGAACTAATCCAGAGCCTAGGCCATACACCATCGATGGAGGAACTTGCAAATCATTTGCAACAGACTTCGGCTAAGTTTAAAAGCGCACCGATTATGGACAATCCAACCTATGATGAAAAGACAGGTCAATGGGTAGCTACCAAGAAACGGATCACAGATCCAGTTGAGCGTCTAAAGACACTGCAGGCCTATAGGGATCGTCAGAAGACCAGTACCTTAGATAAGGACATTGATGGAGAAGAAGGGACAGCAGGTTCAGCTGCAGCTAATGTAAAAAGTACAGAAGCGACACCTGATGAACAGTATGAGCAGAAGGAGCGTCAAAAAGAGCTTAAGACAGCGATCCCTAAAGTTCTGCAGGACATAGGCCTTAGCAGCAAAGAAAAACTAGTCTTCATGGTTATGTTTGGAAGTCCCTCAGCTAAGATCAACAAAGGAAATATGACCCTTGACGAAGTAGCTGAAGCTATTAACAGGCAGGGCGGGTACGAAGGTGGTAAGCAGGCAACCAAGGACTGGGTTAATAAGTATTACAGAAGCGCTATGGTTAAATTATCTGATGCTCGAACAAAGAATCACCCGGCCTTAAAAGAACTTGCTATGATGAAGTCTCTCGTATTCAATCTCGTTATGAAGTCACTCTATGAGTATGATCTTGTGAAGTCCCTGAATTCATGGGGAATAGGCACTGATATTTTAGTATACAAGCAAACGAGAATTGCCACGGCAGATAACCTTCTTTCCTTGCAGAAGTCTATGGCACCCCAAGAGTACATTGGATCGATAGTCTACACCGAGGGTGGAGAGCTCCATGCCCGAATTGTGGAGTTCGGTTTACCTGAAGATAATGAGCTTTATAAAAGCTTCAACTCGTCTTTAGAGAAGTCCATGTTTCCTCATAAAGGTAAGCAACACGAAGTCAATAAAAAGATGGGTGACTATGTAAAAGCCAATGCAAAAAAGTACTCTAGCCTTTCTGAAGCCCAGCATGGATCGGCTAAGAAAAAGAGTTCTGGGCATACATGGTCAGAAGAACTCCTTCTGAAGAACCCGGGCAGCGCATGGATTACATGGGGCGGTAAGCGGGTCCTAGTCAACACGTCTGATGGTAATCTCATCTATGATTCAGCGAATGAAGTTCATAGAGAGGAACATAATCAAGGGGCTCCAGAAGATAAGATTGACTTCCACCATGAGCAAGACACTGGGCATAAGGATGCGGGTATCGAAGCCTTTAAAGAAGACATGGAAGGTATGCGTAAGTCCTGGCGTGGTGACGAAACGGATAAGGACTTAGGCATACGGAAGACCTACCTGAGAGAACACGAGCACAAAGGGCACCATGACTATGCCAACTTCACAGAAGATGAGCAAAAAGCCTATGAGAGCATGAGTGAGGACGAGCGCAAAAAGTTTCTAGGTAACCGTTATCTGGGCAAAGAAGGAGTTAAAGAAGCTCTACAGAAGTACCGTGACAGTGGAGATACTGAAGCAGATCGAAAAGAGGCTATGGATGCCCTATCCAAGGCAGGATCTATGGCAGGTAAAAATGCAAAGATGATGATTGGTAAAACAGGTAACAGTGGCCTATTAGCCCAAGTACGTAAAGGCGCTGATGAAGATACCATAGTCGACTTGCTAGGTCAGAACGAACTTACAAGGGCTAAAGAAGAGGCTAGTAAAAAACTTTTACCTGATGGGACGTATCTGGTAGGAAATCCTCTTACAGGTAAGACAATAGCACTAAAGATTAAGAACGAAGTCACTAAGGCGGGCCAGGGTGGGGCTCATACAAGGTTCGGATCAACGATTGCTGAAGTCTTTGACCCTGATGGGGGTCAGCACGAGGACCTAAATACATGGGGTGGTCTAGGGAAGGCTCTAGGGTACACAGGTGCTGATGCTTCAGGACTTCAAGACATCTTAGCTAAAAAAGCCAACTCTGAGGGTGATAAGCCCTTTATGAAGCAGATCGATGAAGCTGAATATGCTAAGGCACGGTCCAATACCAAGCTAGGACTTCAGGAGGGCATGGCTCACAAGGACTTCAAGCTTGTTAATCAAAGTCGGAATAAAAAAGGTGAAGTAACAAGTCACACGTATGCACAGGACATGCCCGATGGAACCCAAAACACGGTTATGGTAGATGCTAAGGGGACGATCACAGATCCAGTCATGGCGCGTCTTCTGAAACAGAGAAAACCTATCGCCAATGCTGGCGATTTGCATGAGGTCATGCAAGGAGCCGTAGGTAATAGGGCATGGGTTACTGCTCATTCAGGTTCTGGAACTCATGTTAGTGACTCCTTAGGTCATCACATTCAGCTTGAATATGATGGAAAAGGTGCCCCTAGGGTAGTCGGTGGAGAGTATGACAGTTACAGATTTATGGACACCAATGACATCCCCAAGGGAGCGGTGGATCCTGCAACAGGAGAGCCTATCAAAGCCTTATTCAAAGGCGGAAAGCTTGTAGATCGAGGTCTGACTACTAAGAACAAAGTAGCCATGAAGGAAGGAAACGCTGTTCTTTATCCTGGAGAAAAAGGATTCAGAAAAGGGCGTATTCATGCTATCGAAGGGGACACTTACAAGGTAACGGACGGTAAAGGCCATGTTATAGGGATGTTCAAGAAGTCAGAGCTTAAGCAAGCTTCTGAAGAAGGCCGAACCTTATCAGCGAGTGGCCAGTCAGTTGTTAAAACAGCAAAGACGGGCACACACCGGATGGATACCACGAGCACCTTCAAAGCGGATAATCCTAAGGATCAGAAGAAAGTTGACAAGGTAAAAGAGCTATTCAGTCAAGCCCTTCAGAAGGCAGGTATAAACAGCGCCTTTGATAAAGACGGTGTTATGAATAACCAACTAGAACTATCAGACGCTATGATGAAGCAGCTAACCAAACGTCTCGGAAGATCAAAAGCAGGTAAAGAACTTCTTAAGCAGTTTAAGAGTGCTTATACAAAAGAACTTGAAATTCATGTACCTGAAGCTATGAGAGATCAAGTATCTACCTATGGGGTTAGAGTCCTAAGCAATGGAACAGCTAAGATTTCAGCAGGTAAGTTTGAAGAGCTTAGAGAAGCCCTAGGAGGCCTGTCTGTAAGTCATGATGCTAGAGAACATCTAGCAGAACATTTCAACCGTAAGGATCGTAAGCCTAAGAGTCCTGAAGAGCTTCAGAAGGCCTATCAACCGAATGCTAGTGACTCAGAAAGTGCCTTTGGCCAAGCGTACCAAGCACAGTTTAAACCAGGTGGTCGGATAATGAAGCAAGGTCTTTATAGTACGCAGCTTGCTGGGGTATCCCACTTAGTTGAACGAGGGCGGGGAATAGTTGGACACGGAATGGGCACCGGCAAAACAATCACAGGTGTAGCAGCTGCTTTACACGAGAAGGCTAAGGCTATTTCTGAAGGAAGAAAGCCAGGAAAGACGCTTGTTGTCTCCCCTGCTGGAATTCAATCGGACTGGGGTAAGGAGATCGGTGGAGAGACTAATTCCAGAGCTCTCTACATTGGGTCTGAGGGTAATCTTCGGAAGAAGGATTCTAGTGGTAACTGGATGAAGTCTGAGGGCGGGCGTCATATGTTTGGGCAAGAGGGCACTGAACAAGAGGCTGTGAGTTCTAAGCACTTTGTAAATAATATCAGCAGCATAGGCTCAGAAGACCATGACTTCCACATTATGTCCTATGACCAATTCATGAAACACCGAGATGTACTTTCTAAGTCCGGCCTGTACGACAATATTATTGTCGATGAAATTCATGCTTTTAAGAATCAAGGAAGACAGCGTGGTAAATCCTTAGCTGAAACAACTGATTCCTTTAAAAACGTTTGGGGCCTGTCTGGTACTCCCATGGAAAATGATGCTCGTGAAGTCCATAGCCTTATTGATACCGTCACAGGTGGAAGACATGAACTTGGTACAGCTAAGGAGTTTACAGATAAGTTCCTTATGAAGGACAAAAATGGTAAAGTTATTGGAGTTAAGCCAGCCATGGCGGATAAGCTTGGGGATATCGTAGCTAATATTGTTCAGTTCAGGGGTTCAGAAGACGTACAGTACAGTGATAGGTCCAAGATTCACTTTCCCCACATCATCGGAAGCGACGCAGCTCAAAAGGAAAATGCACCCGAAGACTTCATGAGTAACATGGCAGACCGTAACCGAGATCATAAGACAACGGATTACTATGGAACCAAGCACTCTGTGTTTGACTTTGAAAGTGGAAGTCATGAGGTAACAGGCAAAAATGGTGAAACATATACATCCCAGACAACTTCGCCAGCTAATCTGAGCCCTGCTCAACAGAAGTTCTATAACGATTACCATGCAGTTCAGAAGCAATACCTGCCTGATGCTAAACTTCAGGAGATGGTTAAAGCTAGTGCCACGGGGTATGACAACACTGAAAAGGGTGAAACGTCCAAGAATTACCTAACTGCTATGCAGAAGCTTCAGAAGCACCTAAATGCACCACTGGCGAGTAGGATGTATGTGCCCGGTGGGGGAAGTGCTCTAGATTCAGGAGATACAGATGTTCAGGCAGTAGCAGAAGCTGGGGCCAAGGCCAAGAAAGTGAAATCCGGAGGATTAAAACCCTATAACCCAGTTACAGGTGAAGGCCACTATAAAGTCGATGAGCATGGCAACAAGCGGTACTTTGAGAGCGATGGGGAAGGTAGTTTTAAACGAAATAGTGACGGAAGTCCTAAGCTTCTCCCACCAATGCACCACAACAACCCTAAGGCTGAGTACATGAAGCAGCGAATAAGCACCTACCTAGATTCATTAGCTACGGAAAACGAGGCTAGGGCTAAAGCAGGTAAACCAGAGCTGATGCCCAAAGTCGTTGTGAAGTCTAGTTACACTACCTTTGGAACCGATGTTGCAGACGGGGTTATTCGCGATCTACAGCGTGAGCACCCACACTTAGCTTATTGGGCAGATAAGCTGCAGAAGCAGGGTCAAAGTCTAGCTGCGGGGCAGTTTACCGGAGAGGCTAAGGACCGGGAGGAGACTAAGACCGGATTTAGAGGAAATAAAAACAGTTATGCAAAAGATCAGGGTAATATGTGGGCTACCACTGTGTCTCCAGCAGGCAAGGAGGGTGTAGACTTTGGTAATGCTCACCTAATGCTTATGATGGACCAGGATTGGAACCCTCAGAAGATGGCGCAGTTTACTGCACGTGTCAGGCGCTCAGATTCTGCAACAAAAGGACATGAGCAAGTAGGACGAGCTAATAGTGTACGCATCGAATCTCTGCACATGCCCGGAACCATCGAAGACTTTATGTTCAACGCTGAAGATATTAAAATGGGGGATATTCAGAGAGTCACTAAGGCTACGCGAGATGCTGAAGAGGTTACTAAATTTGGAGATTCAGAGTCTAAAATTAGCTCAACAAAGAACTTCACTAGGAGCCAGAAGCGCAGAGCAGGCGCTAAGCCAAAGGGTACAACAGGTGACCCAGGTAGTGCCCAAAGACCAAAGTCTAATGAAAATCCCCCAACCCAAGTAGGAAGGCAAGTAGCTAAGGCTCTTAAGTTGGTAGTTATTCTATAAAGCGCGGAGGTTTAAGACTGTGGATGAACAAATGTTCAACGCTAACTCATTTGAAGAGCTAAAAGATACTTCTGAAGTTAAAGCAGCTGTACAGTACCTAGCAAAAAACGAAGTAAAGTTCAGGCAAGAGCTATCTTCTGCAGGTATGGACTATGATATGATACAGACAGAGGTAGGAGTCTTATGGGTAAACCTTCTCAAAAGGTGTGCTAAGTTTAAGTACTCTGATTATATAGTAGTCTCTAAAAAGGCTATCTACGGCATCAAGTAACCTAAGCATGGGAGGTGTGTAGGCTATGGTACAGTGTCCTGGATGCAAAAGAATCATTATGGATTCAATGCAGAGTGGCGGGTACAAGATCCGCTCACGGATGATTCTATTCTCAGATGGTAAAGCCATAGCCATATGCCCTACGTGTAAAACACATGTTGAAGTCCCGATTATCCTAGGAGCTATACCAGAAGAACCACATAAAAGTAAATTATTCATAAATAAGTAGGGCTTACTTATGAATAATTATGTAATTTATCTTGCCATTTACTTCCGAAGTTGGTACTATTAACAATAGTTAAATATTTAGGGCAACAAAATCCGTGTATAACACAGCTAGGATGGCCCAAGACACGTAGACTAGGCCAAGGTTTCGCCAGCTCACCTAGCCAAGCAGCGTGTCTTTGGACATCCTAGCTGTGTTATACTTACACCTACTTCGGAAGGTGGTGAAATGAATGCTAGTCAGTAATGAAACGGTACAAGAGGATACTTATAGGGTATTTGTGCCTATTGAAGATCATGATCTTATAAAGTCCATTGAGATCGATGAAAACGGCGACTACATAGTACAGGGTGTCATGACGTCTGATAACAAAGACGAAGAAGATGATAGCATCACACCAGAAGGTATGGATTGTAGCTATTTTCTGGATAAGGGTTGGATAAAGTACGAGCATGGTAACTCCCCTAAGCAATTTATAGGTGAGCCTCTAGCGGTTAAAATAGGTCAATTTACACACCCTACAAGACATGAGGTAGTCAAGGGTATCTTTGTAAAAGCTAAACTTTTTGCTCAGAGAAAGCTCGCTCAAGAAGCAATTCAGACTATGCAAGACCTTCAGAAGAGCCACACTAAACGCACAATGGGTTGGTCTATTGAAGGAAATGTTAAAGAACGAAATCGTAAGACAGGAAAAATTGTAAAATCCGTTTTACGAAATCTTGTGCTTACCATGAATCCGGTGAACACAATTACATGGGCTGAGCTTGCTAAGTCGTTTGAGAAAAACCATGAGCTAACGATTAGCTTAGATGTTGAAAAATCAATGGATACTTCAGGAGCTGCAGCTATCATGCCTCAGTCCTTGGAAGGTGAAACTCAAGATCCCCAGACAGATTGGGTTAAGCTCTTTAGGAAGTTTTGTAGAGGTAACTTTTTACAGAAGTCCCTACGTGATAAGTTCGTCGCTGGCTCACAGGGCGTTGTAGGTACGATGACCTATACTTTCGCCTTGGAAAACGGGCTAGATAACGAAGAGGCGTACTCATTCGCCTCCTATATACTAGGTAAACATGCTGTTTTAAAATCTATTTTTAGTACAAATTTTGGGGGTGGGGCTATGGGTAAGACAAAAGAACTTGCTGGTCTGCTAGACGCAGATTTGGAAGAACTTCGAAAGTCCTTAGAACTGAATACAGAAGACGATGAAACGCTTACGAAGTCCAGTAACAAGGATGACGAAGATGATGAAGATGCAGATGGCGACGAAGATGGCGACGAAGATGGCGACGAAGATGCAGATGGCGACGAAGATGATGAAGATACGAAAGAAAAATCTCTTCAGATGGACTTCCGGAAATCTCTAATCGACCATAAGGATGGTGCTCAGGCGCTTGAAGTATCTGATTTTTTATCAGACATGGTGGACGAGCTTGGTTACAGTATGGGTGGCCTTTCAAAGTCTCTAGGCCTTGTGTCTAAGCAGCAGGTAACAATGACGAAAGCCCTTATGGGTGCCTTTGATGTCATTAAGAGCTTGACTGAAAAAATTGAGACGATGCAGACTGATAATGCAGAGCTTAAGAAGTCTCTTGATGGTGTTATGAATCTCCCCATTGGGCGTAAGGGTGCAGTAAGTCCACGAGACATTACAACGCTTAAGAAGTCTATTGAAGGCGACAAAGGTGGCCTCACACGGCAGCAAGCCGGGGCAATTCTCATGAAGTCATTCGATGCTAAGCTAATTCCAGGTTCAGCTGTTACAAGATTCGAGGCAGGGACACCACTGCAGAACCTAGGTTTGCCAGATTCAGTAAAAGCTGAACTTGGTATGCAATAAGTACCTACAGAAAATAGTAGTAGTAAAGGGGGTAAACCTATGTTTGAAAACTTTAACGGCCTTGAGGACGGGTTTGGGCAAGGTACAGTTGGGGAACTTGAGGAGCTTAATAAAGCGCTAGGCACCGGGGAGCAGGGAGATGCCTATGGTAGTTTTAATGATATGTCGGCGCTGCGTCCACAGTCTTTAGAAGCAACCCTTAAAGTGGTTACCGCGACGACAGACCAAATTAAGTTCTGGAAACGCATCGGGAAGAAACAGGCATTTAATACTGTTGAAGAGTTCAACGTAATGGACAGCATGGGGGGAAATTCTTCTCCGTTCTTCGTTGAGGGTGGCCTTCCAAATGAAGAAGATTCACACTACCTCCGTCAAGCCCAGTACGTTAAATTCCTCGGGACAACTCGTGTCATCACACATCCTGCAACTATAGTGCGTAACACAGTTGGTGATATCGTTGCCCGCGAAACTACAAATGGAACATCTTGGCTTTTGATGCAGCTTGAAAAAGCTCTATACTTTGGTAATTCCGCTCTTGACCCCTTGGCTTTTGACGGAGTTATGATGCAGGTTATAAATGCTGTTGCTGGAAAAACCTATGCGAATCAGCACGTTATTGATATGAAGGGTCAACCACTGGATGAGAATACCATGGAAGACGCTTCAGCGATTATTGCAGATAACTTCGGAAGAGGTAAATTAGAGCTGCACTTAACGAACCAAGTTAATAAGGACCTATCCAAGCTTGTTATGGGCTCAAGTGGTCGGCAGCGGGTAATGATGGGCCAAGGTCAGGAAATAATGTTAGGCCAGCCTATCGGAGGCTACATGGCAAATGCTGGCCCGATTGAGTTTGTTAATAACATATTCCTTAAGCCACAGGCTACGGTTCCTTCTGCCTCAGCTAAAGGGGCGCCTGCTGTACCAACATACCCGGGCGGTCAGATAGTAGCCGGATCATCCGGGGCTACAATCCCTTCAGGAACCTACTACTACTTTGTAACAGCTAAAAACAGCGCAGGAGAATCAGCACCAGTGTCTATGGGGTCTGTAGCTGTAACTCTAGGACAAGCAGTTACTTTAACCATTAATCGAGTAGTCGGTGATCCTCCGGCAAAGTCTTATAAGGTCTATCGTGGTACGAAGTCTACAGCTGCTGATGCCTTGTTTGCCTTTGAAATCAAGGACTCTGGTGCAGAAACAACTCAAGCTATTATAGACACAAATGCTGATATTCCGGGAACACATAGTGCAATGGCACTAGATAATGATCCAGAAAACGTATTATCATTTAAACAGCTTGCACCACTTATGAAGCTGCCTTTAGCTCGCATTTCAGCTGCAGAGCGCTTTATGATCCTGCTTTATGGCATGATTCAAGTGTACAACCCTCGGAGAATCATCGTGTTTAAAAACATTGGAACACTGGGCCTTAACTCCAACCGTGAGCTCTTCACCCCAAATTATGATGCTCCTAGCTTCGGTACAGTTCGCCCAAGCCTTCAGTAATACCATCTATTTAGTACACACAGGTGAGGGCTAGGGCTAGTATCTAGCCCTCACTTTTAGATTTTGAAAGCGAGGTAAAAGCATGGCACAGGTTCAAAAGTGTTTTGGTGATCTACCAGAAAACGTTGTAGTCCTTTCAGAAGTCGTGTCTTTCGACTCAAACGGTTTTGCAGAGGTATCTGATGAGGTAGCAGAAATACTGGTGCAGGTTCCCGGGTATAAGGAAGTAGTGGAAGAAACAGTAGTGGAAGAAACAGTAGTGGAAGAAACTAACCAAGCTGAAGCACCTGCTGAAGAAATTAACCAAGCTGAAGCACCTGCTGAAGAGACTAACCAAGCTGTAGTACCTAAAAAGCCTGCACAACGAAGAACATCTACCTCTAGGTAGTAAGGGAGTGATGAAATGCTAGGTGTAGCAGGTTTTAGACAATATAAAGTTATTGTAGGTGCAGTAGGGACTCTAGGTACTCAGTATGCTTATATTGAAGTTACCAATGATACTGGAGCAGACGTTTTGCTCTATCTTAATGATTTTCCCGAGGGTGGTCATCCGGCTACAGATGGTATACCTATTAAGGCCGGGACAACTCGACCTATTCCAGTGACTTGTTATAACTTCGTAGCATCAGGCACCGTCACTGTTGTAGCTTATGGGATGTAGGAGGGTATCTAATGGCTATTATAACCTATGCAGAGACAAACTTACCAGATGTAGACGAAATACAGAGTACATGGTGTTTTGGACTTCCGTTCTTCGACAGCTATGGAAACTCAATAGAGGAAACCTCTGTACAGAAGCTCATAGACGGGGCTAGACGTCAGGTAGAGAGGCACTTAGGTATCTTTCTGAAGCCTAAGTTAATCGCCTCTAACCCTGAAGAACGAGGACTAGTAGAAGGAACGGATTATGAGATAGCTGAACCACCCTACGACTACGATGCAAAAGCTTATGCTAACATGGGTTTTACGCAGCTTAGGGAACGTCCAGTACAGAAGATAACCGGTTTAAAGTTGGTCCTTCCGAATGGTCAAGTTATCGTTGATTTCCTAACTAGGCCAGAGTGGGTAAAACTTTATCCTAAATCAGGGCAGTTTCAGATTGTCCCTTATGCTGGGGATCCAACTATTTTTAGCCTTCTAGGTGGAACACAGATGGGTTATGGATTTATGACGGGGCAGCTTAACCGCTCAGTACCTCAAATGTGGTACATCGACTACATTGCAGGGTACGCCAAGAACAGGATACCTGAAGACATTCGAAACATTGTTGCTAAAATGGTCGCAGTCGATGTTCTTGGTATTATCGGCGAAGCCTATAAGTCTGGCTTAACAGGTATGTCAACGTCAATTGACGGTCTATCTGAGAGTGTGAGTTATACAACCTCTGCAAACAGTACTTTGTATAGCGCCCACATTAAGCAGTACAAAGAAGAAATATCTGACTTTTTTGATGAAACGAAGTCAGGTGTCAGAAGCTCTGAACGTGGCTTAACCTTTACAGTCCTTTAAGGGGGGGTGGATACGTGCAAACTCCTGTATTAAATGTTGTTAAGCTTGAGGAGATGCTTGATCGTAGGGGCAGACCTGTTAGGTGGCAAGAAACTATTATATGCTCCTGCTGGAACCCTGATAGCGGTTCTCCGGATTATACGTGCCTAGCTTGCCATGGTAAAGGGCATGTGTACCAGACACCTATAGAATCAAAAGCCTTAATTACGAGTATCACACTGAGTAAGGACTTTGAGGCCATGGCCGGGGTATTTGAAGTTGGGGATGCGGTAATGACCGTACCAAAAAGAATCCCTGTACGCCACCCACTAAATAGTATGCCTACAGGTCAATACACAAACAACCCAATCTTCGGTATTGGTATGTATGATAAGATCACACTTCTTGATGATGAGTTCAAGTCTTCTGAAGTTCTGGTCAGAGACACACCTATTAATGCTCGACCACCAGATACCCTGCTTAATACTGACATCACCCACGTTAAGTCCATACAAAAGTACAATCCTATGACAGGTGGAGTAGTGATCTATAGACCTGGGATAGACTTTGAAATGGCAGGAAATGTCGTACTATGGCTTGAAGATGGGCTGTCACCTGAAGTAGGGGAGCAGTATAGCGCTGCATATTACCATAGGCCAACATACGTAGTTACAGCAACGCTACCGAAGCCTAGACATCAAGATGGTCAGGACTTTCCGCGCTATGTAGCCCTGCGCTACTTGTCTGGAGGAGTTGAGCGCATTGTATGAGTTTGCTAACAATTGCAGCAGATGTTCCTAACCTAGATAATGTGCTCAGATCCGTTGAAAAGGCAGGACAGGGGAACCTCCCGTATACTTCTGAAGCTGTGCGTGCAGCTCTTACAGATGTTATACAGAGAACTTGGGTTGAGTATGCGTCTGGTGTTACAGTGACCTACTCAGGGGGAACGTTCCACATTAGCGTTGTTTCGGGGGAATACACCCGCAGTATTCAAGAAGGTCTTAAGATGCTGGGGAATCTTACAGGTGAAGTTATGACGACCTCAGGACATGGAAGACTCATTGAAGATGGCATAAAACCCTACAACCAAAAAGACGGACTCCTATCATCACCAAAAGCTAAGGTTGGAAAAGGTGGCTCTCGATACATCACAGTACCCTTTAGGCATGGAACACCGGGGACAGTTACGATGGCAGCGATGCCTAAGCACGTACACGACCAAGCAAAGACACTTGGGTTCAGTCGCAAGAATAACTTCTTAACTGCCTTAGTTACCGGACGAAAGTATGCATGGGGTGGTCACCTGCAGGAGACGTCTGATGGGCAAAGAAGTCACGTAAGCCCGCACCCAGGCAAGGGGTACACATGGAAAACCGGGCTATTTAGTGGCATGGTGAAAATGGGTAAGCCAAACCATTCTCAATATATGACCTTCCGAAGAGTATCGACTAACTCAGATCCTGCATCTTGGCAATTCCCTGGGGTTAAGCCTAGGCCAATACGTGAAGCAGTTGTGGAAAATACACGAGAGGAAGTCTTACAGCTTATTCGGAGTGGCTTTGAGATGGACCTGTACTTTATGGGCTTAGGGGGTGGTCAATAGTGGGCTTTACTTTTGCTACAGTTGATGTGAAACAGGAACTTGTTGATGGCCTAAAAGCAGGTCTTGTAGGCTTAGGTTACACAGGTAAGAACACAATTAATGTACTAAAAGCTGACCCGCAAAAGCCCACTGAGTTACCATGCGTAGGAATTAACCGTGCTGATGACTCAGAAAGTTCACAATCGATATCTGATGGACAGGGCACTTCATATGATCCAATTACAAAAGTGAACACAACATTCTATGGCACCTTCTTTGCAGAAGCCCAAGAAATTCGTATATGGCACACAAACGCTGATGAGCGGGAGAAGCTATACCTAGCAACGAAGGCTATACTCTTTAGTATGAGAAATTACTTAGCTGAAAAAGGGCTCATAAACTTTAATCTGCGTAGCGGTAGGGATGAGCAGGACAGTACGATGGCACAGGCCCCTATGGTGATGTACTGGGCATCAATAACCATGAGTTACTTAAATCCACTTGATGTGTCCTTTACAGAAGTCGTAGAGCCTATTACTAGCGTAGACGATCAAGGAACTTTAGGTATTTATTAACGGGAAAGGGGGAGATAACTATGCCTGATAAAAAGAAAACACCTTCAGAAGAAGAAGATGTGGCGTACCCAGCAGAATTAGCCCGTCAAATGACCTTAGCTGAATTTATCACTGAGTTAAGGCCACATAGGGGGCTAGTGGCTAGTTTTAAGGTTGAAGAAAAGGACCTCAGCCCTAGGAGTCAAGTAGCGTGGGCAGAGGCCTTTAAAGCTCAATCTGAACGCGTCTATAAATAGTAGGGGAGGTATGGAAGGATGGCAATTAACATCTCCTTTGGAGGAGCTAATATTAAACGACCAGGAGCCTACTCAACGGTAGATACTGCAAGTATGTCCCCTGCATCGGCTGGGGGATTTAAGGTCTTGGCTTGTATTGGTATTGTGCCTGGGCTAGCAGCGCAGGTAGAGACAACTACAGTCGTCGGCACTATAACTACAGCTGGAAATGTTACCGTGGTAGTTACAGCCTTAGGAATGACAAATTCACCAAAAACAATCTCAGTTGCAGTTGCCTTAGCTGATGATGCTTCTGCAGTTGCAACTAAAATCAGGGCATCGTTATCCGCGGACACGAATATTGCTGGGTTCTTCACTGTAGGGGGCACTGGTGCAGTGGTTACACTAACTGCAAAAGTCACGGCCTTGAACGATGATTCACTGAATATTAGTGTAGCCAATGGGACGAGTGTTGGACTGACAAGTGCACTTACTTCGACTACAGCAACCCCGGGAGGGACGAGCGGAACTCCTGTAGGAACAGTATCTTACTTTAATGATCCTACAGTAGCAGGAACTATGATAGCATCCTGTGAACTTCTGGATCTTATGAAGCTTAGCTGGGGTCATGGTGCTGACTTGATTGCAGTATCTCCCGTGGCTTCTATAGGAGCTGATTCTGACTGGCAAGCTGCTATAGACCTTCTAACCGTTGAGAGCGTTGATGGGATTATGATAGCCAGTACAGCACAGGCTATCCAAGTCAAAGTTGACACGCACTGTACCCTGATGTCCTCGATTAAGAACCGCAGAGAGCGCCGAGCTTTTTATGGGCATGCCACTGGATTATCGGTATCCGCAGTTATTGCATTACAGAGCGCCATAAACAGTGAGTTGGCTCTGATGGCTACCCCGGGCATGTATGTCTTTGATGATGTAGGTAACAAAGTTTTGAAGCCGTCGAACTACCTTGCAGCAGCGTATGCCGGTCTATGGGCTGGAAGATCCTCTCAAGATCCGATTACCTATAAGTACGTTAAGTGTGTAGGGTTAGAGAAGGTATATGACGGGGTAGAGATCGAGACTCTGCTCACTGGACATATATCACCTACTGAGTATGTCCGAAATAAAGGCTACCGAGTCGTGCAAGGAGTCACTTGCTCTGCTAGTTCTGACCTTACTCAGCAGGAGCTTTCAGTATCCTCAATAAAGGTAGAAATTAGTCAAACGATCAGAGGCTATCTTGAGGATAAGTATGTAGGTAGAGCTGGTGTCTATGGCATCGAAGTATCTATATACAATGACCTAGTTTCTATTTTAGAGGGGTTCAAAAGCACTGGGTTAATTTCTGGCTACGCCAAGCAAAAAGTCACTAAAGCCGGTACTTCATTTATTATTGATTGGGAAGGTATTCCGACACTTCCAATTAATAACTTTCTGATAACCACGCACCTAAGACTCTAGAACTTCAAAATTCTAAAATAGTGGGGAGGGGTATAGCCTATGTCTACTCTAGGACCTTCGGGTACACAAACTGTTCATTCTGGTAATACAATTAAGCTAAAAATTAATGGTGCTGTAGTTGGCCGAGCACAATCTGTCGATGGCCGTAGGTCATTTGGTCAGCAGGCTCAATATGAGCTAGGATCTATTATGCCTAAAGAGCATGTAGCCCTCCGTTACGAGGGTACAGTAACCGTAGATAAATTCATGGTGCGTAAAAAGTCACTTAAGGATCTTGGATTAGCTGCATTAGGTATCGGTATTCTTAACTTAGGAGTTATTGATATCGAAGTTACTGATAAGTATACTAATGATATCATCATCGTTTACCGCAACTGCTCTCTTCAGGATTGCAGTGAAAACTTTCGTGTTAATGCTATAGCTGGTCAGAATGCTACATGGCAGTACCTTTCCTCTGACAATGGTGTAGTTGAAGTTACATCGCCTGATGCAGCTGCTCAAGCTATTATAAGCGCAGCTGCAGAATCAGCAGCTCAAGCTATTACAGATTCTAATGCTATCAATGATGTATTCTAAAACACTCGCATATTAACTTCCGAAGTATATAGAATAACCCCTACCAAAAAGGTGGGGGTTATTCTATAATAAGGCAATAAGCTAGTACTAATAAAAAGGGGTTGGCAAAGTGTCTAATAATGAGGAAAATAGAGCACTAGTAGCAGATCTTATGGCTAAAGCTGAGCAGGTTAAACTTGGGGGAGAACTAAAAGCTGGAGTGTATATTGACCACACAACGGTCTTCGGAACGGAACTTAAAGGTAGTGTAGTATTTAAACGCCCTACTATGCTCGACTATGTAAAAATAGGTGCTATTAAATCCGAGTATCTGCGGAGTTCAGGGGTTGTTAACGCTAATTTAGTCGATAATAGCGTTAAGTTTATAGCCCAGGTCATGGCCACTCTACAAGTTGTTATTGTGAAGTCCCCAGAATGGCTCATTAAATTAGACAGCGTGCAAGAGCCTGACATCCTCTACCACGTTTATGAGAAATATGAGGAATGGGAAAACTCCTTTCGAAAGGTCCTTGAAAAACCAGTACCTGAGCATAGCGAAACTCCCGAATGAACGGAAAATTTGGATTCTTAGGAGATTTTATGCTGGAGGTACAGGATGCTTACCTCCCACAGACCCTAGAATCTTAGCTATGACACCAGAAATGGTAGAGCTAGAGTTCGCCCATATAGCTATTGATCGAAAGCTTAAAGATGGTGATACTGAGCAGTATGAAGATCCAGACTTCGATGCTTATGAAAAAGAATCCGAGGAATTGGATAATAGGTTATCTGACGATTATATTCCAGACTATATTTCGCAGGTACTGCCTAAAATCTCAGAAGACGATGCCTCGTGGGAAGACATTAGTGATGATTAGACTCTTATGAAGTCCGATGGTTAAGAACATGACCGTCGGACTTTAAGCTAGGTAGGGGGTGGTAGGCATGAGCTCTACAGAACAGGCTGTACGTGTTACAGCACAAGGAGAATTTGGACAGCTGCAACGAGGGCTTAAAGACCTTCAAAGCGATCTTAAAAATGTTTTAGGCGAAGTGGATAAGGGTGCACGTAGGGGTGGGATGTTTGATGATACCCAGCTAAGGGCACTAGATGTTTACAGAAGGCGCTTTAAAGAAACCCTAGCGGATCTAGACAAGGAATTTGAAAAACAAGCAGACTCAGTAGATGCTCTTAACGCGAAGATGAAAAAAGCTTACGCTTGGGAACGTGAAGAGCTTAAGGATCAGATAAAACAGCGTCGAGAGAATTTAGACGTTATTGATAGAACAAGGAGACAGCTTGAGCAGACGTACCAAAGGCGTAATACAGAAGCTCAAAGCTACGGGAGCTCTAACCCTGCACCTAGTGGAAGATCTAGTGGATCAGATAGCGGATCAGATAGCGGATTTGCTATGCTCGGGGCAGGTTCTGTCATATCAAGAACTTTGGGTGCTGTTAGTATTATCGGTAAATTTGCCTTAGGCTTAGCTGGCGTGGGTAGCCTACTTGGTATGGCTACAGAAGCTTATCAGTTAGCACATACACGAGAGATAGGATCACTAGACTTAGCACAACGTCTTAGAGGTAATGGCTTTAGTGGCTCAAATACGAAAATGTATGACGATGTAGGAGCTATTGGGCGAAGCAGTGGTATGGGATACTCTCAAGCGGAGTCATGGCAGTTACAGGAGGCCTATACTTCAGAAGCTGGGGAGTTGGGGGCAAAAGGACAGGAAGCTCTTCAGAAGTTCTCTCGTGGCTATGGCTTAGATGCTACTACTGTGGGTAGTATGGCCGGAAATGCTAAACAACTTGGTGGAGTATCTGGGCCTAAACAATTTGCTGATATGATTGCTACCTCTGTAGAAAAGTCAGGTATGACACCTCGCATTTTAGAGGTTATGAAGACAAGTAATACCCTCCTTCAGAATCTCAATACATCCTTTAAAGATGGAAGCACTTCGCAGATCATAGCATATCAGACAACCCTAGATAGACTAGGTAACGAAAATGGTATGACAAGGCTCACAGGTGCTCAAGGTGCTAATGTTATAGGCGGACTGGGAGGAATATACCAACCGGACAACGATAAGTGGAAATGGATGGGTATAACAGCCCTTCAGAAGTACAATCCAGACAAATATAGCAAAATGGGACTCTATGATCTGGAGTCATCGTTTGAAGATGGCATGCAGAATAAAGATAACATACCAGCTATGGCAAAGTACCTTAAAGAGACATCCGGTGGGGATAATGATAACTTTAAGCGCATGATGCAAGGTTGGCTTATGGACGGTGGATTTAAGGCCACAAAGAGTGAAGTAACAGAACTCGATAAAGTAACTGATGGGTTTACAGCTTTTGATCCAGACAAAATCGATAAGGTCTTAGGCACCGACTCTGGGGCAAAATACGACACCGAGAGAAAGGGTGAACTAGGGCAGCATATTATGGACGTTGATGCTGAATTTAGTAAAAACTTGGAAAAAATAGGACAGAAAATGCTACCTATTGTTACACAAATGAAGTCTAGCATTAATGATCTATATGGATTAGTTGATGGATCAGCTAACTTTTCTGAAGTTTTTGGAAAGATAGTAAAATTATTTGAAGATACAGGTGTAGGAGCCTTTGTATCAACTCCAAAGGAACCTACAGATGGTACAGGGGGTACAGACTCAGGCTTAGGAACAGCAGCAGGCATAGTTATTGGTGGTGGAATAGCTGGGCGCTTAGGTGTTAAAGCCTATGAAAGGTTTAGAAGTGCAGACACAGAACTAATAGAAGAAGGTCCGACTAGAAGTAGGGCCGAACAGTACCAAAGATTGCAAGACAGGGTTACATCTTCAGAAGGGGTTGGTGGCTCAGCTTCAGAAGGAGTGGGTACTAGGTTTGGGCGTTTTGTAAATAAGGTAAAGGGACTTGGCAAAGGTACTAATACCTTAAACAGTATACTTAGTGTCATACCTGCTGGTATAGCGGGTTATGAGGCTGAAAAAGAGAATCCAGATGCTCCTTTTATAGACAAATTAGGTAGCGCACTGGAAAAGCTACTCCCTTTTGACTGGAATAAGACTAATTTCTCAGCAGAGTCTATGGGTGACTCTGATATGCTAAGTACTACGAGCACAAAGCCCGGAAGTCTAGCTAATTTGAGTAAAATGGGTGTTACAGATATCTTAGATCTTAGCACAAAAGGAAAATCATCTTTAGAGGACTTAAAAACTAGGGGTTTAATGTCCTATACATCCATTGAACAAATCACAGCAGCTAAATTCGATGAAATTAAACAGATTCACAAAAATTACTATGATCTTTTAGGTATTAAAGACGGTGTAAGTAGCGGTGTTGGCCGTACAGCAGGGAATACGACGGAAGAAAAAGTGTGGAACATGTTAGCTGATAAGGGTCTTAAGCCCGGAGCTATTTCAGGTATCATGGGTAATATTAATGCTGAATCAAGTTTTGACCCAAAAGCTGTTAATCCTAGTAGTGGGGCTTATGGTGTTGGTCAATGGCTAGGTGGTCGCCTAGACAACTTAAAAACCTATGCAAAAGACTTAGGTAAAGATCCTAGTGACCTGCAGACGCAAATAGATTTCCTTTGGAAGGAATTTAATGGTGGCGACCCAACGACAGGCTCTATCCTAAATTCGCATGGTGGACTTAGTGCCTTTAATGAGATGAATGCTTCTGATGCATCTAGCACCTTTGAAAAATCTTTTGAACGCTCCGGTGGCGCTCTATTACAGGAACGTGCAAAATCAGCGAACGGCTATTTTAATAAGTATGGAAGCCTAGGGACTTCAGTAGGCTCTCCCACAGGTGGTGTTTTTAGGAATTGGCAGAGCAAGATAACATCAAAGTTCGGAGCTAACCGTGGTGACCATGAGCACTCAGGCTTAGACATTGACGGAGAACAGGGTGATCCACTAAATGCTTTAGCGGGAGGTAGAGTTACAGGGCTTACTATAGACGATGGAAGTCAGTATGATAATGACGCTCAGGGCAAAGGGAAGAACACAAACATGGGTGGCACAGAAATGATGGTTACAATGCCGGATGGTAGTGCCTATTCCTATAGTCATATGTCTAAGATAAACCCAGGCATTTTTTCTAAGTGGTTTTCAGGTAATCATGATATAGCTGTTAACGCAGGAGATAATCTCGGGAGTATGGGAGGGGATATAGACGAGCCTGGGAGCGGATCTTCTACAACAGGGTCACACCTACACCTAGGGTACAGAGACGCTAATGGTGTCGCGCAAAATCCTGAAGACCTTCTGAACTCTCTCAATGCTGGTGATTCTAGCATTTTAGGTGGGAACAATGTGTCTAGTACAGGGCAGAGCACTAATGCACATATTACAGTAGATGTTAACCTCTCAGGGGATAAAGTTTCTCAACTTAACAATATGACAGCAGAAACTCTTAAATCGCTTGTTCAGACGCTTGTTCAGCAAGGTATAGAAGCCTATAAGAGGCAACAGATGGCTATGAATCCTACAGTAGGGGGGTGGTAACCAGTATGGCAACTGGTGTTACAAATAAGCCTGATGGTGGGTCATTCGCTAGGAACCATTCGCCTATTGCACAGGTATCTTTTCATACGGAAGACAAACTATATCAAGCTAGAGGGGTAATAGCTGGCACTAGTCACGATATAGATCCTACAAATCAACTGCTATCGATTACTACAAATAAGATGCTCAGTTCTCCGGCCGGCACTTTTTCTACATCTTTATCAGGTGACGATTGGTTTATGCCTAATGGCACCCCAAAACTTAGGCCCAATGATCTAGCTATTATTTATATGGGGTACAGAGCACCAAGCAGCAGTGTACTATGGATCGATGGTACTAGTCATACATCTAGTGAAGACCTGAGCACTGTAATGATAGGTCTTATAGATACAGTTACGCGCACTAGGTCTGGGGGTGGTAATGGCATTCAACCACAGACCACTACCACAGTTACAGGTAGAGACTTCGGAAAGCTCCTCATTAAATCGATGCTTAAGTTTTACCCAGAATTAAACTGGGATACGACTAAAGAGCAGCACTTTTTTCTGGCACAGACAGGATGGATAGCGCTCCTACGGGCGTTTACAGGTGCTGATGCTATCGTAGGAACACCGGCTAAAATACTGGATACTATTATGAGATCCGTTCTTAAAAAGCTAGTAGGAATAAGCTGGAAAGTGTATGATGATAATATAACGGGGTCTACTGGTGGTGCTAAAACTGCAGAACTTGGGAGTATGCTACGCTATCGTTTTGCTGCAACAGACTTTAGTATACCATTCTACATGACCGTGCAGCAGTATGAGGGCAGCGTCTGGAACTTAATGGAGAGAGTAAACCTAAGACCTTTCACAGAGCTATTTATTGATACAAGAGATCGTTGGGAAGTTGACTGGGGTGATGGACATGCTCAACAGCTTGTTACTGAGATATGTGAGGAATCCAGTGACATGGCTAAAGGTCAATTATCCGATGATAAAGGGAAGTGGGCTTACCCGGCCACTATGTTTGGTAAGAAAGACGGTGCTCAGGCAGTTGTTACCTTCAGAAATACACCCTTCACAAAAGATCTATGGGCTAAGCTTAGGTCACATGAGATACTAGAGGAGGATATTATTAGCGAAAGCCTATCTTATTCGGATAACGAAAACTACAATATCTTCTGGGCCGGTACAACACTAACACCCTTCGCGTCTACATTTGATCTAAAAAGAGTAAACCCACCTATGATCAATGAGGATAATGTTAAGCGATATGGCCTAAGTGCTTTAGAAGTCCAAATTGAGGGTCTTCAATTAACAGATGTTACTCAAACTATAGCTTTAACTACAATGGCAAAGAGTTTAAATCAAAAACTTAGGGATTGGTTTGAACATAATAATGAGTACCTGTCAGGAACACTGGTAATTAGGGGTAAGGGTGATCTAAAAATTGGACAGAAGCTTATACACAAATCCATAGGGATGGAATTTTATATAGAGGGTGTTTCACAAAGCTACCAAGTGTATGGGGAGTGGCACACAACTGCTCAAGTAACTCGGGGGAGACTCATCACGTAGGTACACCTTCGGAAGGGAATGGGGGTATTTTATGCATGAGCAATCAGGGTTGGGTGCTCGAAAAATACATCGAATGCCTACGTATGATGGCACACAGATTGGTCGTATTACCAGTGCTGAGGGCTTTAAAGAATTTGGGAGAATCGAAGCTATTTTTCTTGACTATGGGCAACCATTTCCTATATGGGTAAGCGGTTCTGTAGATAGGGAGCCCGTGAGTGGTGATATGATTCTTGTAGGGTTTATACAAGGTAGGCAAGATAGTCCATACATGCTAGGTTATGTCAGGAATGAAGCCTATACTTCTAATTTTATCCTAGTAGAAAAAGACAAAATTACCCTACAGATACCAACAGATCCCGAGGATATAAAAGGCCACTTGCTTGATGATAGTAAGAAAGCTAGCCGTACCATACTTGAACTTACTGCATCGGGTGCTACACTAAATGGTAAGCAGATAGCAACTATTGGCTAATTGGTTAGGCAGAGGAGGGTGTAGGCATTGGCCTTAGTATCAAATAGAACAGCGAATCTTAAAAAAAGCTATCATCAAACATTTGAAATCCATACAAGTGGAAATACTAAAGTCGTTGTACGTCATACACTTATGCTTAACCCACAGAGTTTAACCCAAGCGGAGCAGGCAAAAACAAGTGTAACACAGACCATTGGTGGGGTTTATGTCACAGACTTCGGTGAGGGCCTTCAGCAGGTAACCATTGCGGGTACGACAGGATATAAGCAAAGGTATAATGCTGATGGTGAGCTACGTGATGGATTTGAGGAATTTAAACACTTCCGAAATGAAGTTTATCGTAAATTTGTTAAATCAAATGACCCAGACTACATGATGTTTTGGTATAATTGGGAAGACGAGGAATATTACAGGATTCAGCCGATATCATTTCGCTTGCAAAGAAGTGTATCGGAACCACTCCTTTACCGCTATGAATTTTCCTTCACCTGCCTAAATGAGGCTATCAAAGGTTATAAGGCCTCAGAGGTATATGATTCCAGCCTTGATTTTTCCGCGCTAGAAACATCCTTGTTTACGTCTACGGGTAATGCTACTAATGTCCTAAATGCTATGCTAGGAAATACTTAGAAGGGGAGGTGTAAAGGGCTTATGGCCATCATGGAGGGTACTCTGTACTTACCTGCAGAACGCCTAAACTTTAGAAATTACCCTGAAGTAGCCACTTTGATGGGTGACATTAAAGATATTATTAGGTATTCCATAGAAGTTGGTAATGCTATAAAAGCTTATACTAGCAGTACACTCGATCGTATAAACCTTAACATCGTGGATCTTCAAAGGTGCATCCTGTTATGCCGTACGGTATGTAGCACTCTAGGCTTAGCTCCTAATGTCTGCTATGACATCCTAGTAGAAATAAGGTCCCTACAAAACACACTGCAAACTCTTGTATTTGTGAAAAATAGGTACGGAAGCCAGTATATAGGTGTACCTACGAATTTGACCATTAGGCCTAGTATTTTGTAGCAGGAGTTGAGGTACTTATGATAGAGCATGTACTAACAGATGCTGATTCCCTACAATCACTAGCTCTTACATACCTAAAAGATGCTACACGCTGGGGGGAAATTGCTGATTATAATAGGCTTAGGTATCCGTACATACTTCGAAGTAAGGAAGATATAAAAGACTTCTTCGGAAGTGGTTATATTACTATTGTACGTTCTGGGTACCAAAATGAAGCGCTTATACAAAAGGGTTGGACGTTTAAAACAGAATCAAGCCTACTAACAGGTAACACTGTTAGGGTATTCGAAGTTATAGAGGATACTGTTATACCCGCCGGGGTTCAGCAGTACGATGTTCCTCTCCGGTGCATCGTCCCTGGAGACTTCGGAAATGTTATGGAGTATACGATTACAGAAGCTGGGGATAATACCGTGCAGCTGAGTGGTATACAGTACCTAAGCATCTATAATGAATTAAAATTTTCTGGTGGTAGGACCTTGGATGTACGAATTACCGGAGAGTCTATATACATCCCTGTAGCATCAACTATTATGGCCCCAGAGGACGCCATAAAGATGCTTAGTTTCCTCGGTGGAGAAGATATACTACTTGATGATACAGGAAACCTTATTATAGAAGACGGTGGGGACTTGGCATCCATAAGTGGCACCAACAATATCCGCTATGCTGTAGCATCACGCTTAAAATCGGAGATTAATGATATAGCTCAACACCCGGAATACGGAACAGACTTACAGGACTTAATTGGCAGCCCAAACATCTCTAACCGAGAAAAGCTTATGGAGATTGCTGTCTACAGGTCTTTAGCTCAGGAAAGTAGGATTACAGAAGTTTCTATAGTGAGCCTTACCGTGACTGGGACAAGTGTATTGTTAAGCTTAACTTACAAACTGTCGATGAACGGAGCATCGGACAGTATCACCCTAAGCTTATAGTCTACTTTGAAAGAGGTGCTACACAATGTCTTTTGAGCGAAAATCTATGGAGTACCTCACCAATCGGATGATTGGTTGGGTGCAGGGTGTTTCCACTAGATTGACTGACTTTCGCGTCGGTTCAAAAAATCGGGCCCTTATTGAAGCTGTAGCATTAGTTACTGAGGAGCTCTATGATAAAGTTTTTAGAGGCCTTAGACAGCTCATTGAAGATAGTATCTATGCTATCTTCAACTTCAATAAGATACCTGTAATCTATACTACAGGCATAGTCACTTTCTCTAGGAGTACGCCTGCAAACCAGAATTATACTATTACTGTAGGGACAATGCTTATGTCCCAAGCAACTCAGTACAGTGCACCTATTCGCTTCTATACGAGTGCTGATGCTGTGCTATCTACTGGGACTACATCTGTGGACGTCCCTGTCATCTGTGATTTACCGGGAGTACAAGGAAACATAGCAGCAGGAACTTTAACGACATTTATACAAAAACCTATAGGTATTGAAGCAGTTACAAATTCCTTAGAATTTAGTACAGGTGCAGAAGAAGAAACTAAAGAAAATCAGAAAGATAGATTTCAAGAATTCTTTGAAGCCCAAGCCCGGGGAGTTCTGCAATCCGTGGAGTATGGTGCTAAACTGGCAAAAGTAATAGACCCTACAACAGGCAGTCCTATAGAAGTCGTGTTGCAGGCCGTAGCTATAGAAAACCTACCTATCCGTAAAGGCGAAGTTGACCTCTATGTGTGGAATGGTGTAGGAGTAGCATCAGCAGACCTTATTACTGCCATAAATACTATACTAAAAGGGTACTATGATTCGGATGGAAATCCTGTGTATGGGTATAAGCCCGCTGGTATTATGGTAAACGTATACTCAGCGTCAACTAAACTCGTCAAAGTTAGAGTAATTGCTGTAGCTGAAATATACACAACTGTAGACCTTCTGAAGCCTCTAATGGAGGCTGAGATAACTAGGTACTTTGCCAGTTTAATTATTGGGCAAATGATCGAGCAGCCAAACCAGACCGTTGTACAATCTGCTTTACAGGCAGGTATTAAAAAAATAGATGGAGTGTATGATGTGAAGGTATACCTGTCAATTGATGATGGGGTAACATTTACCACAGATAATGTTACTGTGCTAGGGGCACAAATTGCTCTAGTAAGTTTTCCGGTAGTGTACGTTTAAGGGGTGAAGTTACTTGAAAATGATGAGCAAGCTTTTAGGCCACCTAGGTAGGGTATGGAACACAGCCCCTAAGGACTTTGAATCTTTAGTCTTACAGCAAAATAACGGTGCACATAGCCTAATAACTGTAGAAACAAGTCAAATATCCTTTCACTCTACACCCTTTCGAAGCAGCATGACTGCCAGGCAAGTTCTATCTCTAGATGCATATAGTCTTAGTGGCCTTGCCGAGGCGATCAATAGCCTAGGGTACAGCGCATATATTACACAGAAAGCGGTAGACTCTGGTTATGGAAGTCTAAAAGCCTGTACTTTGATGCCTATTGAAAACGTACCTATACTAAGCGCTACGTTATCATCCTTTACTTCACCTTTATGGCAACTTTTATATCCGTTATCCCGCCTACTAGAGGAATTAGATAACGATACAGAAAAAGCTATGGCTCAGGTGTACACGAGTTCAATTACCGGGACGTGGATGGATTATTGGGCAACTTTTTTTAAGCTTAAGCGCTTACCTGAGGAATCGGATACTCACTTCCAAAAACGCCTGTTTGTGGCTCTAATGAACATGAAAACCAATAATGTAGCCCTTCAGGAGCTTCTGAAGTACACAACAGGTGGCAGTGCTATAGTTTCAGACCATGCACCAGCTCAGTTTAAGGTTTTAATTGACCCTAAATATATGAGTACGGTAGCATCTGTTCACCAAATTATTACAGAAGCTAAAGGTGCCGGCATTGATTACTTCCTAAATTACCTAAGTGTAGAAGAGGAGAGCTACATAGCCTACTTCAGGGATACTAACGGGGTGTCTTTTGCAGACTCTGATGCCGTGCGTAGCTTAATGAACATGACCTGTTCTGAGCATACTTATGATTATGAACAGGACAGGCTCAAGATGTTTCGGGTCGGCTTTACCAAAATACTTACAGGTGGTTTTAAGCTGCTGCCGAAGACAACAGTATCTAAGAGTATGAGAGCAGTGCTTGCTGAAAGCTCTATGAGTGCCCTAGGGTCCTATACTGAAGCTTTTGTAGCTCCCCTAACCTCAGACTCTAAGAGTATGCAGACAACTAATTCTGATGTATACTTAGCACCAACCGAAGCTGAGCACAGAGAAGTGCACTTGAGTGAACTGACTGAAGCAGTTGTAGACATACACACACTGGAAGTATTATGTACTTTCCTAGAGGAATTTGAAACCCCGCTAGAAGAAGTTGCATCTAAGATAGCACTTGTAACGTGCAATAATGCCTATGTACCACCTTCCGAAGTTCAGAGTAAAAGTCTAGTGCTTACCACAGAGGAAAGTTATAAAGATCCTACTATTAAGGGTACTTGGGGATTTACGACTAACTATAGTCGCACTTTTAGCCCTACAAATGCATTGGCTAAGGCTAAGTTATCAAAACGAGATATACGAATGCAGGAAACTTTAAGTATGCTTTTAACAGTGGATGGAGTAATCATCAAAGCGATGTAAAAATAGAGGAGGAAAACACTATGCAATACTCAGAAGAGTTCAAAACCCCAAAGGGATTTATAGATGTTTACGGCCACAAGGGTAGCCCAGAGTTTGTAAAAATTGGACTAGGGGAAAAACAGGGGTACTTCGTTATCCCTAAAGATTCAATTGTTCAAGAAATGCATGTTAAGAATTTAGTGGTTGCTAAGGCATCTAAATTTATGGCAAAGCGTATGGTCCCCGGTGTTTCATGGGGTGCAGGAATAGGATACCTAGAGCTTGGCACAGGTGTTGGCACAGGAACTACTCAAGCACCGCAGGCAGAAGCTTCAACTCAGGAGGCACTTAGAACATCACTTATACGGAATCCTATTTCAGCGTGGACCTATCTTGACGGTGATGGCGCACCAACTGCTACAGAGACAAACGTGGTGCAGTACTCAACAACTTTCACAGAATTAGAGGCCATAGGTGCTCTAGTGGAGATGGGCTTATTCGGTGGTGACGCAACAGCTACTGCAGGGACCGGATATATGTTTAACTACAAGGTCTTTGCGGTCTGGAATAAAGATGACACTATGCAATTAACTATCCGCTGGGAGATAACATACTAAAACTAGGTGCCATACCTAGGTTAAGAGGAGGGGTAGTCAGATGCCTGATTTTACAGTTGTGGATAAATTTGACCCGAGTAAGTCATTTACTCGGGTGGTCTTCGGAAGTGATTCTGTTCTTTTAGAGGTAGAGTTAAATGAGCTTCAGAAAATCCAGAATTACCAGCGGGCACTTTTAGCACGCTTACTAGTGACTAATGGGTTTGTAGCAAAAACAGCTATGACGCTTTCTAGTAGCATTCTGACCGTCCCAGCAGATACTATACTAGTTAATGGGGACTTCATCGAAGTCCTAGAGAATATGTCACTAGGTGTCTCAAGCGGTGACACGGTGTACGCTGCTATTTCTGAAGTTGAGGTTACGAGCTTAACCACCCTAAAAAAGAGCGGAAATCTAAGTGGTGGGAGTACCATTACTAACGATCTTTTAGATGGTCGCGTGGGTGAAGAAACTACGCATCGGACACAAAAGCAAATTCAGCTTGTGAAGTCAAATTCTGACACAAGCAAAACCTATATACCAGTAGCAACGATTACAAGTGTAGACACATTTACTGACAATCGTACTTTAGTAGTACCCACTTCTGTAATACAAACCCAACCCCTCACCATTCCACATGGACTAAGCTTAGTCACAACAGACCGCAAAACGCCCATTAATGCGCTTGCGTTTAATGGAATAACTAGACTTAATATACTAGGTAAAGATGGAAACTGTGAGGATATTAGTAAGTGGGGTTATGGAGGATGTTCTATCTCACTTGATTCTTCTAATTATGCAGTTGGTAGTAATAGCATTAAAATAACGTTAACTGGTACTTCGGGTAGCATGTCAAATT
>Ga0209728_1000054_pt1 | contig 106330 bp, 159 predicted proteins | sample RifGroD1_FD_183997 | JGI IMG/M metagenome (GOLD analysis project Ga0209728, IMG submission 183997) | Groundwater microbial communities from Rifle, Colorado, USA - Groundwater D1 (SPAdes) (version 2) | ecosystem: Environmental > Aquatic > Deep subsurface > Groundwater | place: Rifle, Colorado... | reverse complement strand
TTGTTTTTTGTCGATATTTATAAGAATTTGCTGAATATTAATTAATATTATATCATTAAGTTAATATTTTGGGAATATTATAAGAGATATTGTAGTTTTGATGGTAATATATGATAATATATAGAAATATATGGTAAAAATCAATAAAAACATTAGAAATCTTATTTTCCTATATTCAGAAACCCTTGATTTATAAGGATTTGCGGGATCGGAAATCATGATAAAATAACTCTTTTGTGCTGAGTTATATTTTTGCAAAAAAAACTTAAAATAATGCTTGTATTTATTTTTACATTGTGTTATTATATGCGTAAGGTAAAAGTAAATGAAATAAATATTAAGGAAATGTGAATGATTTAATGAGTAGTATACATGACAGACCTGAACTTTTAATCCCACCAAAAGGTGTTTGTATGAATCCTCCGAGATTACATAATTTAAATTGTAAAGATTGTAAATATCTTGAGGGATGCACAAATAAAAAGAAAGGCAATTATAAGAAGGATAAATAAAACATTTGTAGAATAGATATTATCATAATAATTAAAAATTAAGGAGGACTTTAATAATGAGAAAACTAAGTTCAATTGCACAGAGAATTAAAAATTTAACAGAGGAAGAAATTAAGCAAGCATTTGATGAAATTATGGAATATAATAGGAAATGTACACTTCCTTTAGATGCATTGGTTAGAAATATCAGAGATGAATATGCAAAAGAAATTAATAATCAATATTGGGATATGCCATGTTTATTTACAGTGAATGAAATAACATTTGAAATTGCGAAAAGGCATTATGGTGTGGTAGAATAGTGGGAAAATATATGATAAGGAATGATTCAAATGACCACAAAAAACAATGAATCCAAAGCATATATTATCTGTTCAGGAGATAATTTGGGTAACATTGAAACATTAGATTATAGATGTCCAAAAGAAGTAATCAAAAAAGGTGATTGTAGACTAAATGGCAAGACATGTGAATATTTTTTAGGAATTAAAAATGATAAATTAAATTTTGATATTATGAAAATGAAAGGTTATTGCGAGTATATATTGAATTTAAAAAGTAAGTTTAGGTGATATAATATAATGAAACCTATAAACAAAGAACTAATCATTAAAGTATGTGAACATATAGTAGAACACAATCTTTCTTATAGAAAAACAGCAGATATATTCGGGATCAATTTTAAAACTGTTTTTAATTATACACAAATGATTGAAAATATTGATTCCGAATTACATACAAAAGTCCAAAATTGTTTAAAAGATAGAAAAGAAAAACATCAAAATCATTTATTGAAAAACTTAAACAGTATCTATGAAGAAATTTGTGAATATTTTATTTGTGGAAGTACAATGAAACAAACTGGAATACATTTTGATTCTAGTAATCGCTCTATATATTATTTATTCCATAACTATGTTAAATATAATGACCCTGAATTATATGTTATGGTATTAGAAATGATAGAATTAAATAAACTTAAATCTATCAAAATACGTTCTGGAATAAGAAAAATGAAAAATGTTAAAGAAAGATTGAATCTTTGCAAGACTATTGTTAATGATAAATTAACTTTAAAAGCAACAAGTGAAATATTTGAGTTAGATGTAAAAACTATAAAAAGTTATATTAGTAGTATAAGAAATGTGGATTTTGAGTTGTATGATGAAGTTTGTAAACATTTATGGAGATAAGGAGGAGATATTTTATGCTTAAAATAATTTATTGTGAAAAAGGAAATTCATACTCAGATTTTAATCTTCTTAATAATGCACAATTTATAATAGATCAATATCAAGAGAAGATTAAACAAAATAATAGGGATATAATCATTAAAGTTTCTACAAGTAATATTATTCAAGCATTAAGAGTATTGGTGTCTAGAGGTAAATTGTCTATTGATGAAATTTGTTTTGTATTTGAAGAACATGAAATAACTATGAATAAATATTTTGAATTGACAAAATATCCAGTAGGATTTATGGACTGGGATCAGAAATTCTTGAGGGAAATAATATATAAGAGATTGAGTAAAGATTTAAATTCTTTATTTTAAAATATGTGAGAGGAGGAATTATAATGCAAAAAGCATGTCATAATTGTTGGTTTGAAAATAATCCTACTAACGAAGAAGGTGATTTAACTGAACCATGTTCTGTCTGTAATATAGATGAGCGTAGTGAATTTGTTCCTAGAGAAAAGTTTTATGAATTATATAAAAAGGGATTAATTATTGCAGATAGTATTGATGATTTTATTGATTGTTGGCATGATAGCGAATATTTAGGTGATATAACTATTTATGAATTTTTAGGAATTTCTCAACAACAATATAGAGTATGGGTTAATAAAGGAATAATTAAATAAGGAGATAAAATATGAATTATTTTAACTATATAATCACAGGAAATTAAGGAGAATTGATTTATGAAAAATATGTACCCACCTAATTGTGAAAAATGTTTTGGATGTATTCATTTTGGAAGTATGAGGAGACCTTTTATTAATAATGGCAATGAAACTTGGGAAATTGGATGTAAAGAATGTACTGGTTATGAAAAAGAAAAAAGTTTTAAAGAAAAGATAATAAATTTTATTATTAAATTATTTAGGTAATTTTGATATTTTCTAATAAAGGAGCAGGAAATATGAAAACAATTATAGAAATAGTAAATGAAATTGATGATATATTAATAGCAAATGGTATTACAGCTAATATAGAAATAATTAATAAAATACAAGAAAAAGTAATAGATGCGTATTTGTTAGGTAAACATGATTTTCAAAAAATGAAATAGATTTATTGATTAAAGGAGGAATAATATTATGAATTGTTTATGTATTAAAAATTGGCATATGAATAAAGAATTAATATTTAAAGAAAAATGGAGATATCCTATTTTAGAAAAATGTATTAATGGTGATAAAAAAGTTATAGGATATAAAATTAAAATTGAAGATGATTTTGGTATTTGGTTTTGGTCTGAAAGTGAATATTTTGAAGTGCCTAAATTTAAATAAATTAGACGATCGATCAGGAATAATAATTAAAGGAAATTATCATCATGCAAAAACTTAGAGAATCAAGAAAACAAAAAGGTCTGTGTATTTATTGTGGCAGTAAAATAGATAGAGAAGGAATTCACTGTACATCTTGCAATAATCAATATAATACATGGAAAAATGAATATAGAACAATTCTAATTAAAAATTCATTATGTTCTCAATGTGGTAAACCATTAGATCGTGAAAAGTTGTTCTGTTCAGAATGTTGTAAGAATTCTAGATTTAAAGCAAGGATAAGAAATGCTGAAAGACGAATATTAGGTTTATGTGTTCAATGTGGAGAGAAAGCAGAAGAAGATAGGAGTTATTGTAGAAGATGTTTGGATATGAGAATGGAAAGGTATAGGAAAAAGAAAGGAGATTAATTTATGAAAAATAAATGCGAATGTTGCGATAAAATTATAAAACAAGAATGGGAATTATTTCAAAGTGGAAATTGTAAAATATGTGGAGATTGTGCTATTAAAGAAATTATAATAGTTCATGGTGTTTCTGAAAATGAAGCATATCATATTCTTGAGAGAATTCAATTTGGGAATGGATATGGGTATTAAGGAGGATTATAAATATGTCAATAGTTATAACTAAAGATACATGTGGAGGTTCGTCTAGAATTGATGGAAGAAGAATCACAGTATATAATATACTTGGTTATTTAGCAGGAGAAATGACTATCAGTGAAATTTGTGAGGAGTTTAATTTGACAAAAGAACAAGTTATAGAGGCAATAGAATGGGCAAAGGAATATATTGAAGGACAGTTTTAATAAGAACATTATTTTAACATAACTTTAAGGAGGAATAAAATCATGAAAGAAACACAAATTAATTGGAAAAGTTCTGATGAAGAAATTAGTAATATGACATATGAACAGGCAATAGAATTAATTCAAAAACAAATAAATTTAGGGAAGTCAAATGGTGATTTTAGACCTAGAAAGCATTTAGTTAAAGCGTGTGAATTAGCGGTAAAATCTTTAAACAAGCAAATACCAACAAGTCCTAAAATTAAATCTTGGACTCCTGCTTTATGTTCGTTATGTGATAAAGAATTAAGTGAACATTTAGGTGATGGATATTATAAACATTGGTATAATTTGAAGGTTTGTGAATGTGGACAGAAATTGAAATGGGAGGAATAATGTTATGAAAATAATATTGTCTATTATATTTTTAATATTTATAACTGCCATTTATCCAAAGTGGAGTTATAAAAAATGGTATGAAAGATGTGAAGAAAATTCAAAGCATCCTGATTTTATATCTTTTAGCGGAAAGAAACATATTTAAGGAGGAATTATATTATGGATAAAATATGTAAAATAATCAATGGACAATTCTCATGGATACTAGAAGTTGATGGGGAGGAAATAAGTTTTCAAGGTGGTTGGAATGCAGATTATTTTGAACGGCATTATAGTGGTCTTGGCTATAAAATAGAACGGGTTGATATGCATAATAAATTTTAAAATATAGTAAAATAATGCTTGACAATGGAACAGATTATAAATATAATAATGATTAAGAAATATAATATAAATATAAGAAGGAATAAATATGGATTTAAGTAAAATTAAATTTAATTTAACTAATATACCAATTGCTTTTTGTCCTAGTTGTGGTAAAAATTAAAAATAATTGAAACAGATTATTTGGAATCTGAAACTATATGTAATAATTGTAAATTAAAATGGTTGATTATATGGGATATAGACGATAATGATAATTACAGAGTAAAAGGATTCCAATGCAATAATGAAGATCGTTAATTTCAATAAAATTTAAGATATTAATATTGTATAGCAAACGGTAAACCAGTGGGGATTATTTGATTTAGTAAGGGTCAACAGACAAGTATCCTGTTCCCAGGGAATCCATGCGATAGATGAAAGGTGACATGGTAGAACTAAATTAGACCGTACCGTGAGTTACTGGACGTAATCGGGTATTTTGCTATACATTAAAATTAAATATAATAACAAACAAAAAAGGAGCAGAAAATAAATGTTAAATAAAACATATTTAGGACAACCAGTAGTTCTTAATAAAAGTGTATATGGAAGAATTGTTGCTTTAGAAGGTACGGAAGCAAATTATGGGACATTAAATTCTATTGTTCAATTTTCAACTCCTTCTTGCAATGTACTTAGAACTGGTATTTTTATCTTGATGAAACAACTGAAAAAGATATTATTAAGTTAAGAGAATTTGAACAATGGCATATGGACAATAGACCTGATGATGAAATGTATGCAGGAATGTTAAAGAATATTGATTTGAAATCTTAGATTGGTTTTGATTATTATAAAATAGAAAGGTGATATGTTATATGGATAATAAAGTTGATGTAGCATTTGACGTAACAACATTGAAAATAGGCGATATAGTTCATTATTTGACCCACGAAAACGGGAAATATTTTATTGAACAAGGAGAAGTTAAAGAAGAAAATATTTATAAAGATGGTGTAGAAGTTTATGGGGATGGTTGGAGACAGTATGTGGGAAAATGGTTTATTGAAGAAGTTGTAAGAGATGAAAAAATTATATTTAAAAATAATAATATTTTAAAAAATTAGGATTTAATTCAGAAAGGAGAAAATAAATTATGGATAATCTAATTAACAATTTTATTTGTAGTAAGTGTAATGGGACATATACATTTATCAAAAAGAATAATACACAAACTGGTTTATATTGTTCTAAATGTGGTAAGTGGATTAAATGGTTAGGTAAGGAAGAAATTAGATTATATGAAAGACAATTAGAATTAAGTAAAATAGAAGTTGAAGAAGAGGAAGAGGTATTGGAAAATAATTTATTACAATTTAGTGATGAAGAATTACTAGATGAAATTAAAAGAAGAATGAGAAAAGGAGTAAATAAATGAAAAAATTATATCTAAGAGGATGTAAAAATACATATTATAAACTTGATAAGAAAAGAAAATATACGGTTTATCATAACACTATAAATAATAATCTTATAGTATTTAGTCCATACGATAATTGTACTGTTGATTCTGTTTGTGGTTCTATAAGAGATGAAGCATATTTATATTTGATCAATGAATTAAACATAAATAAAAATATAGTAGTTAGTTGGTCACAAATCACTGGGACAACAAGCGACTATAATATTTATTACAATATGGATGTTAATATGTTAAAAGGTAAATCACACAAAGAAATATTAAGTATAATTAATAATAGTATAAATACTAATAATGGTGAATGTTGCGGATATAAATATACTAAAGTAAAGGATGGTAAAGAAAATAAAATAACTCCTGAAGATATGGAAAAATTCAATATGGTTATGTTTGATTGTGGTAATAATGAGTATTTAAATTAAAGGAGGATATAAGATATAATGAATATTTGTAAAGATTATTTAAAATGTGACATTATTGACGAATGTAAAAGAAAACCATGTGAAAAATTAAAACCTATTATAAATGATATAAGAGAATTAAGAAGTAAAAATAAATGGGATTTACATCAAGCACAAAAATATTATTTTAAAAACAAAAATGAGGTGAAATTATGAAATTTCAAGATAGTGATTTAGACAAATACACATTAATCAAAAGTAAAAATTTAGATCAATGTTTTATGTGCAAAGAAGAAACTTATTTCATTGACTATTGTTGCGAGGGAAGATTGTGCAGTAGTGAATGTCATGATAAATTTTATAGTCAATTAATGGATATGATTAGGAGGGATGAATAATACATATGTTTAATATTTTCAAGAAGAAAAGAAACAAATTAGATAATACTATTATCGTAAAAAAATATGTGTTAGATATATATTATAATAATAATACAATGAATTCATTTATTGATGATGGTGATACTTTACCTTTAGATTATCGTAAATTGCTTAATTGGTATTTTTGTAGAGATAGTGAATTATATTGTTTACGATATACAAACGGTGGTTTATTAATTGTTAATAGGAATGAAATTAGTAAAATAAATATGTATAGAAAGGAAGTATGTGAAGAAGTAAAAATAGAATGTAAGAAAAATTATAAATTATAATTGAGAAGGTGAAATTAATTATGAAAATAATATTAACATTTTTAATTATTGTTTTAATAGCTCTAACAACTGGTTGCAATAAAGTAAAACAAAATGATAATATTTTAGGAGATTATTTCTATGTAAAAGAAGAAACTAAAAGTCTAGGTGTACTTAGTTCTAATGTAACTATAGTTGTAGATAAAAAATCTGGGATTAATTATTATTGGGTAAATTCAGGTCATGGAAAAGCATTAACTCCAATATATAATTCTGATGGTACTCTTGTTATTGATAAGATAAAATAAAAATTATAATATTTATTAAATAATGAAGGAGGTGAAAATTATGAAAACTATTTTAGGAATTGCAATGATTATAACAGGTATCGTTTTAGGATTATATGTTGGTTTATGGTTAATGTTCATAGGTGGAATTGCAGGATTGATTAATGTAGTTGTTGGAGCAGTAGCAGGACATGGAATTAGTGGAATGGTAGTTGCTATTGATGTAGTAAAAATAATGTTTGCAGGATTAGCAGGATGGTTAAGTGCATTTGTTTTGGTTATTCCTGGTTTTGCAATGTTGAAGAAATAAAACATTAAAATATTAAAATAAATAAAATTAAAAGGAGAATTCACATGAAACCAGAAGAAATTATAAATATAGTTACAGAATTAAATAATGAATTGTATAAAGATAGTCCTGAATTATATGAGAATGGATTAGGATATATTTATTTAACAGATGGATTTGTTGACATAGTTAAATTTAATGATTATGTAGTTTATAATTCAGAAGATTATGATGAAGAATTTATTGTAAAAATAGGTGGATTTAAAAACTATGTTATGAATGAAAGAAATAGATATATAGGAATGTTGAATAAGATTGGAGCAAAATAATATTAATATAAAAAGGAGTAAATATTGATTGTTGATTATAAATATGAAGATGAATATGTAAAATTTTATATACCAAGAAACAGAGGTAAGTTTCAAGGTTTATATGAGTGTTTAATTGATATAGAAGATTATGAAAGAATTAAAAATACGATATGGAATGTAGTTTATAGACCTAATATAGACAATTTTTATGTTGCTCATAGTGAATATATAGGTGTTCAAAATGGAAAATCAATTTCGGAAACAACATACTTGCATAATTACATAATGAGAGCAAAAGAAGGTCAAGTAGTTGATCATATTAATATGAAGAAAACATTGGATAATAGACGTTATAATCTAAGGGTATCAGAATCCAGCGAAAACTCGGCTCATAGAAAAGGAGCCAATAAGAATTCCAAAACTGGTGTTAGGAATGTAAATTTATGTAAAACATATGGTGGAGAACAGGAATATTGGGTTCAATTTTGCAGAAATGGAGAAAGATCCAATTGGAAATTCCCATTTGACCAATTTGATGAGGCATGTGCTTTTGCAGAAGTAAAAAGGAAAGAAATATTCGGAGAATTTGCAGGTAATGGTTAAAAATAATTGTTACAAGTTGTTACATTTGTAATAATATTAAAAAGGGGTGAAAAATTATAAAAGGGAAAATTAAATTAAAACTACATGATAGAGATTATACTGAATGGTTAGAAATATATTTAAAAATGGAAGACGAATGGTTTTATCGGCATTCTGATATTGTTGTCAGTCATTGGGATAAGACAGATGAAGAATTTTATGATGAAGTAATTAAGTATTTATCAGATATCAATAATATAAAAATGTCTGGAGAAGAATTAATGAGAGAAGTCATTAATGATAAAATGAAAAAGGCAAAAAATAATAATAAAGATAAAATAGTAAAAGATATGTTAAAGAAACTTAAAGAACCAATTGAGATTGAGGTTAAAATGTAATAGTATAAGGTAAAAATTATTATTAAAATAATTATAAAGGAGAATAAATATGAATATTAATTTAAATCACAAAGGTAAAAAAGTAAGGATTATCAACACTAAAGGTTTTATCAGAGATGATTATAAAAATTTAGAAAAGTATGTTGATCAAACAGGAATTGTTAGATGGGATTTTGAAGGTAGCGATAATAGATTATCAATTAAATTTGATGATGAAGTATTAGATAATATAAATGATAGTAATGGGAGATTATGTTTTAGGATTGATAGTGTTGAATTTATTGAAGATACATATGAAAAACCTATAGAAAAAGAGAATAAAACTCTGGATATAAAAGATATTAAAATTGGTAAAAAATATAGAATAATAAAAAATAGAGATACTTGTTATGGTTCATGTGATGATATAATAAATATAGAAGGTCAAGAAGTGGAAATATGTGGGATAAATGAATTTAATGAAGGAGATATAACTATTAAATCTAAAGATGGTACTAAACATACATGTGAAATAGAAAATCTTGAGTTAATTAAAGAAAAAGAAGAAGAAAAGAAATTAAAAGTCATGCTAAATTAGGTGATATTGTAGAATTATTTAATGGTTTAAAAATGGAAATATGTATAGATGAAAAATATCCACAATACTATAGAACAGTAGATATATCTACAAAAGAAAATGTAACAACAATAATATCAGAGCATAGTTTAAAAACATATTGTATAGGTAATAAAGTTTGGGGATATGGTTCCGATGAATTTGAAATAATTAATATTAAACATGAAGAAGTTAAAAACGAAGATATTAAAGAGACAAAACAAAAACCAATAAATAAAATTTATACATACGAAATGATGCCTCATAAAATCAATTGGAAAATTACACATAATGGTGAAATTGTTAATCAAGTAATTGATTCTGGTAGCGAATCATATAAATTAATAACTAATGGAAATACTACCATTGTGATTTTAGATGATGGATGTAAGGGTGTTTCAAAGTGTCTGCCTAGTGATGAGTATGACTTAGATAGAGGGGTAGATATCGCTTACACCAAAGCGATGATTAAATCTTATCAGAAAAAGTTAAAAGGATTGGTTAGATAAAATAATTAATTAAAATAAAAAGGAGAATAAAACTACATGAAAAATTTAGGCAAAGAAGCGAAAGACAAAATTACAGGATTTGAAGGTATCATTATTGGCAAAATTAATTATTTATTCGGCTGTGCTCAATATGGAATAGCACCAAAAAGTAAAGATGGTAAGGTAAATGACACTAACTGGTTTGATGAAGGGAGAGTTGAAATTATTGGAAATGGTATTGCTCCAGAAGAAGTTAAGGTAGAAAAGAATGGTGGAGTGAATAGGGATTGTCCTAGATAGGTACTTGACAGAATATAAATATAATTGTATAATATAATCAGTTATTAAATAATAAAACTTACGAAAGGAGAAAAAATACATATGATTGATATAGAACATAAAAATGAATCTAAAGTTAAAATTGATTTTGCTTACATTGACGAATTTAATAATGAAAGTAGACTTATCAAAACACTTATGAAAGTAGATTCAGAGATTCAAACTCAAATTGAGTTATTAGTAGAAGAGTTTAAGTGTTTTTTAATGGGTGTTGGATTCTCACCTAATACTGTTGAAATGATTCAAATTGTAGAAGAATAGAATAATATAGAACAAAGGAGAAAATATGGAATTGCCTAATATGAAATGTAATAAGTGTAATGGTTTATTTAATTCTATGGATATTGCTGTAAAAGAAACTACAGAGTATGAAGGATTAGAAGTTGCGATATTTGATTGTCCTATATGTGGCAAGGAAACAGATAATTTGCAATGTGATTATATAGATTAAATTAAAAATAAATTAATATATGATCAAACTTATCTTTGGTTTTAATTTAATAAACAAAAAAAGGAGAAAATGAATATGTATAAAATTAAAATAGAAAATAATAATAATTCTAAAAAAATAGAAATACCAGAAACACCATTCTTTCTATCTCATTGTGATGGTAAAAGTTATTATATTGTTTCAAAAAATTCAGATAAAGATAGATATTTATTAACTGCTGTTGACAATGGAATTACATATGATAATAATTATGTAGGAAAACAAGTTTATAATAATTTAAATAATGGCACTTGGATATTGCATGAATCTAAAATTGTAATAATTTAATAAATAAAAAAGGAGATTGAAAATATGTACGATTATTATGAAGAACCACCTTATTATGAACCAACTTTAGCGGATGAAATTTTAATAGAATATCAACAAAAAATGAAAGATGCTTTATTAGATAGTGTTAAGTCACAAATTGAGAATATCAAGGATGAAAATGTAAGATTAAAAGAAGAAAATAATAAATATAAACAACGTGAAAGAGATATTTTAAATAAAGAAAATGATCTAAAATATAAAGAAGAAAATCTTAAAAGAGAAGTCACTAATGAATTTTATCAAAGTAATATCGGTGATACTTTAAAGCAATATATAGAAGAGTGTGAAGTATGGTTTGCTGATATAGAGCGTTACCAAAATGAAAAATGTAACTTATGTAATAAAGAGAGAAAATTAGTTGCAAAATTTCCAAATGGTGAAATCACTAAAACTGCATGTGCTTGTGCAAAAATGTTAAGTAAATATGTTCCTGCTATAAGTGTAATTATAATGATTAAATTTAGTAAACGAGATAGTAGATATTCTTCAGAAAGAAAATTTTATTTTAGTAGAAGTTATTCTCCTAGTAAAGATAGAAATAGTTATGATTATGATTATCAAGAATTTAAAATTTATAATGTTGTTGATGAATTTGATGAAAGTATTATTGAATTGCATAAAAATAAATCATATGGCGAGAGACTAGGATTTAAAAGTAAAGAAGAATGTCAAAAATATTGCGATTGGTTGAATAGAAATATTAAAGATAAATAGAAGGGAGAATACAATATGTCTAAATACATAGATAAAGTAGTAAAAGTAATAAATACAGATGGATTTCAATTTCAAGACAGTACTGAATTAGAAATGTACATAGGTAAAATAGGAATAATTAAAATTGATCATAATTATGGGTTTAACAATAGATTTATCATAGAATTCTATGATAAAAATGTAAATGACATTGATTCACAAAAAGGTAAATTATGTTTTGCTATAGATAATTTGGAGTTTATAGGTAAAAATGAAGAAAAAGATAAAATTAAAGAAAATGTAAATAATAATATTTTACCTAATAGCAATACAAATCTACAAAGCATAATTAAACAAATATTAAATATAATTGGAGATTATGAAGGTAGCAAATTGTCATTACATATTTGGCCTTTTAGTGAGATATGTGTTTATATCTATGAAACTGAAATTTCTATTGTAATCAATGTTAAAGAAAAATATGCTTATATTGATACGGATACAATGGATAATCATTTAACTGCTAGTATGTTAGATGAATTGTGTCAGATAGTTAAAATAATTGATGATAATATTGATGTGTTTATGGAGTGTGTAAAATAGTGATACGTTATAATGTATTGCTATTAAATAAAAATATAAAAACGAAAAGGAGAATGTTAATATGAACAAATTATTATACAATTTATTGGAGAATCCAGATGAATTAAAGGGGATGATTAAAGAGCAGGTAGATCAATTTAAACCATTAGTTTATATGGTTGGTCAAGAATTATTAGAAGTATACAAGGACTTTTCAAATAATACTGAATATTTTACTGCTAAAGCAAAAGTAAGAAAGAATCAATTCGACGCTTATGTTGAAATTGGATTTACCAAAGAGCAGGCTATGGTATTTTTACTTACTGATATTGATAATATGAAAAAATCAATTAGTAATGTTACAAATAGTGTAGGGAGTAAGAGTAAGAAGGAAAAGTAAAATTATACATAAAAGTATATGTATTCTATATATTGTGGTTATATACACGACCACAATATATAGAAATATCTAACTTTAATATTGAAATAGAAAGGATAAACACTATGAAATTTAGTGAGATGTCTAAAGAACAAAGAGAAGAAAATATTAATATTGCAATTGATGAATTTAAAGAATTCATTGTAAAAATGGCAGTTGATTTAGAACATGATAAAGAAGTAGTTAAAAATTTTATTTCTAATATTACATGGCAAGAATATAAAAGATTTGCCGAAGAATTAGCAGATCAATTAGAATTAAGAGAAGAATTACATGAAATGGCAGAGTATATTAGTATTGCAAGTAGTATTCATGAAAGTTTATGTAGAGAAGAGAAAGGAGAATAAGATTATGAAATTAATTGATAAATTATTACAACTTAATAATGAAAATAAATTAGATGCAGAATGCTTAAAAGATAATGATGAAAATATTTGGACGGTGCAAATTTAATCAATTGAATGTTTCGTGACGATATTAAACTTAATACAAAGGAATAATTCAATGATATTACTAGAATTTTGGTTAAGTTATTTATATCTTAATTATAATGATAGAGTTAAATTTATTCATAATAATTATTTAGAAATTAATTTATTTTGTTTTTTAAATTTTATTTGTGCTATAATTATAGGAATGTTATTTATTGATATTATTAATCTTTTTAGATTGTGGTTAACAATATTTGCAATTCATTTTCTATTAGTATTTATAATATCTACATTAAATAAAAATAAATATAAAACATTAGAATTTTCACTCAATACAAAAGATTTTAATATAGTTAATAAACAACATAGGAAATTAGCAAAAGTATATTATCCTGATTTTAATAAAAAAGTTAAAATTAATAAAACATATAGGAGGTGAAAATTTTGATTATAAAATTAATATTATCATTTATATTTATGGTAATAATAATTATTGGGCACATACTTATAAGATAAAAGTTAAAGATATAGATAATAATAAATATTATATAACAACAATTATTCATACTTTTAGTAGTAAGAATGATTGTGATAGTAGATATTATATTAAAGAAATAAAAGATGTTAATGGTGCAGTTAAAGATAATAAAATATATTATGATATTTGAAAAATATAAAAATAAAGAGGAGAGATTATTATGAAAGAATTATTAAACACAAAGGTTATTGGTAGTATTGAGGTAAGTCACATTGTAACTACTACTTTTATTATGTTTTGTGGATATTTATTGCTTGGTGATAATGGTGCGTTAAGTGGAGCGATGAACGCATGGCATTTGAGATTTTAAAAAAATGTAAAGGAGATAATGAATACATATGAATAAATATAATAAAGTAGATTGTTGTTTTGATTGTGCAAAGCAATTTAATGATAATTTATGTATGGGTTATTGTAGAAATGATAATAATTGTGGCAAAGGTGATTGCACTCCTGGTGGATGTAAAGAATTTAAAAGAAAAATATCAAATAATAAAGAGGAGGAAAATAATATGAATAGTAAAACATTAAACATTCAAAACGTTGAGCAAGCAAAAGAGAAAATTAATGATATTAAAGTTTATGGTGACGGAGATACTTTTGCATTATTATGTAAAGCAAGTTCTAAAAATCAAAAATGGATGAAATCAACAAAGGTATGCAATTTACCTAATGGTTGTTTAGTTCAAGTTTCTACTCAACAAGGAGATAATGTGGCCGAAGGATTAACATTTGTTCCTGGTGTTAATATTGATAAGAGTATTGAACCTAGATGTTTTAAATTGATTGAGAAATTTAATACATATAATAATGAAACTATAAATATTACGTTAGAAGAATATAATAAATTATTAAAAGATAGTAATTTTTTAGAAGCACTTAAATGTGCAGGAGTGGATAACTGGAAAGGTTATAGTGAAGCAATAGAATTGTTAGAAGAATGGGATGAAGAGGAGGAATAATACATATGAAAGTTAAAATATTATCTAATTATTTCAATGAGAAAGTTGGAGAAATTGTTGAAGCAAAAATATATAATGAGTTAACTATAGAAGAATCTAAAGAATCAATAGGTGATTATAATTGGGAAGGTAATATTAGGGGAGTATTTGTTCAATATAAAGGAAACGAATGGATATATTTAATTGATGATGAATATGAGATTGTAGAAGAATAGTTTTTATATACTACATATAGTGGTTAAATAATTAAATACTACTATATGTAGGAAAATTTCAATATAAAATATTGGTTTTGTCATGATCTAAATAAAGTATAATATTAATAGAATATTAAAATAAATATGTTGACAGTCACTAACTAGTATGGTAGAATAACATCAATAAATAAAACAAATAAAAAATATAAATAAAAAGGAGATTAAAAACATGAAAACAAAATTTGAGGAAATCGTAAATGTATCATCTATCGGGGCAACAGAAAATCCAATCAAGATGAATGACTTGTTAGTATTAGCAAACAATGAGCAAATGATTCCTGCAAGTAAAAATTCAGAAAGTGTATTAGTAATCGGAATTGATGTTCAACAAGATTTTATGGATAATGGAGCGTTGGGTGTACCTGGAGCAATTAAAGATGTTGAAAATTCCACAAGATTTATTTATGATAATATGGATAAAATCTCACAAATTGCTGTATCAATTGATACACATAACCCATTCCAAATTTTCCATCCTTGCTGGTGGGTAGATGCTAAAGGCAATAATCCTACTCCATTTACAGCAATTACATTGGCAGATTTAGATTCTGGAAAATGGATGCCTGTTGTTAATCCTAAAGCAAGTAGAGAATATGTGGAGAATTTAGAAAAACAAGGTAAAAAGGTTTTAGTTATATGGACATATCATTGCCTACAAGGTACAAGTGGTTGTGCATTAGAAAATCAATTTGCTAATATGGTTTATTTTCATTCAGTAGCAAAGAAAAGTATGACACTTAGACTTGTTAAAGGTCAAGACCCTTTGAGCGAGATGTACGGGGTGATTAAGCCAGAATATGATACAAAAAACTATATCAATATTGATTTTCTTAATAAGATTGAAAAGTTTGATAAGATTGTTGTTTTGGGTGAGGCAAAATCACACTGTTGTTTAGAATCAATTAAACAAATTCTTGAGTATTATCAAAATAAACCTGAAGTAACTAAGAAAATTTACATTCTTGAAGATTGTATGTCTTCTATTCCAAGTTTTGAACAAACAACAGAAAATGCTTTTAAATCTTTTAAAAAGCAATATAAAGTAAATATACTTAAATCAACAGACTTAAAACTTTAAAGATAATAAAAATATAAAATAATAAAAATAATAGGAGGAATATATTATGACTATGACAAACGAATTAGATATTTTAGGTATGGACGAAATTGAAATTGAGAATACTTCTGTAGAAGAAATTGATAATGAAAGTGTAAATCTTATCTTTGTAGGTATTGATGGTTCTGGTTCAATGTATCCATTTGTATCTGACATGAAATTTTCATTAAATGAATTTAAAAATGCACTATTAGATTCAAAAGAAATTGACGAAATCCTTGTAGCAAGAGCAGATTTTGCAGATTATATTAATGTTGGAGGATATAAAAAAGTATCAGATTTTGATATTGCTTATTCCTCAAATGGCATGACGGCATTATATGATGTAATCGTAGAAGGTAGTGAGAAATTAACTAACTATATAACATTTCTAAAAAATCAAGGAATGAGGGTTAAAGCAGTATTTGCAATATTTAGTGATGGTGATAATACTTCTTCAAGAAATGTAATATCAGATGCTAAAAGAAGTATCCAGACACTTAACAATGAAGAAATTACAACTGCATTTATAAGTTTTGGTGGAGGAGCAACAAGTATTGCTAAACAATTAGATTTTAAAAATATACTTGATGTTAAGAGTTCTGCATCAGAATTAAGAAAGGCGTTTAATTGTTTATCAAAATCTGTTATTGAAAGTTCTAAAAATGTAGTAAATAAAACAGATGATTTCTTTACAATGTAATAAATAAAAACATAAATATACTAAGGTAAGATATATTAATTCTTACCTTAGTATAAATTAAGGAGATTATAATATGTTTATAAATAAAATAGGATATAGTCATTTAGAAAAAGGTTTAAATAATCAAGATTATGGATTTATACATAATAACATTAAATGTGTTGTAGATGGTTGTTCGGAAGGGTTACATTCAGAAGTGGGAGTTAAATTGTTTTGTCACATGTACGAAGATTTAGGATGTCCTATTATTAGCACAAAAGATTTTTTTAATGTTATATTTAATAGTAATATTATAAATAATAAACCAAATAATATTAAGGATTTCTTATTATTTACTATTTTATTTGTTGAAGAATTAGAAGAACATTTTGTTGTTTATTCATGTGGAGACGGAATTATTATTAAACAAAAATATGATGATATTTTAGAATATGAAACAATAGAACAAAATAATAAACCTAAATATTATGCCTATAATTATATATCAGAAGAATATTTATCTGATTATAAAAATGGAGTGAATTTTGATTTAAGATATTATAAAAAAGACGAGTATAAATCTATAGGTATTGCTTCAGATGGTTTGCAATATATTTTAAATAGTGAATTTAAAGAGGAATTTGAAAAAAGTTTAATTAACAGAAAAGAATTTGCTATTAAAAGATTAATAAATAGAGAACATAAATTATTTAAAGATGATATTACAATTGCATTTTAGGAGATGATTAAATGATTCAGGTAGATGATAAGTTCTTAAAACAAAATCCACTAGCCGAAGGTGGAGAAGGAATAATTTATGAATATCAAAATCAGATTATTAAAATATACAAAAGTAATATTGATAAAAATGAAAAATTAGAAAAAGTAAAGTTATTAATGTCTAAAACACTACCTGATAACGTAATCATTCCTAATGATATTGTTTATAATAAAGGTAAGTTTGTAGGATATTTAATGGATAAAGTTGAAGGTGAAGAATTTAAAAGACTATCTAATAAGAAATATTTACAAACAAATAATATTAAATCAAAAGATATACTTAAAATGTTGGTTAATATTAAAGATACTCTAATAAAATTACACAATCAAAATATATATATTAGTGACTTAAATGATTGTAATATTTTATTTGATAAATATTTTAATATATATTTTATTGATTGTGATAGTTGGACTATAGATAAATACAAAGGTTTAGTATGTATGGATTCATTTAAAGATCCGTTATTAACAAGTAATAATTTTTCTTCTGACACAGATGATTATGCTTTTGGAATATTAATATTTAAATCTTTAACTAGGATACATCCATTTGGAGGAACAATTACTCCAGATATAAATATATTAGAACGTATGAATAAAGGTATATCAGTTATTGATAATAATAAAGTTACTATTCCTAAAACAATAAATAAATGGAATTATATGTCACCTAAAATGTTAGAAGAATTAAAAGAGGTATTTGAAAATAAAAAAAGATTTATCATAGATAATAGTTTAGATGACTATTTTAATAATTTAAAATATTGTCAGAAAGATAAAGAATATTACTATGGTAAATTTACGGAATGTCCAATATGCAATAATTTAGCAAAGATAATAGATAAACCTATTAAAATTGAAAGTAGTAATGGGATACCAGTATTTTTGTATTTTACAAATGAGAGTATTAAAACTATATTGAGTTTAGACTTATATTTAGATAATGATGATAATATCGTTCATATTAAATCAAAATATAAGGTGAAAAATAAGAAGAATAGATATTATTTTTCTAATGATGGAAGTATTATCTATGGAATATTTAATAATAAAATTCAGATTAAAACATCAAATAATATTTTTACATTTGAGAAGATTAATAAAAGTGATGTAAGAATAATTGATAATAAAGTATATTATATTAATTTAAGTAATAGTTTGGTTGAATTAACCATTAATGAAAATGGAAACTATAATAAAAATATTAGTAAAGTTTCTTTTAATAATATTTTTGAAATTATTGATGATAAGACATATTTTGTTTGCAATATATATGACAATATGAAAATCATTAATGTTTCAGGATATAATTACACATTAATGAATACTGATAAAATTATTAATTATGGTTTGCATTATGATATAGTAACTAAGAGATGGTTATTTATTACTGAAAATCAAAAAGGATTATTTAATACTTATGTTTTAAACAAAAATAATGTAATATATGAAAGTGAAGCAATAAAATACACTAACGATTTAGGAAATTTATGTTTCTATAATAATATAATATTTAAACCAAGCGATGGATGTATTAAGGGTTATAGTTATGAAAAAAATATTTATAAAGACTTTGAATGTAATATTGTAAATGAAGATAGTAAATTATTGCGAGAAGGTGGTAAATTTATAGTTATTAATGAAAAAGAAATATATAAGGTAGGATAAGTTAATAATATACTATATGTAGTGATACAAAACCATATATCTACTACATATAGTATAGAAATCATGATCAAAGGAATCTTTGGTAATATTTGAGCCAAATTTTGCTTTCATATTAATAAAAAGGAGACTAAATTATTATGCCAAAAGAAATTTATAAATGTGAAAAATGTGATAAAGAATTTACAGATCATTATAATTGTGTGCAACATGAAATTGAATGTATGAATAAGCAAGATATAATCAATATTAATTTAACTAAAGCAATAGAATATATTAGAGAAAAATATTCTATAACTATTACTGAATATTATGCTACCATTTATCCTTCTAATTGTAATGGATGGGTTAGTGAAAATATTCAATTTGGTATACATGGCATACTAAATAATGGACATAAAATTGACTATGATGACCCATATTGGGGTTTAGATTATTCTAAAGAAATATTTATTAAATATGTGGAAGATGAATTAATAATTCCATATCTTGATATTACATATGAGGGTGAAATTTATAATGACATGGAAGGGCAATGGTTTTTATTAGGAAGAAAAGATGGAATAAGTATATGGGAGTTATGCAGAAGATTAAATGGTAAGAAAGTTAAAATTGAAGTAATAGAATAAAATCATAACCATACACATTTTATTAAAATATAAAGGAGATTTAATATATGCAAGATATTAAATGTGGAGAAATAAATATTATGTTTGAACATGTTTATTGTACTGAATGTAAATATGGAGATAAATTAATAAAAAGTATTGTAAATGAAAGTAATACGCCAATTATATGTGAAAAATGTTATCCATATGATCCTGAAGATAGTAGACCATTTCATATGAGAAGAAATTATAAATATAAAGGAGAATGAAACCATAAAAAATCAAACAGAAAATTACATAATCTTAAAATCTATCGCTGAAAGATTTAATAAGATTGCAAACTCTATCATAGATGATGAAATTAAATCATTAATTAAAGATGAAATGAGAGATCAACTTAAACGAATTAATTTTTCATCTCAAATTGAAGAAATTATTTATGATTATATTGATAGTAATCAAGAAGAAGTATTGGATTTGTATAAGAAAGAATTGAAGAATAAGTTTAGATAAACAAAAAGAGAATTTGGTAGTGTAATATATGCAATAAAACATAGGAGGTAATATTACTATATATTAAACTTGCTACCAACTTCTCTAATAAGATTATACTCAAAAATAATATTAAATATACATACACAATATCTAAGAAAGGATAATATATGAAAATAGCAGAAACATATATTTATTATGTTATATATAATATAACCCAAGATGGATATTACTCAAGAATTGAATCTATGAATGATTTTAAAACTGAATATGAAATTAATAAGTTAATTAGTGAAGCAATTACTTTTGATACCAGAGCAGAAGCAAATGAATATGTAAGAGAATGGATAGAAAGAGATAGTATGGATAAATATAAAGTTAAAAAAGTTAGGTTAGATTACTCTATAAATAGTTAAAAAAGGAGAAAATATATTATGTATGATTATATCATTTGCATGAAAAGCGGTAAGGAATATAAGATTAAAACACAACTTAAATTTGAGGAATTAATTATGAATATAATGCCTAAACAAACTAATGAAATTAAATTATCACATTTTGAATTAATAGATTGTGCAGAAAAGAATGTTGCAATTATAGGAAGTGAAATATCTAGTATTGAGTATTTTATTAAAGTGGATTAATAAATCATGTCAAATAATTAGATTGGTAACGATTTTAGGTATTGACACAATATAAAAATAATTGTATAATGTCATTAAGATAAAGGAGGTTGAAAACTTGTTAGAATTAAAAGGAAAATACAATACTGCAAAAGTTTTTACTGATAATATTGAACAAACTGCTATATCTCAGATAATTGAATTATGTAATCAACCTTTTGTAGAAGGTGGTAAAATTCGTATTATGCCAGATTGTCATTATGGGTCAGGCTGTGTAATAGGATTTACTGCTGATTTAAGAGATAAAGTAATTCCTAATATTGTAGGGGTAGATATCGGTTGTGGTATGGGAGTTTTTGAATTAGGAAAAGTAAATATTGATTTACAAAAATTAGATGATATTATTCGTGAATTTGTCCCATTAGGAAGAAATACACATAAAAATAGAATATCTGACTTTGATGAAATGAGAGAATTACATTGCTATAGGTCACTTAAAGATACAAAAAGAATAGAAAAAAGTATAGGTACTCTTGGTGGAGGAAATCACTTTATTGAAGTAAATAAAGATAGCAATGATAATTTATATCTTGTAATTCACTCAGGAAGTAGAAGTTTAGGAAAACAAGTAGCAGAATATTATCAAAACATTGCTATAGATTTATGTAGTGGCAAAAGTGATTTTTATGAACAAAAAGAAAAGTTAATTGCTGATTATAAGCAACAAGGAAAGAGAAATGAAATTCATAGTGCATTAAAAGAATTAGAGAAAAGGTATAATAATTTACATCCATCTTATCCAAAAGATTTATGTTTTCTTTCTGGTGAATGGAGAGATAAATATTTACATGATATGAAACTTTGCCAAGAATATGCTACTTTAAATAGATATATCATAGCAGATATTATTTTATTAAAACTTATAAAAATAGGAGAAATAACTGCAAAAGAATATCATAATATTAAAATATTTGAAACAATTCATAACTACATTAATTTTAAAGATAATATTATTCGTAAAGGTGCTATTTCTGCTTATGAAGGTGAAAAAGTTTTAATTCCTATTAATATGCGTGATGGATCAATATTAGCTGTAGGCAAAGGAAATGCAGATTGGAATTATTCTGCTCCTCATGGTGCTGGTAGATTAATGAGTAGAAGTAAGGCAAAAGAAAATATATCTATGGAAGATTATCAAGAATCTATGAAAGATATTTTTACTAATTCTGTAAGTACACATACGCTTGATGAAGCACCTATGGCTTATAAACCTATAGAAGAAATTATTAATAATATTAATAATACTGTTGAAATATTAGATATTATTAAACCTATTTATAATTATAAGGCAGGAGAATGATAAATAAAATAAATTAATAAAGGAGCAATCATATTATGGCAAAAATACTAATTAAAGAAGAATGTTGTTATGATACTTTTGAAGGGAAAAAGATAACTGTGTATTATTGTACTAATTGTAATAGTAGTAATCAAAGTTCAATGAATAAATATTGTAGTAATTGCGGTGAAAAATTTGATGAAATAATTAATTCTTAAAAATAAGAAAGGAGGTTAATCTTATAAAAACAAATATCTTCATTCCCAAAACTATTAAAGTAGGTTATCAAAATCGTTCTGATACATATACTCAAAAATTAGCATATGTAATTTATTATGATCAAAAAAATGTATTGCGTAAAGAAAAATCCTGGAACGGCTGGCGCGATAAAAATATCGAACCACAAGAATTTGTAAATGAGCCAACATCAGGATTTGTATTAAATAAGAAAGTTGGGGATTATCAGAGTAATTGGAATTATAGACATGCATATTGCAGAGTATACGATCCTCGTAATTTTGAAATAGAAATATCAATAGAGAATTTATTATATATTTTGGAAAATAATAACAGTATTAAAGGAAAAGGGTTAGAAGGGCAATTTCTTTATGCTTACTCAGGCAAGGATTTATTATTATTGCCTATAGATTCACCAGACTATAAAGAAATCATCCAATATAATGAAATATTACATGAGAAGAATTATGTTAAAGTAAAAGATTTAGTATTAGGTGGTACATATAAAACTAAATCAGATGAAGAATATATTTATATGGGTAGATTTGATTATTATGATACTAAAAATGAAAGAATATATAAATCAAACAGTCGTTATGATTATGAATGGGTAACGAATAAAATAAACAAAGGCAAACATCATTATTTTATCAGAAAGTATGATGATAATGATAAATATAATAGTAAATGGATTAGTTTATTAACATTAAAAAGTCTAGGAGAAAGATTTATATCAATTATATCTTCAGAATGTGTCGATAATTACGCAGAATTATTTGATAAACTTGAATGTAACGAACACTATTCTCCTGTTGATGATAGTAAGGATGAATATATAGAATATACTTTTGAAGAATTTAGTAAAAAGGCAACAAATAGAGGGACATATTTTTATGATACAGATAAAAGATATATTTCTGTAGAAAAAATGTATAATAATACAGGTAAATATTATCTTAGAGATGGTAACACTTATGGTTTTCTTAATAATAATAGAATATATGTAGAGTATACTTTGGAGGAAATATACAATAAATATAAACCAATGTATAAAAACACATATCTAACAAATGGAAAATTATATTCGGAGGGAAAATAATATGAGTGAAAAACAAATGACAAATGATGATAAGATTATGTTGTTAAAATCGCAGATTGCAGAGAAGAAGAAAGGTTTAAAAACTAAAAAGAAATTTTCACCATTAACAAATTGTAGTATTGAATTGGATGGAGTAAGATTGAATTTACAAGTATTAAATAGAGAAGGTTTAACTCATTTACTAGTTAAATTAAATTCATATTTATTATCTGCCGTTGATTTGGGACTAGATGAAGAATATGTTATTTCCGGTTATGTATTTGATCAATGGATTACGGATATTAAATTAAAATTAGAGATTTTGAAATATGAAGAAGAAGATAGGAAATTGAAATTACTTGAAAGTAAACTTCATGTTCTTCTCTCTAGCGAAAGACAAGTATCTTTAGCAATTGAAGAAATTGAGTCAATGATTTAGTAGGTTTAATGTTTTTACGATACTACATATAATATAGATATAGATTGTGAATACTATATGTAGTATAAAAATCACAACAAAACATAAAATTTATCACAACTTAAAATATAATAAATGGAGGATTAATTTATTTGAACCATATAGTTAGTTTTTCTGGTGGGAAAGATTCAACAGCACTTTTCCTATTAATGAAGGAAAAAGATATGCGAATAGACGAAATTGTTTGTGCAGATACAACAAAAGAGTTTCCTCAACTTTATGAACACATTGAAAAAATAAAACAATATACAAGTATGCCAATTACAATTCTTCAGAATAAGACATTTGATTATTGGATGTTTGATCATGAAAAAACGAGAGGTAAAAATAAAGGACAAAAAGGATATGCATGGGCATCTCAAGGTCAAAATAGATGGTGTACTTCAGTATTAAAAAGAGATTTAATAAAATCATATTTAAATAAAAAATATGGAAATGGTAGTTATATTCAATATATAGGAATTGGTATGGATGAATTAAATAGAGTAGATGATAATCAATTTAAAAGATATCCATTAATTGATTGGAAAATGACAGAAGGGGAAGCATTAAAATATTGTTATGATAAAGGTTTTGATTGGGGTGGACTATATACTAAATTTAATAGAGTAAGTTGTTGGTGTTGTCCTTTCTCTAGTTTAAGAGAATTAAGAAATTTATACATATATTATCCTGATTTATGGGGACAACTTAAAGATATGGATAATAGGTCTTGGAATCAATTTAGAGCAAAAGAAAGTGTTCAGGATCTAGAAAATAGATTTAAAAAAGAATTAGATGAATTATATTTAAAAATGAATTATAAAATAGTAATATAAATATTATACATATGAGAAAAATATATATTGATAAATATAATAATAAGTGATATAATTGCCTAAAGAGGTGATTATTATGCCAAGAAGAGATAAAGTAAAAATTGTTGCTAGAAAAGCACCAATAGTAATGAATAGTGCAATAATTATTAATAAACAATTTGAAAACAAAGAATTAACAGAGAGTGAAGCATATTTAGCAATGATTAAATTTATGAATAGTGGTAATTTTAAAAGTTATTGGTTTGATATTGATGATTTGCTTAGACAAAAATATGAAACAGAAAAATGGTTTTGGTTGGTAAGAAGAGTTAGAAATACATTGAATGAATTATAGAATAAATACTACATATAGTATATAATTATTACAATATACTATATGTAGTATAAATATCATTACCAAAGACGCATTTCGTTAAGAAATAATAGTTGACAAACTAACAACAAAATGTTAAAATAAATACAACAATTAAAAGGAGGGCGATATAATGCCTAATTTATTACAGGCAGTTAAATTTGAAAATAAACCTGTTAAGTTATTAGAAAAAGATAATGACATTATAAACAATTTTGGAAAAGTGATTGATTTATATAAACAATCATTAGAATATCTAGGAGAAACACCAGAATTAAAAAATAAAATAAATAATAAATTAAAAAATGAAAGTTTAGAAATAAGAAAAAATAGTTGGATAACGGAAAGAAGATTACCTCCTAAATTAAAAAAGATTCCTAGTTGTGATGGAGAATATTCAGATATTTTAACAGCATTAAATCATCTACCCAAAGTTAAAATATCTGAATATAGAACGCTTGCAAATATTTTTAATATGGTAATAATTCCTGTTGAATATACTGAAATTGATAAACTATTTGATATAGAGGATAATTCATATGAATTAAAGAAAGGGTATAAATATTTTAATGAATTATTAAGACAGGATACAACAACCAATTATCAATGTTATTTATTATGCCCTATAGACTATTATAATGTATGGGAACAAATTAAAAGTGATGTAATTAAAGGTATTTATTATTCTGATTACTTTGAAAATATATTTCAAACATTAGATTTAATAATTCCTACACAGAAAAATTTATATATGGCAACGAAAACCAATGATGAAAATTTAAAATCACTAGCACAATCATTTGATATAAATATAAAAACATTAAGTGATAAAATAAATTCAATTTCAAACAAATTAAATAAATTAGAAACAGAATTCATAAATGAAAAATATAGAAATAGACAAGTACAAATGAATTTAGAATCACAAAACCAACAATTACAAAATACTATTCTTAAACAACAAAAACAAATAGAATATTTATATTGCAGATTAGATCCTATTTTATTTGCTGTACCAGAAAATATTGACATTACTAATGATGATATAACTTCTGTAGTTGGATTATGTTGGGGAAAGGATATTGATGAAATTATATTTGAAATGAAGAATACTTTAATAATACAAGATGATTTTAAAAAAATTAATCCTATAAATATAGAATCTAAAATGTTAAAAGAAAATTTTACATTGGATTATAATAAAATTATGGATAGATATAAGTATATTTTAGAAATTATTAAAAAGAATATACAGGAATTAAATAATAGAAGATATAATAAGTATTGGAACAGAAGATATAATACTATATTCCCTATAGAATTATCAAATAATTTAAATCTAATTTTTGAATATGAGAAAGAAAACAATGAACCAAGAATGATTAAAACTATTACTATACAAAATTCATATGATAGGAGTGTTATTGAACCAGTAGTTTGTGATGATTATGATGGACGTAATAAAAAATATCTTAATGAAGATGACTTAAATAATAACGAAAGATTTATAAATGCTTATAATTCATCTTTTAAAGAGATAGCAAAAAGATTTAATGCATTAGAGATTAATTAAATGTGGGAGTATAAAAATGTTTAATTTAAAATTAATATTTTACACATGGAATCATAAAAAAGCATTTTTGAAAGTAGAAAAACAATTATTAGGTAAAAATACTATATCGGGATATTTACATGATGTTGATAAATTAATTCTATATTTATTACCATTAAATAAGAAAACAATTAGAAATATTCATCGTAAATACTCAAGACATCATGTAGAATCTAAAAGAAAGAAGAATTATTTAGAAATGATTATAGATTGGGAGTGTGCCAGATATACAAAACTAGATAAACCATTAAACGCTTATGAAACTATGACAAAATATTATCCACAAGAAAAAGAAAATATAATGCCTATATTAAAAAAATTAAAATTAATTTAAAGGAGAGATTAATTATGGGTTTATTTGAAGATGTAGAGAGAAAAATTCAAGAAGAAAAAAGGAGGATTAATGAAGCAAATAGACGAGAAGTACATCGCAATGGTGGGCAAACTATTGGTGAATTTTGTGGTGGAGTTAGATCATCCTATAATTCATCCAGTAGTCCTAGATGCTCAAAATGCGGTTGTCGCATAGATCGTGGATCATTATGTGGTGCTTGTAGTTGGTAGTAAATAATTAATAAAAAAGTTGATAAATCTTAATATTGTATTTTGAGTTAATTTTAGTTAATATAAAAATTCTGTTTTATCATGATATGGGTAAAATACGTAAAATAGGTATATTTATGATTTTACTCATATCAATACCTGCAAACCCTTGATATATAAGCATTTATGAGTGATTATTTACATAAAATAAATAAAGTAAAATAATATTAACACCAAAGAAAGATTTTGTAATGAAATAGGAGGAATTAATATGGAAAATGATAAAACATTAGAAAGAATAGATAATACATATCAAAATAATTTAGAACATATTGAAAAAGTATTATTAAATGTTGGAATTAATATAAGAAAAGATAAATATGAATTGAAATCATTATCAGAAATACTTAAAAAAATATCTGATAAATGGGATGAATTATCTACGGAAGAAAATAAATTTATTAATAAATGGATTTGTATGAGTATAGCAGGAATAAAAGATGCAAATTATTTAAGTGTTTTAATTGATAAAATAAGTAAAGGAGATAACTTATGGAAATCAAAAACAAACAAGAAAAACAAAAATATTTAGATTATCATATCAAAGAAAAAGATATTGGTTGTTATGCACTTGTAACTTATAATAATTATACTAAAGCTATTTATTTAGCTAATTTAGGAAAGTCAAATATTAAAGGTGATAATTGGTATTTAGAATATCCTTGTGAATTAAGGGAATTTATTTTAAATAATAAAAAGGATTTAAAATATCTTAAAGAACAAGGATATATTATTAAAGATGGAAAGGTATATGAAATTTATAATCCACAAACTGGGCCGTTTTTACCAGATGTGTTGGATGATTTAACTTTGATTTCTGAAGAATATTGTTTAGAATGGATGTTAGAGAATAGGGAGTAAAATATTGCTTTGATATTCCTCTTTTGTGTTGAAAGGAGAAAAAATTATAAAATGAATATACGTTGTTTACTTGGTATTCATGATTGGAAATATGAAGCAACAGCAATTCGTAGTTGTGGTTCCGAATTAGAAAAACATTATCGTTGTACAAGATGTGGAGAAAGATTATATATGGAATGTGATACAAGTCTAAAAGGATGTAAATATTTTAAGTTTCCTAGATGTATTTATGTTACAGAAGATAATCCAGAATGTTATAAAATGAAAAAAAATCTTGACAGAATGATAATATAATGGGAATAGAAATTTAAAGGAGGCTACATATGGATAAGATTAAGAGAATTCAAGATTTGGTGAAAGAATTAAACAAAGCATGTGATGCATACTACAATCTAAATACTCCTATAATGGAGAATCGTGAATACAACATTCTATTTGACGAACTTAAATCATTAGAAGAATCTACTAATATCATATTATCTAATTCACCTACACAAAGAGCAGGTTATAAAGTAGTATCTAATCTACCAAAAGTACACCATGATATTCCTCTATTGTCACTTAACAAGATCAAAGAAATTCCTAAATTGGTAAAATGGTTAGGTGATAAACAAGGTGTGTTAATGTTAAAAATTGATGGTGGGACAGGTAAAATAACTTATCAAAAAGAATTTAAACAATTGGTAACTAGAGGAGATTCAGAAACAAATATTGGAGAAGATATTTCTCATAATGGTAATAGTATTAAAAATATTCCATTAACAATTGATGATGAACAAGAGATTCAAATTATTGGTGAGAATTATATGAAATATTCTTCATTCAATGAATTAAACTCTAAAATTAAAAATCCAGATGATAGATATGCAAATCCAAGGAATTTAGCGAATGGTTCAGTTGGTTTGCTTGATTCTAAAGTATGCAAAGATAGGAATATTGAATTTTGTGCTTTTAATATTCTTAAAGGAAATAAATTTAATACAAAAATTGAACAATTAGAATGGTTAAAATCACAAGGATTTGATACTGTTCAATATTGGATTGTTGATAAAAATAATCTTGAAGAAACAATTAATCAAATTATAGAAGATATTCCTACTTTTGATTATCCAATTGATGGCCTAGTGCTAACATTCAATGATATTAAATATGCAGAATCATTAGGCAAAACCAATCATCATTATAATGGATCAATTTCTTTCAAATTCGAGGATAGTTGGCATAAATCAAAATATCTATATACTGAATGGAATACAAGTAGATTTGGGAAAATTGTAGGTACAGGTATCTTCCAACCAGTTCAAATTGAAGGTACAGAAGTAACCAGAGCAACAACACATAATTTAGATAGATTTTGGCAATTAAAACTTGGTAAAGATGATGTGATTGAGATATCGAAGAGGAACAAAATTATTCCTGCAATTGAAAATAATATTACAAGAAGTGGAACTGAAGAAATTCCTAAAGAATGTCCTACTTGTAAAGGTAAAGTAGAAGTTAGAAAAGTTGTAAATACTCATGATTTATTCTGTCTTAATCCTGATTGTGATGCAAAGTTACTTAAGAAATTAAAACACTTTGTTAGTAAACAATGCTTTAATATTAGTGATATTGGTGAAGCATCATTAGAAGTATTTATTGACAAAGGTTTTATTAATTGTTATATGGATATTTTTAAACTAGAAAGATATAAAAAAGATATTATATCACTTCCTGGTTTTGCTTTGAAATCTTATAATAAGATGATTAAAGCGATTGAAAATTCTAAGAGTATTAAAATGTGTTCACTAATTGCATCTTTAGGGATTAAAAATGTTGGATTTGGTAGTTCTAAGAGATTAGAGAAACATTTTAATAGTGATATTAATGCTTTTTTAGATGCAACAGAATCTTATTCAGGTTATAAATTTATGACTATTAAAGATTTTGGCGAAACTACTGCAATGAGTATTTATTCATATTTTCAAGATGAAGATAATATGAAACAAATTAAGGAATTATTAGATGTTGTGAGTGTTAAGAAGGAGGAAATTAAGTTGGAAAATACAACAAATAAAGATGGATTTTTTCATTCTAAGAAGATTTACTGTACTGGGACGTTTGCAAATTACAAGAAAGAAGAATTAAAATCATTACTTGAAGGTTTGGGTGCTGAATTTACTTCAGGATATGCTAAGAGTTTAGATTATCTTGTAGTTGGAAGTGTAAAAGGTAGTAGTAAAGTAGATAAAGCAATTAAAGATGGTATTTATGTGCTTTCCGAAGATGAATTTATTAAGATGATTTAGTTTCCTATTCAAGAGAGAATTTAACTAAAACAAAAAATAAATTAAATTCTCTCTTGACAATTATACAGAATGGGAATATAATAGTGATGTAGGAAGGAATTAAGAAAAATATCAAAAATGATTCAAATTTCATCAAAAAATCGAAAAGGTAAGAAAATATTTCAAAGAAAGGGTGATTTACAAAATATACCAAATCACAAACCCCTATAAAATAATGGTTTAGAGCATGTCAATTTTCAGAAAATCATGATAAAAGGAATATTTGGTCATGATTTGTAAAAAGTTAGGCTTCTAAGATTTTAAAGTGTAAAATAAGATAAAATCTATAATGAAAAGGAGAAATGATTTATTTATGGTCAATGTTGAAAAAGTTCCGTACAAATCAATTGAAGTAGAAATTAATACAGGAGAATTGCAAACCATTTCTACAGGAAACAAAATTAGATTTATTTCAGAAGACAACGGAGAATTAAAAGTAGGAAATGTAACTGGATTCAAAGGTACAAAACCAGAGAAAGTTGAAATTGAATTTATTCCTGATGGTGGAAAACATAATGAAAGATGGAATGTAGTTGAAATGCAAGAAGGAAGTCTGAGATTATATGTTGAAGATGATGAGAAAGAGGATGAAGAGTAGGATTTAATTAGTCGATTGATAGTTTAGTTATTAAATAAGTATATAGATTGTAAAAATAAAAATTAAAATTTAAAGGAGACTAATATTACATATGGCAAATAATGAATTGAGACAAGCGGTTAACAATGTTACATTAACAGGTGAAGTTAAAGAACACAAATTAAAATTTAACAAAGATAAAGAGGGTAACTACATAAATGGTTCATTGATAGTTAAAACTGGTGAGTTTTCAGAATTAGAAGTAAAGGTTTTTGTAAAAGAAAAAAATAAAGATGGTAAAGCTAAAAAAGTTTTTGAAACTTTAAATAAATTCATTGAAAAAGAACAGTTAACACTTGCAGATTGTAAAAATGATGAAGATCGAGAAAATGTAACTAAGGTAAGAGTTTTTGGCAATAAAGATTTTGTACCACATTTCAAAGAAGAAATATTTAAAATTAAAGAATCTGAGGAAGTAAAAACTAAAATTACTATTGAATTAGGTTTTGGTACGATTTCAATTGATAATAGTATTAAACCTGAAGATTATAAAGCTGATTTTGATGTAGAAATGTATGTTACGTCAATTAAAGAGGAAATAAAAAATGATGAAGAAACTGGTAGGACAATAATTTCAGGATGGATTCCTGTGTATGGTGGGAAAGTTATTCCTATGGAATTTGTTGCAGGGACAATTATTGATGATGAAGGTGAAGAATATGACTTTGGTGCAGATGTTTTGAATTCTGTTGAAGAAGGTATGACATTAAATTTATGGGGCAACATCAATTACCAAAGTAAAATTGTTAAAACTAAAAAAGGTGGAACTTTAGGTAAAGCAAAAATTGAAGAACATAGAGAGTATGTTAATGAGTTAATTGTTCTTGGTGCAGATATTCAAGAAGATGAAGAAAAAGAATTCGATCCAGAACTTGTAAAAAAGGCTAAGATCGAAAGAGACAATGAAATTGAAAATAAAAAGAATGAAGAATATACTGATAAAAAAGGAAAAGGATTAAAAGGGACAGGAGCAAATACAACTAAGAGGGAACGCCCTAAATTCTAATCTGATATTTAATTGAGTGATAGGGGAGAAATCCCCTTCCTCATTTGCTTATTACATAAATATAAAATAAATATAAATTGGAGGAATATATTTTATGGCAATTTCAAGTGATTTATTAAGTTTGGTTGAAACAACTTTTAGAGACAAAGCTAAAGTAAGTAAAATTACTACTGATTTAAGAGGAAAAATTATTACAATATATGGATATAATGATTTGGGGAAAACCTATCAAGCATCTAAATTTAAAAATCCAGTTTTTATTCCTTTTGAAGAAGGTTTAAATGGTATTAGTGGTGCTATTGTTTTAAAAGCAAATAAATGGAGTGATTTTACAGGACATTTAAGAACTTTAGGTGGTAAGAAATGGTGTAAAATTCTTGAACAAGAACAAGTTACTATTATATGTGATGGTATGGAAACTATGGGTAGATGGTGTAGAGATTATATAATTGAGAAATTTGGCTCAACAAGTATCAAAACAGGAAATAAAGGTTATGGTCTGTGGCAAGAATATCAAGATGAAATGTTTAATCAAGTTAATAAATTATTAAAACTTGGGTTTACAGTAGTCTTTCTTGGTCATGAAAAATTTGATAAAGATAAAGAAAAATTTGTTATTGAAGGTGACGAAAGAAACATTGCACCTATCCGAAATAATTCTGATTATATTGTATATCTAAAATCAAATGGTGTAGATGAAGAAGGGAATCCTATTCATTCTAGTGGTTATTTAGCAGAAACAGATGAGTTTTTTGCTCGATGCAGAAATATTTATACTGAGCGTTATATTGAAGATTTTACAGCAGAAAATTTAGAAAAAGTTATTATTGCAGGTTTAATTAAAGAAAAGGAAATGTCTGGTCAAAAAGATGATATTGATTATAAAGCACAAAGAGAAATTTATGAAGGTGAAGAACCTACACATGAAGAATTAAAAGAATCCATCGGAGAATTATTTACACGATTTGAAGAAATTGATAAACTTGAAGAATATGCAGATATTGTTGCTGAACATCTTGGGGAAGATGTTACTGTTAGTGAATCTACTAAAAAACAAATTCAACCTTTAATGCGGATTAAACAAGATTTAGAAGAATTATTAGAAGAAATGGAAGATTAATAATATTATAAAAAGAATAAAGGGGTAGGAAACTACCTCTTTATTTATTAAAAGGTAGGTTGATTTATGGAAAAAAAACAAAGACAATTAAAATGTTATATATGCAAAGAATCTTTCAATAAAGAAGATTTAACTGTTAAAAGTAATAAAAAATACTGTAGTAAATGCTTAGAAACAAAAGAAATAGAATCTGATAAATATAAAAATGACTGGGATTTATTATTTCAATACATATGTAAGATATACAATATAAAAGTTCCAACGGGTATGATGTTTCAACAATTAAAAACCTATAGAGATAATTATAATTATACTAATATAGGGATGTATTATACATTATTATATTACTATGATGTATTAGAAAATAAAGTTTTAGATGAAACTGGATTAGGTATTATACCTTATTATTATGAGAAAGCAAAAAATCATTATAATAAGGTATTTAATTTAGAAGATAAATCTGAAGAATTTATTAATAATGAACAAATTATAAATATAAAAACACAAATATCAAGTAAACAAATTAATATCAAAAAACCTTTACCATTGCAAAAAAATTGGGAGGTAGGTAATGAGAATAACTAAAAAACAAATAGAGAAATATTTTGATAAACGAGCATCTTGTCAAGTATTAGGATGTTTAATGAAAGATCCTTATTTATTAAAAGATAAAAAATTTATACTGAATGTAGATGAAGATTTTCCAAATGGCATACATAAGTTAACTTTCACTTGTATTTATAATCTATATCTTCAGGAATTAAAAGAAATTAGAATCTCAGATATTGAAACATATTTAAATACAAATGATCCAAAAGGATATATCTTGTTATTTGAAAATGAAAAGAATCTTGAATGGTTATCTCAAGTATATGAAGATGCTAATATTCTTAACTATGAATATTACTATAATAAAATTAGAAAATTATCTTTATTAAGAAGTTACATAAGTGAAGGTATAAATGTATCTGAAATTTTAGACATGGAAGAAATAGATCATATAATCATTAAGCAACAACAAGAAAAATTTGAATCTATGACATTAAATGAAATACAACAACATTTCGATAGAAAAAATTTCAATGTTAAAGAGAAATTCTTTATAAAAGATTCATCTAAAAGAAGAAAATCTGGAGATAATGCAGAAGAATTAAGAATTAAAATGAAGGAATCTCCATGCTATGGATATGGAATTGAAAGTAAGTATTTAAATACTCTTACAAGAGGTGCATTAAAAGGAGGATTTTTTCTTGAAACAAGGGATAGTGGGAAAGGCAAAACAAGAATTGCAATTGAAAGATTATTATTAGTTTGTAGTCCCTATTTATGGGATCATGACAAGGAAAATTTTTTACCTAATCCTAATGGTCAAAATAATGTAGGATTATATATAGGAACAGAAATGAAAATATATGAAGAGTTAGAACCTATGATGTGGGCATTTGTTAGTGGAGTGGAAGAATATAAAATCAAAAAAAATACTTTAACTGAAGAAGAAGAAAAAAGAATTGATAAAGCAATAGAATATGTAAAACAAGCAAAAATCTTTTTAGAAGACGAATCTAATTATGACTTAGCATATCTAAGAAATACTGTAGATAGATATAAATTTAAAGAAGGATTAGATGTTCTTGCAATTGATTACCTTGAATTAACACAAGCATTGATTGCAGAATATGTTCAATTAACTAAAGGAATGTCAGCAAGAGAAGATCAAGTATTGTTAAATCTTTCTGCTAATACTAAAAAATTAGCTACAGATTATGATATTGTAATTTTCGGTTTCACACAAACAACAGATGAAGCACGTAGAGACAGTGTTAGAGATCAAAGAGCAGTAAAAGGAGCTAGATCATTACCAAATAAAGCTGATGTAGGAATTGTTGTTTTTGCTCCTACAAAAAAAGAACTTGATTATATACAACCATTAATTCAAAAGGCGAAAGGATTAAATAAAACATTATTACCTAATATGTGTTATTCAATATATAAAAATAGATTCGGTGAAATTACAGAAGAAGTTAAAATATGGTGTCATCAAAACTTAGGAAATATGAGAACGATAGATATGTTTTGTACAAATAGAGAATATGAACCAATATCTATAGATAAAACGATTATAGAGTTAGAAGATAAGATCACCGAAAGAGTGATTTAATATGGACAGAGATGAATTAATTAATTTAATTACTACTGAAGACATTATTGAAATATTAAAAGATTTAGGTTCAAATAATTATAAATTAGATGATAAAGGGAATATATATTTTAATACAGTTTGTCATAATGGAGATAGTAATAAATTATATTATTTTTCAGATACTAAATTTTTTCAATGTTTTACTTGTTGTGGATCATTAAGTTTGTTTGATGTTGTTATGTCTGCTAAAGGAATTGATTTCATTGAATCTTATAACTACATTTGTAATTTTAAAGGGATTTCAAGATTTAAAAAATTAAAAATAGGATTACAGAAACGAGAGATACAAAATAAGGATTTAGATTTTTTGAAATTTCATCTTTATAAAAAAGAAAATAGGATAATACAACTTCCTACCTATGATAAATATATATTAAATATGTTTGATGATTATATTCCTTTATCTTGGTATACAGAAGGTATAAATGATGAAATTGCCTCATTCTTTCAAATTAAATTTTATATAAGCCAAAACAAAACAATAATTCCTCATTATGATATTAATGGCAATCTAGTAGGTATAAGAGGAAGAGCATTTTTTAAACATGAAACTGAAAGTGGTAAGAAATATATGCCAATTACTATTCAAAGATTAACTTATAAATATCCAATGTCCTTTAATCTTTATGGAATATTTCAAAATCAAAATAACATAAAGCAATTTAAAAAAGTAATTATCGTTGAATCAGAAAAGGCAGTAATGTTATATGGAAGTTATTATGGTCAAAAAAATAACATTACTGTTGCACTATGTGGGATGAGTTTAAGTCTTTATCAAAGAGATTTATTATTGTCTTTAGGAATAGAAGAGATTGCAATTGCATTTGACAAACAATATCAAATTGAATTGATAGACAATGAGAATATAGATAAAAATTCAAAAGCATGGAAAGAATATGAAAATTATATAAAAAGATTAATAAAAATCTCAGAAATGTTTATGTCATATTGTAATGTATCAATAGTAGTTTGTTGGGATAATCGCATTAGATACAAGGACTCGCCTCTAGATTTTGGAAAAAATACATTTGAAGAATTATATAGAGAACGGTATTACATAGATGATATAGAAGAATTAAAAGAGATGATAAAATAAAGGAGATGTTTGTAATAAAGTATCGAGTTTTAAATAAAGGTTATGAATTAATTAGTGAGAATGAATTATTGGATATTTTATTAAAAAATAGAGGCGTTGAGAATCCAAAAGAGATGTTAAATATCAATAAATCAGTTTTACATGATGGAATGTTACTTAAAAATATGGACAGAGGTTTAAATATGCTTAATTGGCATATAGAAAATAATAGTAAAATACATATTATAGATGATGTTGATGTTGATGGATTAACATCTGCTACGGAAATTGATAATTATATATTAAATATAAATCCAAATATAATTATTACTCATTCAATGAATAGCAATAAAATACATGGAATTATAGTAAAAAATTTAGAAGAATATAATTTTAATTTATTAATAGTTCCTGATGCTGGAACATCAGATGTAAAACAATGCAAGGAATTAGTAGAGACTAGAGATGTGGATATATTAATTCTTGATCATCATGAGATAGAAGAAGATAATCCTTACGCTGTGGTTATCAATTGCCAAGATGGACAATACCCCAATACTACATTATCTGGTGCAGGAGTGGTTTATAAATTTATTAAAGAATATGATAAAAAATATAAATATAATTTTGCAGATAATTATCTAGATTTAGTAGCAATAGGTATGATAGCAGATTCTATGGATTTGAGAAATTACGAAACAAGGTATTTAGCCATCGAAGGTTTAAAAACTATTAATAATAAATTTATAAATCAATTTTTAATAAAAAATAAAATTGTAGATGAAGAAAATATTAATTTTACATTTGTTGGATGGAAGATTGCTCCTTTTATTAATGCAACTACAAGAATAGGGAATGCCAAAGAAAGAATGGATTTAATAAATGCTTTTCTAGGGAAAAAAGAGACAAAAGAATATCAACCAAGAAGGAAACACAAAGAAGATCCCAAACCAGAAATTATAATACAAACCTTACAAGAATGTATGATTCGAGAAACTACCAATATCAAAGCTAGACAAGATAAAATAGTCAAAAAATCAATGGAAGAATTGGTTGAGATAATTGAAACACAAAAATTAAATGATAATAAAGTAATTATAATAAATGCTACAGATATATTAGAAAAATCATTCTCTGGATTAGTTGCAAATAAATTAGCAAGTATTTATAAACGTCCCATTATTATCTTAAAACAAATGAAAAAAAATGAATTAAAGAATAAAGAACAAGAAACAATATTTGGAGGGAGTTTTAGAAGTTATAATTTATTTCCCATAATATCTTTTATGGATATATTAAAAGAAATTGATACTTTTATAATGTTAGGTGGACATCCAAATGCAGGTGGATTTCAAATTAAAGAAAGTAAAATTCAAGAGACACAAAATAAGTTAAACGAGATGTTTAAAGATGTAGATATTGAAGATGTATATTTAGTTGATTATGAAATACCTGTAGGAAAATTAAAAGAAAAACATATTCTTCAAGTTGGTCAATGGGCAGATATTTGGGGCAATACATTGAGAAAACCTATTTTTGCAATTACAAATATAGTATTGAAAATTGAAGATATACAATTACTTGGAGAAAAAAGAAACTTAATAAAATTTGAAAAGATTATTGGTACTAATAAAATTTCATTTATTAAAAAGTTTTCTGGTGAAAATACATATAATCAAATGATTATGAAATCACATAAAGGATTATCCAAATCAAAAACTAACAAGGTAAAAATAGATGTTATTGGTGAATTTGAAATTAATAAATGGAATAATAATGATTTTCCACAAATAAATATTATTGATTTTAATGTGGAAAATGCTAAAGAATTTAGATTTTAAAGAAAGAGTGATGATATATTGCCTTACTCCCAAGAATATTTAAATAAATTAAATGAAATATTTGTACATTTACATGTTCATAGCGAATACTCAAATATAAGAATTTTGGACTCAATTAATAAAATTGAGGATATGATTACATATGTAAATAAATTAGGTAATCTTGCAATGGCTATTACAGATCATGAATGTCTTAGTTCTCATGTAAAATTTTTAAATACAGTAGAAAAATTAAAATCTAAAGAAAAAATACATAAAGATTTTAAACCAATATTGGGAAATGAAATTTATTTAGTTGATGAAGAAACAATGTATGAAGAAATGAAAGAACAAGGAAAAACTCAATTTTATCATTTTATTTTGTTGGCTAAAGACAATGAAGGTCATGAACAAATTAGGAAATTATCTACAAAAGCATGGAAAAGAATGTTTAATTATAAAGGTATAGAAAGAGTTCCTACATTTTATAGTGATATAGAAGAGATTATTAATGAATGCAGAGGACATTTAATCGTGTCTTCTGCCTGTTTAGGAGGTAGACTGCCAAATTTAATATTAAATTTATTACAAGAAGAAAATAAGGAAAAACAAGAGCAAATAAAAGACGAGATAGATTATTTTATAAATTGGTGTTTGGATTTATTTGGTGAAGATTTTTATATTGAATTACAACCATCTCTTCAACAGGAACAAATAGATTTTAATATAATGGCTATTAAAATAGCAAAAGCATATGGGATTAAATGGATAGTAACAACTGATGCACATTATCTTACATCTAAAGATAGAGAAATTCATAAAGCGTTCTTAACATCAGAAGAAGATTCCAATGGTAATCGTGAAGTAGATATGTTTTATAGTACAACTCATTTCTTCACCGTTGATGAAATATTTAAAAATATGGATTATTTAGAAATTGAGGATATTGAAAAAGCAATATTAAACACTAAAGAAATTACTGATAAAGTTAAAGGATATGATTTTTTTGCAGAATCTATTATTCCTTTGAGAAAATTACCCAAAAAATCAGAGTGGTATTCAGTTAATCAAAAAATATTAGACAAATATCCATATATAAAAGAACTTTATGAAGACATTGAGAATCAACATACTTTCTTGATTACTCAAATATTTAAAGGAATAGAAGAAAGAGAAATTAAAAAAGAAAAATTAGACGATGTATTAGAAAGAGTTAATATTGAATGTAAAGAAATTACAGGAGCAAGTAAAGTTAAACATCAACCAATGGGAGCATATTTAAATACTATGCAAAAAAATATAGATATTATCTGGGAAGAAGCCGAATCATTCGTCGGCCCAGGTCGTGGTAGTGCTAATGGATATATTATCAATTATTTATTGGGCATTACTCAAGTAAATCCTTTAGAACAAGGTGTAGAAATGCCTCATTGGAGATTTATGTCAGCAGAAAGACCAGATATTTTTGATATTGATATTGATTACAGTTCTCATAAAAAAGATGTAGTAATGGATAAAATAGTAAAATATTATCAAAGTATTGGTGGAGATGCAATAAGAGTATGTACCTTTGGAACAGAAACTTCTAAGTCAGCAATCCTTACTGGCTGTAGAGGTTTGCATATCAACAATGATGTTGCGTTATATTTAAGTTCTTTAGTACCTATAGAAAGAGGAAAAGTATGGAGTATTCATGATTGTTTTTATGGAGATTTAGATAATGGAAGAAAACAAGTAACTGAATTTAGAAATATGGTCAGTGAATATGCGGATAAAAATTTATTAAATATTATATTAGGTATTGAAGGATTAATTAATAAAAGATCAACACATGCTTGTGGAGTAATTATTTTAAATGAACCAATCACAAAACATAATTCAGTAATGAGAAGTCCAAGTGGAGAATTAATATCTGCCTATGAATTACACGATTCAGAACAAGTATCAAATCTAAAATATGATTTTCTAAATACTAAAACAGAATCAATGCTTCAATTAACTATGGAAATGTTAGTAAAAAATAATAAAATAGAATGGCAAGGTAGTTTAAGAAAAACATATAATAAATATTTACATCCAGACGTTATAGATTTCAAATCAAAAGAAATGTGGGCTATTTTATGTAAAGGAGAAATACTTTCAGCATTTCAGTTTGAATCAAGTGTAGGTGAACAAGCAATTAAATTAATTCAACCACAAAATTTAATTGATGCTTCTAATGGAAATACAGTTATGAGATTAATGGTAGATAGTGGAGAGCAACCATTAGAAAAATTTGTTAGATATAAAAATAATATTTCTGAATGGTATAGGGATATGAAAAAGTTTGGATTAAATAAAGAACAAATTAAAATAATGGAAAGACATTTACTTCAAGATAATGGAGTATGTTCAAGTCAAGAACGGATGATGTTATTGACTATGGACAGTAATATTGCAGGATTTGGAGTAATAGAAAGTAATAAATTAAGAAAAGGTGTAGCAAAAAAACAACAAAAATTAATTGACGATGCTAAAACAATGTTCTTTGAATGGGGCAAAAAAGCAAATGCACCGCAAATTTTATTGGATTATATTTGGAATGAACAAATAGCATTGCAGTTAGGGTACAGTTTTAGTATTTTACATGCCGTGGCCTATACTATTATTCTCATTCAACAATTAAATCTAGTTTATTATTATCCTCCTATTTATTGGAATACAGCAGTATTAATGGTTGAATCAGGTGCAGTTGATAGAGAAACATGTGAAGATTCTGATATAGAAGCAAAAGAAAGAACAACAAATTACGGAGAAATTGCAAAAGCAATAGGTAAATTACAATCTAAAGATATCAATGTATCATTACCATATATAAATAAAGCAGAACAAGGTTTTTTACCTGATGAACAAAATAATGAAATTATTTTTGGATTCAAAGGAATTATGAAAATTAATAACGAAACAGCACAAACCATTATGCAGAATAGACCATACAAAAATTTAAAAGATTTTCATGAACGATTAGTATTGATAAAAAAGGAAACAACATTAAAGACTGGTAAATCACAAATGAGATCATTAGTAGCAGAAGGTCAGACTATAATGTTAATTAAAGCAGGATCATTTGATAAAATTGAAAATAAACCAAGAGAAGAAATATTAGAGGATTATTTGCGATTATTAAATCCATCTAAAACGAAACTAAATTCTAAAGATATTAGTAAAATTGCTGAGTTAGGAATTATACCAATTGAACTAAAAGACGAATTAAGATTTTATAATTTTAGAGAATATTTAATAAGTATGAAGAAAATAACAGATGAACAATCAAAAACAATTGCTTGGCACAAAATAAAAGATATATATAATGATGAAGATACAGAACATGCAAATAATTTTTTCTTGGAACATTTTGCAAATGATATGCAGGAAGATAAAGATTATAAATATGATGATGAAGGATATTTGCTTGTAGCATTGGGAACATCACGTAAAGGTTCATTTGAATCTGTTTACAAAAATAAAGTTGTTCAATTAAATAAGTGGATAACTACGGAGGAATGTATAAAAACATATACTAATATTATTTTTCAAAATATCAAAAATCAATATATGAAAGGTAATATCAGTTCATGGGAAATGGAAAGTATGAGTTTTTATAGTAAAGAATCTGGACATGAATTAGCAAATGTTAATAAAGAAAAATATGGAATAGTCGATTTTTATTCTTTACCTGAAGAACCCATAGTAATTGGGTTTACAAAATATAAAGGATTACAATATCCCAAGTTTCAATTGGATAGAATTATAGGAACTGTTTTAGATAGAGATAAAAATAAACATTCAGTAACTATCCTAACTCCCGAAGGTGTTGTAACCTTGAAGTTTTATTCAGGACAATTTTCTTTTTATGATAAAACAATTTCTAAAGACAATGGTATAGATGATAAAGGAAAAACTAAAAAAATAATTTTAGAAAACGGATGGTTTAAAAGATCAGAATTATTATTGGTAACTGGTTTCAGAAGAGGAGATATATTCAAACCAAAAAGATATAAAAATTCTATTTATCAACATAGTATTCAAAGAATAATAGAAGTTAAAGAAGACGGAACATTGATTTTACAAAGTGATAGAGTTCAATTAGTAGAATAAAAGGAGGTAGAGTTTTGGAACAAAATCAAGACGATATAATGATTAAATGCAAATGTCGTTTATCTAAACAAATGTTTCCTAAAAATAAGATTATTGGTAACGGAGATTTTGGTATAATTTCCGTTACTATCTTAGATACATTGCAAGGAGAACCACGAATAAATAAATGGGGAACTATTACATTAACTGGATGTATGTGTGAAATAAATGATGATGAAATTTATGTAATTATTGGCAAAGAAGTAGAAAATGAAAGATTTGGCATACAATATAAAATAATTTTCATGTGTATAGATATAAAATTAAATAATAAAGAAGATCAATATAAATTTTTAGAAAAAATATTACCTGAAAAACAATGTATTGAATTGTTTAAAACTTTTGAAAATCCTATTGAAGTATTGGAAGATAATGATATTAAAGCATTATGCACAGTAAAAGGGATTGGTGTTCCAACTGCTTTAAAACTAATAGAAAAATATGAAAACAGTAAAGATTATTCAGAAGCATATGTAAAATTAGATAAATATGGGTTAAGTAACAATACAATCGAAAAATTAGTTGATTTTTATGGAAGTCCAAATACAGTAATTGCAAAAATAGAGGAAAATCCATATATATTAATTGATGAAATTGATGGAATTGGATGGGATAAAGCAGATGAAATGGCTTTAAATAGTGGATTAGGGGAATATTCAATTAATAGAGTAAAAGCGTATGTTAAATACTATTTACATCAGGAAGCATATATTGGTAATACATGGGTGGATATAGATAATCTTCTAGATGCTGTAGATGGGACAATTGGATGTGAATTACCACAAGAAACTCTAACACAGGCATTGCGTGAAATGAAGAATCAAAACATAATTTGGACAAGTGAAAACCAAGATAAAATTAGCTTAATGAAATATTATAACTTGGAAGAAAATATTGCCAAAGAGTTAAAAAGGCTAAATGAAGTAGAAAATTATTTTGAATTTAAAGATTGGGAAGATAGAATTCAAAAACTAGAACAAAGACAAGGATGGGAATTTACAGAAGAACAAATAGAAGGGATTAAAACTATTCTTGAAAATCAAGTGGTAATGATTACGGGATCGGCAGGTTGTGTAGATTGTGATACAGAATATTTCAATGGTGTAAAATGGGCGAAAATATCAAATTATAAAGAGAGTGATAAAGTATTACAATATAATAAAAATGGAAATTCTGAATTAGTTAATCCGTTAAAATATCATAAATATCCTTCTGAATACCTATGGCATTTTGAAACAAGAGGGGCAAATCAGTGTTTATGTGATGAACACAAAGTAATATATAAAAATTATAAAAATAATATTATAAATATTAAAATGTCTGAGATGATTCAAAAGCACAATAAAAAGAAAAATGGTTTTGACGGTAAATTTATTACAACATTTAATTATTCATCAAATGGTATAGATTTAACAGATAATGAAATTAGACTAATGGTTTGTATACATGCTGACGGTTATTTTCACGATACTACCTCAACAAATAGATGTAGGTTATGTTTTTCAAAAGAAAGAAAAATAAAAAGAGCATTACAATTATTAAATGATTGTAATATTAATTATTCTATTACTACAAAAGATAATCTTACATATATTTATTTTGATGCTCCTAAAAGAAGTAAAATATTTGATAGTTACTGGTATAAATGTTCAAATAATCAATTAAAAATAATAATTGATGAATATAAATATTGGGATAGTTCAAGTCCAAAAAATTCACTGCCTAGATTTATTACAATAGAAAAAGAAAGTGCAGATTTTATGCAGTTTGCATTTTCTGCTTGTGGTATTAGAGCGACAATATATATTGACGAAAGATATGATAATCCTTGTTATTGCGTTTTACCAACAAATAATATAGACATCACTATTGTTAATCCTCACACAAAAACACCAATAACTAAATATAAAACATTAGATGGATATAAATATTGTTTCACTGTACCTTCAGGAATGTTAATATTAAGAAGGAATAATAAAATATTTATTACTGGAAATTGTGGAAAGAGTAGCACAGTAGCAGGGGAATTAGAAGTGTTTAAGAAAAACTATTCTTTTGCCCAAACCGCATTATCAGGTAGAGCTTCGTGTAATTTAAGTGAAATAACTGGTGAAGATGGTTATACAATTCATAGATTATTAGGATATAATCCTGAAACTGGTTTTACATATAATAAAAACAATAAACTTCCTGTAAAAATAATTATTCATGATGAGATATCTATGGATGGGGCAGATATTTTTTATAAATTAATTCAAGCTATAGAAACTGGATCAAAATTAATCATGTTAGGTGACGAGCATCAATTGGAATCTATTGGTGTCGGAAATATTATGTTTGATATGATTCAAAGTGGATATATAAAAATTGTAAAACTTACAAAAATTCATAGACAAGCAGAAAAATCAGCAATTATTACAGAAAGTATTAAAATTAAAAATCAAGAACAAATTATTGATAAAGATTTCACAGGTATAGAAATTAGAGGAGAATTACAAGACTTAAAATTAGATATATATAAAGACAAAAATAATACTCATACAAAGGTTGTAGAACACTTTAAAGAATTATTACCAAAAACTGAAAGCATATTTGATATTCAAGTCATTGTACCAATGAAAGAAAGAGGAAAAGCAAGTGCTTACTACTTAAATAATTTATTGCAGGAAATTGTTATTGATACTAAAAATAAAAAAGGGTTAATTGTTGGAGATAACTCAAAATATCCTTTCACAATTTATATAGGTGATAAAGTCTTAAATAATAAAAATAATTATAAAACAGTAAATGAATATGGAGATGAAATTCCAATATTCAATGGAGATTTAGGAATTGTAGTTGATATTGATTATATAAGAAATACTCTAATTGTTAATTTTAATAATAAAGGTAATATATATATTCCTAAGTCTCATTTACCTAAAATATCTCTTGGCTATGTAATGACTTGTCATAAGGCACAGGGTTCTGGAATAAAATATGTAATAGCAGCGTTGGATTACTCTCACTATAAATTATTAACTAAGGAAATGGTGTATACAATGTTAACTAGAGCAAAAGAATATTGTGTATTATGTGCTGAAAATAGAGCATTGAGATATGCAATTAAACAAACCAGTGTTTCGACCAAACAAACACATTTAAAAGATATGTTAATAAAATGTTTAAATTAAATAAATTAAATAAATTAATATTAACAAAATATAAAAATAAATATTGACAATCAAACTGAAAACAATTATAATAATATCCAAGGGAAGAGGGTGGTAGTTAAAACAAAAAGTAATCTTCAATTATTATAAGAAGATAGAGGGTATGGGTCTTACCCAAAGAAGATTATATCTTATTAAAATTTATAGATTAAATTTTAGAATAATTAACTATAAAATATGACCTAAACGTGGTAAATTAAAATAATTATATAAGGACATATAAATGAAAACAAATAGAGTTGAACAACATATCATTAAAAAGAATAATCCACAATGGAAATTAATAGATGAGTTATGTTTTAAATCTAAAAATCTTTATAATTATGCTAATTATATAATTCGTCAAGAATTTATAAATAATAAAAAATGGATTAGATATAATGAATTATTTCAGTTGTGTAAAGAATCTGAACCATATAAAGAAATAGGGAGCAATGTAGGTCAACAAACTTTAAAATTACTTGATCAAAATTGGAGGTCATTTTTTGCAGGTATTAAAGAATGGAATAAAAACAAAGATAAATTTTTAGGTAAACCTAAACTTCCTAATTATAAAGAAAAAGAAGGAAGATATAATTTAATAATTGATAATATTAAATTCAGTATAAGTGATGGTTATTTAAGATTTAGTTGGAGTAAATTAAAACCATTAAATAATAAAATAAGAACTAATGTAAATGGTAAACTTATGCAAGTGAGATTTATACCAAAAAGTGATACATATATAATGGAAATTGTTTACGAAATTGATGTTCCAGAAAAAATAAGTTATAATAACAATATAATAGGGATAGATATTGGAATAGATAATTTGGCGACTGTAGGGAATAATATTGGATTACAATCATTCATAATTAATGGTAAACCATTGAAATCTATAAATCAGTATTATAATAAAGAAAAATCTAAAAAACAATCTGATTTAAAATTAAAACATGATAAAAATTGGAGTAATAAACTACAGCAATTAACTAATAAACGAAATAATAAAATAACTGATTATATACATAAAACAAGTAAATACATAATTAATTGGTGCATTGAGAATAATATCGATACTGTGGTAGTAGGTAAAAATAAAGATTGGAAACAAGAAAGTAATATGAGTAGGAAAGTTAATCAGAATTTTGTTGGTATTCCACATAGTTTATTTATTGAAAAGATTAAATACAAATGTGAGAATGTTGGTATTAATTTTATTGAAACAGAAGAATCATATACTTCTGGTACAAGTTTTCTTGATGGTGAAATACCATGTAAAGAAAATTATAATAAAAGTAGAAGAGTGGCAAGAGGATTATTTCAAAGTAATGGAGGTGAATTTATTAATGCAGACTTAAATGGTGCATACCAGATTATTAAAAAAGTATTTCCTGATGCTTTTGCAGAGGGAATAGAGGGTGTAGGTTTACATCCAGTTAGAGTTAATATAATCTAACAAATCAAATAGGAATATTTGAATAAATTCGAGGATTGGTGATGAAATTAAAATAAAAAAGAAAGGAAGAATAAATATGTATCACCCTATTAGTTTAAGTGAAGTTATCAATATAATTCAAGAAGGACAAATATTTAAAGCAAATTATGCAATAAATGAATATTGGTATATAACTAAAATGAATGGGGTTATATGGTATTGTGATCAATTTGGTATAGTTAATGGAGTTATCCCTTTAACATTTAGCAATTTAAATGCAAAATATGAATTAATAAAATAATAAGAATAAAAAGGAGAATAAAATTATGGACGAATACAAACAATGTGCTGATTGTGGTAAACTATTAAAGTTATCAGAATTAAAACCACACAATAAATATGAACAATATAATGATGTTTTTTGTGATGATTGTTTAGAGCATTGTCCAGTATGCGGAGTATTGTTTGCTGATTATACTGATTCAGGTAAATGTGATAGGTGTGCAGATTAATAAAGGAGATTAAAATCATGTTAAAAAGAACAAGATACAGAATATCATTTCATCCATGTACTCATTGCGGATATATTACAGATGAAAAAGAAGGAAGAGATAATGGTACATGGTGTTGGGAGCATCAATTAGATAAGAAATGGTTATGTGGTAAATGTCAAATAGGATATTGTAAACCAAAAGAGATAATTGATAGAATAGAAGTTTAAGGAGGTATCTTTCATACATAATATCGAAGAAGAAAACGAAAATAATGACAATACAATAGAAAATATAGACTCTACATACCCCACAGAATCCACAACTAACCAAAACAATTGTCCAAATCTAATCACAGAAATTGTTAAAATGAATTGGACAGCAAAAGAAGGTTATGACATGTATATGGAATTCCCTAGATCAACATGTAAAGATAAAACTGTAAAAGGTTATGTAGGTTGTTGTGGAGTATTAAAATGGTGTGATAAAAAGTTAAAGAAAGATAAAAAGGAAGACAATGGTGAAGGAGATAGTAAATTAGCATTAGAAATTAAGAAAGTTAAGAAGAAACAGAAAGAAAAGGATAAAGGAGATTAAAATATGAATAATTATCTACAAACAATTATAAATAAATACACTGAATTTAATACATATTTAAAACAAATTAACATTGAAGAATTTAAGCAATTCTCAAGAGAAGAATTGACTGATTTTACTAAAATACTACCTTCATATTTTTCATTCAGATATTTAACATCAGAAATCAATGATATTATAGACAATAAAAAATTACAAGAATATTCAGAACTATTAGGTGTACATCATTATCCTGAGATTAAAGAATTAAACTTTATATCTGAAGGAGATAAGATTAAATTAGATAAATTTTTAGTGGAATGGGGATTTCATTCTTATTTACATGAATACACACCTAAATTAACTAAAATATTTAAAAATTGGTCAAAAGAGATTGTGAATATAAATAAAATATTAGAATTTTTAGTATCAAAACAAATATTAGAAAGATACTACAAAATGTATATATGCTGTAATTATATTATTATGGATGAAAAAAAGATAAATAGGTATCTTAGATATTTTGAATTAAATAAAAAGGAAAAATTATCAGATAGTGAAGAAGCAGAATTTGATAGTTTACAACCTATATTAAATTACTCTTATGAATATTGTTCTGAATGTGATAATGAAATAGAAATCACAGAAGAAATAATTATGGATACGATTAATAAACCTAGTTATCTATATAAAATTGTTAAAGAAAGAGATAAGACTTATGATAAATTATAAGGAGAATAAAAAATGTGCTTTGAATGTGAATATTCTACTAGAACTTGGATAAGATATTGGGTTGAATACGGATGTAAATTATACAATAATAAAATTTCAGAAATAGTTGATACATATTTCAATGAACGTGAAGAAGTGATCGAATGTCCATTATTAAGAAATATAAAATATAATATAAACAAAAGGAGATGAATAATCATAAAATTAAATTTCACAGTAGAATTAGACTATAATGATAATATTAGTGACATAGAATCTGCAATAATTTATGAATCAGCAAAACAATTAATTAATGAAGTTATGAATAATAGATATGAACATTATGGTAGATCATTTAAAGAAAAACTACAAGATGAAGTAAAGAGAATGATGTTAGATATTATGGATACTGATTTCAAGGAAGAAGTTAAAAATAGTTTAGTTGATGATTTAAGTAAGAAATATGTTAAAACTAAACAATACAAAGAAGTAAAAGAGCAATTTAATATTTTATCAGATACAGAGATTAAGAATGAGTTGAAAGATATTGTTGGTGAATTAGTTGGTAGTGAAATGAAGAAAAGATTTAAGTAATACTTAAGTAATATTAAATAAAAAGTAGATAAAATATTATGAAATATAGTAAATGTTTTTTATGTGGAAAAGATGTTAATTTAAATTATTATGGAGAATGTTTTAAACATAATGATAAAAGTGAATGTGGTGCAGAAAATTCTGAATGTGTCGCTTGCTATAAAGGAGCACATGAAAAATCATGTGAAAATTGTGGGAAGGCAATAATAACATATTGCTGTTATTCAAGTGATGATTATAAAACTAATAAAGAAATAATAAATAAGAATATAAAAAAATATTTACAAGATAATAAAAATAGTGAATTATGTATAACCACCCACAATGTATCAAAATTTATAAATACTATATCTTGTATATTAAAATTAATTATATACTACATCTAGTAATTAAATCATGATAAAACTTTCATTTTATAAAGAAAGGAGATTAACTGTATGGATGAATATGTTTGTATTTATGATGAAGAATGGATAATGAATCATTGTGTAAGAACTAAAGCAAATAATGTTGATGAGGCAAAAGATAAATTTATTGAGTATTTAAAATCTAAACATCATATTAATTATATAGATACGAGTAAATTATATTTAATTAATTATTCTTATTTAGGAAAGATATAATGAATTGTTTGTTTGTATTATTCAAAGGAGGAATATATGAAACCAATAGGACATTATCTTAATTCACCTTTTAAAAAATGGAATGGAGATAAAATAGTAAATATAATTAATAAAAATGGTTTTATATTTGATAATGAATGTGCTGGTATATTTGATTTTCATCATAAAGATGCAAGAAAGGATGATAAATTCCATTTAAATTATTTATTATATCTAAGAAGAACAATGTTATTTATTTGTAATCCTAATATTAGAATATCACCACCTATTAAAAGTCATAAGCAATTAGATGATTATTTAAAGAATTTAATGCACAATATAAATTTAGATTGGAAATATTGTAATCATGAACATTTATTTAAATAAAATAAGTAAAGAAGGTGATTAAAATTCATAATGAATATTATTGTTTAAATTGTCACGAATTTACTAATTATAATTTAGAAGCAGAAGGAAATGGTAATGCAGGTTATTATTGTTCTGAATGCGGAATGCGCATGATATCTAGATGTTATTCGCAAGTACTCAATGATTTAAAAACATATCATCCTGAATATCCTTTTTTACATAATGTATGCATATCACATGATATTTGTGGATGTAAACTACATAAATGTCCTTATAATAAATAAATTAGAGTGAAGTCAATTTAATATGAAAGATTATAATAACCTATATAGTAGTTGCAGTAATTGTAAACATAAATTTAGTAAAGAAATATGTAATGAATGTGAATTAGGATTAAAATGGGAATATGACGAAAAAAGTTAAGAGGTAATAAATATGACAAATAAAGAAAAATTAAATTTTAAAGAAAAGTATCAAAACAATCCTATTGCTTTTATTGAAAAATTTTACAATGTTAAACTACAATCATGGCAAAGATTATATTTAAAAACTATAATTGCAAAAGATAAAATTGTTTCATATTTCACTCCTTATAGATATGGGAAAACAATACTATATAAAGGACAATTAGAATATATGAAAACAATGGAAATGGATTTTAATATATGGACTAAAGAAGGAATTGAGATATATGAGAAAGGTGTTTTTATTAGAAAAATTGAGCATAAGGAGAATATTAAATAACATGCTAATAGTAAAACAAAACACATATCCTAATATTGATTTAAACCCCGGAGATGAAGTACAATGGATACATGGAAATAAATGTTATTATTTATATAAAGTATCTAGTACGAAAATAGTAGATAAATTATATTTTGCTTCACCTAATTGTAATAAAAATAGTATTAAACCTAATGGTGATTATGTTAAATTAATTGGAATTGTAGCACAAGTAAAATCTAAAGGATATATATTAGAGTTGGATTATATAGTACATTAAAGGAGAGAAATAAAACATGACAACACAAGCAATGTATGATCATGGATTAAGGTGTAAAAGTAAAGGTTTTAATTGTGAAAATTGCAGAGATAAAAATGAATGTATTGAATATGAAATTTGGGAACCCAAAAATACAGAATATACACCTATATTACAATTTGTATATAAAAACTATAAAGGTGAAACAAATAATAGAATTGTAATCCCTTATGATATTTGGTTTGGAAGTACGGAATATCATCCAAAAGAACAATGGTTATTTCGTGCTTATGATATAGAAAAATGTGCAGAAAGAAATTTTGCTTTAAAAGATGTTATTGAATTTTTGTAAGGGATAATGAGTTATATTATAAATAAAAATATTCCAATAGAATGCGAAGGTTGCTTATGTTATAACTGTAAAAAGAAAAATAAATGTAATATATGTATATATTGTTTAAATATAGAGTATCATCCTATATACGTTTGCGAGGAGGAAAATTAATATGAAAACAATAAATGAACACAATGATAATATATTGAAACTTATACAAAAGGCACAATTAATGAATACTAATATTGAATGTCCAGAATGTAAAAATGAATTAATGTATGTAAAAAATTATATATTGATTTAATTGATAAGAAAATTGACAGGGACACTCATAATAATAAACTTTATAGTATTGCTAGATGTTTATGGGGTAGAATAAATTATGAAGAAAATATGAAGATATATAAAATTTAAGGAGGAGTTTAATTATGGCAGAACCTAAAATTATTAATGGTGAAAAAAGATGTCCTGTATGTGGAAGTAAAGTGGTATGGATTAGTTTTTATGAAAATTGGAGATGTACATTTGATCATTGTGGTTGGGGATGGGAATAATTAAATAAAAATATTATTGTAATGAAATGCATTGAAGGAGAAAATTATGGACGATATTAATAAAACTATATTAAGAAAAATAACCAAACGATTAATAATAAATAAAAATGAAGATACATTATTTGACACTGGGGGTTTTTAATAGTAGATTATTAAAAAAATAAAAAGGAGAATTATTATGGCAAAGTTACACAAAGTAGAGTTATATATTATAGATATAAATGATAACTATAGCAATTTAAACGAAATTATGCATGACATAGGGAATTCTACAGATTGTAGTCTTGTTCCTTTTAATGCACAAGAGGTTGAAGTTAATTGGCATGATAAAATAGACTTAAATTTTACTGATTATCCTATTGAAAATTTTAGAAATTATTTTAAAGTAGATGTACAAGATGAAGAAAAATTAGGGAAATGTACATATACAGAAGGTGAGTATATAAATTATGAATGTGAATTATTAAGAAATAATAAATGTTATATTGGTAACAAAGATGATTTTTATTTAGGTGAAGATAATTATTGGCGTTTTAATGGTGAATGGTGTTGTGATTGGCATAATCCTGAATGTGGTTGTTGTAGACCGAAAGAAGAATAGAAATGATTGATGTATTTTGGGCAAAATAATATCAAATGTAGTATTTTTAATTGTTAGTTTTCTATTAGTTTTATTAGTAACCCCTTTTGGATGGATTGACATGTATATATTTCATGAATTATTTTGGAAATAATAAAAATAATTGTTGACAATTGAGTAACAAAATGTTAAAATAAATATAAATTAAAAAGTATTAAATAAAGGAGGTGAAAATTATCTGTGATTTGACATTATGTAAGAATGATAATTGCAAGAAAGCACAGAATTGTCTTAGGTTTCTGGCAAGACCAGACAAATATCAAAAATATATAAATGAAAATGATGATTGTGATGAAAATAATGGTTATGAGTATTATTTAGAGGTGAAAATGTTGAAAAGATGTTAGAATAATAAAATAAATATAATGGTGGTGAGATTTTGCCTAGTATTGCTCTTTGTCTAAATAGTAGTTGTGTGAAAATTAATGAGTGTTTTAGATATTTGGCAAAACCTGATGCTGAACAACTTTATAATATGAGAATGGAGAAGATTTGTAATAGGAATAATGACTATGGAGAGTTTATTAAGGTGAAGAAAGGAGATAAATTAAATAAAAAATTAAGCAAAGTTAGTGGTTAGTTTTAAAATAAATTTAAAATAAATTTATCAAAAGGAGGGTTTTATTCTGATATTACTTTACTCTAATAACTGTTCCAAATGTAAAATATTAAAACAAAAATTAGACCAAAAACAAGTTACATATAAGGAATGTAATGATATAAATATTATGATGGAGAAGGGTTTTTTAAGTATGCCTATGTTACAAGTAGATGGAAAAATTATGAAATTCAATGAAGCAATTAAATATGTAAAGGAGATATAATATATATGGGAATGTTTAAGAATACAAATGAATTAATTAGTAAATTTATTGCAAATGACGATGATATAAAAACAGATTATTTAAAAAGGGAAAATAGTAATTTCGTATATTCCTTACCTTTATTAAGAAAGAATATTTGTAATAAATCTGAAGAAGAATATTTAATGACAAAAATATTTCCTAAAAAACTTGTTGATTTATATAAAGATGGAGTTATATACATACATGACAAACAATTAAGTTCATATTGTCAATCAGTTTCTTGTAAAGATATTGCCACATTAGGTATCCCAAGTCGTGCAAAAAATATGTTAGAATCAGAACCATGTTCTAGTTTAGATGTACTGCTAAGACATTTTAGTAATATAGTTGTTTTAATGTCTCAACAAGTATCAGGTGCAGTAATGTTATCTCAAATGACAACAATTTCTGCTTCTTATTTATATAATGAAGAAATTAATGATATAAAATATTCAGATAAACAACTTAGAAGAATGTTTAAATCTTTAATCTACGAATTAAACCTACCACTTCGTTCTGGTAGTGAAAGCGCTTTTTCTAATATTACAATGGAATTTGGGAAACCTTCAGAAGAAATTAAAGATGAATTAGTTATAATTAGTGGCGATGTTTGTGATTTTACATATTCAGAAATACCATCAAAATATTTCGATAGAATTAATAATGCTATTATTGATGTAATGGCAGAAGGAACAAGAGCAGGTATTCCATTTACTTTTCCATTAATTACTGTGCAAATTGATGATAATTTTAACTATGAAAATGAATTGTTTTTATATTTATTAAATAAAATGTATTCTTGGGGTGGAGTTTATTTTGAAAATTTCAAAACTAAACCTTTTAAAAATGAATATTACAGAAAACTAAATCCTAATATTAAACCAAAAGATCCAGAAGTATCAAGAAGTCTATGCTGTCGCTTACAAATTGATCTTTCTTTATTATCAAAAGTAGGAGGAGGAATATTTGGTTCATCAATTGGCAATACAGGTGCTATTCAAGTTCTTAATTTAAACTTAAATAGAGTATTCATTGAGTTTGGGCATGATAAAGAATTATTAAAATCAAAAATTCGTGAATATTTTGAAATAATGCAAGAAGGGCATATGGCTAAAAGAAAATTTATTGAACAAAATAAAGATTTATTCCCTACGTTTTTCTCATTTAATGAAGATTTAAAAAATTATTTTAATGTATTTGCGGTTACTGGTATGCATGAAGCATTGATTAATATAGGATATGAAGATGGACTTAAAAATACAGAAGGTAAATTATTTGCTCATGAAATAATGCAATATATTACAGAAATTGTAAATGAATTTATTGTAAGAGATAAAGTTGCTTGTGGGATCGAATATGCACCAGCAGAAAATGCTGGTATTAAATTAGCCAGAAATGATCTAAAATGGGCAAAAGAAAATAATAGAAAAATATTTGTTCAAGGAATTGGTAAAGATATATATTTAACTTCTGGATGTATGTTGCCATTTAGTGAAGAAGATTTTACTCAACAAATAGAAAACGCAGCAGAATACCAAGGTTATGCAACAAGTGGTTCAATTCTACACCATTTTATCGAATCAAAAATTGAACCATTAAAATTAGCAAAGTATTTAAATAAATTATTTGATAAACCAATTAACTATATTACTTTTACACCAACATTAACAAGTTGTATGAATTGTGGACAAAAATTTAAAGCAACTGACGGTAAAAATATTGAAAAATGCAATGTATGTGGTAGTGATGATATAGCTACTTTTTCAAGAGTTATAGGATATGTTAAAATGATTTCTAGAAAAAATATAAAATTAAATAAATCTAAAATATATGAAGGGAAATATAATTTTTGGAGTAAAGCAAGAAGATATGATTGGAATATAAGAAAAAAATTTACGGAATTAGATTTATAAATGATAAAATATTATAATAAATTTATCACATCTGTATCTGAAATAAATAATTCACCAACATTATTAATCCATAGTTTGTGTGGTTGTAACTTAAAATGTTACAACTGCATTAATTATGACGAATTGATAATAAAAAAACATAATAATTTTTATGACATTAAAGAAATTGTTAAATTATTAAAATTAAACTCTTTTCTTTATGATTATATAGTTATAAGTGGTGGTGAATATTTAATTAATAATATAGTAGATATATTACATGATATACAACAAATTAAAAATACAACAAATTTACCAATAATAATATACACAAATGGTACATTCCCACTTAAAATAAAAAATATATTGCAATGTAATATTATAGATGGTGTACATATAGATATGAAATTGCCTTTTCAATATATGCAACATGATATTGATAAAAATATCATATTAAAAACTCTTGGTGTAAATATTTCAAAAAAAATAATTAAAAATATATTATTATCTTTGCAGTATACCATTCAATTTGATAAAGGATTGAATCAAATAAGAACAGTGAAATATCCTTTCTTGGATAAAAGTGTATTTGAAGATAATAAAAATTATATAGAGGAATTAAATATTAAATATAAAAAAAATACACCATATATATTAAATGAATTTATTATGAAAGAAGTATAAAATATAATAAAAACAAAAGGAGAATAAAATATTATGCAAACAAAAATTAGAGGTTTTGAAGTAGTATCTGATTCATTCAGAAAGCACAAAGATGTAGAAATTAAACTTCCCATTAGAGCAACTAAAATTTCCGCAGGATATGATTTTTCATCTCCAATTTCTATAACTATTCAACCAAAATCAAAAGAAATAATTTGGACGGATGTAAAATCATACATGCAAGAAGGTGAAGTTCTTATACTTGACGTAAGAAGTTCAATTGGAATTAAAAAAGGTTTAATGTTGGCAAATACAATAGGTATTGTAGATCAGGATTATTTTTCCAATATAAATAATGATGGGAATATTGGAATTTGTTTATATAATATGACAGATGAACCAGTACATATTGAACAATTTGAAAGAATCGCACAAGGTATTTTTATTCCATTTTTAGTTTCTGATAATGGAAATACAGAGGAAGAACGTAAAGGTGGCATAGGAAGTACGAATTAATTAATTTACTCTATTTAGCAGGGACTAACCATTCCTGCTAAAAATCAAATAAAAATAGAAATATAATGAAAAATAATGAAAATTATCATTGACAGAATAAAAAAATAAATGTATAATTAACCATAAGAGAAGGGACAAACTATATGGAAATAAAAGAACAAAAAGATTCAACAAAATTAAAATGTATAAAATGGAATTGTAGATTTTACCATGAAAGCGATAATTATTTTGAAATTTGCCAACTAGTCAGTAAATATGTTCTATTAGACAATTGCTATGGATTATCTGAAATACCTAACAAAAAAGAAATAATTGTTTGTAAAATTGCAAACTTAGTTGAAGAATTAGAATGTTTAAATGGATTGGAAGAATTAATAAGAAATAATCAAGATATTCAATAAACTAATATAAATAAGGAGTTTTTCTATGAAACAAATAATTACTATAAATCAACTTAATGAATTATTAAAAGAGCAAAAAATAAAACTATATAAATGGTGGATATCAAAAGGAATTAAAATGGGTGATATTTATTATTTAAATGTTAATGGAAAAGAAAGTATTGAATGTTTTACACATAATTGCAATGGATTAAGTTTTGAAAGGACAAAAGTATATTATGAATATTATCCGTTATTAAATATTGGACAAATGATTGAATTATTAGATGATTATAATGCTCCACTAGTAAGAGTTAATGGAGTAAATAAATTATGTGATTTCTTATGGAAAGAAATTAAAAATACATTATAAAAATAAAAAATAAAAGGAGAGACACTATCCTATGACTACATCTAACCTTTCAACCAAAGACCAATTTATCCAAAATCTAATTAGCACTTTAAACAATGAAAATGAAAACAGAATTAATTATAACAAAAAAATCTTAGATATCCCATATATAATTTCAGTAATAGACCAACAAATTGAAAATTGTAAAGAATTCTTAGACGATATTACAAAGCATACATATTATATTAACGGTTATGACGAAGATTACTCTGGAGGTTATACAAATGGCAAAATTAGAATATTAATTGAAAAACCAGACAATGAAAAAGAAAGTGAATATATGGTAGATGTTTATTATGATTATTGTTATTATATAGAATTTACTAAAGATGAAAGACATTGGGGATATTGTGAATGTGAACCTGAAGATAAAGGATATAATGAAAAATATAGATGTTGTGGTAATGGTTGTGATTTTACGGCTTCTGCATTTAGAATAAAAAAAGTTATTAGTTTAGGCAGTTATGCATGGGAAGGGCAAGAGAGAGATTATTGGAAATATCAAGAACAGTTTGAATCAAATGAACAAAATATAAATAAAGAGATTGAAAAATTTAAACTAGAGCAAGAGAAGCAATTTTTAAGAAATAGAATTAATGAATTACAAGAAGAACTTGATAAATTAGAATTAGAAGAATTAGAAAGTGAAAAATTTAAAGAATTTGGAACTTTAAAACTAATTAAATAGTTAATACAATAATAATATATTTAGAAAGGAGATAAAATATGCATGAATCAACAAAATTAATTGAAACAACCAATTCAATCAATCCTCACCACATTGCAATAGAAAATCCAGATTCTATATGTTTCAATTGTCTACAATCATACCCTCAAATACATGAAATACTCATTCCTACACTTAATCATAATTCTATATTTACGAACTTTTCAAGTAGACTAAATTTATGCGATAATTGCCTATCCTTAACAAATCAAGAATGGTGGAAACTAGAAATTATAAAATCATATTCAGAAGATAATATGATGCAATTAAATTACAAATACGAAAAAGAAATATTAGATTTCATTAACAAAATGCCATTAGCAGGTCAAGAATTATTCTATGCTAGATTTGGTCAAGGTGCTCGTTCAGATCTTATGCGTAGTCAGGATTGGATTGATTATACACTAGGAATTCTACCACATGAAAAATGTAAAGAATACGGTTACTACTCACTGCAAGAAATTCAAGCATATCAAGAGAGATTCCCTAAATGTGAACATCCTGCTAATAGAATTTATGATGATGAATCAAAAAATAGTTGGTGTCCATTTGGTGCTATTGGAGAATACAATCAAAAATGCTATGATAAAGGTTCTGATGATAATTGTTATGGATGTGAATATTTTCAAGAAAGAATAACTTCTATTAGAGATATTATGGAATGTGAATGGAAAGATTATGAAATATATTATAAATGTAAAATAAATGTGGATAAATATAAAGAAATATTTGAGGAAAAGGAGAGTAAGTAATATGATTAAAATAATAGAAACAAATTTATCATTAGATGATAATGATAATGATAATATAATAGACCATCAATCAAGAGTGATACAAGTAGAAAGTTGGGAAGATTATATTAATGAGATTAAAGAAGGTATTTCAGTTTTTAGAAAATCAATTTTAGGATGTTTAAGTGGTTGTACAATACCTAAACAATCAAGAGTAGAAAATCTTATTTATGACAATTTACATTTATTATGTGATGTTTATAATTGTATAGGTTGGAAATGAAAAAAATTAGCTTATAAAGTATAAAAATCATAAAATCACCAATTCACAAACCATTGATATTACTGTGTTTGTGACACTCAATATTTGAACCAAAGAGAAATTTGGTGTTGATTTACAATATTAAATTAAAAGGAGGATATTATGAAAATTTTTAAATGTAGTAAATGTGAATATTTTGAAAAAGATGATTGGTCAAATGGTAATTTAGAACAAAAAATATTTGGAGTATATGGTCATTGTATGGATACTATAAACCCTGATTTTAATTCATTCGCACAAATTTATGGTAGAGGCATTCCAAAATTACAAGCAATATTTAGTCCTAAATGGTGTAGATTTAAAAATAAATAATAAAAGGAGAATTCAAATATGAATATTACCCTATTTGCAAAAATAGTAAAGAAACTAGGAAAAGAAGATTTAGAAAATTTTGCATATACACACAATGGTAAAATCTATGGATTTAAAGATGTCGGAGATGATAATTGGGATGATCAAGGAAAATATCAATACAAAACTGAGCAAGGTCAATTAATAGAAATGGATGGAGATTATCAGGAAATACAAGAATTTAATTTTGGAATTTCTCGTTCTGTACAAAGAAATGGTTCATATTTCACAGACTATAATTATGATTATGAACCTTATGAGATGTTTGAAATTAAAGAAGTGTTAGTGCCAGAAGTAGTTATACCTGCTCATATGGAGAGTAAATGGAATAGGTTAGAGATTGATTTGGATAGTATTGTAGATGAACAAGAAGAAGAAAGAAAAAGAATCGAAGAAGAGAAAATTAGATTAGAGGAAGAAGAAAAAGCAGAGAAGGAAAGATTGATTAAACTTTATCCAATGAATAGAACAGAAATAATTAAAATGGTAAATAAGAATCTTAAAAAGAAAGGAATAACTAAATTTTCATTACAAGATATGAGAAAAGAATATTTTGATATTGTTGTTAAGAAAAAATTAGAAAATCAAGATTGGATTGATTATTATAAAGAAATATTGGAAAATAATTAATTAATAAATTATAAAAATAAAGGAGATAATACATGAATAAAGAATTAATGTTTTCTAGCGAATCAGATTCCTGGGAAACACCCCAAAATTTCTTTGATAAACTTAATGAAGAATTTAATTTTACACTTGATCCATGTGCCACACATGATAATCATAAATGTGATAAATATTATACTATAGAAGATGATGGATTATCTAAAGATTGGTCAAATGAAATAGTATTTATGAATCCACCTTACTCTAAACCAGAGAAACCATGTAAACCCAATTGTAAGAAAAAAGGATGCCAAAAACGTGGTTATCATATTGATAAATATAAACCAGGACAAGAAGATTGGATTAAGAAAGCATATGAGGAAAGTCAAAAAGATATAATAGTAGTTGCTTTACTTCCATCAAGGACAGATACTAAATTTTTCCATAAATACATATATAATAAGATGGAAATTAGATTTATTGAAGGTAGATTAAAATTTAGTGGGTGTGAAGATTCTGCCCCATTCCCAAGTATGATTGTAGTTTTTAGAAAGTTAAAATAAAATTAGTTTAGATCAAACTTTATAATAGAGGAGGAAATACATATGACAATTGTAGTTAATTTCTTTGCTGGAAGTGGATGTGGAAAAACATCTATATCTTGGGATGTATCAGCAGAATTAAAATGGATGGGTGGAATTAATGTAGAGTATTGTAGTGAATATGTCAAACACCAATTATATGAAGAAAGGTCTGCTATTTTTAAAGACCAAGATTATATCTTTGGAAAACAAAAATATAGTATAAAACGTCTTGTTGATTGTGGAAAATTAGATGTAATAATTACAGATTCACCAATCTTATTATCCGCATTTTATAATAATCCTATAGATAAAGATTTTAATAAAAATATACTTAATAAATTTAATCAATTCAATAATATAAATTACTTTCTTGAAAGAGTTAAATCTTTTAATCCTATTGGTAGATTTCAAACAGCAGAAGAAGCAAAACAAGACGATATTAAATTAAGAAAAATGTTAGATGAATTTGAAGTAAAATATCAAGTTATTAAAGGTGAAAAGGCAAGTACAGAAATTATTGCAAAACAAATTAAAAATAGAATAAATGCAGAAAAGCAAGCAAAAGCATGGCATATTAAATAATATTTAGGAGAAATAATCATATGACATTAGAAGAATATCAAAATCATCAAGAGTTAAGAATAAAAATAAACACAGATATTAAAGACTTATGGGTAAACACTCCTACAGAAGATAAATTATGCTATGGTTGTATTGATTTTGAGCATCATCCTGTACATGGTGCTGGTGCTCCAGAAAGACAATCATATACTAAATGTGGTTTATTTAATGAAACATGGGAATGTAATAATGATAAAAAGAAAGTATTCAGAACTATACAATGTTTATTAAGTGGTTATAAAACAATAAAATAAAATAAAAAGGAGAAAATATTATGAAAGCAATAATTGTAAGCAATACAATAAAAGAAGCAAATACATTCCTTGAATTATTAAGTCAATTATTAATTGATAGTGCAATTCAAGAACGAACTGAGAATAGAATAATTATGAAAAATGGAGATTCTTATCATACTATGTCTATTCAAGATAATTCAAGATGTTGTAGATGTGATAAATTATATATAAATAAAAATATTGATGAGGATACAATAAAAGAAATTATATATCCTATGGTTAGATTTTCAAGTTTAATCACAGATGAAAGAATTATAAATTGGGAATAAAGTTTACTCCAAAGTTTCTTTTAATAATTAAGAAAGGATAGTAAATGAAAAATATAAAACTAATCAAAATAAATGGTGTTAATTTTCTATGGTTTACTTGGTTCGATAATAAAAAATATTCTATTATATGGGAAATTGATTTTAAGAATATATGGTGGTTTCCTAAATTTATAAATGAAAAACATACTGTACATTGCGGATGGTTATTCTTTCAAATAGGATTTAGTAGATCTCCAGAAAGTAAATAAAAATAATAAACTAAAAGGAGAATTAATATGAAAGTTAAAATTATAAAAGCAAAATATATTGATTATTGGTATAGCAATTATATTAATGAAGAATTTATAGTAGAAGAAAGTGGTACTGTAGATTATATAATTACTGATGAAGCATCTAAATATTATAGTCATTTTATTTTAAGAGAAGATTGCGAAATAGTAAAAGAAAAAGAAATTATAGCAAAAGAATATAAAAATAATCTATATTATAATACTAATCTTCAAATGTATCACATCAAACTACAAGACTATAAAATAAAAGTTGTCTGTAATAAATGCTACAAAAACGGTCAAGTAGATGAAAAATGTTCTGAATGTGGTGGGAAAGGTATACATAATAAAACTAAGCAAAAATGGGAAGTTAGTAAGAAATTAGTTTCAATAGATAAAATTGATCGAGATGAAGATGGTGAATTGCGATACTGGAAGGATAAAGATTCTTTCTTTTATGAAATGGATAAATATTTACATTTTTCATATCAAGATGCTTTAAATGAATGTAAAAGAAGGAATAAGAAAGTAGAAATTAAAGGAGATTAATACATGAAATTAATTGATTATATTATACAAACCAGCGAAGAAATTGAAGATATAAAATCTTTTGCAAAGTATCATAAAATCACATTAAAAGATTATATATTTGATAGTTATTGCCCATCATATTTTGAATGTTTAAAAAATACACCATATGAAAATCCATATTCTAAATATAAGAAACAAAAAGATGAATGTAAATATAATTTTGAAGATAATATAAATAAATGTAAAGAGTGTTGGAATAGAGAAGTGTTAACATTAAAACCAGTTTAATTTAATCTTAAATATAAGAAAGGAGTAAATAATGGCAGAAATTAGTCATGGTGAATTAAGTTGTATGTTAGGTAGACATAGAAAAGAGGCATTTGAGGAAGGAAGAATTGCAGAAAAAGATAGAATAAAATTAATAGTAAATAAATTAATTAAAGAAAATGAATTATTTCAAAATAGTAATTATAAGAAAGGCAGAGAAGATATTTTAGAAATATTATTATTTGAAATTAATAAATATATTAAATTTAATCAAAGGAGGAATTAATTATGACAAATGAAACAATTGTAGTAGAAATGAAATTTAATATTGAATTAAATTTTAAAATTACAGAAAAAGGAAAGAAACATATAGATGAAAAGGTATAAATTTAGAAGAATTAACAATGCAAATTAAAGAAAGTTTAAGAGAAATTATTTTAGACGAAGTTGATGATAATGAACCAGAATTAATTAAAATGAATTTAAATATTATGAATGAATTAATAGAAAATTATTAAAGGAGATTAATTATATGAAAACATTAAAAGATATTGGAGAAATTGTTTATATAGAAGGATTAGGATATGCAATACAATCATATCTTAATGGTGAAGATATTGAAAATGAAGAATTAAAAGTTAAATGGTTACAATGTGCAAAATTAATGAATGAAATAGAAAATATTTTAAAACCTTATATGTATGAATATTAAACTAAAAGGAGAATAATGTGAAAAAATATATTAATTACCTAAAATACGTCTTAGAACATAAGAAAAATGTATTTATTGAATGTTGGAAAGAAAAATTATATTTTCACGCATTTACACATGATTTAAGTAAACTATTACCATGTGAATTTATACCATATTCAGAATGGTTTTATGGGTATCATGGTGTAAAACTTGAAAAAGATTATAATTGGGAACAATTAAATAATGGGATGTCTAATTTAAGCAGAAACTATCTAGAATGTAAAAATAATTTTAATAAAGCATGGGAGCATCATTTTAAAAATAATCCTCATCATTGGAATTATTGGATAGACAATAATGGAATAGCACTAGATATACCAATTAAACACATTAATCAAATGATTTGTGATTGGAAAGGTATGAGTAGGAAATTTGGGGATACTCCACAATCATTTTATATAAATAATAGGCATAAAATGAATTTATCTATTAAAACTAGATGCAATGTTGAATTTATTTTAGGATTTATTGATTCAATGTGTCTTTGTAGTAATGTTACATGGGATGATTATCTGAAATTGAATAATGTTGATGAGGATATAGATTTTGCTCTAGTAAATAAAAGTTATATTAAAAATAAAATTATATAAAAGGAGATGATTATTATAAACGCAAATATACAAACAAGATGTATAAACTCACAACAATATTCACTAGAAAATCTACTTAATCTATGCAAACTAACAGACACAATCAGAAATACAGCATCAACTTCACAAGGATTAAAATACTTAAAAACAATTCTATCAGATAAAAGAGCAATACTATACTTCAAACAATCATCAACCAGAACATTTTTATCTTTTCAAAATGCTTGCCACATTTTAGGTATATCTACTTCAGAAATTAGAGATACTTCTACTTCCTCAGAAGTAAAAGGTGAATCTGAATTAGATGCAATTAAAACATTTTCTCAATATATAGATTTAATTATAATGAGACATCCATCATCTGATTTTATCTATGAAATTTCTGAAAATTTACCTGATGATATGAGGATAATTAATGCTGGATCGGGATCAGACCAACATCCAACGCAAGCACTTTTAGATTTTTATACTATATGGAGATATGGATTAGAAAATAAAAAAATAGCATTTATTGGAGATTTATTGCGAGGTAGAACAGTTAAATCATTAACACTATTATTAAATAAAGTTAAAGGTACTAAGTTATATTTTGTTGCACCAAAAACATTTCAAATTAAATCTGATATATTAGAACAATTGAATATTGATTATGAATTAACTGATGATTTTGAAAAGGTTATATCGGAAGTTGATGTTGTCTATATGATTAGATTGCAAGATGAATATAAAAATGAAGGAATTAATGAAAATGAAATTATTGATACGAATAAATACAGCATAACTAGTAGTAATATAAATAAATTGAAAGATGATACGATTATACTTCATCCGTTACCTAGAAGAAATGAAATTGCTGTTGAGATTGATAAAAATAAACGTGCTAAATACTGGGAACAATGCGAAAATGGAATGTGGATTCGTATTGCTTTAATTTGTAATATGTTTGAAATAAATGATATTAAGTTATTAGAGAAAAGAATTTATTAAAATATAAAAAGGATAATAAAATATGAATAAACAATCTGAAATGATAGCAAAATGTCATAATCTAATAAATGAAATTGATGAAAATAAGGAGAAGATATATGTATAATGCTCATTATTTAAAAGAAGTTAAACTTTCAAAAGAAAAACAAAACGAGTGTATAAAAAATGGGAATGTATATTGGAGAAATAAAAAGATTTATTGTTTGACTTTAGTTGATGATACATTTGCTTTTGGATATGATATAAAAAGAGAAAAAGCTGATTATGTATATATTGAAAATTATACAGGGAATAATAAAAGTTTAGATATTCCTTGTTTAAATGTCAAGAATATAGCTAAAACTACTACTAGTAATACAGTTATTTATAATATAAAGCATATTAAGATATTAGCGAATATTGAACATTGGTTGCATTAATAATTGTACACAAAATTTAGATTCATTAGGATTTAATATTTTATAACTTATAATCATTAATTTTACTGTATTCTAAGATTTAATATGTTTTAATAAAATTTGTCTTTGATCTCAATTTAGAAAGGAGGTACAATCCTATAATATACAACAAAGTAAATAAATTATATGGTATTGATTATCATACATATGTTTGTGGTGGGATTGGTTGTGCAAAACTAATGCCTTTAGGAGAAGTAAGAGAATTATTTTATACGGAATCAGAGATGCTTAAAAGGTTGTCTGAATTAAAATCTAATAATTGCTGTGATAAGTTTGAGTTATTCACAACCAATATTGTAAAAGAAAAATATGAAATTTAAGGAGATTATAATATGATTAAAAAAATGTTATTAATAATTGCCTATATAATTAATAAACATTATCAAACAATTGAAATTAAACATGAAGATACAATAAAATATATGAATAATTATTTTAAAATAGTAAGCACACATTTTAATAGAAAAATAGGATATGCAGATACTTTAGATATAGAAGCAACAGAAATTTATAGTTACATGGATAAAGTAAAAATTAAAAAATAAGGAGAAATAATATGACAATCAATCCAAAACATCAATCAGAAACTAATAAATCATTTATATCTACAATAAGAAAAAATTTAAATAACTACGATACAGACCCAAAACAGCTACAAAGATTAAAATTGCAAAAATGTAAATATTGTTATTATATTAATATTAAAATAGCACTTCAAGCATTTACAACATTTAATTGTAAAAACTGCAAAGAAGAATTTCTACATCATAATTCTAATGTTGATAAATTTTGTATGAAATGTGCAGAAGAATTGAATATTTGTGTTCATTGTGGTGCTGAAATTGATTAAAAAGGAGAAATTATATGAATAAATTAAAACCTTGCCCAATATGTAACAATAATAATGTAATTTTATATAATGAAAATTTAGAATATAATAGTCAAATAATATGCCCTGTTTGTATGTATTCTCTAGGTGGATTTTTAACTGTAGAAACATTAATTAAAAATTGGAATGAAAATCAGAAAATAAACTAAAAGAGAATAACAACATGAATAAACCACCATTAGGAATTACACCTAAACATATTTATGAATTACAAAGAATTCAAGAAATTACTAGGGCATTACATGAATACTCCCAATATATAAATTCAACATATAGTTGTAAATTAATGATTGATTGGTCTGAGGAATTAAATGAAAGATTAAATCATTTAAAATATGATATGGAAGATAATGAAAATAGAATGTTAAAATAAATAAGAAAGGAGAAAATTAATCATGCAATACACAATAAGATCAGATAAAAAATTTTATAATCAATTCCAATCATTACAAGATAGAATTAAAGAGTTATCTTGTTTATTTCAGAATCCAAATACTGAAGCATCAGATATAGAAATAATTGAGTGGCGTACTATAGCGACAAAATTACAAAAAGATTTAGCAAAATTAATTATTGAAGCAGATTTTAGAATTAATATGAAATTATAATTAAATACATATAATTAAACTCTAAAGAAAGGAGGTTTCTTATGAATAAAAATAAAATACATTTAGAAGCAGACACTTTATCTATGTTTGCAGAAATGAATAAAGAAGAAGGTGCAAAAGAAGAAAGAAAAAGAATTGCTGAAAAGTTAGTTGATGATGGATATTGTTGTATTTCTTATCGTATTGCATGTATTGAAGATTGTGTAAATTGTATGGAAAAATATTTAGAAGGTAAATGACGAAATAAAGGAGGTAATAATATGTTAGGTATAGGTGTTTTAATAGGTAAAATATTATGTACAAATTGTGGGAAATTAATTTCTAATCCTAAGGTTGTTGATGTAACAAATGAAAATAAAGAAAATAATATAAACAAAGAAACTATTATAGTGTGTGATAATTGTGGAAAATTAATTAATGTGAACGAATATTGAAATAATAAAAAATAGAAAGGAGAATGATATATGAGTATTTCTATGTGTTTATATTGTCAAAAAGATTCAGCAGGAAATCATGCATGGAATTGTCCTTTAAATCCTATTAATATGAATAATGGTGAATTTCAAACGTATATTCCATGTGTAAATAATTTATTTAATAATTCAATAAGTAATGAAATGCCACATTATTATCATATATCATGGTTAGAAATTGCTGTCGCTAGATTTAAAAAACAAAATAAAAAAATTCATGCGATTAATGGAGATATGACAATAAATGAATTCATTAAGGGATGGATGAAAGATGAATTATGTGAGAATGTAGAATTGGATTAATATCAATGTCATGTTTGGTTATGAAATTTAAACTTGACAGAATATTAAAATAAATATATAATATAAATAAACTTATGAAAGGAGGTGATAATTATCTACATCCCGTGGTGGGCATTTCTAATCATATTCATTTGTTCAGGATTTGGTTATGCTTATTATATTAATAGTAAAGCATATCATCCTTATGATTTTATGACACCTATGTTATGTATGGCAATAATTGTAGGAACAATATTAATAAGTATAGCATTTTTGATTGGAAAGTTTTTGTGTTAAGATTAGGACAATAAATAGAATAGTAAAATAATAAATAAAGGAGAATATAATATACATATGAGTAAAGCAGACAATATATTCATTTCTATGTGCAAAGACATTATAGAAAACGGAACATCTTCCGAAGGACAAATTATCAGAGCAAAATGGGAAGATGGAACACCTGCACATACAATTAAGAAATTTGGAATTGTTAATAGATATGATCTACAAGAAGAATTTCCTATATTAACATTAAGACCAACAAATTTAAAAGCATGTATTGATGAAATTTTATGGATATGGCAAAAAAAATCTAATAATATTAAAGATTTAAATTCAAAAATTTGGAATCAATGGGCAGATGAAAATGGTTCGATTGGTAAATGTTACGGTTTTCAATTTCAAAAGAAACATAAATATAAAGAAGGATGGTTTGATCAAGTAGATAGGGTATTATACGATTTAGAACATAATCCATATAGTAGAAGAATTATGACTAATATTTATAATTTTGAAGATTTACATGAAATGAATTTATATCCTTGTGCATATAGCATGACATTTAATGTTATAGATAATAAGTTGAATGGAATATTGAATCAGAGAAGTCAAGATGTATTAGCTGCTAATAATTGGAATGTATGTCAATACTCAATACTTTTACATATGTTCGCACAAGTTAATGATTTAGAAGTTGGTGAATTTGTTCATGTTATTGCTGATGCTCATGTTTATGACAGACATGTAGATAAAGTTAAAGAATTAATTAGTAGAGATAATTATGATGCTCCTAGATTGATTGTAAATGATAAGATTAATAATTTTTATAATTTTACTGTGAATGATTTTGTGTTAGAAGATTATAAATGTGGAGAACAAATTAAAGGTATTCCTATTGCTGTTTAAACAGTGGTAGGAATATGAATAGAATATAAAAATAAATTTAGAAAGGAAATCGTATAAAATAAAAAATATAAAATATAATATTTCTAAAGAAGAATTGCAAAAATACATAGAATTAAATTATACTCAAAAAGAACTAGCAAAAATATTTGATGTAGGACAATCTTATATAAATAAATTAATCAATACTTATGATTTAAGAAAAAATTATAGTTTAACTAATCAAACATTTGGAAGATTAACTGTTTTAGGTAAAAGTAAAAAAAGAAATAAACAAAATAAAATATTATGGATATGTCAATGTTCTTGTAAAGATAAAACTATTATTGAAGTAAGAAGAGGAAGTTTAACTTCGGGTAATACACAAAGTTGTGGATGTATAGAAAGAGAAAATAAAATAAAACGTAATAAAGAGAATAAACGTATTTTTACAGAAATACAAAAAGATGAAATAATTAATAGTTATTTAAAAGGAAATAATATAAAATACATAGAAGACCAATTTAATATGTCAGACTATATGGTAAAAGATATTTTAAAAGAAAGAAACATTGAATTAAGACAAAAAAAATATAATGATTTTTTTGAAAATATAAACACTGAAGAAAAGGCATATTGGTTAGGATTTTTATATGCAGATGGAAGTATAAATAAAAATGCAGTAGATTTAACTTTACAAGAAAGAGATAAAAATCATTTAGAAAAATTTTTATATAGTATACACGCAGATGTGTTAATTAAAGATAAAAATGTAATTTTAAATAATAAAGAATATAAAAATAAAAGAATAACAATTCACGATAGTAAAATGATATTAGATTTAAAAAAATGTGGTTGTATAGAAAATAAAAGTTTTACTATAAGATTTCCTGATATTAATATTTTACCTAATAACTTAATTCATCATTTTATTAGAGGATATTTTGACGGTGATGGTTGTATTTATGGAAAAGATAATCAATGGGGAATTGATATTATTAGTAATATACATTTTTTACAAGTCATGCAAAGAATATTAGTGGAGCAATGTGAATTAAGTTATACAAAATTATATAAAAATCATAATTCTGAAACTATAAGACATTTAAAATATGGAGGAGTACATGGAATATATAAGATATACAATTATTTGTATAAAGATGCTAAAACTTTTCTAGAAAGAAAATATAATAAATTTCAAAAGTTTTTGAACTTTTACAATAATAAATATAATATAAAAAGGAGAGATTAGTTATAAATATCAATAAAATTCTTATTCTTAGTGGATTTTCTGCTTCAGGGAAAGATGTTCTCACAAAACACATAGCAAATAATTATAATTACTCAGAAATAATCTCATATACATCTCGTCCAATTCGCCTAAATGAATCAGAATGTAATCCATATCATTTTATTACAAAAAAACAATTTGAAAAAATGCTATCTAATAATGAATTTATTGAATGTCGTACATATAATACATTAGTAAATAATATTCCTGATATTTGGTATTATGGAGTTAGTAAAGATAGTATTGATTTATCAAAACATAATTATATCGTTGTTTTAGATATTTTAGGATTAATTCAATTTAAAAAACATTATAAGGATAATATTATATCATTTTTTATTAATGTTGATGAGCAAACAAGAAGAAGTAGATGTATTGATAGGGAAGATTTTGATGAGGTTGAATGGAATAGAAGATATTTAGATGACAAAGAAAAGTTTACACAAGAAGTTATTAATAAAGAAGTAGATTATGTGGTAGATAATTATGATTTTGATAAATGTGTTGGTGAAATTATTAATATAATTGGAGGAAATTTATGAGTAAAAAATTAACAATCTATCTCGATCTTGATGAAGTTATTTGTAAATTATTAGACAAATTATGTCGTATCTATAATTACAAATATGATAAAAATTTAAAACCAAATGATATTAAAACATATTCATTATCACAATACATAGGTGAAAAAGGAATAGAAATACTTAAGCAACCAGGATTCTTTAGAATGTTAGAACCAATTGAAGGTGCGATAGAAACAATAAAAAAATTAGTTAATGATGGGAATGAAATGTTTATAATTTCCTCTCCAATGAACGAATATTCTGTATTTGAAAAATATTTATGGATTAGGAAACATTTGCCATTCTTTGATATTAAAAATTTAATATTAGTTGGAAATAAAGGTGATTTGTTAAGTAGGATAGGCGATGGTATAGATAGTGGGATATTGTTTGATGACTGTCCTGAGTATATAAGTAAATTTAATGGTGTGAGTGTAGTTATGGATAGAGCGTACAATAGAGAATTGGTTGTTGGTGTGGATTGTGATTATAGAGTTAGTGGATGGGATGAGTTTTATGGGGTTGTTGGGAGTATAGATGAATAACCAATAATTGGCAGACAATAAATAGTTAGTTGATTAATACATATATATAGGGTGATGAATATGAAAGAAATTGAATATTATGAAGTTTTTAATCCTATTCTTCGTAAAATAAATAAAATGAAAAATCCACCTTACAATTATCCTAGTGTTTTTGAATTTACAGAAAATAATTTATCGGAAATAAAAATTAAAATATACAATCAAATTCTAGAAGTATTTGAACTTGAAAATGTTGGTAAATTAAAAAAATTTATAGATAATTTAAACGAAGATAAAAAGAAAATAGATTTTAAAGATTTTATTGTAGGTGGATATAAAACAACAGATAAATTATATTTAGGGATACGTACAAATATAAATATTAATTAATATTAAAGGGTATCAATTAAGATACCCTTTCGTTGACTTTTAGAATACTGTCTCTAGTCTTACTTCTAAAAATCAATGAATTGCATATTATATTCATTCGAGATAGTGGAGAAATCTTTTTCTAGACCATTATTCAATTGTACTTCAATTAGTTTTTCATTGTCAACAGTTTTAATTTCTACTTTTGTAATTATCTTTTTGATATCACCATTACTTGATTTTCTAATATCAAAATTTTGAATAGTAGAAATTAAATAATTGTAAATATCCCATATATTTTCAATTTCTTTTTCAATATTTAAAATCTTATCTCTATTTCTATATAAATTTTTTAATTCACTTTCAACTTCATTCATTCTATCACTAAAATCGTTTTTAGATAATTCTCCATCTGCCTTCATAATTTGATAATTTTTTTTACGATTTTCTAATCTTTCTATTTCAGATTCTATTTCAGGTAATTTATTAACAAAATTTTTGTTTAAGTATTTATCTATATAAAACTGATATAATTCTTTTAAATTTGTTCTACCCTTAATATTTTCAGCAAAACTTTTAACATCTTTCATAATTTTATCAAAGGCTTCTTCTCCTTTAATATAATTGTAATATTTACAAATTGCTCTATCTTTATGACAATTACTACATACATAATAAAACTGACCTTTTTTATCTGACCTTTGCATACGTTTCATACTTGCATTGCAATACTTACAAAAAAATATATTCGATAATACATTGGTAGAACTATATTTTTTTCCGTTTTCTACCATTTGAGAACGCTCTTTTTTAATCTCTTGTGCCTTAATAAATATTTCTTTATCAATTATCTGTAAATGTTCAAAATAATTCCTAATCTGTCCATGCTCATTAATTTTCTCTATTAAATTAATAAAAATATCCTTCATTTCTGTCTGATGATTTATTTGTAAACCAGTATAAATTGGATTTTCAATAATATGTCTAATAGTAGTATGTTGCCATTTCTTTTCTTTTTTAGTAGGAATACATATACCATTTAATTCACGTACTAATTTATCTATAGAATATCCAATTTCTGCATAAAGAAAAAACATTAATTCAACAACTTGTTTTTCTTCTTCATTAATCTGTAAATAACCATTCAAGCGATTATAACCATAAGGTGGGGGTGCTGTCCATACACCTTTGCCTTGTGCTTTCCTTACACCATCTTGAATTTTTTTAGACATTTCTCTTAATTCATTTTGTGAAAACATCATAAAAAAATCAATTAAAAATTCATCAGAATGATTACAACTTTTTAAATTTTCTTTAAGAAAATGTATATAAGCATCATATGGTTTAATTTCTCTAATAACATTCATTCCATCTACTGCATTCCTCGCTAGTCTACTTGCATTCGTAACTAGGATTGCTTTAAATTTTAAAGTTTTAACTTGTTCTGTTAATTTTTTAAATTCAATTCTTTTAGTTAATGCCTTACCACTAATTCCCCTATCTGCGAATATACCATCTCCAAAAGTACCTATTCCTTTTACTAATTCATATCCTAACTCTTCAGCTTTTTCTCTAAAAAATTTAATTTGTGCATCATAACTATTTTTTTGATCAGTAGATTTAGTTGACACCCGACAGTATGCTACGGCGGAAATTAAATCTTTTTTCATGTGGTTTGCTCCTATTAATATGTTATTAGAGATGATTGATGAGTGATGTTATAGAGTAGTATTCTATATGGAAAGGGATTTATCCTTTTAGAACTAAAAAATTTATTAAAATTGATATTTTTTATTGATTTAGTAGGTATAAAAATCACAAAAATCTGATATAATGAATATTAATAATAAAATTATTAAATTAATTAGAATTTATGGGTAGGAGAGTGTGAATTGATATGAGTGTTGCTGAGAAGGAGATTGGAAATATGGATGTTGATGGAGTTAATGGGGTGGATGTGAATACAAATAAAGAATTACCAAAGAAGAATAAGATAGGTATATTTGTAGGAGAAAAAGATATCCGTCAAGATTGGGAGATACATTCCGTACTTCCTATTTACCGTAATAATGAAATATTTTCTTATAATTTCAGTTTGCCAATATCAGAAATTTGCAAATTAATGGATATGGAAACATTGCAATATATGCCTGAGATTCAAAGAGGCAAAAAAACATCAACATCTGGAATTGATTCTCCATTGATCAATACAGTAAAAATTAGGGAAATAGTGGAACATATTAAGAAAAATGAATTTTTTGGTGGTACATTAAATTGGGTAATAATTGATAAATATCTTGAAAAAGAAAATGCTAAATTTGAATTTGATAATGATAGTAATACAATATTTTCAAATTTACCCATATTTTTGACTGACGGAATGCATCGCACAGCAGCAGCTAAAATAATAAATGAATTATGGAATAAAATCAAACGAAATAAAGAAGGTATGATTGATCCTGAAAAATATGAATTTCCAATTTCTCTGATTATTTGCTCGATGGATGACTCAAAACGTATGTTCGCTGAATCGACAAAAAATGCAAAAATTAGCAAGGTTAGATCAGAATTTCTAGATATTGGAAGTTGGAAGAATTATATTACAACTGAATTAATAAAGAAAAGTGAACTTAAAAATAAGGTAGAGACATACTTATCTAGTATCAAGTCAACAAATAATATTGTTAGTTTCTCTATTCTTAGTACACAAATTGATAATCAATTTAAGCCAAAAACTAAAATTGAAAGTCAAGAAATTGCTTCATATCTTATTGAATTCATGGATAATTTAGTATATATCTTTAGTTACTCTATGAGTGATATGGATATTTCCGAAAGAAAAATTATGAGAGAAAGAGATTATAGTTTAGAATTATTATTTTGGCATGGGTATATCTCTGTTGCAAAGGCATTATATAGAGATGAAAATTGGAAGGAAAAACTTAGAAAATTAAAACAACCAATTAAAATAGGTGAATTTACAGGAAAATTACTTGATAAAAACAACCCCTTATGGAATTATGTTAAGAATGGTGCTGGAAGGTTAGTTAATGGTTCACCACAGCAAAGTTTCGTAAGAAAAGTATTTAGCACATTTGTTACTGATGAAAACGCATTTAATGAATTAGTAAAAGAAACTTTAGAGAAACAGAATATTGGTTAGTGGTTACCCTACACATTTTATTTTAGTGATGTGTAGGGTATAAATATTTATAATATTAATTTATCAAACTCTCCAAATTTATATCTTATTTTAAATTCTTCAAATTGTTCAGGTGTATTATTCCAATATGAATAGAGATGATGATATAATTTATGTATTTCAGGGTGCAAACAAACACCTAATAATTTATGTTCTTTTAAAAAATCGTCTTCTATAATATTTAATTCTTTTGCTGTGAATTCATTTAATTTTTTACTTCTAGGTATATTATATTTATCTAATATAATTTGTAAAATTGTATGAAAAGATAATAAATGATGAACTTTATATTTGTTTGTTGCACGTTTACCAGTTACCACACATTTAAAATCAGAATTTTTCAAAGAATCAAATTTCCATTGTTCTAATTTATTTCTTAAATGTTCATATAAAGGTGTTTCTCCACCTTTCCAACAAGGATGATTAATTCCACTTCTATTTTCATTAATACAATGTTTACAGGTATTTTCATTATAAATTAATTGATATGCTGTAGCATATTGTATTTCATCTGAATGTTTTCTACAAATATATGGCATTTTTATTCTTCCATTTATATATTCATCAGTTAATAACATATAATCTTTAATATTACATATAAATTTTATATAATTAAAATCTAATTTATAAATTTCATTTTTAATTAATCTACTACATATTTTACAACCTTGATTTTTACTTTTAAATCTACTATAAGGAACATATTGTATACCTGCATCAATATGTGTTTTACATATAAATTCTAATTTTTCAAAACAATTTATATATTTGTCACTAATTAATATTAAATCTTTATCATCAAATTCTTTTCTTATTTTTTCTAAAAAACAATTATCACAATAATAAATATGATCTGGATTATTTTTCATTAATTTTAAATGATCTCTATATGGTTTATTCATAATAGTATTTTTACAAATATCACATTGTATTTCTATTTCTTTATGACTACTTTTAGATAAATCATCTATATTTATGATTATGCTTTTACTATATTTCCAATCATAACCTTTTTCAATTAAATATTTATTATTTGGACTACATTTAATTTCAATCTCTTTAGTAATCAATCCCATAATTATCACCAATCCTTCCGAAGATTTTTATATTAGCAATCTTTCAATTACCTGTTCCGATCACCTAAAAACAAAAAAGAAGAGAGGTATCGGAATTTACCTCTCTTATCAACCACATTGGCCTAATGTGATTTATCTTTTTCCATATAAAACTACAAAACAAAAAAGAGCAGATAATTTGCCCACTCTAAAAAAACTCAAATATTAAATTTAAATATTCAATTCAAATTCAATTTTAAAAATATATCAATTTAAACTATAAATTCTTAATTCCCAATATTCTTTTCAATTCTTTATCCTTAACTAATTTCATAAATATTAATTTTGGTTCTACTTTATTTTCGATATATATACAATATTCCACTCTACCATCTTTGAATGTTTTCTTCTGTACATTTTTATATTGATCAATTTTATCTGGTCTTATGTTTTTAGTTTTTTGAGAATTTCCAATTGTCTCACCAATTAAACTCCAATTATCTGCTTTGTATATAGCACCTATTCTTGGTGGAAGTATAAAAGTTTGAAATGCTTTTAAATAATCTCCATATCTTTCATTCCACCACTTAATAGCATCTTGTCTACATAATTTTAAAAATATTGTACCTGCATTTTTATTTTCACAATTTGCCAAACAATAGACAATATTATTTGCCACTTCATTAAATTGTAAATTGTTATTTATCATATATTCTTTTACTATTTTAGAATGTGAAAAAGCACTCCCTAATGCAAATACTCCTACCATTTCACCATTTTCATATAAATTCCAATATAATTTTCTTGATGGTCTATCTGAAAACTTTATGTATGAGTGATATGTATTAATAAATTCTTTACCTTGCTTTCTTAATTCTGGATTTGTTGCACGAAGTATTGTATGATTATATGTAATATTTGTAACTTCCAAATTATTCAAATTATAATTAAACCTCCTTAAAAATAAAAAAAATAGAGCAGAAATTATGCTCTATTAAAATATAAATATTTATTTTATTAGTCTAATAACCAATTAAACAACCTCAACCAAACAATTCCCTACCACAAAACATGCAATACCCAATCCTAATCTCATCCAAAACTACCATTCCTTCCTCACCACCCTCAAACAAACTCAAATTATTATTCTGAAAATATAAGAAATATTCTTTATCTTTGAAGTTAGATGATGTAGAGGAGGACATTAGAATATTTGAAGCAGAGCAATATTTACATTCTTCTGTAGATTCTAATTCTAGTAAATTGTTCATTATCAATCTCCTTGTTACTATATTATTAATCTAATACTATCTATCAAATACCAATCTAATAAAAAACAATAAAATTCTAATTTGGACGAATTAACTTTTCGCTATAAGCGAAAATTAATAAGGACAATCTTAATATTATAGAATGAAATGGAACGTAGCGAAACGTAAGTGTAGCGAAGTGTAATGAAATTCTATAATATTAAGAGGATGCCTTTGGCAAGTAAAAATTTTCAATTGGTTTGATAAGGTAAAATTTAAAATTATTTATTGCCAAATATGTAAAATCATATATAAAAAAGTAGGATTCACTCTGTAATAGAAAATGCAAAAAGGGTAATTTTCTATGTAACTACATAAATTAATATTAAAATTTTATATAATGATCATTATTGCCATATGTAATATTATTATTTTTAAATAAATTTTCTATTAATTCACCACTCATTACTCTTTTAAATGTTGTTCTACTATTTATATTACTTAATTCTCTTAATTTTGTTTTAGTAATTCCTTTGTTTTTATCATACATATTGGATTTAATTAATTGCTGTTTATAATCTTCATCATTAATAATTTTATTTAAAATATTAAATAATATATTTTCTGGTGACAAAGGTTTATATGTTTTAATATTATTTTTAAATTCTTTATATTTTTCTTTTTGTATCTTTCTTATATCTAATTCTATTTCATTATTTTTATATTTAATAAACAATTCTAAATCTTTTTCATCAAAACAATATTTGCCGAAAATATAATGAAATTCATAATGCAATTTCTGTGTTAATAATATAGCATCTATATTTTTATGTTTTTCAATAAAAATATTAGTTATATTATCTAATTCTTCTTCACTATAATCAGCAATATATTTTCTCCTATCTAACCCTAATTCATTCAAAGTATCTACCATACATGCTAAAAATGAAGTTATATGGTGTACTTCGTCATAAGTTTCTCCTGAAATAAAACATTTACCATTATATTTTTTAATTATATTATTTCTCCAAATTCTAATTTCTTTTAAATTTCTTATATATACATCCAAAGGAACATCTTTAATTATAGTTATTGTATCTATATTACTTATATTTTTAATTTTCTTATTTAAAAAATAATTAATTTTACCTTCTTGGTATTCTTCTTGATGCGATTCAACAAACTGATTAATTAATTCATTTAAATAATTGTTGAATTGATTTAAAGACATATCTTCTATGTTATTCATATTTTACCTCCGATATTATATTAATAATTTATCGTAAGGTTACTGTATATATACTTATATGAGTAACCTTACGATTTTTATATTATTTAAATTAATTTTATGCATTTATCTGTACTATTAATGGTCAAATTATAATCTTTAATAAATTGTTCCATAAGTGGTTTCTTCATAGCATCGTTATATGCCACTCTATTTCCCATATCTGCTAATTCTCTTAACTTACTCTTTTTAATCCCTTTATCCACACTATACATTTTCTTTTCAATTAATTCATTTCTATATTCTTCATCTTCAATAATTCTCTGCATCACATGAATCAACTTTTCTTCAGGTGTAATTTTTCTAGTTTTAATATTTCCTTTCTTATCTTCAAAATCTAATTTCCAATCATAACTAATATTAACTCCTGGCATAGATATTGATATTAAATTATCTATCTCTTTATCCTTATTTATAAGAAAAATATAAGTAAGTGGTGTATCTCCTTTAATATATTGTCTACATGATATTCTATTAATTGCTTGAGTAACTACTGAAGCAGTTTGTGATACTCTAATATTCTCAAATTCTTCTTCAATAAATCTTCTAGCACCTTTTTTTGGTATTAATGTAGTATCCATAGAATTAAAATTATCAGGTTTTAATTTATCAATTTCTATTGTTGATAAAAAATATAATAAGGGAGTACAAGGATCGTCCATAAGAGGTATCCCTAAAGAAAATAATTTATTACATTCTGCATAATCATTTATTCCAGTAGTTAATCCATAGTATGTAAAAATTAAATTTTCAAGATATATGTAATCTTTAAATCTTTTTTTAATAGGTGCTTCATAATCTTTTTTATTTAATATTATTAATACTTTATCTGTTTCTACGATATTATTTTCTATATACTCAACGAATTTATCTAATAATCCTTCTTCTAAATTATCTCCTATAGATTTTCTACTACCTGTAATTCCATTGAATATATTTATATATGTATTATTATAATTTTTTATTATTGGTAAATTAATTACATTATAATCTTTATTTATTTTATATAAATGATTAATTCCACTTGTTGCATCTAAAGCAATTTGACTAAATAAAGGAGAATTAATATCAATATATTGAAATGTTACTATACTTTTATGCTCAATTTCATCACTATATCTTAAATATCCACCATGTTCAAGTAAATTATGGATACTTAATAAACTTTCTTGTGCTATTTTATCTTTAGAATCATAAATTACTTCATCTAATTTTTCAGGCACAACTATATTATCAAGGGTGATAAAAAACATCTTATTTTTCTGGATCGCATATGGCTTTAAAAATTCTCTTTTAATCTTAATAATAAATTCAATAAATTCATCGTATAAATCATTATTTCCAAGATTCATAATACAATTTTCTAAATTATTTATAGTTTTAATATTTACTTCAAAGAATCTTACATTTTTAATCTCTTCATCAATAATCAATCTTTGTCTATAAAATTTATTATATTCTTTTGTTATTCTATTTCTCTTTTTATTTGCCCAACATTGCAATCTTTCTAAATCATTATTTTTTATTAGTGTTTTAAATCCTTCATGTGTCATTACTACAATTGGATAAGTAGATAAATCTTCATTATTTATTCTATTTTTGTTATCTCCACTATGAAAACTATAGGCAACATTTTTCTTGACCTTTTTATTAATGGCACTTGCTGTATCATCACAATCACTTTTATATAATCTTAATATTATTGTACCAGAATAAGGCAATAATTCTTTATTATTAACCATATATGCAATACTATTTATCATTATTGTCGTTTTGCCACAGCCAGTAGGAAAATTAATTGCATTTATAATTTTATTGTTATCATAAAACATAATATTATCTGCAATAATTTTTAATGATTCTGTGTATTTTTCATCACTAATCACATTACCATAACTTACTAAATCCTTGATTGTTAAATTAACTACATCATTAATAAAATTTTCTTTCTTTGTTGAATCTAATGATGTAAAATACTTTTCATAATTCATTTTTAACATCTCCTTTAATATTATTTTGTTTTCCTTAATAAAAAAATCTATAAGCAGACAAATAGTTAAGGAATACTATCTTTTGGATGGCCTATCCTAGTCTGCTTACTGTGTAAATTATTTCCACACAAAAAGAAGCACCTCTAAAAGAGATGCCTTATTTTCTATAGAAATATTTATTTTAATATCACCCATATAAAAACCAAAAATCAAAAACAAACTCCATATTTCACCCAAATAAACCACTCAAATTCCTTCAACACACATTTTATCCTAATCAAAATCAACCCTCGAAATAGCCATAAAATATCGTTTATTTATTAATATTCCAAATTTACCCAACCTACAAACCCTTATAATACAACAGTTTATAGGCTATGAAATTTATCCTAAATTACACTTAAATTTAACTCAACCTAAAATATCATAACCAAACAACAATTGTATTCAAATATTTCTATTTGATTCAAACGGTGTCTGTACTAAAGTACGCTTAACCGTAGGCTTTACAATGCAGCCGAATAAAGTTTACTTCATTTGAAGTATTTGTTTTACCTTCCAAAATGGAGTATTAAGTTTTATTCTTTTTTCAAATAATCTATTCTTAATATTTATACTTGCATTTACATCAGCATTATTTTCATGACCACATTTCACACAACAGAACGTCTCTTGTGTTTTACGATTATCTTTACTAATATGACCACAGATAGGGCATTGTTGACTTGTAAATGCAGGATTAATTAAAGTAACTCCAATCCCTAATTTTTTAGCATATCCAAAAATATCTTGCTTTAAATGTTGTATATGAAGTCTTCTTAATAAATAATTAGTCTTTTTATCATATGTTTTAGAATCTCTTAATTTGATATCTTCCATAATAATATGATAATCAGTATGTGATTTAAGATATTGTTTTATTTTATATCTATTATTATTTTTAACATAATCAGATACTTTTGTTTGTTGTCTTAAATATCTTTTATCCTTTAGTCTAAAATCATTATTATTATATTTAACCTTTAAATGTTCTTCTAATGTTTGTCTATTAGATTGCTTATTTACAATATTATTTACCTTTTTAATAATATTTACATTTTGTTTTATAAACTCACCATTAGAATCAGTTATAAGTCTTTTTAATCCAATGTCAATACCAAGTATATCTTTAGGATATGATTCTGGATAATTAATTTCTTCTTCATATACTACGGTAATTTCAATTTTGCCATACTTATTTAATTTTAAATTTAAACTATTTTTAATAGTTTTTCCTTCCAATGTTTTTTTATGATATTCTGATAATTTTACAGGAATTACCATATTGTCATAAATCTTTTTAGTACGTTTTTGATTTTTGCTAATAATAAAAAACCAATCAAATTCTTTCTTTTCTATTTTTGTAGTTAAATATGTATCAACCCAAATCTGCAATTCTTTCTTTTGAGGAATTTTATAATTAGACTTAATTTTCCAAAAACGATTCTCAATATCTTGTTTCATTTGATTGAATAATTGTTCATCATTTAAATATATTAATACATTATTAATAAATTCTTGATATTCTTTATTTTTCTTATCTTTATTACTTTGTTTTAATACATTTTTATGTAATTTATTCCACTGAAATATAAATGGTTTACAGTAGTTATATACTCTTTGTTTAATCTTATCTTCATCTTTAAAATAAATTTTGTTTTGTATATTAGACTGCAAAGATTTTAATTGCCAAAAACATTGTCCTAGCACAGTGTAAAAATGATGAGATTTTAATATTGGAACTGTATCCCTAAAATTTATTTTATTATTATAATTCATATCTATTTTATTTCTAGATTTGATTATAGTATCAAAATGCTCCCAATAATATTCTAATAGATAATTTTCTACTTGTTGACATTCTTTTAGAAACTCTATTATATTTTCATTTTTAGATTTATTAACTTTCTCATTTAGGTGAAATTTTATTGATTTTGTTTGTAATGATATTAGTATACACCTCCATTTAATAAAATATAATAGAGAGTAAATAATTACCCTCTATTATTTATATAGATATTATATTAATATTCTAATCTGTGAATTTTGATAAATTAGGTATAAATATATCAAGAATTATTTCTTTCAACTTATTTATGTTTTTAAAAATATAAAATTCTCCTTTATCATTATTTAATCTATTGAATATCTATCATATTTACAATTATTAATCATCCTCACAAATTTGACTTCCTGCTCAATCTATACTATAATAATATTCAACATAATATTAACTTCGCAATTAACTTTATGCAAAAATACGTTAGAATTGGGTGTCCATCTTATCTAACGTATTTTTGTTTTTTATTTTTATAAAATTAATAGTGTCAAGTAATTATACCTTATCCCCTATCGTAAAAATGAAAGTGGGGAAGAGGCGAGAGGAGACAGTGTGTAAAAGGTAGAGGAGGTTATTTTACATCTTCACTAATATTTTCATTGGATTTAACATTACTATCACTATTATTCTTATTCATTAATGTTTCGACTGATTTAACTGCAACGCCACTAAGAATACATCCATTTATAAAGTTAATTAATATTTCTTGTCCATTAAAATCAGTTCCTAAAAGGTATTTACTTAAAAAAAGCAATCCCTGACTAATTACGAAAACTAGGTATTTTGTAGACAATGTTTTACCAAATGATTTAAAATAAATGTTATCTATAATTTCCTTAAAATTTTGTGTTAGTAGTACTATTACTAATATGAGGCCACTCATGGTTGTTAGATTTTCCATAGTAATAAACCGTTCCATAATAGAACACACTCCTTTTTAAATATTTAATTATTTTACAATAACTTTCTTCTCAATCACATCATAATCAACACTTTTACCTAATTCTTGGCATAGAGGACGGATAGGTGAGTAAGTCTTATCATCAATTAATATTCCATCTAATATTTTATTATTTACATCAATTTTTACAGTATTATCCTTTATGTTAACAATTCTATTATCTGCATCATAATTCAATATTTTTGAGAATAAATCTATAATATCTCTTGTTTTAACGTAACTGGTGTCATTAATTATGTAATTCTCTACTTCTTTATTTTCTCCATTGTAGTTAAATTGTATAGAATTTTTTGTTTGTAATATTGTCATATTACTATCAATCTCCTTATTAATTTTATTATCTTTATATTCAATTCTAAAATATTCACAAACTGATTTACAATGTGCAATAGCAAGAATTTCTAATTTATCATCGTCTTTTGCCCATAAATATTCTGTTGGATGATCAATGAAACCATTCTCACTCAAAACTGTTGGATATTTTGTACGTTTTATTATGCCAACACCAGAATTTATTAATTTTACTCCACGATTTGTTAATCCAGTATCTTTTACTAGTTGATTTAATAATATATCAGCAAATTTTAAAGTAGTATTTTTATTATATCCTGGTGCTACATCTGAATATAATACTTCTATACCAGATACTTTTTCATTAGATGCGTTAAAATGTAATGAAATTGCTAAATCACATTTATTATTATTTACAAAATTAATTTGTGCATTTACATCTCTATCATTTAATAGATTAACTTTAAAACCATTAAACTCTAATTTAAATTTTAATTTATTTGCTAATATTTCATTTCCTTTTGCTTCTTTCGTACGATTTTTGTTCGTGGCTCCAGGATCATAAGGTATTCCTTTAATATTACTAATTCCATGACCAGGAAGTAGGTTTATTGTTAACATATTATTTACACTCCTTTATATATTTATAATTTAGATATTGTAATAAAAAATTTATATTATTAATTTATAATGACTTAGCCGAAAACCGCTATCCTAAAGGGGTCGTGATAGTTCACATTTACTTCTAAATATTAATCAATTTTCAATTAACATATCTTCATTAGTTAGCAAAAAATAGAGTAGAATTATCTACTCTATTTAAATATTAGAATTATTAAAATGCCATTGCTTTATCCTTTTTAAACATAAATAATAGAATAAGATTTATATAATATATGCTATATAAATAATTATTACTTAAAATATCTTAATGAATCTATATTATATTTCAAATTAAATTTGCTATTAAAATTCATTCCACAACTACAACCAGGACAAGTTTTATTTAATGCGTGATGACGAACATCTTTTAAATTTGATGACTGCATTATTTGTGTCAGGGTATTATTATTTAAGTTACCAATTGAATTCATAGAGCAACACCCATAAACATTACCAGTTGACCCAATACATATTTGATAAAAAGGTTTTATACAAGGAAGATCCGACATATGAAAATCATCAAAATATTTTTTGATTGTATAAAGTTGTAATCTAGAAATCTTACAGTATTCAGAATGCTTCTTAATATAATTATCAAATAAATATCTCAAAAAAATATCTAATTCTTCACGGTCTAATGACTTATAAGCATTCTCATTATAATCTCCTTTAAAAAAATAATGAGTCATATTTACTGCACTAAAACCAGTAACGGGAATTTTAACTTCTTCAGCAAATTTAATAACCTTATATAAACCTTTGATTGTAGTATCGGTTATAGTTGGAGTAATTTGTACAATTCCATTAAGTTCTCTGCTTAATATTTCACATATTTTTTTAACCCTAGAAAACCCATCTACGCCACGATTATCTTTATAATCATCATCTGTTCCATCAATTGATATACTCAAAGAGTTTATTCCTATTTCTTTTAATTTCATTATTTTAAATTCATCTAATAATAAAACATTTGATTGTAGACTAACTTGTAGACCAATATTTTTACTATATTGTAATAAGTCTAAAATATTTGGATTCATAAACGGTTCTCCACCAGTAAATCTAACATACTTTATATTATTATTTTTAAATTGATTAATAATGGATACCCATTGTTCAAAATCCATCTCTTTCTTTACAGTTTTATGAAAATTGCAATATTCACATTTAGAATTACAGTTTTCTGTAACCTTGCAAGCAGCTAAAAAATTAGAACAAGATAATTGATTGGATAATCTAGGTAAATTTTCTAAAAGAAAAAGTTTTGATAATGTTTTAATGTCTGGTAAACGATTGATTAATTTATTAAACATAATAAAACACTCCTTATTATTAATTAATTTATATAAATTATACTACATATAATATTAATTAACAATATAAAAATTATAAATTATAAAAAATAATTTTAACAATCTATCGCATTTATATATTCAGGTAATGTTTTTAAATATAGATATCCTTGTTTTATAAAATTATATGAATTTTCTTCTACTAAAGGCACATAATTATAATAATATCTATCTATTCCTAATTTACCATCTATATATGATTGTTGATTTTTATATAAATCTATAATAATAGTTATACCATCTTTGTTTCCTTGTACCATTCCTATCCTTATATATGCATTTTCAATAAGTATACCTGATAGTAAATTTATTGTCTTAGATAATGCCATATTCTATTTCACTTCCTTTTTAATTTAACTATTTAATGCTTTCCAATCTGAATTGGTTAATCCTACAGATTTATACCATATCTTATTAGTCGCGTCCAATAATTCTTCTCCTATAAAATATGGCGTAATAGTCCCTACGGGAGTTCCTGCATTCTCCCTATGCCCTACTTGTCCATAAGGTTTCCATGCGCCAGGGGTTCCACCTGTTACACAAAGCCATCCAATCGGTTTTCCTTCTGCTGGAGTTAGGTTAATACAATTATCTCCGACTAAATATGTATTTAAACTTCCAGCAGTATCAGGAGACTGATCCCCCCAAACGTCTATTTTGGGTTTTGCTAATGGTTTCCAACGATTAGATGAATCCCACATAACTGGATATGCACTACCTTTTACTACTCCATTATCATGTCCCGGATTCCAATAAGATAATCCTCTTGCAATAAATATAGTTCCTATATCGTCTACATTTAATGAAGGAGCAATTTCTGTTCTTTCAAGAAATATTTTTTTAAAAAAACCATTAAACCATAAATGTTCTAATTCTCCTATAGTATTAGCAATAGCTTTTGGTATAATAGTTTTAATCTCATTAATTTCAACACGTTCTTGAATATAATTACTACCAAGATCGTAAATTTTATCAGTACAACCTGCATAATAATTATATATACATACTTGTTCTCTACTATTAGCACCAAGATAAATACCATAAGGTGCAGAATCGGTATCCATACGACCAAAAGCAAATATATTATTTGGGCCGTAACTATCTGACCAAATACCTGCATTATCAAATTGTTCAAGTGAATTACTTAAAACTAATACTCTTGAAGGTCTACTACTTTCTAGAGAATCATAATCTATATGTACACTATCATAGCAATTTGATACTGCTGTATCTTGTATAAAAATATCATTTGATTTTTCTCTAACACGTATACCATATACAAAATTTTGTATAAAACAAGTTTCTACAGCAGTATAATGAGAACCATAATTAGCGTCTGCACGACCATGAATATTTAATCCGTTAGTTGCAGATGTACTCCCTGAACCTCTAATAAAATTACCAACAATTTTTACTTTTTTTAATTTATTCCGTAGAGAACATTCAATATCTAAACCATTATTAGTTGTTGTTTGTAAAAATTGGATATCATGAATAACTATATGTCCACAAAATGGAGTTATCATTGATGCACCTGTATTTTTATTAGGATCTGCCGTTCCTGCTACAGCAAAATTACCATATTGTTTAATAATTGCACTATTATATCCTGCACCAAATACTATTTGTCCTAGTCTAAATAATAGTTTTTGAGTTACTTTATATATACCTCCGGGGAAATAAATTGGCAAATTATTTGTGTAGCAATAGTCCAGAGCAGATTGAATTACTTCATAATCATCATCAATATCATTAGATTTTGCATTGAATGGTGGCATTTTAACATTTACAGCACGTTGTTCAAAATTATTAAGATAATCATTTTCTATTTCTTCTAATCTTCCACTCAATACACTAAACAATTTATCTTTCATAGTTGAATATCTTGCATCAACTATTTCTGTATTATCATCCCCAGTATTGGCAACTATATTATTAACTCTTTTAGTTACATCAGTTGCAAAATCTTCAATGTTTGTTGCATTGTAAAGATTTTCTTCATTTTGTAATTCAATTCTTTTCCCCATAAATTTAATAATGCCACGTCCGAAGTAATCTTTAATCGTAATTGTAGTATTATCTAAGGAAGGATGGAAATATACTTCTCCTGTTAAATAGTCAACTTTAAAAAAAGTATTGTCTGTTATTTCATCATTATTACCTACTTCATATTTATCCTCTATATTAACCTTATTAAAATAATCAGGTATATTATTTAATATAATTTTATTGTTAATAATTTTTTGTTGTTCATTCAATCTCTGTATAGATATTTTTTCACCTAAGTCATCTGTAAACCATATTATACTAAAAAATTGGTTGTACTCATCATAAGATGGCAAAGTTATATCACCTCTATTCTATTTCATACTATTGCATTTAGACAATCTTTCAAACCATTTAAATCTGAAGCCAAAATATAATCAGCATCATTAGGATCGACAACATCTGATATCCCTAGTTTTGTTGATGGTAAGTCAACCATATTCATATCAACAATATTATTCCTAACCTCATTAAACATATAGGCATAAAAAAAACCTCCACTAATAGCAGAAGTAAAACTAACATTGGACAACCCTTTATATAATCTAAACTCATTAACTTTTGTACATAAATCATTCCATTCTACAGCAAGTAAATTAGTCGTAGGATCTCCTGCAATTTTAGGAGTAGTCCAACTAAAATTACTTGGTCTATCTGATGCAGTAACATATAAGTCATTACTCCAATTTACACTTTCTAATAATGTACTATCTACAGTATAATAAGTTTTTGCATTAAATTTATATTCTAAATCAGTAGTTAATCCTGTCCATGTTACAATTCTTGTACCATTATCATAGTCTGCTTTATTTATATCTATGTATTCTGGAGTAATACCATTTTGATAAGCATACACTCTAATATATTCCCAATTACCAATCATTCCATTAGATAATTGGATACTGATACTATCAACAGTTACTCCAGATGTACTAATATTTCCTGGCGATTTAGGAGCAGTTGTTCCAGGATTTTCTATAGTATAATCTGATTCTCCTAAACTATTAATACCTTTAACAGATAAATCATATGTTACACCATATTCTAAATTATTTAATGTATATGTTGTATTTGTAATACCAGAAATAGTATGATATACACCATCATAATTTTTATATCTTAATGTATAAGAACTAGCTCCTACAGAACTTCCCCAGGATAGATTTAAACTCCCTTCGCCTCTTGAAACAATTATAGGAGCAGAAGATGGGATATATGGTATTTGTGTTGTTACGTATAAATCATTAGACCAATTTACACTTTCTAATAATGTACTATTTGCAGTATAATGAGTTACAGCATTAAATTTATATATTGTATTTATTGTTAATCCTGAGAATGTTATAACTCTTTGACCACTATTATAATTTGATTCAGATAAATCTAAATAACCTAATAAATTATTTGAATTATCATATTTATATACTCTAATATAATCAAAGTTTCCAGACATTCCATCTGCAACTCTAATATCAGCATCATTAGCACTCACTAAAGGGCATGTTATATTCCCTGGGGATTTAGGTGCTGTTGTTCCTATATTTTCAGAAGTATAATCTGAATTCCCAATAGCATTATAAGCATATACTGAAAAACTGTATTCGCTACCATATTCCAATGAAGATACTATACCAGTATTAGTATTAGTTCCTAAAAATTTTCTATTTTCAAAATAACCAACTGGATAATATCTTAACATATAACTTACTGCTCTCGCAGCATCTCCCCAAATTAATTCAAATCCACCTTCTATTCTTGTTACAATTGTTGGTGGTGATGAAGGAACATCTGGTTCAGTAACAATTAATGTTGTGATAGTATCTGACCCAGCATGATAATATAATCCATTACTTGCTTGTGCAAATCCATAAAGAGTATAAGTAGTACCTTCACTTTGACCTATAACTGTGCCAGTAGTAACAGTATCTATATTTCCTGGTGTATTTGCATATTTAGCATCAACTATTCCATTAGGTTCATTGCTTTGACCATCTGTAAAAGGTTGGTTACAAATACCTGCTTGAATATAATTGTCTGTATCAAAATAATCAGATAAACTTACTTTCCAATCAAAACCATACCCAGTAGGATTCCTTAACATTAACCATGCAGGTATACCTATTACAGCAAAATTAATAGTATTACTAAAAGTAGTTGAACCTGTACCTGTTACAACTACATGATAATTGCCATTTTCAGTTATTTCAGATTCTATATTTTGTCCTAGTGTTTGATTTGTTTCTTGACTAAGCCAACCTATCCAAGCAGCAATAGAATTATATTCAGAATTTGCATAATCAGACCAACTGAAAACATTAAAATTATCTCTATCTCTGTACCAATTATATGTAATTGTAGTTCCTTCACTAACAGTATCTTCATATACTATTACTACTACTTCATGATCTATACCACCTACAGTAGATAAATCAAATAGAGTAGTAGGGTTTACAATATTCCAAGGGCCGGGTTTCCCCGCTATTAAACTATGGAGATAATTAGGTAAAGGATAACCAAAAATCATTTGATAAGTATCATCACTAAATAGTATTCCTTTACCAATATAGTAAGGTAAATTTGGTAGTGAAGGAGAGGTTATATTCGCTATTTAAATCACCTGCTTTTTAATTTAGTTAATTGTTAGTATTATTTACCTCCTGCTCCACCACCACATAAAGTATTTATATTATTAATTTTTTTAATATTTATAATTTTAATGTTAAAAACCTCCTTTCTTTATATATTTCTATATTATTAATTATTTATATTAACAAATTTAATTAAATTTGAATTTAAAATAATGTAAAATTTCAATAAACTATTGTAAATCACATATAACCATGATAAAATATTCCTAAAAAGGAAAGGGAGTGATAATTAACTATGGATATTAAAGTTAATATGAAATTTCAATGTAAAAATTGCAATGAAATTATCAATCATAATTATACACAACAAGATTTATTAAACCATAAAAGTCTTAATTTAACTTGTCAAAAATGTGGAACAACTAATAATGTTGAAACTTCTTATTTAATTGATAAAGCAAAAGAAGAAGCAATAAAAGAAATTAAGAAAAATTTTAAAATAAGGTAAATGGATTAGAATAATATATCAACACCTAATTCATCAACAATTTGTTTTACCGTTAATCCAGCATTAATCATTTGCTGGATTTCTTTTTTATTTTCTTTACTTAAGGTTACGTTACATAAAATTTTAAGCATGATAGAATATACACCTCATTTCTTGTTTAAATTTATTAAAAATAAAAATAAAAGACCTCTTTGATGAGGTCTTTTTATAAACAATTCTTAATTAAATTAATTAACTTTATTCTCAAGTAGATTAGTATTCTTTTTATTCCAACGCTTTAGAATATACTGAATACCCTTTGGTGTCACAAGTGTAACCGGAATATCTACAATTTCCCCTTTTAAATAACTTTATTAATTAATTATGTAATAATTATTTTTATATTTCTTTTCATTTAATAAAATAAATATATTATTAATTAAATTAAATACATCATCTTTATCTGGGTTGTATTCTAAAATAGTATATCCTTTATTTAATAAAAATAATTTTCTTTCTTGTTCATATTTTTTATCATATCCTTCATGATTATTTTCATTACATTCTACTATAATATTAGAATCAAGAATAAAATCAATTCTATATTTACCACATATAACTTGATTAGTTATTAAACAAATATTTTGAAAAACCTTATTTAATATTGCCTTTAATTCATTTTCTTTATAAAGATGATTATTTCTATTTATAATAAAAGATAATTGTTCATCAGAAACATTTAATATATTAAGTAAAATTATTTTATTATCTACACTAGAACTAGATAATTTGCATATTTCAATTATCCCATCTCTATTATAAACAAAACAATTTTGTTCACCACCATTTGTTTTTATTCTTTCTTTTTTACGAAATTTTTCTAATATTGATTTATTTCTTTCTGCTATTTTATTTACGGATCTTTCCAAACTAGAATAGTCTAAAATTATTCCTATTTGTCGTGAAGTCATAAAAATATTATGATTATTATCAATGTAATATTCATATCCATTTATATCTTTATATAAATTCATTATTACCTCCAAAATATATATTTATTCAAAATTAAAAATAAAAAAGAACCCACAATTAAGTAGATTCTTTAATAATAAAATTTATTTAATTATTAGTTTAATTATAAAAGATTTATTCTAATGCTCTACCTATTTGCTCTCTAGTCATAAAAATATCATTATTAATATTTCTATATAAATCACATACAGTACCCTGAAAATTTTCACTCTTATATAATACTAAATCATTCATCCTGCTCACCAACTTCTCCAACAAACCCTGCTATACAACTGTCACAAAAATCTAAACTATTAACAATTTCACCACTATTTTCACTATCATCATAAAAACTGCCATAATTTATACTACCACTGAAAATCCTCCAAATAGTTTCTTCTGGCACAAGTATTTGTTTACCACACTTAAAACATCTAGGATAAATAAATTTTCTTTCTAACGTACAAACGCCCACTATGTAGTCATTAGTTTTAATAGAAACCACATCAAAATAAAAATCATTATTCAAATTAGATATTGAATTAATTTTATTAATCTCAATAGATGTTACTACACAATCATCCTCTGATTGATCATGAAGTTGAATATATTCATCTGTTAATTGGTAGGAGAATGAGTTATAAACATAAGTTGCAGATAGTGTATTGTCTAACAAAGAATGAAAACTAACCTCACATTTTCTGTCTACGAATTGGTCTAATAGATTACAGTTATTCTTCATAATAATAAAAACCTCCATTTAATATAATTATAAGGGCGTGTAATCAAAATCAACCTTATGAATCATATTATAGAGGTTTATAATTAAAACGTCAATAGTTTTCTAAATAAAAATTTATAAAAATATAAAGATTGTATAGATATTAATCTAATTACTTTATTTCTATATATTCTATTAAATCATCAAGCTTACATTCTAATACAATGGCAAATTTTGCCAACACGTCAATATTCATATTATCTGCTTTTAAAAGTTGATACATCCTTGATGAACTCATACCCATTTTATCAGCAAACCATTTGCGACTTGAACCATATTTCCTTTGGTACTCATTTATTTTTTCTTCAATTTTATTAGTTATCTTAATTTGCATCTCTAATCACACCATCCTTCACCTAATATTATACTACAATTAAATATGTATCGGTAGGTGAATGTTTGTTAATAATATAATACAATATAGAAGGGAGTATGTCAAGGAAATTTGCAATAAATTTATTTTTATATTTTATAAAATTAAAATAATTAAGGTAGTTTTATTTAAACTACCTTAAAATTTACCTATCTTAAACATCTATTATATTTATATTCTCCTCATTTTTAATTTCACCATATCGTCTATTAAACAAAGATTCAAAATGTTCCCAATTATCACTTAATTTCATAATAGTAATAACTGAAGCTAAATGTTTATCTAAATGAGAAATACCTATATTTTCAGTTAAAAATTGATGGAATTTATATTTTCTATAAAACTTGTTCTCATTAGATTTATTTTTAACCAAAGGATTTTTATTCCTTAATTCATCTAATACCATTTCTGGTAATACATCGTAAACAAATTTATTAGTATATTGACCAACTAATGGTGATTTAGCATTGCCTTTATATTCCCATCCTTTAAGTCTGAACATTTCCTTATAAAAATCTAATGGAAATCTTCTAGTCCATGGTAAAAATTCTTCTCTTACATATAAAGATAATAATTTTTGTAATTCATCACGTTCTCTTTCCTCTTGATATCCAGTTGCCTCATCAATAAGGGAAATAATTCCAATTTTAGATAAAGAACGAATGAGAATTTCACTTACTAAAGCTAATGATTCTTGACTTTGTGTTAAATTCTTATCTTGTCTAGCTTGTAAAAATATATCGCAAATAGTTGGCAATATAGTTGCTTTATAACCATCTAAAATTCTTTTATCTTTTGCAATATATTTTATAGAAAAATTCTCTCCTGCATCTAAAGCCTTGTCTATGTAGGGTTTGAGGTTGTTCGCAGTCATAAAAATAGGCAAATTCTCGCCGGATACAAACTCATTATTTAAAATACCTCTTGACCTACCAAATGCCTTAAACATTGCTGTACTAGATAAAATTCTAGTGCCATCTTCCAAAACTGCACAAGTTAATTCTTTCTCTCCGATAGTTATTTTACCAAAATGTGTTGCTTTTAAAATCTTTTCTTCTTCCATATCTTTCATAGTAATACCCTCCTTTAATATATTTTTTATTTTCAATAATATAATACTATAAAGGAGATTAAAAGTCAATACATTTATTTTAGTATTCTATTAAATAAACAATAAACAATCAAATATAAAAATCAAAATTATTTTAATAATATGATACTATACACACTTGCATTGCTTCATATATTATGGTAGAATAGTATAAAACAAAATTTAAATTTAAAAAGGAGAGTGATACCATGTTTAAGATTATATAATACTTATATTTTTTATTTTATTTAATATATTTTTATAATTTACTATTTGTTCATTATTTTTATTAATTTCATTCTGTAAGTCCTTATTTTTATTATTTAAATCAATTAATTTTTGATTAACCATTTTTTCATTTATTTCTTGTTCTTGAACTACTATTTTTTTTATTTTAAATACACCATTATCGTTATAAATTTCAGAACCATTATCTAATTTATTTGTTTGTTTCATTTTGGGAACCTCCTTAAAATTTTATAAAATTAATATTAGAAAGGATGTAAATTAAATATGTTTAAATTAAATTTTCAAAAAATGAAATATTTATTAATAGGTACTGCATTAGGAGTTAGTTTGTCATTTTCTACATTATCTTTTGCAAGTAATCCTATTAAAATCATATTAAACGGTAAAACATTGCAAAATGCTGAAGTCATAAATGTTAATAATTCTACTTATTTACCTGTAAGAAAATTATGTGAGGCATTAAATTTAAAAGTTATTTGGGATGCTAGAAATAATACTGTTATTATTGATAATGTTAATGAAAATAGTGATGCTGTTATTAATAGTAGTAGTGATAATACTTTTAATAATAATAGTCAAGCAATTCCTCATTCACAAACCATACAAAATAACAATAATGATAGTAATAAAAGTAATATGGAAATACTAAGAAATTATAATGATATTGATACCGCAATTAAAATAAATGGCATTGTGTATTTACCTTTTCAAGATGGTGCTAAATATTATAATGTAACTATTAATGAAGTGGATCTAAAAAATAATACTATTACATTAAATAATATTACATCAACCATATCTAATAATACAAATGATGATGTAATATTATATGATGGTAGAATAATGATTAAAGAATCATATTTAATTAATCTAATTTAACCAAATTTTGCAACAATATTTAATCCATTTACTGTTGCATCAGTAAAATCTACTGTAGAATATTTAAACTTCCAATTTCCTTTAGGATAAGTATTAGCACCATCCGAATAAATAAATTCAGTACCTTTATATCTTAATGATACGTTTGTTAAATCATTATATATTCTAAAAAATTCATCATTACTATAATACAATACTAAATCACCATAAGTGCCACCAATTTTACCATAATTATTTTCATATCCTGGTTGTTTAATTCTTTCTGCATATAAGTCTGTAGTATTAATTTTAGTTGCAGGAACACTATTGGTAGATAAATATTGACCATTAATAGTTTTTACATTATCAATAGTATCTAGAATATTTGTCCCATTTATCTTTAATGTATTACAATCAATATTTCCATTTATATCTGCGTTTTCTGCTGTTAATGCACCAGATAATGCAATTCTAAATGGCGCATCTTCAAAGTTTTGACTTCCTAAATAAATACCGTTATTATCTGCTTTGAACACAGCATCCCCAACACCAATCTCAATATATCCTACAGTTACAATATCACCATCACTATTAACATAAAATACATCTATCCATACAGGGGTATCTATAGTCCCTGTATTTTTTTGTATTTTTATTCCATCTAAAATATTCATCATTATTCTGCTTTTACTATCACTTTTTGTTATCACTAATGACATATCTTCAATAGTTACGCCGTTTTGATCTACGGAAAAATTACCTGCTTCATTAGTAATTGTTAATATAGTTGAAGCTACTATTTGTCCAATCAATTTTCTAGCATATACACCAGTCCCATCAATTGCAACATCCAAAGAATTCCATCCATTTGTAGTAATACCTATCACACCATGCATAAGACGAATTGCTTTTTGGACATCATTAGGATTAGTTATAGTAATTCCTCTACCATTAATTTCAACTGATTCATTTACACCTGCCAGTATTTCTCTTAAAGATGAATCCCATTTATTATTTAATATATCATTAACATCACTTTTAATATTGTCAACACCATTCCAACTATCTTTATTTGCTTCTACAGCAATCCCAGCATTTATTGTTTTATTTAATAATTGTAAATATTTGTCTTTATCCTTATTGATTTCCTTAACATCCGAAATCACAACCTTAATATCACTATTTTCAAAATCATACTCTATTTCATTAATTTTTGCCTTTACATTAACATTAAATTTATCATATTTTACATTTACAATTTCTGATAATTGCAATTTATTACGATCATGTTGACAACCAATATCAATACAACTAAAAAGATCAACTATATCGATCTCAATTATTGTCGGAGGTTGATAAATTTTTGCAAATTCCAACTTTCCCCATTTTAACAATTCTTGAGCATCCGAAATATACTCATTCCTAACCTCTTTTTTAATTATAAATGACCTTTTTAATTCTAATATTTGTTCTGATGTAAAATTTTCACTCATTGACAATAAATCAGTTAAATCATCCATCTGATTATTTATATTACTAATTTGATTCTCTAAACCATTATTTGTTTTTGTTCCAATAGTACAAGTAACTCCTGTACTATCTGTATCAGTAAATGTAATATTAAAATCTGCTTTATCTTTAGTTGTAAAATATATTATACTAATAACTCCATTAACAACACTACATTTAAATGTAGGAATCAGAGGGAATTTGTTATCATAATTATAGTATTTACTATTAATATAATTAGTTATTTTAATAGCAACAGTATTTATTGTATCCCCTAATAGCAATGGAATATCTATTACTTTATCATCAATAGTTAAATTAATATTACCACTAGTATTACAACTATTTGTAATAGTTATATCAAATAATATTGAATTAATTTCTTTATATTTATTATCTAATTCTATTTGTTTATTATTCCTATCTGTAATTAAAGAAGTAGTATCTTGATTATTTGATTGAGCGATATCAAGAGCATCTAAAATTACATACATTTCTGTTTTTAAATCTGTAAAGTCAGTTTCGCTAGTATCTAAAGTTTCTTGTAATGCTATCTTTTGTGTTAATAAATCGTTAAAATCTCCTTCTTTTGTAGATAATAAATTATTGTACTGTAATATAGAACTTGCTAGACTATCCGACATATAATCACTATGAATTAATACACTACCATCTTCGGATTTAGTGAAAGGGTACAAAAAATATGTAAAATTCTGCAAAAATGGCATTCCTGTAGTGTTAACACCAGCAATAGAAATATTATCTTTACCATAGCAATAAAATTGTGTACAAAATGAATCAGGATTTATTGTATTATTTATTGACTTCAAATATTTACCATATTTAAATGTTAACCCTCTATCTAATCCATATGTCTCTAATTTATAAAAATTAACTGTATAATTTAAAGTATCGTATACAACAAGTGCTCCAAAAGTATTAGCAATATCATAAATTGCATCCAACGCAGATTTTCCAGTAATTTCAAATTGTCGGAACATTATATTAAAATCATTGTGAACAAAACCAACAGACCATGCAGTATCACTAAGAATATCTGTCAGCACAGTAGTAGCATTCACAGAAACAGTTGTTTTGTATCCATTTATTAATTCGTCACTTAACTTATATGCCAAAGAAAAACAAGATATATTTTTTATTGTGCTATCTTCAGAGTCACTATCTTCTGGTAAATTAATTAAAAAATATTCAACATAATCATTTAAAACAAATTTAATTAAATACCTATGTTTGAGTAAATTATAATTTGGATTTACAACATTTTTATGATTAATATCTTTATAATAATTTAATGAGAATGAAAGTTCATTTATTTGCGATAATTTTAAATTTAGTTTTATATTAAAAGCATCTGATAATTTACCAATTATTGTTAAATTTGGCCTACATACATATAAATCTGGTTTTTGTCCAATTTTTGAATAATCAATTTCAAATGACAATAAATTTCACCTCTTGTATTAATATTTTTATTTATTGAAAATAAAAAAGAGATGATAATTTATATCACCTCTTAATATATTAATTCGCTTCTTCAAGTAAATTTTCTTTTTCTTTCTTTTTATCTAAAACTTTCTTAATTAGTGTTAACGCTTTGGGTTTGCAAAGTGTAGTAATTATATCTTGCATTCCCTCTTTTGTTTTTCTTGGTCTTACCACAGTTTCAAAATATCCGTTATCACCTAAATACTGAGAATAAGGAACATTTCTTGTAAATTCACCATCCATGAGGATCTTCGATTCTCGCAATATTTTCATGAGAGAATTGCGTCCACATTCTCCAAATAAACCAGCAACTTGAATAAAATTCAATAAACCACTATCATCCATTATAGCATCATACATATCTACTTTTGGTTGCTGTTCTAATAATTTATTTTCTGCTTCAATTCTTTTATCTTTTTCTTCCTTTAATACTGTAAATAATTTAATACCGTATTCTGGACTGATGATTATATTATCTAATACTTCATCAGTTATGTATGCACCATGTTTGCGAATAGAAGGAAGAACATCTTCAAATACCCATTTTTCAAATTTTTCTGCTTTTGCCTTAATTTCTAAATTCTTATTTTGATCTGCTGCTTTAACAATCAGACGATAAATATCACCTTCAGGAATTACATTCATTTCCTGTATACCTCCATTTGTAAGGATGTCGTAGGTTGCGACACCCCTGCAATGCTTGGTAATTGCATCCCTTGTATTGCTATATCCTAATGCTTTGGCAACATCATTTGCTACTGCATAAGGTTTATCATCAATTTTAATACATCTAACCTGTCCAAATTCTTCATTGTCAAAAATCATTAAATTATTTTCCATGTGATTATCACATTCTCCTTTTATTTTATATTCCTTTAATTTTAAATTTATTATTTTTTATAAAATTTATTAACTAATTATAAACCATAATTAAAGGACTATCTCTAATTCTCATAATAACACCACCTTTAAATTAACAATATAATAGTACAAGTTACCTATTTGTATACTATTATACAATATAAAAATAAATGTGTCAAGAAAAATTAGATATAAAAGGGTTAGAATTTACCAGTCAATTCAAATTTCTCAATCTGATGACTAGGATATCCAACATCTAAAAACTTACAGAATTGTTTATAGTTAAGGTCAGTTAAAAATTCAATAGGGATATCTAATGCCCATCCAATAAAACAATTCTTATAACTGAATATCTTTGAATCATTAGAATCTTTGACACAAATAATCGGTTTTCTTTTTAACATTATCAATACCTCCTAATAATTATACTAAACAATTATCCTAACAATTTTCTGTTTCTAAAAATATTCTAACATCATCATACATAGTTAAAATAATTTGTTCAGCACGAAACATAGGAGAGTATTTATTCCTATGTATTTCAACAACATTATCTGTATCAATACAAATATTCTGATAATTGTTTTCCTCGTTATACTCTAAGTGTCCAAATTGATATTTACCAGAATTAAATACTAAAAATTCAAACTCTGGATAGAATACATTTACTGTTACACTATCGCAAACTACTTTCAACCAAAGTCCATCTGTTAAGTTTCCCATGATTTCTTCAAATTCTAAATTAGTTAATTGATTGAACAAAATAAAAACACCTCCATATTTAAATTTACAAGTTAGTTAAATGTTGCTACCAACTTATAAACTTATTATAGAGGATAAAATTATTGTTGTCAATAATAAATTTCAATATACAATAAAATTTTTTAATATACAATAATCCTAATCTTCAACAATCCAAATATCTTCAACCTTCATACCTAACGCTCTTGCAATTTTAATAGCAACTTCTATACTTGGGTTATGTCTATTTTTTATTATATTTCCAAGCGTTGAATTATTCACATTTGCTTTTTCAGCCAACCATACATTTTTTGTTCCACGCTCATCCAATATTTCCTTCAATCTATTTTTTACTGTCATCTCAACTCACTCCTTATCCACAATATATTATACACCATGTATATGTATTTTTCAAAAGTAGAAAGGAAGTAACATATCAAATCGCTAAAACCAACTAATATTTCTACTATTATATTAACATACCTAATATCACAAAGTCAAGTATAATTATATTTATATTCTATTAATACCACTACAAATATTTATATTGATATTTAAAATAAAACTTTGCCGTACCTATTACTCTTAAATTATTTACACTATAAGGTAGTAAATTTAAAAAAATCCCATTATGATTATCATAACGATAAGTGGCAACCAAAGAAGTATTAATAATTTCATATTCATTACTTATCTCTAATTCTTCTTCATCTAATAATCCGGTAAATTTAAATTCTATTCCTGAATTAGATAAATTAACAATAGAAAAATCTCCATTTTTTACTTTTTCAATATATATTTCTGGTTTACAATTAATATCACCATTATTAACAAATATAATATCATTTTGTGGATAAATATCAGGAGTAGTAAAAATAGCATTTTTAAGAATAACTCCTGTATCTCCACCAATACCTATTGAAAAACCACCCGTTAATAATGTATTTGTTGTTGTAATTGTTTGTAATAATGTTCCACTTATATTTACCCCAGAATATAATTTTGCTGTTAAAACACCTACAGAAGTTAGAGATAAAGTAATTGTATATGTTGTATTAATATTAATAGTATTACTTATAGTAGATAAATCTGTATTTGTACCAGATATTACCTTAGATAAATACATTGTAGAACTAGTAATTTTACATCTATACATATTAGTATTATCTTTTCTTATATCCAAGAGTCCTAAAATAGATAATCCTGTTAAATTATTAGGAGTAGTAAATGTTATTTGTGCAGTTATAGGTAAAGAAGTATTATCAGAACCAATTAAAGGTTCCCATGTATTATCACCTGAATAAATTATAGAATTAAGTGCTGTACTTGTCGCACCACTTGCTGAATAAGTAAAACTACCTGATTGAGTTTTCCAAATATTATTAGCATTAGATGATAAACTATCATTGAGTATTGTTATTGTTTCTGTTATAGAAGAAAAATCATATAATTGAGATTCCATAAAATTTGAAAAAGAATAAGGGGATTTAGATGAAAAATTTAATGTTACATATCCTTGATTTAAACAATTATGAGTTAATGTAGATTCATCTGATAACATAATATAATAAATATAATTTAAGGAAGTTTGATCATCTGATTCATCAATAAATTGCAATGGAATAAAATATTCACTATTTAATAATCTTTTTAATACCCTAAGATCATTATTAGTAAAAGTATTTTCAAACGCAAAAGTTACATTAAAATTAAAAGTGTTATTTCTTTTATATTGTAAATATAATTCATCTCGTCCTTTAATTTGTGTTGTGGTTAATTCAATGGGGTGCATAAAAAATTCTTCTTGCATTCCATTATTGATATTGCAATTTATAATTTTTAACTCTTGATTTGTGATACCATTTAAAATAAAATTTGTAGAATTTCTAATTATAATAATCACCTCAATTATTAATATTTAAACTATAGAATGGCTAAATTAGATTAACAATTCTATAGTAAATATTATTTATTATACTGATTTCCCTAATTTTCTTATCCCATCAATTAGAGATTTACTAACACTATCAACATCTTTTTTATTATTTGCATTCATAGTAGCAACTTCAACTGTAAGATAATAATTATTACCACCATTTGTTACTACTGAAGGAGTTATATTAGGTATAAAACTATTAACCAAATTCTGCATATTAGGTATAAAGTTTTTCATTACATTTGTTTCAGGAATAGCAAGTTCTCCTTTTAACATTTTTACAATACTTTCATTAGGAGAAGTATTAAATAATTTATTTACTATATCCATTATTTTAGAAGGGTTTTCACCAGATATTAAACCACCCTCATGATATACATTGTTCTTATACCAATCAGAAGCAGTGCTATAATTCATACTTTTTAATAAATTAACAATATTACTTGGCAATTGATTATAATATAATTTTGCTTCCTCTTCTGCATCTTTCATCATTTGTTGATTGCCAGTTTCATATCCTTGTTGCCACATTTTTTTATCATAAATAATATTATTTATTTGCGATCTGTAAGGCCAATATTGGCTATGTTGATTATTATTACCATTATTCCCACTATTTCCTGAGTTTACAGGATTGTTATTGCTACCTAAATTTCCAGTCAATTGATCAATACTATTGTTTATATCATTAGCAAGAGTATTTCCTACACCTTGACCTAAATTACTAATATTATTCTTAATAAATACTAGTAATCTTTTTAATTCTGATATGGTATTATCAATGTTACCTTTCAATAATTCTTTGCTTATATTATTAAAATTTAATTCATTATCAATCATATCTTGATAATGTTTTTCTGTAGCTGTTTTAAGTTTATCTAATCTTTCTTTTTCAGCTTCATACTTATCATCTTCTGCTTCCTGTTTTTCTTTAACATCTTTTTCATAAGCATCTAATTGATCATTCAAAGAATTTTTTCTTAATTCTTTTTCTCTATCTTTTTGTGCTTTATCAATTTCATTTTGTTTATCTGCTAATTCTTTTAATAATTTTTCTCTTTTTTCTTTTGCTTCATATGAATCATCATTGCCTAAATAGTCAATTTGCTTTTGAATATCTAATTTTTCTTTATTTAATTTACTAATATTATCATCATAATCTTCTGTAGCAGATAATTCATCAAGTAATTTTAATTTTTGATTAATAGAATCTTTATATTGATCTAATTCATCATCAAGATTATCTTTTACTTGATCGTGTCTTTTTTCTTCTGCTTCCATTTGTTCGTCAATTGCATCTAATGCTATATCTTTTTCTTTTTCATATGCTTCTTTAATTAAAGAAATTGTATCATCTATGATTTGCTTTTTCTTATCATATAATGCTTTTTGATTATCTAATATTTCTTTAGTTGTATCACTTATTGCTCTCTGTAATTCCTCATATCTTAATGTTCCTAAAGCAGTATCAGATAATTCTTTTTGATATATTGCTTGTTTTGATTTTAAAGCAGATTCTATATTAGAATATTGAAGAATTTCATTTTTTAAAGCATTATTATATTTTTCTGTTCCTTTTATATTCATCTCTTGTTGAGATTGAGCAATAGATAATGACATATTATATTCATCTATTTTATTTGTTATTGCTTCAACTTCACTAGCAGTTATTTCTGCTTGTTTATCAACTATTTCTTTTTGTTTATTCCACCAATTAGCAGATAATGCTTTTCTTTTTTCTATTGTTTCTTCTAAGAATTGCTTATCTTTAAAAGTACCTTCTGTGATTCCTTTCTTCATATTTTCAATGGCTTGATCCATTTGTTTAGCTTGTTCTGCTAATTGTTTTTGAATACCTGTAGTATTAAATTTCTGAATTTCTAATTCATCTCTGTATTCAGGAGAAGATTTAGACATACTTTCTGATTTAGATTTTGAAAAATTGCTTTTTTGTTCAAATTCAGCAATTATATTGTCAGTTTCTTGCCATAAATCTGTATACCATTCTTTAGAATTTTGAGCAAATTTCTTCTCTAATTCTAATATTTTAGAGTTTATTTCTTCTTGATGTTTTACTCTATCTTCTAGTAATTTTTCAGTTGTTAATTCAGATTTAGAAAGAGAAGAAGTTACTCCAGTTATACTTGATAAATTACTATCAAATTGTCCGGAAGCATTTAAAACTTTATTTAAATATTCATTCGTACCTTCACCATAACCTTTAATACCAGCATTTAGATTTCCTCCTGCCCATTGAATACGTTTAGCAAGATATGCTACTCCACGTTGAATATTTAATTCAGGATCAAATACATCCCCTCCACCTTCACTTTTCCATGTCGAAGGTAAAAATTGCATAAGACCACTAGCACCAGATTTAGTATTTTTAGCATTAGGATTAAAACCAGATTCTATTTTTATCATACCTGCAATAAGTTCTGGTGTTATGCCTGAATTAGAATATTTAGCTACTTCACGTTTTATAATATCTGCATATTTAACTCCTGTAAGATTACTAGAGGTAGTTGTAGAAGTGGGTGTAGAAATAGATGTGCTATTTAACCCATCTCTTTGTTGTTTAAGATAATCAATCTGTTCTTTTATTTTTAAATTCTCAGCATGAAGTGCATCTCTACGATCTTTAGAACCTTTAATCATATTAGAAGTGGTATCTTCTAGTGATTTAAGAGCATTATCGTAAGTTTTTATTTCATTTGTTACTTTTTCCCATGCTAATGCTTCTGCTGATTTTGCATTGGTTGTTGAGTTAGGATCTTTAACGCCAAGATTAGGAGAGTTAATAACTGCATTACTTTTTTCTACAGCATCTTTTAATTTTACATATCCTTTAATCTTTTCCCACATTGCATCTGATTCTTTAGAATCTTCATATTCATTATAACCTTGTGAATTTCTCCATTCACCATATACTTTTTTTGCATCTTCAAGAGTTTTTACTTCTTTTAATTTATTAGCAACAAAAGCGTCCCCTATATCTCTACTTGCTTGTGCCAATCTTTCTACAGCATCTACTCTTGAAAGATCACCTGATGCAACTTGACTGTCTATAATTTTACTAATATTTTCATATGAATTTTGTAAATTTATTAATGTATTTAATTTTTCAATTTCTAAATTATATTGTGCTAATCTTGCCTGTGTTTGAATAGATACTACTTCAGCTTTTGCTATTTCTGCTTTAGTAGTTACCATTGCTGTTTCAATTGTTTTACTTCTTAAATCTTCAAGTTTAGAAGTATTTAATACCAACATTCCATTTTCAACATCAACAACATCATATAAATCTTTATGTTTATCAACGTGTTTCATTACTTCTTGAGCTGCATCATTATTGGATTCTTTAGATTTTTCTAATAGTTGATTGTATAATTCTATTTTATCTGATGTATCAGTTGTTGTTTTTTGGATTGATTCTATAGCACCATTAAAATCAAATATTTTTTCTTTTACTTCACTTATTGATAAACCAAATTTATCTGTTATTACTTTTGCTACGTTCTCTGCAACAGGATTGCCTAGATAACTTAATTTCTCTGTTAATTTACTTACAGCATTATTATTAAAATCATCTATATCTTGTTGTGTTTTATTAGTATTTTTACTTAATTCATTAAAATCTTTATTAATATTACTAAATGCACTAGCAAAACCATTATCTATTAAATTAGCAGTAAATATTTCTATACCACCAGATTTTTTTATTTGCTCTAATACATCTTGTGATTTTAATAAACTACTAACAAAATTATCTAATTCTTGAGGTTTAAAATCTTTAAATCCATCTTGATTTTGTAATGTTGCTGTAAGTTTAGTTTTTAATTCATCAGTAA
>Ga0209728_1000049_pt1 | contig 117963 bp, 146 predicted proteins | sample RifGroD1_FD_183997 | JGI IMG/M metagenome (GOLD analysis project Ga0209728, IMG submission 183997) | Groundwater microbial communities from Rifle, Colorado, USA - Groundwater D1 (SPAdes) (version 2) | ecosystem: Environmental > Aquatic > Deep subsurface > Groundwater | place: Rifle, Colorado... | reverse complement strand
ATTAGTAAATAAGAGTTTAAAAAAGAAAGGGTTGGAGAAATTTACGTTACAAGATATGCGAAAAGAGTATTTTGACATTGTAGTAAAAAAGAAACTTGAAAGTCAGGAATGGATTGATTATCATAGGAGTTTACAAGAATTACAAAAGGAAGGCGAATAACTATGAAAGAATCAGTAATCCTAGACAGTGGAAAATATGAAGTTATCTTAGACCAATCTTATGGTGAATTTAATTTCCATGCTTTACGATATGGGACAGAGTAGAGGGACTTAACAGGAGACAATTTAGTTCTTGCTATGTTTAATAAAATTCAGGATTTGAGAGATAAGTTATTGGCGTATGGAATATCTTAAAATGTTAGATTTACTAGAGAGGAAAGTGAACTATACAATGGCAGTTATATATGATTGTATGTATTGTGGAAAAGGAATCAGTTCAGACATGAATTTTGAAGGTAATGCAGTAGATTTTCAAAAATGGTTTCTTGATAAGGTTAAACAATTATCTGATAAATGTGAATGTAGAAAAGAGGATACTGGTTGTCATCATTTACATACTGAATCAACTCATCCTTATGGTTGGATTGCATGTAAAGATTGTGGTAAATTATTAAGTTAAATATTCGTTTTATGATATTTATAAAAAGAGGGAGTTAATCATGAAATATAAAATTGGAGATAGTTTTTATTTGGATGGCCAAAAGGCAATCAGTAATGAATGGTTATTTATATTTAGTATATTAAAGCCAAATTTCATAATACATGAAGCCAAATATTTATGTATTTGTAAAAGAGATATAGCTTCTAATGGTACCTTTAATGATATTTTTTATTCAATTATGGATGATGAAACTTTGGAGAACTTCGGGTATAAACTTCAATAAATAGAGAGAAAGGAAGTTTCAGATGATTTTAGGAAAAGAAGAATTGGTTAACGCATTAAAAAAAGATGGTCTATATATAGGTAAATTAGCCAATGATGGTGACAGTGACGCTCAAGAGATTATGAAATGTTATAAAATGTGGTACGATTGTCTAGGAGATAATATGTTATTTATATTATGTGAGAAAGCTTATCAAAAATGGAAGAGTAAAATCTAATAAATTTTAAAGAAAAGAGAATAAATATGGACTTAAAGAAGGCTCAAGCAACAAAAGGTGGAGTCATACATATCGCATATCTAAAATCCAATATGAGTTTATGTCTACAATATGTTGGTAAAGATGTTCAGGATATTCAAGATAAGAATGTGACTTGTAAAAGATGTATAAATGCATATGCAAAAATTGAAAATAAATAACTCAAAGAACATTCATTTGAAAGGAGAGAATAAGCAATGTTAAATCTAACTCAAGTAGCAGTTATTGATCAAGAAACATTAGATGAATTAATCAATGAAGGTGAGTGTACGTCAATTAACGATGTAAGATTTAGTGATGCTCAATTCGGAGATTACGCACAAACTGCTCTAATTGATGAAGATCAAAAATATATCATATACTGGAATGATAACATTCATGGGAATCCTGACGATTTTATGGATGGGTTTACGAGTGCTTTGCAACATTTGGATATTGAATATTCATTAAAAGAAGAAGTTAAATTAAATAGCGATATGAAAGAATATAAAGGAGTTACATATCGATAACTTGAAAGGATATTTTCATGGGATTAGAAAGATGAATAATTTTATTAAATATAAAAATAAAATATTTGACACACGTAGTTCGATATGTTATAATTAATATGTGGTTGGGTTATGTGAAATAAATAATGAATCGAGGCGAAGAAAGTGAAAGTTAAAATTCTAACCAATGATTTTATCGAAGATATTCCTGTCGGATCATTAATCGAAGCAAAATATTTTAAAAATATGTCATCAGAAGAAAAGGTAAAATGGGCAAATGTTTTAACTGGTGAGGAAGAATCACAGACATTATGGGACGATCTTGATGTATTTGTTCAAGATAGCAAGGGTGAGTGGTTATGGATGTATGAAGATGATGTTGAGATTATTGAGGAATAGATTATAAAGATGGTGAAAATTTGAATAAAGATAATCATGGTAAAGTTGGGAAAGCATTATATTTAAAATATACAGTTGATAAACTTCCTTTAAAAACAGTCAATGGGAAAGAAGTTAAAGATGGAGATATTTATAATCTTGAAAACTCATTAGTTCCAATACATATCGATAATACAACACAAGGAAATTATGAGTGTGTTTGTGAATTTGGAACTGAAGTACACTAATCCAAGGAAAGTTTAGTTTTAGGGATGAAAAGAGGTGAATTATGGGGAAAGTCTATACTATTGCAGTTAAGTTCACATATGACCTATATAAATTATATTTGTTTAAATATAGATTCAAAGGAAAAGATTATTCATATAGATGGATTACTCCAATATTTGCAGAATCTAAGGAAGAAGCAATCGAATTATTTAATAGTAGGCATATGGTTGATAATTGTGAATTAAGTCTTTGGCAATCAGAAGGAAGAAATATTACAAAAGAAGTGGTATGTTATTCATCTACTAAAAATTACTCATTAAATGAACTTCAAAGTTTAATGAATAGTAAAGATTTCTTACATTATTGTAGACAAGAATTAGGGTTAGAGAGAACTATCGAATCTTTAATAAAATAATTTAAAACAGTTATTTCATTTAAGGAGGTGAATCATGGACGAAGACTTTATAAAAAACTTGAAAATCTTTATGGAAGATTATGAAAAATTAAATAAATTTTGCAAGGAAATGTTTAATGATAAACTAATACCAGAAAAAGTTAAGAATGTGTATTCTGAAAAATATAATGCACTTCAAATACATAAGATCGGTAAATAATTAAGGAGGTGACAATCATAAGAAAAGTGAGATTCATTAAAGATTTTAAATCATTTAAAAAAGATACTTATAGAGTTATTATGGAAGAAACTTCATTGCATTATCGCATTCAAGTTAATTTAGATAGCGATGAATTATATTGGTTGCATAAGATAGATTGTGGAGATTTGTTTGTGGTAGTGGAGAGGAGTTAGAGTAAATGCTAAGTGTATTTGAATTAAGTGAAATTACCAATCATTTGAATTATTTAGTGTCAGGTGTTAAAGATAATGGATTATCAAAAGAACAAAATGCAAAAATTATGAATCTAAGTGGAAGATGTTTGGATACTATAGATGAAATTGAAGGGAAGGATGGATAAAATGAAAAAATCAGAATTAAATAGTTCAATGTTGTTTAAAATGAGAGATGAAAAAATTTATGCATTATTACCCGATCATGAAAACGACTTAGTTTTTTACGATGTAGAAGATATTAATGCAGGGTATACTGAAGGAACAGTATTTTTCAATGACATATGTGACGACTTAGAACATTGTGATGATAGCAATTATGATATTATGGCTATTAAACAATATGAAAGCTGTGTAGAAGTTTTATCACAAGTGTTATGTAATAGAGAACCTAAAGAATGGGATTGGGTTGAAGAGATTGAGAAAGAAGATGTAGAAGAAGAATCAAAGGTTGAAAACACTGTACAAAATATTACAATTAATATTACCATTGATTCAAAAATGGATATTAATGATTTTGTGAGAGAATTATCTTCAAAAATCAAAAATATCAGCAATTATTAGACCCTCAAGAAATTTTCATTTTATTGGATTATGTCTAAAATGACTATAAACTTTAATTTTAAGCAAAATTACTAAAAATAACCCTGTAACCGTTGCTATATAAGGGTTTGTGGTCATAAAATATGTATAAATAATTATGTTATATATTCTATCCAATGAAAGTGGAATTTTATGTGGTTTAGTTTTGTTAGAAGTAAGAAATAAAATTTGTTGACATGGAGATTTGATTATGTTATAATTATAGTGGTTAATAATTAAATAATATTTTATAGAGAGGATTGATTGGTTGAAAAACAAAGGCAAGTGTAGGGTTCCTGTAAAAAGAATTTGTGGGCCACCTTCTTTCAATATATTTTAATAGATCATGTGCATTAAATAATAAAACAAATAATAATTGAAAGAAGGAATTAATACATATGTTAAAAGAAACAATGAATAATGTGTTTATCGCTGGAGTTCTCGTTAAAAAAGACTTGACAATTAAAGAAGTAGACAAAAAAGATCAAGATGGTAATGTAATTGGAAAGGAACAAGCTATTAGTGGTGATCTTGTTGTAAGAACTTCAGATGGTAGTGAAATTGAAGTATCTTATTTCTCTAAAAAAGTAAAAAAAGATGGTTCTGGTGAGAATTTAATCTTTAAAGGTTTAGAAACAGTAATGAACGAATATAAAGCATTAGAGCAATTTCCAAATGAAGCAGATAATATTAAAATTGGATCTGGTCAATTCAATGTTCAAGACTACAAAGGTAAAGATGGCGAAGTAAAAACATACTCAGGAGTAAAGGGGAATTTTGCTAATAGAATTGAAGCTAAAGACTTAGAAAAAACTCCCTTGGAATCAAAGTTTGAGATTACAGGAATTATTACTAAGATTGAGGATGAATCATTCAAAGGTGAATTATCTGGAAATAAAAAAGTAACAATGAATGTGCTTGGTTATCAAGGTGCTATCATCCCAGTGGTGACTATTGTACCAAAAGCAATAGCTGAACCCTTCATATCAATTGGATTCTTTGAAGGTGGCTTCGCTAAACTGGTCGGAAAACTTGTAAACACCAAAGAAACTGTTGAAATTGTTGAAAAAATGGCATTTGGTGCTGACAATGTTAGATTAGTTACAAATACTATTAGTCGCAAGGAAGTTACTGGTGGAAATCCAATGGGTACTCCTCCAGAACATGAAATAGATGAAACTGAATATAGTCAAGCATTGACTAAACGTAAACTTAAACTTGATAAAATCAAAAACGAACCTGCTAAAGTAGCTAAACCCTCCACAAATACACCAGTTGGAAATCCTTTTGTTCAAGGAACTACAACTCCTCCAGTTACCTTTAATCCTTTTCAACAACAAAAATAGAAACAAACTTACTTAAAATTGAGAGTTGAAGTAGATTGAAAAATCATCTACTCCAACAAAAATAATAAATTAAATAAGGGGTAATGTATAATATGGCAAATTTAATGGATCTTCAACCAAATAAGGTATCAATGGATTTAACACAATATTCAATGGTTTGGATTGGTAATAGTGGAGAAGGTAAAACATTTACGTTAAAGGAATATCTTGAGTCACTAAGTACAGATGGTAGAAAACCTTTATTTCTAATGTTTGAAGATAGATATCAAAACATCCCAAACATTATGGCGATTAAAATTAATAATGTTGCAGAACTAAAAAGTACGATTTCTCAATTGAAAAATCCTCTTTTGAAAGAAAAGTTCTCCTGCCTTGTAATTGACACAGTAGATAAATTTGAAGAACTTGCTGAACAGTATGTAACAGATGGTCATGATGTAGCGATTCTTGCAGATGTCGGAACATATGGTAAAGGGACTCAATATTTTAAGAAAATTCTACGTGCAATCGGAGACCTAAGAAATCTAGGTTATCCAGTTCATTTTGTTGCACAGTCAGTTCCAGGGCAAGATTCTGATGGAACAAAAAAGATTGACATGAAACTTAGTAAAAATTCACTTTCATACATAAAGGAGGGGGCTTACCTTGTTGGGTTTATGTGGAAGGAATTGATTGAAGGAAAGGAAGAGCGTTTTGTAACTTTTAGTTCAAGTCCTATGCTACCTAATTTAAAAGATACCTTCAACCTCCCCATTAAGATTAATACTAAGGATTTAAGAACAACAGTTGAAACAGCCATAGGGGGATTAGGTGAGGAAAACATTACTGCTAAAACTACTATTGTTCAATATCAAGAAGAAACTACCTTCGAATTTATTAAATCTAGGGGTAGTGAACTTGGAGGAATTCTAGCTAATAATGGATATCTTGAAGAAGCAATGACTGTTTTGAAAAGAAATTTAGGATTAGAAGAAGATGGAGTCACACCTAAGCTCTTTGATGGATTAAAAGAAACACAATTAGATTTGGCTAAGGTGGTTGTGTTTGAATTAGAAGAATTAGTAATTAAATATAAACTACAATAAGTATTGGTTTAATGAGAATAGGGAAGTTTTAATGCTTCCCTTTCTTATATGGGAGGTGTTTATAGTTTGGGAAGAAAGTCTAAATGTAAGGGTTGTGACAAATTAATAATTAAGGAAGAAAAATTTGTTCATAGTAATAAAACATACTGCAAAGAGTGTTACGACCAAATTCAACTTACTGGACAATCATATAATTTATTAATAAAAACAATCTGTGAGTATCTTAATGTTGAAAGACCAACAGGATTGATATTCAAACAAATGAAAGAATATAAAGATCAATTGGGATATTCATATGATGGGATGGTTTATACCATGTGGTATATTAAATCTATCGAGGGTAAATCTTTCTCAGATTCCAAATATGGAATAGCACTAGTGAAATATTCCTATGAAAAAGCGAGAAATTATTTTAATAATCAACAAAAAATTGAAGCAAGTGTTCGGGATAGTAATGATAATGGTGAAGAAAAAATAAATGTAGTAAAAGTAAATATGGATAAAGTGTATGTTAAAAAGAAAGATTTTGTATTTAACTTAGATGAATTGATAAAGGAGGGGTAGTTGATGGATGTACTAGGACTGATGGACAAACGATATATTTTCTTATTATTTGGAGTATATTGTCACAACCCTCGTTTAATTTTAAATAAAAAATATGAAGCCAATGCTAATGATTTCGCAGAATCGTTTCATAAGTTAATTTTTGGTAGTATCCAAAATATTGCAAAAAAATCTAGAGTTAGTAAAATTACTTCCTTGGAAATTGAAAATGAAATATCTCAATTTCCAGCTTCTATGAGTTTGTGGAATATTAATGATGGTGCATTATACATAGAACGTGCTATTGAGGAAACTGCCGATAAAACTCAAAATATTGAATTATATTTTGACACTGTTAGAAAGTTTTCTATTTTAAGAATAGCTACAGAATCCTTGAAGATGGATATTAGTTTTATATACGATGAAAACAATGAAAGTAAATTAGAATTATTTAATAAAATGAATAGTAGACAAGTGTTAGCTCAACTTCTAAATAAATTTAATGAATTTAAGAATCTTTGGGGAAGTAGTTTTAGTGATAATTATAATTTTCATGCTGGAGATGGAATTGTGGGCATTATTGAAGATTGTAAAAATCAAGAAACAAGTTATGGATATCCTATGCAATCTGGTTATATGACTACGATTTTTAGGGGATTAAGACCAAGAAAATGTATGATTAGAAGTTCGGTATCAGGAGGAGGTAAAACAAGAAATTCTCTAGCAGAAGCGTGTAATATATCGTCTGACAAAATATTTGATTGGAATAAACATATTTGGTTGTCCACAGGAGCAAAATCACCTGTATTGTTCATTTCAACAGAATTATCCAAAGAAGAACTACAAACTTGTTTACTGGCTCATATTAGTGGAATAGATGAGGATAGATTGACTGAATGGAAAGATATCACAGAAGAAGAATCAAAAATAGTCTATGAATCGGGAGAAATTGTTAAGGAAAGTTTATTATATGGTGAATATCAACCTGATTTCACAATAGAAACAATAGAAGAAACTATAGAAACATATATTATAAATCAAAATATAACTCATTGTTTTTTCGATTACATAAATGACTCTCCTTCACTTTATGCTTATTATGGACAAAAAACAGGAACAAAACTAAGGACTGATCAAATCTTATTCCTTTTCTCAGCAGCATTAAAGCAATTAGCAAATAAATATGATATCTTCTTAGGTTCTTCAACTCAATTATCCTCCAATTACAAAGAGGAGAAAGATGGCAATGCTCTAAAAGGAAGTAAAGCAATTCTTGAAAAACCAGACTATGGTATTTTAGCTTTACCAGTAACTAGTGCGGATTTACAAAAATTAAAACCTATATTAGATAAGGGTTTTTATCTTGTTCCAACAATGGCATATTACATAATTAAAAATAGGGGAGGAAAGTGGAAGAGTGTTATTGTTTGGACAAAATTAAACCTTGGAACTGTTCGTGAGATTGATTGTTTTGTAACTAATGTAGACTTTGAATTAATTACAGATATAGAACCAACATTTATTGAATTTGCATTAGAAGATGTTGGAGTATGTGAACCAATTGAAGCAGTAACTAGTGCCTCTGAATTGATTACTGAATTTAATAAAATAAACCTTGAAGAATAATAAGGTGGTTTTATGAATGCACAAGAATTAAAATCTAAAATTACAGAGAGTGACATTATTAAGTTGTTGGGCAGAATGGGGTCAGATGAATACATAGACACAGAGGAAGCATTCCTCTTCCGAACCGCATGTCACCACGGACAAAAATATAAACTTTATTACTACAAGGAAAGTAAATATTTCCATTGCTACTCAGAATGCTTTGACAGTTTTGACATTATCGAATTAGTTTGCAGAAATAAAGATTATTCTTTTGGTGAGGCAATTAATTGGATTTGCATTCAACTTGATATTCCAACTTTAACTTGTGGTTTTGGTACACAAAATGGAAAAATAAGTGATTGGGATTTTATTAATAATATTAGAAGAAAAAAGAAAGACTTAATGCCAATTACTAAAAAAGATTTCTATGATGCAAGTATCTTAAATATTTTTCAGAGAATGTATTGGCAAGGTTGGGTAGACGAAGGTATTGATATACCCTCTATGATTAAATATGGAATTCTTTATTGCACATTACAGCAAAAAATAATAATACCTCATTATAATATTGACAACCAATTAATGGGAATAAGAGCTAGATTGATGCTAGAAGAGGAAGTTGAACAATATGGTAAGTATTGTCCTTTTCAAATGAGAAACGTGATGTATTCTCATCCTTTGTCTCAGAATCTTTATGGGATAAATATTAATAAAGAAGCAATTAAGAGGAAAAGTAAAATAATGCTTGTGGAGTCGGAAAAATCTGTCCTTCAATGTTATTCTTTTTTTAAAGAAGATAATTTTGCAGTGGCTCTATGTGGAGGTAGTTTTAGTAATTTTCAAAGGGATTTAATACTTAGTTTAGAAGTCAGAGAAGTTATTATTGCTCTAGATAAAGAATATCAAGAGGTGGATAGTATTGAAGCTAAAAAATGGGCAAACCACATTATTGAAAGATTTGTAAATAAATTAGCTCCTTATTGTATAGTAACAGTTCTATGGGATACGGAAGGATTACTTCCTTACAAAAGTTCCCCCTCAGATATTAATAAGGAAACATTACTAAAGTTAATGGATAGTAAAATATATGTTGGGTGTACGGAAGGTAAATAATAATAATAATGAAAAGAGGAAAATATGAGTAATTTTAAATATAGCCTAAAGGGTAATGTAATAGGATTTAATAATATATTAGATACTGTTTTAAAAAACAGAGACATTATCAATATCCCTGATTTTCTTAATCCTAATGAATCTCACTTAGAATCCGAGGACTTATATGATAATATGGAATTAGGATATAAGTGTTTAATGAGGCATATTGAATTAGGAAGTGATATCGTCATTGTAGTAGACCCAGATTTTGATGGTAGTTCTAGTGCTTCTTTTACCTATCAGTATGCTTCACTTCTAATCGAAAAATTTGGGAGTAAAGCTAAACTTCATTTCGTTATTCACGACGATAAAGCACATGGATTAGATGATATTACAATGACTAAAATCCATAAGTTTGATTGTAGTTTAATAATTTTACCAGATTCATCGAGTAATGACTATGCACAACATAAATATTACAAGAAAAAAGGAATTGACATTTTAGTTTTAGACCATCATGAATGTGATCGATACAGTGAAGATGCAATTGTTATAAATAATCAACTCTCTCAAAAGGTTACGAACAAATCTATGACAGGAGTAGGGGTTTGTTGGAAATTCTTTACATACATTGATAAGAAATTAAACCTAAATTTCGCAGACAATTACCTCGATTTAGTAGCTGTTGGTATGATTGCTGACGTTGCAGATTTAAGGAACTTAGAGAGTCGTTATTTAGTCTTAAAGGGCATCAAACAAATGTCCAAAGAACAAAATAAGAACAAATTCATTTCAGCTTTAGTTAAAGATAAGGCGTATGATATGAAAAATGAAGTATCTATTATCGGAATCGGATTCTATATTGCTCCTCTAGTCAATGCATTAATCAGAATGGGGACATACGAAGAAAAAGAATTAATGTTCAAAGCATTCCTCAATATCGATGAACCACATATTGATAAAATTAGAGGGAAAGGAGAAGTCGAACTATCTCTTCAAGATTACGTTGTACGTATCGCAGGGAAATGTAAGAGAAAACAAAAGAAACTCGTAGATGATGCAATGGAAATAGCTAAAACTCAAGTAAATGATTTTAAATTGGACAATAATGGAATTATAATTCTCAATGCAACTGGACTTACTGAGAAATCATTAAATGGACTATTAGCAAATAAACTTACTAATTTTTATCAAAGACCATGTTTCTTACTTAGTGCTCATGGTAGTAGTTTTGCAGGAAGTGCCAGAGGATATGATAAAAAAGATATTAAAGATGTTAAAAAATGGTGTAATAATAGTGGTTTGTTTGATTATGCTTTGGGTCATCCTAATGCTTGTGGAATTTCAGTTCCTAGTGAAAAAATGGATGAGTTATATACAATGGTTGGAGAGATGGAAGTTTCAAATTTCTTATTGTTTGATGTTGATGCAATTTTTACTGAAAAAACACTAAATAAGATTTTAATTGAATCAGTAGGGAAACATAAAAACATTTGGGGAAACTCAGTAGATGAGCCATTGTTCGCTTTAGAAAATTTATTAATCAATACAAGTGATATTGAATTAATGGGTAAAAACAAAAATACAATTAAGTTTAAATTCAATGGAATCTCATTAATTAAGTTTTTTACCAATGAAGAAAAATTTAATGAAATCAAAAGTCATCCTGCTATTAATCTTACTGCCATTGGTAAATTTAGTGTTAATGAATACATGGGTAAAATTACACCACAAGTTATGATTGAAGAATATATGTATGCTCCAAGTGTAGTAAAATTTAGATTCTAGATTATAAACCAAAATATAATATATTACACTTAATTATATATTTTGAGTGTGATATATTATATAAGAAGGAAGGAGTGAGTAAATGCAGGAATTAGAAACTGACTTGTCTTATTTTTCAGGGCACTGCCACACAGAATTAAGTAATTTGAAATTATCGGATTCGACAAATAAAGTTAAAGCTTTGATTGAGTATGCTGAAAAAATAGGTCTTAATGGTCTGGCTGTCACGGATCATGAGTGTTTAAGTGGTCACATAGAGGCTATAAAAGTAACAAAAGAAATACATAAAACAAATCCTAATTTTACATTGGGATTAGGAAATGAAATCTATTTAATAAATTCAATAGAAGAAGTAAAAGATAATTATATTTCTGGAGTAACTAAATTTCCCCACTTTATACTTATAGCTAAAAATAAAGAAGGTCATTTAGCACTAAGAAAAATGTCAACATTAGCATGGATGAATTCTTTTAGGACTGGGCCTATGGAAAGAACACCTCTCACAACCCAACAGATGGTCGAGGTAATGTTAGAACACAAAGGACAGGTGATTGCATCTTCTGCCTGTTTAGGGTCTCTTATAGGCAATAAATTTAAAGAGTTTCAAGGAGGAAGTTCTACTGCATTGAAGGAGATTGAAGACTTCATTAATGGTTGTAAATATGTTTTTGAAGATGATTTTTATTTAGAGTGCCAACCAAGTTTCCAAGAAGATCAAATAGCTTACAACAAGTTTATTATTGATCTAGGTGTTAAATATAATATTAAAGTTATTTATACTACTGATGCTCATTATTTAACTAAAAATCACAGACAAATTCACGAGTCATTCTTAAACTCAAAACAGGGAGATAGAGAAGTTAGTGCGTTCTACTCTTCAACTTATGTGATGACAAAAGATGAAGTTTGGGATTATTTAAAAGATTACATCGACAGAGAATTATTTGAAGAAATGACAAACAATACTTTAGAAATTGCTAGTAAAATTGAAACATATGATTTAGCACTCGATCCAGTTGTACCGCTAACTCAGATTCCAGAGTTTAATGATAATCATATAATGAAAGATTATATCATTGATTATGAATACATAAATAAATTTTATTACTCTGAATATCTTGTTGATAAATATTTATTGTTTTTAATTCAAGAAGGAATGACTAATAAAAAACAAGAATTCAATAAAATTAATCTAGAAAGAATTGAAGAAGAGTGTAAGCAACTTTGGTTGATTAGTGAAAAGATTAATCAGAGACTAAGTTCTTATTATAGTTTAACGAAAGATTTAGTAGATTTGATTTGGCAAGTAAGCCTCTGTGGAATTGCAAGAGGAAGTGTCACAGGATTCTATATAGCCTATCTCATTGACATTACTCAAATGAATCCAATTACATTTAACTTACCATCATGGAGGCACATTCATAGTAGTAAACCTGAACTGGCCGATATTGATCTGGATTCTAATGCAGCATCCAGACAAAATATTCTAAATGCAATTAAGGATAAGTACGGACATGAAAATACTCTTAATGTAGCCACTTTTAAGACGTTAAAACCTAAGTTAGCTATATTAACTGCTGGAAGAGGCTTAAACTTCAACTACGATGAAATTCAAGCTATTTCTGATATGATTCCAGTAGAAAGAGGGGCGCAATGGAGTCTAAATGATTGTTTATTGGGTAATGAAGAAGATGAAAGAAAACCTATTAAAGAATTAATCAATCTTCTAGAAAACTATCCACAACTAAGAGAGACAGCTTTGGAACTAGAGGGGTTGATTGTGGGAAGAAGTATTCATGCTTCAGGAGTTATTATTTTCCCCAATGGTTATGTTGCTCAGAATTCTATGATGAAGGCTCCCAATGGAGAACCTATTACTTGTTGGAACTTACATGATTCAGAGTATTCAGGGGGACTTAAATTTGATATTCTAACTATTGAGGCTTTAGATCGTATTCACACTTGTATGAACACCTTACTGGAAGAAGGTAAAATGGAATGGAGGGGAACTATTAGAGACACATATAATTATTATTTACACCCTGACGTAATTAATTATACAAACAAGGATATGTGGAAAATGCTTTACAGTGGAGATGTAACAAACGCATTTCAATACGAGGGAACAGTCGGGCATCAAGCACTAATGAAAATTCAACCTCAAACCTTCTTGGAATTAGTTACAGGAAATTCACTTATGAGATTGGCTAATAAGGGTGGCGAACAACCTCTTGATAAATATGTTCGATTTAAGAATGACATCAGCTTATGGTACAAAGAGATGAGGGAATATGGACTAAATGAAGACGAAATTACCGTATTAGAACCTCATTTATTACATTTATATGGGATTGCAGATACGCAAGAAACCGTAATGGAAATTTCAATGGATTCTAAGATTTCAAACTTTACCTTAACACAAGCCAACAAGCTCAGAAAAGGGATCTCAAAGAAATCAAAGAAAACAATCGAAGATTCTAAAAAACTTTTTTTCGAAGAGGGTTTGAAGAATAAAACTAGACAGTTACTATTGGATTATGTTTGGGAATATCAAATTACGCCAAGTCTTGGGTATTCCTTCTCAAGAAATCATGTTAGCCCATATACAGGGATACTTCTTCAAGAAATGAATCTTGCTTATCAATATGGTCATATGTACTGGAAATGCTCTTGCCTAACAGTTAATTCAGGGGCAATCGGAGAAGGGAAAACAACAAACTACGGGAAAATTGCAAAAGCGGTATCAGAAATGAATAATATAGTAGATTCTCCTCATATTAATTATTCTAAGGAAGCTTTTTCTATTTATGAAAATAAAATACTCTATGGATTAAGAGCATTATCGGAAGTTGGTTCAGAAGATATTGCCAAAATATTAGAAACTAGACCATTTGATTCTTACTCTGATTTCATTGAAAGATGTGGAAATCAATTAACTAAGAACGCCGTAGTTAATTTAATAAAATGTGGTTCACTTGATTCCTTTGGAAGTAGAGTTGAATTGATGAATAAATATATTACTTCCATTGTAGAATTTAAAGATTCTTTTACTATGGCAAATATTCCTATGTTAATTGAAAATGGATTAATTTCAAAAACCTATGAGCAAGAAATTATCTTCTATAATATCTATAAGGCAATTTGCACGAAAACAAATTTAGTTATTAAAGAAGATTTACCAGAAGGTTTGAAAGGTGAATGGTATTATGTTCCTAATAATGTACTAGATGTTTTCTTAGATAAGTATAATGAATTAAGAGAAGATTTAGATTACATTCAAGCAAACAATGGTTTATATATGGTTCATAAAGGAAGATTTAAAAAAGGATTGGATAAAAATATTGTTAAAATATCAATGCTTTTAAAAGATACAGAAGTTGCTAAAAAATACAATACTCTTATTTACAATAATACTTATAATAAATATAGTGAAGGAAGTTTAGCAAAGTGGGAAATGGACAGTATGAGTTACTATAAAACGGAACACGAATTATCTAAAGTAAATACCAAACGATATACCATTGATGATTTTAATGATTTACCTGAAGATCCAATTGCCACTGAAACAGGATTCTTTAGAGGAAGAGAATTCAGCAGATATAAATTGAGTCTTATTTTAGGCACAGTTTTGGATAGAGATAAATTAAAGCATACAGTAGAATTATTGACCCCTAGTGGTGTTGTAACATTAAAACTATATGGAGGATTGTTTTTACATTATAATAAAACTCTTTCTGAAACATTATCAGACGGTAAGAAAAAAAGAGTTGAAGAATCATTCTTTAAAAGAGGAAATCAATTGCTTGTATCTGGATTTAGAATGGGAGATCAATTTAAACCAAGGAAATATAAAAATTCTATATTTCAACACTCAATTATGAAAATTACAAAATTAATGGACAATGGTGAAATTATAGTCCAAGAAGAAAGAGCAAGAGTTTAAATTAAGGAGGAACTATGGTAGATAATAAAATAATTAAATGTGAAATAGAATTAGGTAGGATATTCTTTCCTAAAAATTCATATGAGGTTGCTTCTGGTGAACATGCCATCTTTGTAGCCAACATAATAAATAAACTTGAAAATTGTGATGGCTTACCCAAACTATGGGGGCAATCCAAAATTAAATTAAAAGGAAAAGTATGCAAGTTAGAAAGTTATGTAACTTATAAGGTTGCTTGTAGGTTAATCGAAAGACATGAAAAGTATGGAGACACATACGAAATACTTTTTATCAATAAAAAAATAGATTTAACTAATAAGTCACAACAAATTGATTTTTTAGAAGGCATAATTAATCCAAATATAGTATATAAATTATTTGAAAAATATGATGATGTAATTACCTTATTAGAAGATAAAGACATTTCTGCACTTACGTCAATTAATGGAATAGGTCATGCTACCGCGATGAGAATAATTGAAGAATTTGAAGATTGTAAAGACTATTCTCAAATTTATACAGAATTGAGCAATGCCAACTTGAGTGCTAATCTAATAAATAAGTTATTGGATTTTTATAAATCTCCTGACACAGTGGTTGATATTGTTAAAAATAATCCATATAGATTAGTTGAGGTTAGTGGTGTTGGTTTTAAAAAAGCTGATGAAATAGCACAGAAAATGGGTATGATAGGGAATGATTCAAGGAGAGTAAAAGCTTGTATTATAAATACATTGGCTGGAAATGGAGAAATAGGAAGGAGTTACTTACATTTTAGTGAATTAATGAATATTGTTTTTGATCAAATTGGATTTATTGAACAAGATATTATAAATGATGTAGCTAAACAATTAGTTGATAAAAAAGAAATTAATGTTTCTGATGACGGTCAATTAATTGGACTAAAGAGATACTACGATTTAGAAATGAATATTCACAATGAATTAATTAGATTACTAAATGCAGAACGTAGTGAAGAATTTGAACTTGGAGACTGGGAAGATACGATTAAAAGTGTGGAGGAAGAACAAGGTTTTGCTTACACTTCCGAACAAATTGAAGCAGTTAAATTAATTATCGATAAGAATATTGTTGCATTAACTGGATCAGCAGGGTGTGTGGATTGTGATACGGAATATTTTAATGGGGTTGGATGGAAGAAGATTTCCGATTATATTGAAGGTGAAAATGTACTTCAGTATAATAGAGACGGAACAGCAGAGTTAGTATTACCAGAAAGATACATAAAAGAAAAAGAAGAATACTTAAATCATATTAAAAATGAAACTGGGAGCGTTGATCAATGTGTTTGTGATAATCATAATATAGTATATTTAAGTTCCAAAAATAATTTAAATATAAAGAAATGTAGTGATTTGATAGAAATGCACTATGGAAACCAACATGGTTTTTCTGGTAGATTTATTACAACATTCAAATATGATGGAAAGGGGATTGATTTAACTGATGACCAAATTAGATTGATGGTTGCTGTAATAGCAGACGGATCATTAATGATAGGGAATTCAAATTTCACTTGCCGCTTTCATGTTAGAAAAGATAGGAAAAAGAAAAGATTAATAGAATTATTTAAACTCAATAATTTGAAATGGAGAGAAGCAGATTCTGCAGCAGAGGGGTTTTCAGATTTCTATGTAAATCCCCCCAGACTAGAAAAAGAATTCACCGCAGAATATTGGTATAATTGCTCTTATGAACAATTGAAAATAATTGCGTCTGAAGTTTTAAATTGGGATGGCTCTATTAGGAACAATAGAGAAAGTTTTTCCGCAAACGTAAAATCTACTGCCGATTTCGTGCAATTTGTTTTTTCTGCAACTGGGAAAAGAGCAAAATTAGGATTTCAAGACAGAAGGGGGCAATCTTATTTAACGAGTGGAAAACTATATACTAGAAAATCTATAGACTATGATGTACATGTATCACAGAGAGCTATTACGGTAGGTATTCAAGCAAAAGACAAATATAATATAAATAAAATAGAAAAGTATAAAACAATCGATGGATATAAATATTGTTTTACAGTTCCTTCTCATATGTTGATTTTAAGAAGAAATGGAAGTATTTTTATCACTGGTAATTGTGGTAAGACTGCTACTTTAAATGGAATTGTTCAAGTTTTTAAAGATTATATTATATCGGCAGCTGCCCTCTCAGGGAAAGCATCAGTCAGAATTACAGAAGCAACAGGTTTAAAAGCAAGCACCATACATAGACTTTTAGGGTATTCTCATGGTGAATTTACATATAATGAAGAGAATCCACTGGATACAGACGTAGTACTAATCGATGAGACAACGATGATAAATGGTGATATATTTTTAAGTTTACTTAAAGCAATACCAAACGGAGCAAAATTAATCATAGTTGGTGATATAAAACAATTAACTCCAATAGGAAATTGTCAAGTTTTTTCGGACATACTAAATTCAAATGTAATACCAAGTATAACTTTAACTAAAATCCACAGACAAGCAGAAATGTCAGGAATTATTGTTACCTCAATTAAAATTTCTGAACAAGAACAAATACTAAAACCTAAATTTGAAGGTAATTTGATACTTGGAGAACTTCAAGATATGGAATTAGACATCTATAAAGAAGATGATTCTCCATCTGATAGAGTTTTAAAACATTTCTTGAAACATTATAAAATTACCAATGACATCATAGAAACACAAATATTATCTCCAATGAGAACAAGAGGAGATTTATCAACATATAACTTAAATAATAAAATTCAATCAATAATCAATCCAGTAGACGATAAAGATATTTTTATTGAAGTAAAAATTGACAAGGATAAGTTTTATAAAATTAAACTTGGAGATAAAGTTATTAACACTAAAAATAATTATAGGGCAATTAATACTAATGGAGAGATAACTCCAATCTTCAATGGGAATATGGGAATAGTAAAAGAAATTGACAATGGAGTTTGTGTTGTTGATTTTGTGGGAATTGGAGAGATAGTGTTAGATAGAGCAGGGGTTAAGAAATTAGAACTGGCATACGTTTGCACAATTCATCGTTCTCAAGGATCAGGTTTTCATACGGCAATTGTATGTATTGAATCTTCAGCATATGTCCTCCTGAACACAGAAATGCTTTATACTGGCGTTACAAGAGCAAAGAAATATTGTGTATTAGTCGGGCAAAATTCAGCAATAAGAACCGCAATCAAAACGAGAGAAACAAAAAAGAAGCAAACATATTTGAAAGATATGTTTCAGACAATTGTTTAAACCAATAAATAAAATTCCTTGACATCAAATTCCCCACATGCTATAATATAAATAGAGAGGAGGTGAAACAAAAATGAATCCCACAAAACTCATCAATCGAATCGACGGAATTTGGACTACCTGCACTTCTCAAGAATACAATTCCCAAGACACAGCAAACTTCATGTTCAGTAAAAGCGATCTAACCAATACAACTACATATTACAAAAAGATTGGTTAAATAATCATAATTCCTAAACACAAATCATAAAATAATTATCATAACATTAGCAAGAGTTTGATCATACAGATTATTAGAACCACCAATCAAATTCTTGCTAAATCAAAAGAGGTGAATACATATTAAAATTTTACACGGCAGAGATGGCGATTGGATTCAGTGTGACTTTGAAGAGTATAATAAAAACTATATTATAAAAAGGTGACAATTGAATCATTAGAGTTCTATAATAATGAATCAGAAATTAAAAATGAAAGGATGGAAGATTAAAGTTTGGCTAACATATCAATGTGTCAATTTACTGATTGTGAAAAATCTTCTAGTTGTTTGAGAATATTAGCAACACCTGATGCAGAGCAAGTTTACATGAAATTTAAGAATATTTGTGGTGAATTTAATCAATATCAATGGTATTGGCAAGCACCTGATAATTTTATTGTTAAGAAAGAAGGTGATACATAATTTATATAAATAATATTTCTTTACATGGTATTGACTTCCACAAATATGTAGTCATAAAACAAGATGACTTATACAAACATGCACCAGAGCAAGATTCTATTGATTTAAGTAGAATTCTTAAAAATATTAGAATTAGTAGAGTTAAGTTTAATAAAAACCCTAGCAATCAGTATTTGGTTATAAATATTGATGAACCATATGCAGGAGAGGTTATTGAGATTCTGAAGAAAAATAGACATTGGGATTTGTAGGAGGTGTGACATATAATGGATTTTAATAAAGTAAAAGAGGAATATAAAGTTTTATTAAATAAATATCCTAATCTTACAAAAGATGAATTTAAATGGTTAAAAGGGTTGTCGTATTTATTAATTTCAGAAATAGATCACATTATAGAAAGTTGGAGCAATTAAAGAAGATTTTTATCGGATAGTTTATAAGAAAGAAGGTAAAATAAATGGCAAAATATCGTAAGAAACCAGTAATAATTGATGCAATTACATTTGACGAGTTCTTAGAATACGGAAGGAATAATGGAGCAAATATAATATGTGATATGCCTTGGTCATTTAATTATAATGGTCATCCTGTTACTCATGAAAATGATGAATGTTATTTAATTCCTACACTTGAAGGATTTATGTATTTTACGCCACAAGATATGCTTATTATTGGAGTTAGTGAAGAAATTTATCCTTGTAAAATTGATATATTTGAAAAGACATATGATTTGTTAGTGGAATAATAGATATCAATCAAACAATCTTTTTATCGTATTAGATAATGTAAGAATAAAATAAATAATTGGAGGATACATAATTGACTACACTTTATTCAAACGATTGTCCTAAATGTAAAATTCTTAAATTCAAACTTGACAGTAAAAATATTAACTACGAATTATGCTCTGATATAGATATCATGACATCAAAAGGATTCCAATCAACCCCAATGTTAGAAGTTGAAGAAAAAACAATGAATTATTTAGACGCAATAAATTGGGTAAAGGGGCAATAATATTGGATATTAGATTAAAACTTAACAAAAATTTTGTAGCTTGTTTGAATAAAATGGAACAAAAATATGGTGAAAAATTTGAGCGCATCAATGGATTTCACAATGACAATTTAAATTTCAATTCTTTTATTGACAATTTTATAGATAGTAAAACTGTTGCAGATGTTAGTATTGATGCAAATGCTAATAGTAGTACAAAAGATATTAATACATTAAAATCAGATATGACTAAACCTCATTTAAAATTACTTTCTTTCAATAAGATTTTTTATGAAATTACTAAAAAATATGGATTGTCTACAGCAGAAGAATGGTTAGAATCTGAATGGAATGGTGATTATTACTTACATAACGCTACGACCAGTACGTATCTTCCGTATTGTTATGCATACGATTTAGATCAAATTGTAGAAAAAGGATTATATTTTATTGACAAATTTAAGTCAACTCCTGCAAAACATTTAACCACATATAATGACCATGTATTAGAATTTATTAGTTGGACTGCTAATCGTAGTTCTGGTGCAGTTGGCCTACCAAGTTACTTAGTTTATTCGTATTATTATTGGAACAATGATGTTAAGAATAACTTTTTTCTTAAAGATCCTGAATATTATAGGGAACAATGTTTCCAAAAATTCATATATGATTTAAATCAACCATATTTACGTGTGACAGAATGTGCATTTACTAACATTTCTATTATGGATAAAAATTACTTAGTAGAGTTATTTGGAGCAAGACAATTTCCTGATGGAGAATTTGTAATTGATCACATTGATGGGATTATTGAACATCAAAAAGTATTTATGGGAGTGGCAGCTAAAATTAGAGAAAAACTAATGATGACATTTCCGGTATTGACATATTCATTATTGTTCCAAGAAGGTAAATTTGTAGATGAAGAGTTTGCTAGATGGTGCAATAAACACAATATGAAGTGGTTTGATAGTAATTTCTATGTTGGAAATGATGTTACAACCCTCTCAAATTGTTGCAGACTCTTAAGTAACACTTCTAAATTAAATGGATTTATCAATAGTATTGGAGGGACTTCTCTTTCTGTTGGTAGTGTTCAAGTTAATACCACGAATTTACGTAGAATTGCTTTATTATCTAATAAAAATAAAGATAAATATATCAGCCTTTTATCAAAAAGAATTCATTTAAGTATTAAGGTATTAGATGTTGTAAGAAATATCATCAAAAGAAACATTGAGAAAGGACTTCTTCCAAATTATACATATGGACTTGTAAAAATGGATAATCAATATAATACTCTAGGTATTACCGCAATGTATGAAGCAATTAGAGATATGGGGTTAATTCAAGAAGATGCTTTTGGTAGTAATTCTTATACTGAAGAAGGGTTTGATTTTGCTACAAAAATTCTAAGAACTATCAATGAAATTAAAGATAGTTATAGTTTTGATTATAGTATAAATGTTGAAGCTGTTCCGGCTGAACGTGCAAATTCAATTCTATGTACTAAAGATAATCTACTATATCCAGAATTTGAACAAGATTTTCTCTACAGTAATCAATGGATACCATTAATGGAGAATAGCACAATTCAAGAAAAAATAAAACTTGGTGCTGTGTTAGATAAGGAATGTGGAGGAGGCCAGATCCTTCATGTCAATCTACAAGGTAAATTTGCCGGTGAAGAACAATCATGGGATATGTTAAATCATTTAGCCAATTCAGGTATAATCTATTTTGCATATAATGTTCAAATATCTGTGTGTGATGAAGGACATGGATTCTTTGGAAATATTTGTCCAACGTGTGGAAAATCAGTTCAAGATGTCTTTAGTCGCATAGTTGGGTATCTTGTTCCTACACAATCATATAGCAAAGAAAGAAAGCAAGAATTTGATAAGCGCAAATGGTTCTTGTTAGATTAAGAGAGGTATTAAAATGTGGATTAAGAACATAATGGATGAGAATTTCCAAGATTATAAAAAAACATCAATGATGATAGCAACTTGTAAATGTGATTGGAAATGTGCTATAGAAGGAAAATTTGACATTTCAGTTTGTCAAAATTCTAAATTAGCAAATCAGAAAAATATTGAGGTATCTATTAAATCTATTATAAATAGATACCTCAATAACCCCATTACTCAAGCTATCGTTATTGGTGGGTTAGAACCAATGTTGCAATTTGATGAAGTTTTAGAATTTGTAGATGATTTTAGATTAGTATCTGAAGATGATATAGTTATTTACACTGGTTACTATCCTGATGAGTTAATAAATAAATTGTGTAAATTAGTTGAATATAAAAATATTGTTATTAAATTTGGAAGATACAAAGAGGACAGTAGCAATGTATTTGATGATGCGTTGGGTATTTGGTTGTCATCAAATAATCAATATGGAATAAAAATAAGTTAGAAGGAGAAGAGAAAAATAGAGAGATTTTGTGAAATATGTAATAGTAATAAAGGTGTTAGATTTAATGAAAAATTAAATAAAAATATTTGTAAAAGACACTATTGGCAATTATGGAAATTCGGAGAGATATTACAAGACATAGATAAAACAAAACATATTTGTGAAATTTGTGGTAGTGATACAAAAGTTGGCTGTATAGAAGATAAATATTATTGCGGAAGACATTATCAACAAATGAAAACATTTGGTTATACAAAACGGAGAACTAATAGGGATTTAAATGAAATAGTTTTACATGATACATATGCTGAAATAATACTATATAATGAAGATCAAATTGAAGAGGCAAGAGCACCAATAGACATAGAAGATGTAGAAAAGTGTAAAATTCATAGATGGAATTTAACTGTAGAAAAATATGTTGCTAATCACGCTATAGGAAGATTACATAATTATGTAATGAATTTTAAACCTCCTAAAGACAAATCAAAGGTTGTAAATCATATAGACAGAGATAGAAAGAATTGTAGAAAATACAATCTTGAAATTACTACATATCAAATTAATGGAATTAATAAAGGGAAGCAATCTAATAATACTTCTGGATTTCCTGGTGTATCTTGGGATAGTTGTCATAAAAAATGGGAAGCTAATATAAAATTAAATGGTAAGAAGAAGTTTTTAGGTTATCGTGCAAATATAGAAGACGCTATAGAATTAAGAAGAGAAGGAGAAATCAAATACTTTGGTGCAATGGTTAATAGAGACAATGATGTAAACACTGTGTTTAAGAATAAATCATTAAATAATTAATTGGAGGAATATAAATAATGAATATTAAAATCAAATACCACTCAAAGGAAATTGATAAAATTACAAACATTGAAAATAAATCAGATTGGTTTGACCTAAGATCAGCAGAAAATATCTCCCTAAAAGCAGGAGAATTCAAACTAATTTCTCTTGGTGTGTCAATGGAATTACCAGAAGGATATGAGGCGTATGTTATTCCACGCTCAAGTACGTATAAAACATTTGGAATTATTCAAACAAATCATTTAGGACTAATTGATGAAATCTATAAAGGGAATAATGATATTTGGAAATATCCTGCATTAGCAATGCGAGATACAGAGATTAAAATTAATGATCGTATTTGCCAATTTAGGATTCAAAAGAAAATGCCAACTGTAACATTCGATGAAGTTGATGATTTAGAAAATGAAAATCGGGGTGGGTTTGGAAGCACAGGTAGAAAATAAAATTAATTTTAATATGGAGAGATTGAAATATATCTCTCCCACCTCACAAGAAAGGAGCAATAGAACAAATTGCAAATCATAAATTGGGACGAATATTTCATGTCCGTAGCATACATATCGTCACTTAGAAGTAAAGACACAAGAACTCAAGTTGGTGCATGTATTGTCAATAAATCAAATAGAATCATTTCTACTGGATATAATGGTATGCCAAATAATTGTGATGATTCTCAAATGCCTTGGCAAAATAAAGAAGGATTGGAAGGAAAATATCTATATGTAGTCCACTCAGAGCAAAATGCTATTCTTCATGCAAAAGTTGACCTAACTAATTGTATTCTCTACACAACATTATTTCCTTGTAACGAATGTTCAAAAAGTATAATCCAGTCTGGTATATCAGAAATTGTATACTTGAGTAATAAATACAGCGATTCAGAACAAACAATTGCTTCTAGATTTATTCTAGATATAGCAGGAGTTAAATATAGACAATTGGTTAGCAATAGTAAAATCGAGGTTAATTTAACCGATATTAATCAAAATTAATCAAAATATCATATTTTACCTCTTTCATGCTTCCATTTACTCATTAATACTTCCATTTACTACCTAATATGATAGCACCCAATAAAAAATATGTTTCATTTGCTTAGAAAGGAGCAAAAATATGTACTTCATATTACAAGTATACATAGAAGTAGATTCTGAAAAAGATGCTGAAGATATTGCACATGATATTCATGAAATATTAGGTAATAATGGTATTACCAATAGCATTAATGTTATAAATGATACTAATGACGAAGAGGAGGATTTATTAAATGAGAGGAGAATATAGAAAACAATTAGAATATGATTCAAATGAAGATGGAAAAGTTAATTTAGAAGATGCTTTAAATATTATTGAAATTGTAGAAAATGAAGTAAATACAATCAAAGATATGCTTGAAGAATATAGTAATCTTACAGAGATTAAAACAATATATAAACTTATAGAAGAATTGAGCGAAAAATTATATTAAAATAAGAAAGAAGGAATATAACTAATGTTAAAAAATAAATATTCTCTAGATAATATTTTTATTGAACCAAACTATACTGATAAATGGACTCACAATGCTCCTAAAGATAATGATTTTATTATGCTAAATGAAGTAGATGGTACTAATTGTCTTAGTTTTGATTTACAACAAGCAAAATTTATTAGAGATTCACTAAATGAAATAATTGTATATTATGAAAACATGCCATCAGTAGGCGATTTTGTAGAAGTAATTAATGGAATCTTTAAAGGATATTTTGGTAAAATATTTGACGTTGATATTTGTGATTCAAAAAGACCATTAGCAATAAGATTAGATGATAATCCTGAGTTCAATGATTGTACTTGTTTTGTTGGTTTTGCCGATGTTAAGAAAGCAAATAATTAACCAAGTAAAATAATAATTTATGTGAGAGAAAGGAGTATTTATAATATGCGGATTGCATATGGGATGGCATGGATAGCAACAGCCCTCGCAACATCAATTGGAATTTATTATACTAAAGATGCAAATTGTCTTTGGGCAATGTTGATTCCAGGAATGATCAGTATGAAGTCTAATAGTGGTAAAAAAGATAAGGAAGAAACTGATGAATAAAGGAGTTGTTGTTAAAAAATGAAACAATGCATACATTTCGACAGTGGAGTTTGCTATTCACCTGATTGGGAAGAACCTTTTGGAGAAGGATGCTTATTAAACCATAAAGATTCATGTCCTCATCCTAATTATATCCCAAATACTTTAATGACAGGAAAAGATAAATTAATAGAATATCTTCAATTAGAACCAAATTCTCAATTGTATAAATTAATTGGCGTATGTCCAAGTCATGTAAATTTAAATGAGAATCAGCACAACAAATGTATTTTAGGAAGCAACATATTTTGTTCTGAATGTTGGAAATTAGCACTGGATGAGGAATTTTAATGGAAGATAAATTATTAGAATTAAAAGAACAATTCTGTAAATTGTATTGTTTAAATAAAATCGGAATTGAAGATTGGGATGGATATCTTTTAGATAAACAATACGTTTGCCATCTTTGTCAGATAAATGATTATATTAAATTTATCAGAGACGAAATATAATACTCACAATTTTCTTAAATAAACATAAAATAAAATGACAGAAGGGAGGTGACACAAAAAGAAAGGAGAATGGTTCGCAATGAAAGAGTTGAAAGAATGGTTAATTAATGAGATAAATTCTATCAATATAGATTATCATAATGAAAGTACCTATGCGTGGTCAAAAGGGTACAAGAAAGCTTGCTTGGAAATTTTAGATATTATTAAGAAGAAAATCGAGAATGAGGAAAATTAAATGAATCTAAGTATTAGTAATCAATTATATCAATGCACTTGTAGGCCATTTTGTTGTTCGGCTTGGTGTTATCATACTAGTTTCAATTACTTATTTAAACTTGGTAAAGTTGTTTGCTCAAAACCAAATGAATTATGTAAATGGCAAAGAGAAATTAAAAACTATCAAAAAAAAATAGAATTATATACTTCTAATTGATAAATTTATGTTATAATAACTAAAAGAAAGGAAAGGAAAAATTAAATGAAAAGATTTTTAATACAAACAATTAATAAAGAAATTACTCATGATTTTTCATTTCACTTAATTGAAGCTATTAAATATAATAATTGGTTTCAGAATGAAAGAATATATGATTATGATTTAGTTAACGAAATGATAGGATTCAATGCCTTAAATTATATTCCTATAGGTTCTGTGGAATTTGTTCAAGAATTTTTATCTGATTTTCATGGTATTAAAAATGTTAAACCATTAAATATACCTATTAATTTAAGGAATAAACATTTTACAAAACGTGAAATTATTACTGTAAACAACCACAAAGAACCACTTAAAAAGAAATGGTTTGTTAAATCAGATGATAAAATTAAAGGTTTTACAGATATTTTAAATCATGGGAGTATTCTACCTGCAGGTAATTTTATGCTGTCCGAATTAATTAATATTCAATCTGAATGGAGAGCATTTATATATAATGATAAATTAGTAGGATTACAAAATTATGCTGGGGATTTCACATTATTTCCTGACATTAAACTCATGGAAGAAATGATAATTGCAAATAATCATTGGAATTATGATGAAAATTCTGCATATACCTTAGATGTCGGTATTAATAATGAAAATGGGACTTTTATTATTGAATGCCACGATTTTTTCTCTTGTGGATTATATGGGTTTGCTGATTATACTATATTGCCTAGGATGTTTATTACAACATGGAATAAATTGATTCAAATTAAATAATAAAGGAGTAAAATAAATAAATGACAATAAGAACTGAACAAATTGATGTATCATTCAACCTAAAACTCCAAAAAGACTTACAAGAACATGAAGTTATCTGCTCTCACTGTGGAGGCACAGGGCTTCAAGTAGATGATAGTCCTTTTGGCCTTAAAGAAGAAAATAGTAAAATTCATTTTCCATATAAACAACAAACTATTGTAGGTTGTAATCATTGTTATAATGGAGTGCAAAGTAAATGCTTACATTGTGGAGAAATTCTTGATAGAGGTACATCACAATGTAATTGCGATGAAGCAAGATGGAAAAGAGAAGAGGAATTATGGCAAAAAGATTTAGAAGTATGGAATAAAGCAACGAAAATATCATATGAACAAGCATGCAAAGATTATGAAATGGTCTATATTGATAATTATGATAAATATTTATCTCCTGAAGAAATAGAAGAATATTTAGAAGAGCATGATTATATATCTAAATGTGATTTGTGGATTTATGGCACATATATAATGGAATTATCTATTGATGCCTCTGATATTATTGAAGATGCTTGTAGTGATTTACATGAAGATGCTATGGACAATATCTCAGATGAAGACCAAAAAGAACTTCAATCATTATTAGACAAATGGTGTGAAGATAATAAACAAGGAACAATAACATATTATGCTGATTTTAGTGTTGGAATTTTATTGTAGGAAAGAATGGTGATTGAAATAAAACTATGGGAATATGTCCTTGCGAATGATAAAGAATCAGACTTTCTAAAATGGAGAAGTGGAGAAAATGATTTAGGAGACAAATTATTAATTTATGATTATTGTCCTATGTATTTTGACTGTTTAATTGGCACAGGATTTGAAATAGCCTTCAAATCAAAGAATAAAAAAGGTGAATGTAAATATCAAGAAGCAAATCATGAAACTATTAAATTAGAAGATTATGATAGCAAAGAACAATTTGAAAAAGAATTTCTTAAAGAATATAGAATCTGTAGCGAATGTTGGAATAGGGAGATAAAGAGTGAAGTTGATAAAGAATATGAGATATATTTAAAACTTAAAGAAAAATTTGAAAATTAAATAAATCAAAAAAGGAGAAAATTAATATTGAAATTATATAAAATTACCACACAAGAAGAGTTAGATGCCATTAATGCCGATTATTTTAATCATCACCCACAAGAAAAGAACTATAAATGGTCTGGATGTAATTATTACATCAATCAAGGTAATATAGAACATGAACCACTAGGTACTGCTCAGTCTATGCATGATTGTGAGTGGTGTGAAAGATATGATTATTGTGAAGTTAAATTTAATACTCCTATTTGGTTTTGGAATAATGAAATTGAGAGTGATTTAAAGAGTATTATTAATGAATATATAAGAAAAGATGTGATATAATCCAAGAAATAATGATTATCCAAACTAAGAAAGGAAGATGGGAAATGTTTAACGAAACCATTGAAATGAATAATGATTATCATGCTATGAGATCAATTGATTCTATTTTCACGGTTATAGAAAACTTCAGAAAGAAATTTGATTTAGAAATTTTAGATATTAAAAGAGAAACTGACAGTAAACTAGAAAAGTATATATTCGAATTATCACAAACAACAATTACTTTTTCTTTTAACCAATATAATAAAAAGTGTGAAATTATTACATATGATGAATTAAATAAATTTTGTGAGAGATATAATTATCTAAATTACTATTTAACTGATTTTGATTTTAAAATTGATGATGAGGTTTATTACAATCATAAAATGGGAATTGTCACAGAAATTCTAGATGATAATTACATAAATGTATTATTAAATGGAAACGAGATGAATAAAAAAGAATATAAGTGTTGGGGAATGAGATTAAATTAAGGAGTTGATTACAATATTCAATCCTATCTCTAAATTTTACAACAAAATATTACAATTAGGATATGACCAAGGGTACGCTAAAGGAGCAGAGACTGGACAAAAACTAGGATTTAAAAATGGTCAAACCGAAGGATATAATATTGGTTTTGAGAAAGGAGAAATTAATGGTTATCAGAAAGCATATGGTGAAATAACCGAATACGTAAATAAAACTAAACAAGAAAATCCAGATAGAATAGAAACAAATGAGGAACTTACTGATTCAATAATGTTATTCTTAAAATCAATAGCAGAAATTGTAAATACAAAATTTTTTATAAATACATGTTTTGATAATTGTGATTCTAATTTTATTAAAAAATATTTGGACTTTATTGATTATGCAGAAGGTAATTTTGAATTGAAAACAACTTATCCACAAACACACTATTTTCTTCCAGAATTAAAGAATGGTTTTGAGAAAATTTATCAAAATAAATTAGTCGTTGAAGATGCTAAAAAGTTGTTTTAGAAATAAAAGAAAGAAGGAAATTAAAATGAGTGTAGATTTCTTTGATTGCGATGTATGTGGTGAGTCAACTTGTGAATGTGGTTATTATGTAAGTTGTGATTGCGGTAGAAAATGGTGTTCAGATGAATGTGCTGAAGAAGATGGATGGAGAAACGAAGAAGAGAATAAAGACAGCGATGTTTATAGGAGTTGTAAATATTGTAGAGAAGAAGATTTTGAAGATGGGGAATTATTAGAATATGCTTTAAAAAAATTAGACTTATTTAGATCAGAATTAGTAGATATGTATAAAGCAGAAAAATAATATCCCTCGAAAAACCTATTTCGTTGTATTAAAAAAGAAAGGAATAAAATCAATGAAAGAATTAAAAACACTTCAAAAAAGATTGGAAACCGAAAAAGACATAAATGATGCTATTTATTGTACAATTGAGGAAATGAGTGAAGTTACAAAAGTATTAACAAGATTTCTAAGATGTAGTAAAAAATTCTCAATAGACGATTTAACTGAAGAACTTGCACATTCTTTTCTAATGTTAGATGTAATTAAAAACAGATTTAATATAAAAGATGAAGACATACAGCATAAAAATTATTAGCTTTAAAGAAATGTTTTAAGGATAATTAGAAAAGGGGGATATAAAATGTCTATAGGAATAAGAGGTTTTATTGAGTTTTTAATTACAAAAATAAATGAAAAGGTGTACTCAGTTCTGGTTATAGCGAAGAAGAAATACGGAGAGATGTAATAGACATGATTTGGGAAACATATGAGGAGTTCGGCAAATAGAAGATAAAATTTATCGGATATGAAAGGAAGAAATAAAATGGATATAAAAATTATTAATCCATATCAAAACAATAGAGATAGGATTGTAGAATTTGATGGGTTTTCTTCAATTTATCTTAAAGGTGAAGAATTAGATAATTTATTTGAGGAATTAGATAATGAGTTAAACTATGGTGATACAAGAGAAGAATTGCAAAAGCAAATCTTTGAATTAGAAGGTGAAGTTAGTATGTTGCAAAGAGAATTAGGTTTAAGATAATGTTGTAAAAAAATCTAAATAATATTAAAGAAAGGATGTGATTATCATGGATAAAGATGAACGTATTACCTGTACAGATTGTGTAAATTGGAAATTTTCAAAAATGAGTTTAGAATATTTTGGTTCTATTACTGACTGTATAAATTGTCCATGTAATAAATGCAGTTGTTACGACCCTACTAGCACCAGAAGATTTGAAACTCGACCATTATTTATAAGAAAGATTGTCGTTACATAAACATGAATTAAAATGCAAAGTGAAATAAGCAATAGAAAATATAATTCTTATTTCACTTTGCCAACATTTTATGAAATAAATAAATAAACTTAAAGGAGATTGATTAATATGAGAAATAATGTAAATATATTAAACAAAGAAATTTTAACAAATAAAGAACTTGAGGCAAAACATTATGACAGAATGATGGAATTTTTAATTACAGATTTTAAAGGTAAAGATTTTAACGAGTGTGATATTATTTTGAGACAAATCATTAAGGTCGCTCATGATTTATTAAATGAACCTGACTTATTGAAGTAGAAATGCTTTGTGAGCGACAGAATGGTGTGTAGAATGAGTTTTAATTTTGTTAGGGTGAGAAGATTGTGTTGAGGATTGATTTACGAAGGCTTATATATGGCAAATTTGAGGAGGAATGAAATATGAATAAAAGACAAAATAAAAAGAAAATTAAATATATTATTGACAATATTCAAACTGTAAATCTAAAAGAAAATGAGTTTTTATTATTCAGATATGATCAAATTAAATATCGTCCTCAATACATTGCAGAATTAGCAGAAATGATTAGAAATGATATTACTGGTAAAATTGTGTTTATCCCTAATGACTTAGAGATGAAAAAGGTTTCTGAAGTAGAATAGGAGGAATTACATAATGAAAGATTTTGATTTAGAATTTTTTATGGCAAAAACATTAAATAAACCCATTACAATTGAATCAGCATCAGATGGCAATTTGTTATCTAAAATTAAATTGGTTATAAATGATGCTAGAATTCAAAGCAATAGTTGTTTTGATATTTTAACCATTAATGAAAATATAAAAATTTATTTTGAAAAATTTGAAATTGATGCATTTGATAATAATTGTTTAAGTATGCATCGCAATGAAGATGCATTGATTAATATTTATTTGCCAGAAGGTGACAATTGGGTGGATGATAGGGTTATTGGTTTTACTCAGTATTGATTTGTAAGTACAAATACATAAATAATTATTTTGACTTTGTGAATGAATTGAGATATAATTATTTTTGGAAGGAATACATATGAAGTAAATAAATTGTAAAGGATGTGAAAGTTATAGCGAAGGGTAAAAGTTTATTAAGTCAAACATCAAGCAAGCCTAAAAAGCAAGATAAATATGATGAAACATCATCTATTGTAAAAGAATATGAATTTAATATAGATGATAGAGTTATATTTTTAGGATTGGTTAGTGACTATAGAGGTCTGGAATGTACTATTATAAAAAGAAACATGAAAAAGAAAACTACAGATTATTATATTGTAAAGTTTGATGATGGAAAGATAATTGAATCTGTTGTTTATGGTTTTTTAAGAACCCCTGAACAATATGAATTAGAATTATCACAAAATGAAAATGAATCAGAAGACAATGTTGAAATGTCAGATGAAGAATTAAAAGTTATTGAAAATGGATATGTTCCTTATAAGAACCGTTTATCATGCTACTCGCAGTTAGATTTTTATCATAGAAATTGTGGAGAATGTACCCATAGACATCAATGCATTTATAGGTTTAAAGGGATATATGATAAGATTAAATTTTAATTAAAAATGAAAGAAGGAATAATTAAATGAAAATTATTAATGCAAGTGTAGAAATATTAGATCAAGTCAATGGATATGAAATTCTTAAACATATTGAAATAGTAGGAAGAACCTGTTATAAAAGTGAAGACAAAATTACTCCAGACTCATCTAAAAAATTCGTTGCAGACCTAATTAAAAGAGGCCATGAGGCTATGATTGAACATTTTAATATCTCAGTTAAGTTCATCTGCGATAGAGGCGTTACACATGAAATTGTGAGACATAGAATTGCTTCCTATGCTCAAGAAAGCACCAGATATTGTAATTATAATCAAGAGAAATTTGGTAAAGAAATTACAGTTATTAAACCTTTGTTTTGGGATGAGGATTCTAAATTATATCAATCTTGGAGAATTGGATGTTTACAAGCAGAAATTACATATTTTGAATTACTAGCATTAGGAGCAAGTCCTCAAGAAGCACGTTCAGTATTGCCTAATTCATTAAAGACCGAAATTGTTGTTACTATGAATCTTAGAGAATTAAGACACTTCTTTAGATTAAGAACAGCAAAGGTAGCACACCCACAAATGCGTGAAGTTGCTATTATGCTATTAGAAGAATTAAAAAGTAAAATACCTGTAATTTTTGATGATATCGAGGTGAAGTAATTTGAATCACCTTGTAGTAATTTGTGCTTTTAGTGGGGCTGGTAAAGATACAATCACAAAATATATATCAGATAATTACAATTATTCTATGGTAGTATCGCATACTTCTAGAAGTATGCGTCCCAATGAATCAGAAGGGAATCCGTATCATTTCATTACAAGAAAACAATTTGAAGATATGATTGAGAAAGAAGAATTTATTGAATGTAGAAAATACAATACCTTAGTTGGAGGGGAAAAAGACACATGGTTTTATGGAGTCAGCAAAAACAGCATTGATTTATCAAAACATAGTTACATAGTAGTCCTCGATTTGTTAGGATTAATCGAACTCAAGAAATATTTCAAAGACAATATCATATCATTTTTCATTGATGTAAATGAACCAACTAGAAAACAAAGAGCAATTAATAGGGATGGATTTGATCAAACGGAATGGAATAGAAGGAAATCAGATGATGAAGAAAAATTCACATATGAAATAGTCAATCAAGAAGTAGATTATATGGTTAAAAACTATGATTTTGAGCTTTGTGTAGAATATATTTTAGAGAAGATTGGAGAATGTTGATAAATGAATAATAAATTTACCATTTACATAGCAGGAAAAATGAGTGGACTAACATTAGAAGAAATGAATTCTTGGAGATTAAAAGCAGAAAGATTACTAAGAATATCTTCTGATAATCAAATACACACAATCAATCCTGTGGGATATTATAATTTTGAAATGAATCCAAATACATATACCGAATCAGAAGTTAAAAATTTGACTTACAAATGGTAAAAAGAAGCGATTTAACTATAGTAAATCTTGATTTTTCTGATAGTATTGGCACTGCAATGGAAATTTGTATGGCACATGATGTATGGGATAAGCCAGTTATTGGATTTGGTAAAAATAAAAGTCATCCTTGGATGGAATTGTGTATTACAAAAAGATGCGAAACATTAGAAGAAGCAGTAAGATATATCGTTGATTATTACTTGCCAAATATTTAATAAAACAAATTACTATATAATAAATAAAGGAGAAATAAATGAAGGAAGATTATAAGGAAATACATAAAATGTGTAATATGTGCGATAGGGCAAAGAATAGTTCTTGTAATTTCCCATGCAATGATTATGCAGATTATATGTATAATCAATCATTAAAAAATAATGTTAAAAAATCTGAACGCAATAAAAGCAATGATGATAATGACATTGAAAACTTCCTTGAGTACGATGTTTCAAATGACATATGGATTAAGTTTATTAATAAAGAAATACCAATTATAGAAATACTGGATGAAAATGCATTCTATGACTATCTTGAAACAGAAAATGAAAAATATTGCAAACAAGAGGGAATTTGTCCTGAATGTCGAGAGGAAATCTTGTTCTAAAGGTGGAATACGAGGAGATATGGGGGATCAAAAAGAGAATCAGAAAGGTATTTAGTTTGTGAGAATGGATGTTAATAATAAAAATAAAGCAATGAAAGAAGGAAAAAATGAGTAAAATTAAACAATTCAAATGTAAAAATACCACTAATACTAACAACATCAAATACCAAGTGAGATTTGGAGTGCAATTAAATAATAATGAAGATGAATCTGGAGTTTTTGCAAAACCTGAATATTACTCATCAATTGAAAAAGCAAAAGCAGAAGTAATTATAACATTTAATGAAATTATTAAAGATATGTTTCCTGATGCCACACATGATGGATTATTTATGACAAAGGATATGAAATGCGAATGTTGTGGTGAAAATGTTAGTTCTGTAAAATATAGTAATGGTGGACAATTGCTGTTTGGTCGAATGGATGGAAAATTAGGTAATAGTCAAGGTGAATTTTTCATTGATATTGTGGAGGGTTGATATTAATTAATAAATCTAATAATTATGATTCATAACTCTATTTTCTCTAACAACTCTATTCTTGAAATTTTCTAAATTAGGTTCTAAATTATTCAAATATGAAGTTATTGCTATTTCTTTAGCAATAACTTTCATTCTTTCACTTACTTGAATTTCTTCTGATTCGACTGAATCAATTAATTCTTGATATGAATCTTGACATTCTTTAAGTTCCCATGTTTTTTGTCTTTGCATTTCAACATATCCTTTCATGATTGATAATGATAATTAAAATAGGCACTTTCTCCTGAAACAAAATCTCTAAGAACTTTTTTAACGAAACCAAATGGATTCTTAATATGAAATTTCGCATTAAATAATATTGAAAGTGCTTCTTTCAATTGGTCTGATGATACTTTTAATTCCTTACAGATTTTACCTATTGTTACACCGAAATTGGAATCTGGATCTACTCGACAATCACCTAATATCTTCACCAAAGGCCAATCTTCATCTTTCCAAAATTCTTCTTTTTGACAATCATAATTTTTAGAATCCATACATACAGAATTAGATATTGATGGTATAGGTGTAATGATTGAGACATTTTGTTCAACTTCTTGGACATCTTGTCTTTTTTTATCCACAGGTTTAGGCACACCTAATAATTTATACAATACATCTAAATCAATTCTATATGATTTTCCATGATACCAATCTTTAGATTCAAATTGTTCTGAGATAAGAACTTTCTTATTCTCTAAATCCTTAATTGCTCTTTGAATCGTCTTGACTGATTTATTGAGTTCTAAGGCCCAATCATTTACAGTCTTATAAACCCATAGAAAACCATCACGATATTTAGTTGCTCTATTCATCCAGTATTTTAAACGAGATAATAATTCAGCTTGGGTCTGACCAAAAACATTAACTACAGTAGGTTGAACAACAATTGGTAATTCGTTAGGAATAATTAGATCCATGATTAAAACCTTCTTTCAGCATTTTCAAAAAATGAGCGTAGCGATGCTGAAGACTGTTTACAAATTTTTAAAATCATGATAAAATGACTTAAAGAATTCAATACGAGTCTTCAGGGGTCTCCTAGTTTAGTGATGTGTCGCCACAACTCAAGCACTAACTAGGAGATTTTTTCATTACCTATTAAATTTTAATAACCTTACTCAATAAAAAAGTTAGTAGCATGTACATCTCTGCACCAACTACTAACTTTAGCAATCTTACTAAATTATTCACTAAGTTTATACTTGATTCTATCTTAAACTTAGGGTACAATATCTTTAAGAACTAAAAGCTTAATGTTGGTGAGAACATTTTGCCAGAAAACACTTGATCTTTGCAAGAGGTCAGGTGTTTTTGCATTTTATTGAGTTAATTTGATTAAGTTATATATTCGACAGGTTGATACAATTCTCCTTCTAATAAATTAAATTATCCACAGGAATATTATAGCATAAAAAGTTATCAACATGTATATATCTTTTTTGACAAAATGTTTATGTGTTCGGGTCGGATGAAATAAGCGAAAAAAATAAACACTATCCAGTTAATTTTGGATAGTGTTTTTATAAATTAAATCAAATTAATCACTCGGACATAAGATTATTCATAGTTTTAATAAAAATACTGTCCTTCTTTTTATCAGGAATAACCACTTCAAACTGCTCAGGCTCCACAACAACTTCATTTTTCTTTCTAGTCTTTCTTGGATTTACACTGTTTACAGAAACCTTAATATTGCCTGACACAATATTATCAGTAATTTTCTCATTAAATTCATCCAGTTTAAGTTTTTTTGGATAATAATCCATATAAAATTTTAAACAAGTTTTAACCAACTGTGAATTAGAAATTCCTTGTTCTTCCATTTGATTTACATAATCAATTAAAATTGTATCATTTTTTGAACTAAGATTTGTGCCAACATATTTTCTTAGGCTACCCATAGTTACTCATCCAAATCCCAATATTGTTTTCCTCCATCAAGATATGCTAAAGCATTAGTTAATTGAGGATGTTCACTAGATAATTTTGCTGTATTATCAAGTTTAATATTAAGATAAGGTAACAATATTTCAGCAGGGCCACCCATGACACATGTTTCTAATGCTTGTTGTAAATCAAATGTTTGCTCCAAAGAAGAAATTACATTATCGATATAATCTACAAGAATTTCATCTTTTGTTTTTTGCAAGTCATAACTTTGTTTTCGCAAAGTAATTTCTGATCGTTTGAGATACTGCAATAATTCATGAGGTTTAAATTTAGTTCCATTTTTAGAATTAAAGGTCGTTGTCATTTGTTCTAATATTTGATCAAAACCAAATTGAGTATAACTAACTTTTGAATCCAAAATTACTTCAGTATTTTCAGGGTTAATATCATCACCTTTGCGCCACAATGAAGCGTCTAAAGTTCCACCACCAAAATCTAAAACTAATAGGGGATAATCGAATTTTTCTTTTTGAGAATCAGTTATTCCAGATTGAATGTAACAAATAGAATCAGTGATTTCAATATTAATATTGCCTCTGCCATCACCAATATTAATTGTTTGTGCTCCCATAGTTCGTAACTTTTCCAAATATAGTGTTGCGTGTTGTTTATAGTACCCTGCAGGAGTACCAACAACTAATTTTACTTTGATGTCCTTACAGTTTGGAAAACTTAAAGCAATAGCAGTTAATGTACACAAATCAAAATGAGTTGTGGTGTATTTATCTGGATTGGTGTATGTTTTACCTTCTGGGTCTCCTACAAGATGGCTCAAACCATCTTTTTTAACTAGGTAAGTATTACTTTTGAGTAGACCATCACCCTCAGTATTGAACTTAATTCTTGCTCTTAAAACTATTCCTGCGCTGGTTTTGTAGTAAGAATTTCCTGCATCAAGACCTAAAATAACCTCTTCGTTCATTATAAATGCCTCCTTAAATGATATTTCAATATAATGTAGTTTATCATTCATTGTGTACTATTGCAAGTATACGATTGTGTGTAAATATATCTACAGTTGTAAGTATATATACTTGTCTACAATTGTATGTTTGTTAATGTGGACAAGTATGTCTATTTATTAAGATAAGTATATTTGTATTAGTATGTCTACTTTTTAGAAGAATGTTATGTGATTATTTTTTTAAAAATCAGGACAAAGTAATACTAGAGGATGAGGAAAGTTATTATATAGAATGAATTAGATGTTTGACGATTAATTTTTAGCCCTGAAAAATCAGGGCTTTTTCTTTTGGTATACTACTTTTAATAAGTATACCTTTGTATACTGGTAAACTTTTTGTATACCAATACTTAAAATGTATATTTATCTTTTCTTTGGAGATATTAAACTTATGATAATTTCCAAAGGAGTTGAATAGTTATGGCATTGATAGGAGTTATATGTATTGTTTCTGGATCATCCTTAGTGATTGCATGTTCTGCGAGTTTATTAAATCTAATCAAATAATCAAACATTTTTTATTATATTAAGGTAATCTATTGTATCCTTATTTTGGGATATTTATAGATTACCTTATTTTACTTTATCCTTTTTATCACAAGCTCGCAATATTTACCAAACATTATCTGCTATCCCCTCACATACATTCAATTATATCAGTCGTCATATTGTTCCTCCTTCTCTTCTTTGATTTTAGAATCCTTGCTACATGCGGTTTTTAGCTTGTTAACCGTTTGTATAGGCAAACGGTTTGAATAAGGTTTTAGCAAACGTATATACACACTTTTGTTAATTATTCATAATCATTATAAAGAAGGTGAATTTATGTCAAAAAAATTGGATGCTTATGATATTGCAATTAAACAATGGAAAAAAGGAAGAGAACGTGGTGGTGGGATTCCTGCAAAAGTCTACGATGTAATTGTGTTTCATTATGGAGAAGATTATCGACCGATAATTATCAAGAGACATCTTGTAAACCCAAAAGATGAAAATTTAATAGAACAAACTAAATTAAGAAGACCAAAAAGTATTAAAGAAGTAATCCAAAGGATTAAAAGTTTAGATGAACATAATAATGAAACTTGGTTTTTTGTAATTAATCTTCCTGCTGGATTAAATTTCGAAAATTTTAAAAAATTAGAACAAACATTTGCAGATTCTTTAGGAGAAACAGGCAATTGTCAAATTGAGCAACATGGAATGGCGGTTCATATGACGATATCTAATGTGAATAGAACAAAAATGTATCCTTATAATTTTGACCCGACTTCATATCTAAAAAAAGGTATGATGATTCCTATTCCTTTTGGGTATTCGATTAATGGATTTATTGTAAAGGATTTAGCAGAGATTTTAACATTGCTCGTTTGTGGAATGATGGGAAGTGGTAAGTCAAATTTCAGTCATACAGCCATTTATACAATGCTACTAATAAACAGTATAAAAGGCATGGATAAAGAACCTTCTGTAATCCCAGTAATATGTGATCCAAAACTAGGAGAATTTAAATATTTTGAAAAGTATGGTGCTATGTGGGCAAAAGAACCTCAACATATTGAGAAATTATTAAAACAAGTTAATGATGAGAATGACAGAAGATCGCCAATTGTTAGTAAAACTGGAGCTAGAAATTTCCCTGAATTCTTAAAGTTAGGTAACAAAATGCCAGCAATTGTAGTCATTTGTGATGAGATGGCTGAGTTTACTTCTCCTGCTTATGAATCATTTAATCGCTTACTTCATCAAGGTCGTTCACAAGGTATATTTAGCATTGGTGCGATTCAAAGGCCGAGTGCAAATAGTTTAGGCAAAATAGGTAACTTTAGTGAACTCAAAGCCATGTTTGACGCTAATCTTGTATACCGTGTAAAAGACCCAATAAATTCTAATATGGTTTTAGGAAATTCAAAAGCAGCATTTATCCCTAAAAAAGCAAAAGGGAGAGCAATATTTGATTGGGATGAAGAAATAGAAGTTCAATCTATGTACTTTCCTAGCGTAGTATCAGACCAAGATAGATATGAAGAATTACTCTCTAAATTAATTCAATATCCTATGCCATATACAGATATTCAAGGGGAGGTCTACGATTATGAATCAAACAAATCATACAAAGGGTTATTACCGAGATTTAAGAGTATTGGCACATCTAGAACGTTGTATCTGCTTGAACACAACACAAATCCATTTACTTGAATTTCAAGGTCTTTCAATTGAAATGGCACATCGTTGTTGTAGGAGATTAGAGAAAAAGCATAGGATTAAGAGAGGTGATAGAATTTCATTTTTAGAAAAAGATTATTTTTGGTTATTTGACGAGAAAAAACCTAAGAATATTGAACACACATTAGGTAAATCATGGGTTTATACTTTTATTATCCTTAATTCTAAAGCAAGTAATTATACAAATCTTACTTTTGAAAATGAACCAACTCAATTCTTACCAATTATAAAACCAGACCAATTTGTGACATTTGATACATTTAATGATAAAAAGATATATTTCAATGAATTTACTAGATATGAATCGGGTAATGAATTTAAGAAAATCAAACAGTATAATCAATTAGCAGAAAAATTAATTAAAGATAAATATCAAGGCATTTCTACTTATTGGTGGATAGACTTGTCCAAAAATCAAACATTTGTAGTTTTAATTGTAACTGATGGAGGTGATACAGCAAAAAACAAAATCCAGAAGATAATCGATAAGGATAAAGCATTTCCATATTCAATAGAACTTCTTAATCTTGATGAGATTAGAAACTTTTGCTTAAAACTTCATTTGGCAAAAAAGGAGGAATTAAAATGTTCCCAGGGATTCAAGCAGCTACCCCAATTTTAGCTATTCTTGGCATTGCTGTGGGTTTACAAGTCGTTAAAATGGGGTTAAAAATATTTGGGAAAGGTGAATGGACATATTATGCTGATACATTAGGTTTAATACTTGTCACTCTCTTAGTGCTAAATGCTTCTCTAGATTTCCTTAATAAAGTAAAAGAAGTATTTAAATGATTGAGAACTTTGTAAGATTGAGTGCTTTATATTTAGTAGTGTATATCTACGTTAGGCATACGTCTGGTAGGGAGATGGCATTAGCAATCAAATGGTTGGCAGTTGTGAGTCTAGGATTAATGGTTTTATCATGTACTCTTGCCCCTCTAAAACAGTTTAGTGATGATATTCATTCTATTGCTATGACTTATAGTGGAGGAAAGGAAAAAGTTAGTAATGCATTAGGAATTGAAAGTAATAGTGAAACTATGGATGTTGGTTATAAAAATATATGGGAGAGATATTTAGGAGCAAAATTTGATTGGCCTATTAAGGGTAAAATTACACAAGGTTATAATGAACATAATCATGGTTTAGACATTGCAGGAAATTTAGGAGACGCGATTAAAGCTAGTCGAACAGGTAAAATTGAGAAGATTATTAATTCTGAAGGCCCATATGGATTACACGTTATTATTGATCATGGTAATGGTTATGAGACTTTGTATGCTCATTGTTCAAAAGTTGTTGTTATGGAAGACAAAATGGTTTTTAGTGGCGAAAAGATTGCGGAAATCGGATCAACTGGAAATAATTCAACTGGCAATCATTTACATTTTGAAATCAGAATTAATGGTAAAACTGTTGATCCAATGAGTTATTTAAAATAAAGGAGTTGGTAAAATTGAATCAAATTTTAGAGTGTTTATGTGGGAAAGATATTGTATTAATTGGATCAGAAATTGTAAATGATGAAATGATTTATGCAGGAAATTCAAACAAATTAATAGGCAAGTCATTCAGTATTGATGTAGTTTGTAATAAATGCAAAAGACAATTAATTATTGAATTATCAATTACTGATAAAAATTGGGGAATGAAGGAGATTAATTAATATGAGATTAATTATATTGAAAAAATCATCTATTCGTAGAAATTTAGCATTATCTATCATGATGATATTGATTGGAATCACATTAATAAATCCATTTGTAGCAAAAGCAACACCAACAGATTATGTGACTAAAACACATTCTAACTTATATTACCTTTATCCGATGCCACAAAATAATGGTATATTTTGGTTGGAATCAAATCCAAGTTTAGGATACGGGACTCTGCAAGAATGGAATAAAAAACTAAGCAAAGGGGATATGATTGTAGCAGTTCCATCAAATATGCAATTAGCAAGTTTAGGTGGGTTAGATAGAATTGGAAGATATGTACAAAATAAAATAAAAGGCAGATCAGATAATGGAAAATATGATAAGGATATTTTTAAATATCGAAGAACTGTTACAGCAGAAGGGGTTACTGATGAGATCGAAGTAGAAATTGGAAAGCATTTTAAAGATAATGATAATCTAGAAAAATTAATATCTAAAGTAAAAACGCATTTAACTACAGATGCAGGACAAACACAAGAGATAAAAGATCCTGTATTTCCACCTATAGTTCAACCTGATAATATGCCAGATACAGAAGAAAGCAAAACCGCAAAAACACAAATAATTGGTGGTTCAATATTATTAGGTGGTTTGATGTTATTTGCAAAAGTATTAGTGTTTGCACTGTGATAGAGTGTATTTTATGGAGTGAGTTTTGGCTTGCTCTTTTCTTTTTTTTGAGGATTTTTTAATAATTTTATAAAAACTAGTGCTAAAAAGTTGCGAAATTAATAAAATGATTATATATTATAAGAAGAGGAGTTTTTACTATGATTTTTAAATTTGATAAAGGTGGAAATATGGAAGATACAAGTGTGGAAGGAGATATACAGGATATGGCAAGAAAAAGTAAAGAAAAGGAAAAGGATAAGTTTAATCAAATGGATATGAATGTGGTTAATCAGGTAAAGGAAGAGGTTTTAGGAATGGTAAATGAGGCAGCAAGTCAAACAGCAGTTGGGTATCAAGAAGCAATGGATGAGAATGATGAGGATATGGTTCAGCAACATGAAACAGAGTTGGTTAAGGAAATGGACACAGAAGTAGATGATGAAAAATTAAAGCAACAAATGAGAGAATTAAATATGAGGAATATGCCTAGCTTGAGTAATTTAACTAAGATGAAAGATGAAGGGGAAGGAGTAGGAAGTGATAAAGAGAAGATGGTGAAGGATGAGCTTAATGAAACTAGAAATGAGTTAGATATTAAACGAGAAGAGGCGAGAAAAAAGAAAGAAGCAAGCAAATTAAAACGCGAAGCAAAAGAAAGACTAAAGCAGATGAACAATGCTGATGAGTGGGTATTTGAGAATACCACTGAAATATGTCGGAATAAAGAATCTTGTAAATTTCAAACCATTGCCAATGCGGAATTTCTTGGAAATCTCCTAGATCGGCAAATTGCGACATATGTTGGTGATTTACAACGTGGATGGCGTAAAAACAGCAAAAATGAATTGATAGCTGTGAAAAGTGAGAAGCAAATTAAACTCATCCTTGATAGTCTGTTGCACGATAAAATGCATGGAGGGTTCATTACGTTAAACCTAAATCCGAGCGATGGTTATGAAATTAATTATAATGAAGAAGATCATACAATTTCAGGTTCTATAAATCAGAAATTACAAATTTTGGACGGAAATCACAGATTAAATAGCTTCTCACGTTGGGCTAAATTATATAAGCGTAATCCAGAGTCAGTACCTAATCCTGCTGATTATTATATAAGTGTCATGATTGAAACGCTTAATGATGACGATGCAAAATCCCTTTTCTCTGAATATGCGACAAAATCTCTTAAAATTAGCAAAAGCAGAGGGGAATATTTAAACGTGGAAGACTATACGAACAAACTATGTAGAGATATTATGAAAAAATCCGATATTAAGGTAGAGGTTGTTTCTACATCAATTAAAGCTAATTCAGAAAATATAATCACATTTGGAGTATTCTCCAAGAATATAAAGGATAATTATAATCCTAAAAGTAAAATAGAAGTAGAAGAATTAAGTAATTATCTTTCATTGTTCATCGACTCATTAATTTCTACCTTTCCAAAATATATGGCAAGCAAAGACTTAACTGAAAGGGCTGAGTTGAGAACACATAACCTAGCTATGGAAGCCCTCAGTTGGGGAGGTTATTTAAAATTAAGCACTAGGTTACAAGGTAAAAGTCGTGAAGAGATATTAAGTATTCTTAATAAATTTGATTCTAAGGTTGATTACAAAGGTTGGCGTGGAAACTTCTTAGACAAAGAAAACCCAATCTTCCGAAAGATAATGAGAGAGGGATTTAAGATAATCAATACTTCTAGTAGTGCAACTTGGATTAATAAAGTCTTTATTGAGTATGTTTTAGAAGGTAAAAGTTTAGAGGAAATTGGCAGAGAAGAAGTAAAGTAAAGTAAAAATTGTAAAAAATAGAGAGTATCAGTAATTAAAACTGATACTCTCTATTGGATATTATTTATTACTTTCTAAATATTTATCATAATACATCCATTTTAATTTTGTCCCATCTTCTAACTTACCTGCTGATTTCTCTTCTCCATTACAACATTTAGATACATGTGATGCATTAGAATATTTTCTTATAACTTCTGATCGATTTTCAAAAACTTCTCCTGTAGTTAAACATATAATTTTTTTAACGGGGTTTATTTGTTGTGTATTATTTATTATTTCTTTAATTTCTTTTTCATTCTTTAAAATATATTCATCATAGTACATCCATTGAAGTAACGTCCCGTCTGGTAATTTTCCTGATGATTTCGATCTATAATTACAACAATTAGATATGCCACTAGATTTGTTGATATTATACGCCTTACTTGCTTCTGTCTGAGAATTAAAAATTTCTCCAGTAGTTAAACAAATTACCTTTATATTACAATCGATCTCGTTATTGTAAGTATCTAAATAATTATTATATAACCAATCTAAAGTTTTATTTTGAGCTAAATATTCATCATGATACATCCAAAACAATGGTTTTTCTAAATATTTACCTGATGAATTTAATCTTTTCACACAACAGGCAGAAATACCACATGAATTAATATTATATTTGATTGATGCCTCAGTTTGACTATTAAATATCTCTCCTGTATTCAAACATATAACTTTCTTACTACTCTTCTCTCCCATTAAAATATATTGTTTTCTCATTTCTTCTTTCGGATCATAATTACACCATCCTAACTCAACCCCTTGCTTAAGATATTTCCCAACTGCCTTTTTTCCTAATTTTAATTCATTTGCTATTTTTGCGACACTATTCATCCCTTTATTCCATAAATCACAAGCAATTTTTACAAAACTTTTAAAAGATGCTTCATAACATTTTTTCCAATTAATATCTTCTTCTTTAAAATTTAAAAGTCTTGGAAGTTTGCTATTCATAATACTATTTTTAACCCATTTTAATGTCGATTCTCGACAATCTAATATTATGTAATTAATAATTTTATTGCTTCTGGCAAGCCATTCTTTGTCAAAATCGTTGCCTTGCGTTTCTTCTAATGTTGCCCAATTATTATTTGATTCCTCATAATGCTGAATTCCGTGACACTCACAAATAATTCCATCAATTTTATTTAGATAAAAATCATACTTATACTTATTACACCATTTAAAAGTTTTTATTGATAACTCTACTTGAAAATCTTTATCTAATAATTGTTCAAATAGATTAAATAGAAATTTCTGAGAGAATGATATTCCATCACTACAACGGGGACATCCAAATCCTTGATAGAAATAGTTTGTAATAGTTATTAACTTTTCAAGTCCACAATCTGAGCATTTCATAGGAACTTTTTTGTTTGAACCTGCGGGATATTTATAAGGATCTTCTTTATTTACAAAATTATCTATTGAATATGAATGTGTTATTGCTATCATATGACATTGATTACAAGTAATACTTCCATTCCCACCTACAAAAGAATTAATACTTTTTTGTTCTGATTCATGCTCTAGGTGATCCAAACATTTGAACCAATAACCTTTCTTATTAAATCCATTGGATCTGAAACCTACATCAAAAGGACTTAATTTATTACCATCTTTATCTATATTTAAATTCTCATCCCACCTCTTAATTATTATATCTGCTATATTTTTTGGTTTATTATCATAGCACCATTGTCCAAAAGATATGCCGTTATTCAATTTTATTTTTCTTATTTTTTCAGCACCAAATAATCGCATATTACATTTATGACAATAATATTTTCCATCTTCACGAACACTCCTTTTATAATCTTTCCAATGCATATTTTCTAATATTTCTTCACAACCATCGCATCGAACATCTACTAATACATAGGAACCATTTGGTAAATCATTAACATTTACTTTGATTTTTGTCCCCTTTTTAACTAACATTATTTTATGATGTTCATTATAGTATCTTGGAATTTCATACCCTAAATTTTCGTAATATTGTATATTACTAGAACTCACTCCAACCCAAACTTCTTTTGTTATTAACATTATTTATCCCCTTCCTTAATAGGTTTACTAATTGGAATAAGACACTCAAGTTCTAAGGAAAACTAAAGTGTCTCGTTTTACAGATAAAAGTCTGGCCTGACTCCTATCCAACCAATATTAAATTCAATTTCACTTAAAAACCCAAACAAAACAAAAAAGAGCCTAAACAGCTCTCAAAAACTAAATCAATATAAAATTATATAAACTAACTCTAATCATCACACCCACAAATCAAAACCCTCTTCTTACCACTCAAAACATCCTCAGACCAATTAATAGGAATAATATCATCTACATCCCTATTCTCCCTCAACAACAAACTCAATCCAACTTTCCCTGAATACTTACCCATCATCTGTTTCAATTCTTCTTTCTTTTTAGGTGTCAAACCAGACATAATAATTTTCCTCCTATTCCCTTCCCTTATTCAACATCTTATAAGCATACAAACATTTCTTCAAAAATTCAGGACTAATAACATTCTTTTTACTATCTTCTAAAAACTGCTTTGATTTTTTCTTTACTGACAATAAAAACTCTATCATTATTTTTCATTATTTACTCCTATTATTAAATTTAACTTACCGCAGGAAAACATACTTTTATTGGATAAATAAAACTATCTAAACTGCAGTTTAGATTAGTATAATTACGATGAATAATGGTATAATATACATGCACATATTATCCAATGATTATAACTAAGATAGGAGGTATTAAATCAATGTCTAAATATGTGTATACAACTGGAGACACAAGCATAAATTCCCAAAGAAATCCAAATTTCCCAATAACTTGTCCAATATGTAAAAGTGAAAATGTTAAACCGTTTAACATGGTTGCTTGTATTCGTATGGAATCACCAGGGCTTACAATAAATCATGCACCAACTATTACACAAATATGCAATGATTGTGGTTATCTTATGTTCTTTATGAGAATTAAAACTGAAGAAGAAAAATTAAAAGATACCGAAGAAAATGAAAAGTGGAAATAGAATAATTATTCTCTAATTCTTATATTGATACTCCTAACTACTAATTAAAGCAGTTAGGAGTATTTGTTTACTAGTTTACTTAATATCGTAATTTTGTATATGATTTTGTATTAAACCTAAAATTTCTTTATAAGCATTGATCAGATTCTTATATGTCCCATAGTCCTCACTTTTTCTAAGTTTCTCCAATTTAGGAGTAAGTTCCTCTATTTCGCCTACAAGGGTTTCTAATACTTTTTCACTAAATGGTCTTTCGTCTTTTATTTTGGAGCAAGTATAAAATCCAGTGATTATTTTAAAACCATGTTCTTTTATGGTCATAATTTGTGAATCGCTAAAACCTTCATCAATCACTACATTTCTTATATCTGTTTCTCTTTTAGCATTATGTACTTCATACCATCCATAAATATATTTATATCCCTCTTCTTCTATAATTTGTGTTGCATTTGGATGAAAAACAATATACCCATATTTCTTAGCAAATTTAACTAATCCATGTGTCTTTCCAATTCCTCTTAACCATTGTGTATGTATTAACTCTTTATTCTGAGATGCCACTTCTAATCTATCTAAAATTAATTCTCCTGTATCTATATTGATAATTTTGCTCTTAATTTTCCCTAAAGAATTCAATTGTGTTAATAAATTAATTTCGTCCAATAAATAAATCATATATTTTCTCCTTAATGTCGGCCATCACCCATTTATTTTTATTTGCTCTCACTACATAAATTATTTCCCAGAGAGTGTTACCAGCACTCTTTTATATATCATCTTCCTTACTCATAATAGCCATAACTTCACTCTTACCATTCTTACCACCAAGCAATATTGCCCAATTATCTCTCGCCTCATCTGAAAAATCATTCCAAACTGAACTCAATTCATTTAAAAACTTTTCCATTATATCACCTCTTTTACTACTTAATAATTTAAATACAGTCTCTTATTCCATTACATCCTTGACACATTGACCTACACAATTTACAGAATTAATATAATGAGCTGAACTGAAATATTTTGGCACATTTCCTCCCCTAACAATTTTCATATTCTCTATTTCATCTTTTGTCCAATCTAAGATAGAAATAGCATTATCAAGAGTTATTTTATTGTCAGATAATAAGTCTAAAATCTGATCGATAATTGGTTTGTACTCCATTCTTAAAAATAATTTATTATGTTCATAATTAAAATTATCAATAATTACTTGTCTTTCTTCTTTACTTATTTCATTCATTTATTCAAGTCCTTTCAATGCATTTATTATTTTAAAAGTATTTTGATCTTTATCTGTCTTAGATTCCAATATTTTAATAACTTCTTCAATAGATAATTTAATAGTTTCCATTTTATATCACCTCCTTAAATTAATATAATTAATCCTTCTTAAACTTACTTAAAATCTCCATAATCAATTTTTACTAATCTCCCTCGTATATAACCCCAGTTACTAGGTTTCCAATCCGACAACATAAATTCTTTTAATTTATCATCCTTATATTTATCAGTTAATAAATCACAAAACTCACCAATGTCTATATCATTTAATACAACTTCTGCTTTTTCCATAATTAAAAATATTCCAAGATTATTGCAATAAAAGACTTTTGCTAAATCTTTATGTTTACCTGACATATTCTTTTCTTTTAAATTTGCTAATAATCCATAAAGAAAATGGTCATATTGAACGAATAGATTAGGAATTTTAATCACAAATTTATTAAATACAAAAACTATTCTTGTGCTTCCTATTTCGATTTTTATTTTTATATCACCTCATCCAATTTATAATAAATTATTTATATTAATGAGGACTAACTTAAAAGTAGAGGAGTGAGTATTCTTTTACTTTTATTAGATATTGCACTATCTAATTGTTAGTCCTCAAAATTTGCTTTAATGGATAGAATAATTTATTTATGTATTTGGTCATATTGCAGTTGGAAGTGGAGGGTTTGACTTTATGTATTCTGAATAATATTGCCAGACTAATTTTTCATTTGTAATTGGATGTTTACCTGCTGATTTTAACTTTTTGTTACAACATAGTGATATACTTGATTCACAAACATTATAAAAACTGGCTCCTTCTTTTAGAGTTGAAAATATTTTAAATGTGTTGATACATATAACTTTTTTTGCATTGGGGTTATCCTCTCCTAAACAGCGTCCAATTTTTGATTTACGAATTCTATTTTTTGTTTCATTTGAATGATGTTTACCATACATTGGGTTTCTTTCACCTTTTTGTATTAATTTAAATTTCTCTATGGTTTCTAAAGAGTGTTTCTTTCCTTTTAATGCGATACTTAATTTTCTATTGTGTTCTTCTGTTCTTTTTCTCCCCCTTAACGCCAAACCGACTTTTAATTTATGTTCTTCGGTTTTTGGTTTTTTCATTTTTTGTATAGTATCTTTTGAGTGTTTATTTCCAAAGTGAGATGCACTCATTCTTTGCTTTGTTTCTTCTGAGACAATTTTACCTTTTGCTGATTTACTCATTTTATCCTTTGTCTCTTTAGACATATTTAAATTTTTCTTACGTATTTTTTGAATAGTTTCTTCTGATAGACGATATCCTGACATTCCACCTCCTCCTTCGGTTATATTGTAAAAATTTATATTTTTTACGGCATTATATTTTTTTATAAATATCATTTCTAACTCATTAAGTTCTTCTTTAGAATAAGCAATTGCAACAATAATTCTGGAAAAATTATCTTTTCCATATAAACTTTCTGCTCTTTTGTAATATTTCCCACTACCTAAATATTTCCTCCATCTACCATTTCCATAATCGTCAAAAATCTTTTGACCAATATATTTCTTCTCATTAATTAAATTAGTAGTTATATAAATAAAACCATATGCTAATTTATCTAAACCATTCTCAATTATGTATTCAACCATAAAAACGTTCTCTTCCAATATTAAATCATCCTCCTGATCAGGGAGGGTGGCCACCCATTACACTTGCAAGTTCTCTCCCGTATATTTTATTTATTAACTTTACTTTTATTAAAACTATATTTTAAATAATACATGTACCTTTTGGTAATTCAATCACATGTTCTTTAAGAACTTTCCAATTTGGCATTACAATTATTTCTCTGCCATAACTAGGTGGAAGTGCGAAACCTCCCTTAATAGTAGAAGTCATATGTATATTATTTTCTTTACCACAATTATCACAAGACCATTTTACATCATATTCTTCATTTTCTCGATATTCTGCTTCAATATAATTATTAGATTTTATTTCACAATAATTACAAACTAAACTATCTATTAATTGTCTTGATCCATGTATAAATTGCATCATAATAAATCATCTCCTATATATTTATTTGTGCATTTAGTAATTAATCAGCAGAGTATAACCCCTCTGCTATGGGTAATTTACTAACTTACCTAAAACTATAACTCACCATCTGATGACTTTCATCGGGAGAAAGTTTAAATGTAATATCACCAGTTCTATTACCATCTTCTCCCATACCAACAGAATATTTTACATCTTCTAAACTCATTCTTGCAACAAATATTCGACCACTCATTTCATCAACCATTGTATCACCTTCTAATTGGATATATTCTTTTCCATCAACTGTTACAATTTTAACTTTTGCATTAATAATATTTTGATTCATTTACAAATTACCTCTTTCGTTTATTATTTTATTTTTTAATTTATGGAGATTGTAAACTTTGTAATTTATGTATTGATATCTGCTAATACAATCATATATTCCCTCACCTCGCTTTCTCTTGTCCTAACTATACCACTAGCATATTTTATTGTCAAGGATAATTTTATTTTTGTATTTATACAAATGTAAAAGAGGAAAGGGAAATTTAATTCCCCTTTATTCAGTTAATTACTTACTTATTTTTCTTCATTTCTTCAAATTCCTCTAAACAATATTGTTTTGCATAAGCGATTACTTTGTTTATAAAGTCTTCTGTTAAATTCATAGTAACTTTTAAAACAAATTTAGAATCTTTTTCATTGTAGCTCAAAATATCTTCTTCTAGTATAAAATGCTTGGTCTTCTGAACAAAATCTTCACATGATATTTTGTCTACCATTAATTCTAGTCTACAATTATCCACTAAATTACAATCTACCTCTCCTGTTATGTCTAAAACTTTATTCAGTACCCCATATATAACAGAACTTAACATAATATTAGCACTCTCCCCTTATTTCAGATGACTTATCATAGCACAATCTAGTGCAGAAGTCAAGGGATTTTATTTTTGCATTAATTAATAATTGAATATGTAATTATATTTATTATCATTTATAATATCTTGATAATTATCATATTAATTATTATTAGAAATATCATTTATGAAACATGATTTAAATTATGATTCATAATAAATGTTTAGAAACTAATAAAAAGAAAAAAATAGAGGGAATCCTAATAAAATTAGAACTCCCTCACAAAGAAAGAGAGTGTAAATGAAATGGAAAATAATAATGAATCATTTACAAATGTATTGTAACATTATTTTTATATTTATGTCAATGGGGATATTTATTTATAACTTACTTATCATTCAATTTCCTTCCACACATTGGACAATAATTAATTACCCTATCTCCAAGATAACTTGAACCATTATCGTCTGCTTCCAACATAATCATTAAATTGTCTTCTATATAAATGAAAAATTCTTCATCTTCATTCCATATATTATCTTTATTTGAAATAATAATCTCATTAATCTCATCAGATTTATTATTAGAACAGTATTTGCAATTGTTACTCATTAAGTATCCACTCCTTTTATTGATTTATTATTAAATTTCACAAATAATAAATGGATACCCATCCCCTATCATTCCAAATTGCTCTTTAATTATCTTATTCGCTCTAATTCTTTTCAAACCTATTTTATTAACCTCTTCAATAAGTAAAACTGCAAACTCGTCTTTATAATATGTTTTTGCAGTTTCCTCTGTACATTCATAATCATTCATGAACTTATATACAATATCTTCTATTGTAAAATATTTTTTATTAGACAAGTATGTAAGACAATTAACAAACATTTCAAATCTTTCATTTTTCCCATTTCTACGATTTGGTTTTACTTCCCCTAATTCTATTAATTTTGATCTCAAGTTTTGAGTAATGTATTCAGTAGAGTATTTTAATTCTGTGGCTATTTCATCTATTGATTTACCTTCATTATACATTCTCAAAACAACATCAACGTCTATCTTCTTTCTCTTCTCTTTTTTATATTCTTTGAATGATAATTCACCCATCATAAAACTTACCTTGCCACCATTGATATAGTCTACATTATATTTTGGATTTTCATTTGCAATATAGTATATTTCATAGATATGTGCTTCATTCCTAGTCATTTTATCACTAACACATATTTTTTTGATTTCAGTAAACCATTCTTTATCTTGCTTGTGTTGCTTTAGCCTAAGTTTCATACTATTTGTGATACCAACATAAAGTAATTCATTATTGCTATTATAGAATTTATAAACTAAATTATTCTGCATATTAGTTATCCCTCTTAATAATAATTTTAGGATAACTTCTAACAGGACAATCAATATTATATTTTTCTTTAATCTCCTTATTAGCAGTCACCTTTACCAATCCATAACTATCCAATATTTCCTGAATACTACGTCTCCATTGATTCTCAGTCATACCATTTACTTTTAAATCTTTCTCTAATACATATCCTTGTACCTCTATTCCTTTCAATATGTATCCAACTAATCTACTACTATTTTCATCGGATTGTTCTGTTGTTCCTAAATTATTCTCATATTCATATTGAGGGAATACCTTATTAGTAAATTCTACGCCAAAAGTCCTCAGTAAATATTCTCTTGACAAACCCTTCAAAGAAATATTGTTTTCCTTTAATAAAATAGCAATCTTATTACTTTCTTCTAAAGTTTCTGTTCCATATTGATCAATACTATAATAATTAACCAACTTCTTATGCTTATATTTTGCAGCAATATGTTTTGCTTTCTTTAAAGTTTCTTCTGGCAAATTATCATGAGGAATTTTATTAAGTAAACTAAGTAAAGTAAATAATGTAATACTTTGAGATGTTCTAGTTTTATCTTTTGATCCAAATACGTCCATCAAATTATTTAAAGATACAAAGAATAATGGATTTCCATCTAGACTAAAATCCTCGTCCTTAACATTCATCTTGGCATAATTATTTAATGCAATGAGATTAGATTTCCTAGTCCTTATTAATGAATGTAACTGTGGATAAATCTCCTTAAATTCATCGGACAACAATAATTCTATATTCGTATCGAGTATTTCTAATTGTTCTTTTTGCCATTCAGTTTGTTGCAATTCAATATTATAAACCTGTTTAATAAATTCTATAGCTTTGACTCTTTTACATTTTGCTAATTTCTCTACTAACGATATTATTGTATATTTTGCTTTACATCCAAAACACTTATATATCTGAGTACCATTATCTGTTTCATAGATATGAGCAGAAGGTGTATCATCTTCGTGTTCTGGTAGAATACAATTTATCATTCCATAGATATTTGTAAATTCACACAAGTCTATTCCATTCATATAATTATAAACTTCTTGCTTATTAGTACATATTGTTTTAAATTCTTCATCAATATTAAGAATTTCCTTCATAGCAACAATATCAAGGGATTTTATAGCCTCAATATTCCCTAAAACACCTGTAACGCCCATAGGGGTAGGAGTGTGAGCTTCTGCAATACTAATAGAAGAAGAGTTTAGTGTATTAGTATTGAGAAAGCTCAATTTACCCTTAGATGATTTATTTGAAGAAGAAAGAGATTTATTATTATCATTATTTATTTCATTTAATAAATCTTTATTATTTTCCATTATTTCTTTAACATTTATTTTATTATTATAATTACACTCTATTAACCCTTTACCTCCAAAGAATAGTCTAGTAGGATCAAAAGTAACACTATCACTATTAGAGAATAATTTAATTAATAGATTTTGAAAGTCATTCCTTATCTCAACATCAGTTATTACTTCATTATTACAAAATACTAGTCTAAATTTCTCTTTATATTCTGTATAAGAAAATGTTTTATACCCGAATACTGGATTAATATTTAACTCCTTACATCTTTCTAACTCTTTAGCAATAGTAGTCCCTTCATCAAAATCTAAAGCAAATATTTGTTGACTGATCCAATCTTTACTTTTAGTACCATTAAGATATGCAGGTTTAAATGTTGCTCCATTGCACAATAAATTTGCTAATTCTTCAATTTCTATTTCTGTTTTAATTAATCTTAGTTGGATTCCACTAGATTCAAATCCATTTGGTTTCTTTGCAAAAGTCTTTCTGTCTAACATACATTTAATCATTTTTATACCGCCTTCTTTTATTATTTGCCTTAATTATTAAAAAATAGAAGCAGACAAAAACACTAAGGCGAGTGTTTCTTTCGGATGGCCTATCCTAGTCTGCTTATGTGTTATTTCAACACAAATAAAAGACACTTCAAATTAATGAAATGTCTCAATTTCTATTGAAATATTTTATTTGTTAACTTTATTTATTAATTTACTAATAGGATATGCGTTCTATCTGTACATAATTAAATTGGACAAGTATTACCAACCCAAATCATCATCATAACCTGCTATATCCTTTTTCTTCACAAGAGATAAATCATTTTCACAATTCTCATCCACATCTTCCTCTTCATCATCCCAACCTTCACCAAGATTATAAAAATTATCTAAACACAAATGTCTAAATTTCTCATATAATTCATTTGCTATGACCTTTTCATGTTCAGTTTCATATTGTGAATCATGTAATACTTTAATCAATAAATCTAACTTTTCTTCATTTAATTTTAAATAGGTGTGCATTGTTTTATTTCTCCTTTTATTGATTATTAAAGAGTTGTCCAGATCGGACAACCCCTCGTTATTCAATATTATTTTATTTATGTATTATTGATTCCTAAATGCTATATAGATTTTTCCTTCCCAAAATTCTTTACAACTATTTATTTTCTTGCACTCCATCATTTCTATTTTATTATCATCTACGTCGTAATACTTACATATAGTATCTAATGCAGTTTTTGAACAATTAGTTGGGTCAAAAGTTGATTTTGCAACAAATCTAAACCAAGCACAAACTCTTTTATTAAAATCTATTCCTAAATCATCAAATGTAGGAAGTTCTTGATATGGAAATTTATTTTGCCATTTGTAATATCCTTCACTCTTGACGATTTTTGGATTTCCAGTATTCCAATCTTTTGCTGCGCTTGTCATGTAATTATGAGAAAATGGATGGACATTTAACTCAATCCATTCATAGTCTTCTGGTTCATAATAATTCAGTTTACTTTCTAAATTATTTAACTCCTCATCCTTTTCATTGATTATTTGTGTCTGCTTATCTATAATTCCATTCTTATATCTAATTGTTTGTCCATTTCTCTTATTGCTAGTTTCAGTTTTCTTTTTTGAGATTGTATTCACAACTTCTGCTAAAACTAAAGCAAAAGACCCTTTGCCACTATCTATTAATGTTTGTTTTCTGTCACTTAAAGCATTAATTATTATATTCTGAATACCATTTTTCTCTTTACCATCTTTATTTTTATGATACATCATGCATTCACGATATTCATTCTCTATCGATTCTATATTACAAGTTTTGAATGTATTCTTCATCTTTTTATTTGTCGAGAATTTATCTAACTTGATTTCTTGCTCTTCTGTTATATTTGGAGAAATATAAGCACCATTCTGTCTAATTTCTACTAATACCTTTCCTACCCATAACATAAATTGTGTTGCTCTATCATTTTTTGCTTTACCTATAAGTGGATACATAATGTATTCTGGAATAAAATCACCTGTCGCCACTACTGTCGACGCTCCTAAATCAACTAAATGTTTATTGACTCTTGCCCATTTAATGCATTCATTTCCGCTTTTTGCAATTTCTGTCCAACCACAAAATCTAGCCACTTCATCAATTCTTACTTCACTTTGTCCATTGTTTTCTCTGAATGCTACTTCTTGTTCTTCATAAACTTTTGTTAATACATTTTCCATTTTAACACGTCCTTTTCTTTTTTATTTTTATTCACTTTTTCTTGTCCTTTAATTTAAAAATATAAAAACTAAATGGCGAAGGAAAGGACACCTTCTTTTTGATATGGGAGCTACCCATAAAAGCCATTTAGTAAAATTATCAATAATAAAAGAGAGATGATCATAAAACCATCTCTCCAAAACCAACTAAATATTATCAAATTAACCTAAATTACGTTTTATACCCTATTTTACCTCTCTTATACTTTCATTTGCTCTTGATTACTTCGATTTACTACCTAGTCTATACCTATCCATTAAAACTGGAATTTGCTCGGATTTATGATTCTCTCATAGATAGATGAATAATATAAATACTATAAATCAAAATACCAACCACCACAGAATAAATATAAGTCATAATATTTAACTTACCTCAATTACTTTTTTAATTTGTTGCCACATAAAACCCTACTGTAACAAGGGTTATAGAAACCACAATACACCTCTAAGCGTAGCAAATAGTTTTTGTATAAGATTATACCACTCTTGTATTTGAAACGCTTAAAGGTTGTTTAAAATTTATTATTATGGGTTATTGGTTTTGTTAATACTCAATTAAATCAAGTTTCAATAAAATCCTTCTTGCACCAAAATATAAAGCGATGCAGAAATTTGTGTATAATTTATCAATCTTGTTAATAATATTTTTTATAATTGTCATTTTTATTTCTCTCCTTCAATTGTAATAGATTTATTTACTGTATCATCAGTTGTTGCAATTTCCTCTGTTTTATATTTACCACTAACAAAACTAGATAATTTAACTAAAACCTCTTTGCCATAGAAAATATAAGACGAAAGCATTAGCATATGCGTTGCGGTAAATAAATCAACATTAATTCCATTTACATTGACAACGATTATATTAGGAGTCAATTTTCCGACATAAATAACTGCCACAAAACACGCTGTTACCACTATTCCCTTTATGATTCCTTGAAATAATTTTGTTTTATCAAATTGCTTTTGGAAGAGGGACGAAATTGATCCTAGAATTATATTTATTGTAACGAGTGCTAATAAACTGATTCCAAGGTATAAAATAGTTTGATCCATATTAATCATTCTCCTTAATTTTTTTATACTTTAATTAAATCCCTTGCCTCTTAACATCCTTCCAAGTACATCTAATTGTTTTAATATCTCTGCTACTTGTTTTGTGTTTGAAAGATTCTGTTCTTTAATAATTGCCAATTCTTCTTTAAGTAACATGTAAATATTTTCATTCTGTTTTAAAATTTCTTCTTTTAATTCGGTTGTAATTCTTAATGTTATTTTTGATGTAATCCAATTTATGAATTTATTTAATTTGTTCACATAGAATCATTCCCTTACTTTTATTTATTTAATAGTAATTCCATATTTAACAGCCACAAATGAAGTTATTAGCAAACTTACAATCCCTATAATTTTTAATGCCATACTTAAATTGTTGTTTAATTTTATTTTTTTTATTTCTGTATCACTTAATATTTCCTGTTTTTTTATTTCTGTATTACCTGTTGAATTTCCAATAGCAATTTGACTAATTGTATTTATTAAGAGGTTAGAAGTTTGTAAATTTTGCAATGTAGTATTTTCAACTCTAGCTAAGGTACTATCCAGAGAATTGAATCTAGTTTCATACGCAATGTCTTTTAACTCAAGTTCATGGAGTTTTTCACCGTGATTAATAATTTTATTATCTAATCCACAAATCTTTTCTTCATGTATGTTTGTCTTAGTTTGTAAGTCTATGATTTTACCAGAATGGCTCTGTAAAACTTCTTTAATTTCATTTTCGTCCACATTTAACACCTCTTTCGCTATATTATCCATAAATAATATTTGCCCTCCTTTATTTTATATGTTATAATGAATTAATGGTTGTAGTGCTACGAACATTACAATCAGGATTCGGCAGATAAAAAACTGAGGGCAATTCAGTAATATCTGCCACCTATACATATGACAACTGAATATAGAAATAATTATTTAAGCAAGTTCTAATCTTTTACAAGCATAGCCAAATTTTATAATCTGCTTTATTACTTCATCTGCTTTACTTTCAAGAACACGTACTGATAAATATACATCTTTATCATCTTTTGTTGTTATATCTGACACTTTATTTACAACTCCTTCTTTATAAATAATCCCTAAGAAATTACAAATCCCTCTTGCTATTGCACTCGAAACCTTATTATCCCATGTAGAATCTTTCATTAATGCTTCTTCTGTAGAATTAGAAATAAATCCAATTTCTGTTAATATTGCAGGACAATCTGTTTCACGTAAAACATGATAGTTGGCAGTCTTCAAACCTCTATCAAATAAATTGGTAGCAGGAACTAATTCCTTATGCACTTTTTCTGCTAATACTCGACCTTTTCCCGTCGATGATAATGAAAAAGTTTCTACCCCATGAGAATCTGCTGAAAAAGAATTACAGTGAATACTAACAAAATAGTCACTCTTCCAACTATTTGATTTTTCTGTTACATCCCATAAATCTCCATCTTGAACTACTAATATTTCAATTCCATTGAATTTTAATTTTGTAGATACTAAATAAGCTATTTCTTTTGTTTCAATATATTCTTGATATCCTGATGGGCCAATTGCTCCAGGGTCAATTCCATTTGAACTTGAATTATTAACTCCTTTTGCTCCATGTCCGGCATTTATACAGATTTTCATTATTTCACCTCATATTATTTATATTATTTATCTAATCCTACTTTACAATATTAACATTTACACTTGCACTTCTAATTTCATTATTACCATCTTTCCAACTTACTTCTTGTTTAAATATCCCTACAACACCTTCAGCAAATCCCATCTCAAATTCACCTTTATTATCTGTTTTCTCAGTAGTATTACGAATTTTACCATTTGACCTAATAGTTTTTAATGAAATTAATTGATTTGGTGCTGATGTTTTAATTGTAATATAAAATATATATTTAACATTACATTTGCTTTTGTCTGATGAAATAGATAATGAATAAATTTTCTTAGGTTCAATAGGAGTAATAGGATTGATTTGTTTTGGTTCTACTAATACATTTATAGTTTTTGTATTAATTTTATTATCTGGAGATTTCCAAGAACATGTGATTTTTGTTACTCCTACTTTATTAAGAACTATATTCTCATTAACTATTCCTTTTGAATTGGTGGTATATGTATATTGAGATGATGAATTTCCACATTGCATTCTACATTCAATAGTTTGAGTTCCTAAAGGTGTGATTGAATCGAATGTTGAAAATGAGAGATTAATTGTGTTATTAGGAGTAGTTTGAGTTTTGTTTGTTGTGAAATTTAATTTGAAGTCGTGGGTGTAATTTGGTTTTTCAAGGTCTGTAATACTCCACAATTCTTGAAATTTGTAATCATAACTTGCATAGCAACATCCATTATCTGCCCAACCTTTACCATACGAATTAGCTATTTTAAATAGTTTAGTTTGATTGTTATAACCAATTATTAATAAACAATGACCATTAAAAACTCGTTCTTTTTTTACATCTGGTATAGGAATAATTGGATTAGTTGCTGAGATATATCCAAAAGAAGTATATATACTAATACTAACTAAAACTGGGCCAAGAGTTCTTAAAGCTAGTTTAATTTCTTCTTGTTTTATGTTGGCAAAAGCTGTGATGCGATGCTCATGTGCATTTTTTAATACACTTGGTAAATTTACCTTACCTAATTCCTCTTTAATGAAAGGGTATTCTTTATCTTGTATTTGAAAATACTCATATTCAGGTATTCCATACTTTACTAACCCCTTTAAATATTCTCTAAGACGCAAACCCTTTTCCTGAAGATCCCAATTTTCTCTAAAGGTGTAGTTAAATCCTATTGATAATTTTTTATATTCACCAGTCTGTTGTTTTTCAATTATCTCCCTCTGGACACATCCAGACGCACTAACACAAAGCCAGATATCTCCTTGATCTTTAATATCTGGCACTTCATATTCAAATATATCTGGTTCAGGTTCAATTGGTGTAGACATTCCAACAACTGACATTAATTTTGATAAAGAATAATCTCTATCATCAGGTGGAGAACTTATTAATCCGAATGGACGTTTTGAAAAATCTTTTTGCATTATTATTTATTCCTCCTTTGTAATTTAATCAAACCTTCCCAACAAATCTCAACAAATTATTCTCATTCCCAACAACCTCATCTGGTATAGGGAATCTCTTTTTACTTAATCTGATTCCAGCTCCTTCCATATAGGAATCATTGACCAATTCACTACAAATATCTGACTCAGAATCTCTAATCTTAATTTTCACACCAAACACATATTTGCAAAACATTACAAACAACAAATAATAATCATATTTTTGACCAACTTTTGACTTAGCATATTCACATATATTATTTATTTGCTCATCAGTCAAATCACAAGAATATACATCTGCATAATTTTTATAATCACTAATATTTCTGTAGCGAATATGTCCAACTATACCATCTGCTTCTACAATTTCATTTTCATTTATAATTATTGCAAGATGTGAATATTTTGATTTGGTTAGAAATCTTATAAATTTGCTTATAAATGAATTCGAATGACACGCTAGAATATCTGCTGGTTTGTATTGCATTTTTCACCTCCAATCTAAACTTAAATGAAAACAAATAAAAGAGAGAAGATTTTATGTTTCTTCTCTCAGGAAAACAAATCATTTAATTAAATAATCAAATCCTAAATATGAGCGATAGCGAATATTTAGTAAGGGAATGAACTTGTGAATGACCGCACGTTCCTTTGACATGTCATGAGATAATTAATTTAACATTAGTCTTGCGGAGCGTCATTTCAGTAATTTTGTGCCAAAATTCCTTCATGAGATTGTATTATAATTAATTTTCTTATTTGCATCCAGATTGGTAAATATACGCTTATAGTAAATCAACCAATCTGGATGCAAAATTTTATAATTCATATATCTTTTTACACAAAATCCAATATCTTTTATTATAATTGGCATCTTTTCTAATTGTTTCTTTTTTACTTTCAATTTCATAAGGAATATTATTGTCTTTAAAATATCCATTAATAGTATTAATTTTAACAGTTCCATGTCTATCAGTTATTCCATTGAATAATTCATCTCTCATAAAACTAATAAGCTTTTCTTGACCATCTTTAAACATTTTTATTCCAACTAATTTATCAAGTTTGTCTTCTAATGTCATTATAAATATTTCCATACTAATTTTTCACTAGTTATAGGGTCTTTTCCCGCCGACTTTATCCTACCACTACAACAATCACATATATTACTAACATTTATATTCAATATTCTTGATATCTCTGCAATGGAATTGTATACAACATTTGTATTTAAACATATTACCACTCTTTTGAATTTAGGATCATAATCACACCAACCTAATTCTGTGCCTTGTTTTAAGTATTTGCGAATTGTTGACTTATCTAATCTCAATATTTTCCCTATTTCTGTTGTACTTTTAATACCATCATTCCATAGTTTACATGATTCTTTAACTAAACTATTACAAGCATACTCATGACATTTTATCCAATCAATGTCTGATTCTCTGAAGTTTAATAACTTAGGAAGTCTACTATTCATTATACTGTTTTTAACCCATTCTAACTCCGACTTTCGACAATCTAATACAATGTAATTTTTAATATTATTACTTTTTGCCAACCATTCTTTATTTAAATCATTTTCTTGAATTTCTTCTAGTGAACCCCAACTGCTTCCTTTATGTTCTTCATAATGTTGTCTTCCGTGAACCTCAATAATGCATTTATTTTTACTTGTATATAAATCATATTTATAATCTTCACACCAATCAAATACTACCTTATTTAACTGTGTTATAAATTCTAAATCTAATTGCTGTATAGTACAAAATAGGAACTTCTCAGGATATGGGATACCATCTCCACACCTAGAGCATGATAACCCTTGCGTAAGTAAACTAGATACACGCATATCTTTTTCAAGTCCACAATTTGGACATATAAATATTTCTGTATTAGATGACCCATACGATAATTCATACCCTACTTCATGAAATTTTAATAATTTAGCTATATCTGGATGAGTAGTCCATAAATCATTATATCCTTTAAGTATTTTTTTCGAAGGTTTACAGCAAACATTACAACCTTTATTTAAATTTAAATCTGATTCACTTATTTCATCAATATTTCCACATATTAAACATTTATATTTGTAACCTTTCTGTGTATACCCATTATATCTTAATAGTCGTATTTGTTCTAAAATTTCTAGTTTACCAAGATTAACATTTTCAACAATGTCTCCAATATCAAAACTATATTGCTTTGTTTGCGTTCTAATTATTTCACCAATAAGGCATTTTGACAAACTACTAGTACATATTTTAAAATCTTTACAATCATTATACTCAGTAATTATAAAACCAACGCCCTTTTCTCGTATATAATTTAAAACGGGCAATTCACCTTGAACATCATTAAAAATAAACTTTATTTTAGATCCTATTGATTTTTTCCAATCAATTTGAGAAGTCTTACCTCTTCTTGGTAATTCTTCTAAAAATATTTTCCTACTTTCCACATCACTTTCTTTGTCTGCCATATTTTATATACCCCCATTAATTTTAGTTGTTTTCTTGTGGTATTTCCTTAATTATAACATATTGCAGAGTTTTTTAAAATATTATTTGTTGTAAAATTTTTTTTATTTTAAAAGCACTATCTTCAATTTGTTTACTAAAATCATAAGACGTTTTTGCTTTTGTAAAATATATTACTTTTTCGTTTTCCGGTAATTCATTCAACAGTTTAAGAATTACGTCATCGTTTTTATAAAAGTATAATTTTTCTATGTAACTATAATCTGGTTCTATTGAATATTTAATTATATCAATGTTTTTAACTTCTTCTAAATATTTAATAGGAACAGTAGATGTAGCACTAAGCAATATTTTGATACTGGAAGTTTGCCCTAAAATATAATTTAAAGACATATCTGTACAAAAATTAAAGGTGTCATTGAAGAAATAATGATATTCGTCACATACTATATAATCATAATCATCGATAGGTATATCATACATTATTTTTGTTTCTATACTTTGATAATTCTTAACTGTAATTATTCCATCTTTATCATCTTCTATTAATTCATGAATAAATTGATCTTTTAAAATATCTCTATTTGTCAATAGGAGTATAGTTTTCTTATTAATCTTACAATAATCCTTTAATACGGTTTTAATAAAATGAGTTTTTCCTGAACCAGTTGGTGAATTTATAGCAATAATATAGCCCTCTACCCATCGTTCAATGTCTTTTAATTTTATTAAATCGCTTACATAATTCATATTAGTCTTTCGACCTCCTCTTTAATTAAAGAGGTTATTTATTTTCAAAAGTCTTTCTTATTTTATAATAGAATGCTATTGATTCTTTTAATTCTGGACTTTCTTGAAATAAATATCCTTCTTTACCATTAATATTTGTTAAAGTAAATTCAAACCCTAAATTATATAAAAATCTTTTCACTCGTTTGGATTTGATTATCATCTAACATCATTCCTTTTTAATTTATTTATTTTTGAACATAATAAAAAGAGAGAATTCTCATAAAATCCTCTCCATCTGTAATCAGTCTATAACTTGATTCTGAATTCCTAAATATACCATCAAATCCGTATTTTCTGGGATTATTATTTATCTTACCAATTTGACTCTAAGCTAAAATATAATCTACATACCCACATACACACTTTACTTGTCTTTTTGGAGGATTACTTAAATAAGTAGAATTATTAGCAAGTTTTAATTCATTATGACATTTTGGACATTCAATATTTGTTTGCATTGAATGTTTTTTAGTTCCTATGAATCTTTTGGATTTTTCTAAATTATTATGTTCTGATATTGTAATCATTTAAATTATCTCCTTACCAATTTATATTCTGAGTATCTTCAATAGTCTCACAAGCATCAACATCTGACCATTTTTGATGCAATCTTGTTTGATTTTCCCACTCCCAAATATTAATATCAATCAATAATTGTCTGATTTGATTTTCATCTAATAGCACCATAGTATTATCTTTTGTAAAAATCGGAACAGGATATTGAACAATACCACTATTAACACTTGTGAATAATTTAAGCCACTTCATTTGATCTAAATCCGCATATCCATAAATTAACTCTGTTCCTGAAGTCGAAGATTGAAAACCTGACTTAACTGTAGACAAGTAATCCTCATTAATCTTATTTTTCTTCCAAACTTTATACTCTTCTAATGTATCTGGAACAAAAAGCGACTCAACGCTCACATATCCCAAATCTGTTTTAATCTCCATAAATTAACCTACCTTTCTAATATTATTATATTTAGATTGTATCAATATTTTGTTTGCAAAATCTCTTTGTTCTTGAGTTGCTTTATTTTTATAATTACCTCGTTTTTCAACTATTTCAGTTAACCAATTAATTTCATATTCAGGTAACGGATTCAATTCTTTTAAAACAAATAATGAGAAAAATTCTAATTTACAATTTAAAATTGAACCAAAATGTTTTACCATAATTTGATGAATACCTAAACTCAAAATATAATCATTTTTAGTAAATTTATTAATTTCCCATCTAGTTAATACTCTATTATATGTCTTAATCATATATCTCATATTATCAAATAAATTATTAACATCGTTCCAATATTCTTTAGGGTAATAAAAATTATTTGATAATAAATTATGTTTTTTTAAAAAATAATAAATATTACCATATCTTTTCTGTATTTCTCTTATATAAGAACCTAATCCCAATTTAACAATTTGCTGAATAGGAGGAAATTTATTATCATTATTGATAGATTTTAAATTATAAATTATTTCTGAATCTGTTAATTTATTTGGAGGTATTATATATTCTTGTTTTATATTTTTTAAGGATAGATTTAAAATATCTTTAAAAATATTATATAATTCTTTCTGAATCTCATCATAACTTAATAAAAATAATTCTGATTCAATAGATATAAGTTTCAAATTATATTTATCATATAAAGATTCTTTAATTTTTCTCTTCTTATTATAATCAATACCTCTTTTATAAGTATTATTTAAAGAATAACCCCATACCTCGACATGAATAATTTCACCTGAATTTAAAATAAATTGAAAGTCACTTCGGTATTTTCTATTACGAAAAGGACGTTGCTCTCTAAGATAAGATACATCATTATGAATTAAAAATTGAGCAGTTATATATTCATATGTAGATTTATTATAACAACCCCTATCATCTATCAAATCATTTTTATCATTATAGTTTAATAATTTTCTAAGCCCTTTAGAACCACCATGTTTTTCAATTATATTCTTTGTAATATTAGTCTCATTAATAATTTCATTTATAGTTGGAAAGCGTTTATATTTTAATAGTAATGGTTTGATTGTTTCGATTATATTATTAGGCTCATTAAACCAAATTTTAATATCATCAGATATATTTTTGTTTTTAGTAATTAACTTTTTATATATATTATTAATATCATAACCCAATTCCAATGCAAGTTGTAATGGGGTTTCATTAAATTTATAACAAGCGTCTTTAAGTGCGATAGTTTCAGGATATGACGAAACCATAATAATAGTACCATATTTTTCAATATAATTTTTTACACCTTTTAATCTATTTTCTTTAAAACTCCAATATCCTGAATTAGAAGAAGAAAGTTGATTGTTTTCAAATAGATACTTTTTAATTTCTTTATTCTTTTTGGGTTGACACGCAAAACAACAATCTTTATTAACTTTCCCATTCTTTCTTCTAGTATAATCAGAATATGATATTGATGTTATAGTTTCTTTCCCCTCTTCCGCACAATAATCACACAACACATCAACCCTCTTACTACTTTTTAATGGTAAATCTTCAATTTTTATCAATATTTTTCCTCGATATTTATATTTATAACCTTTGTTTTCAAGATGGATTCTATTCGATGGAGTCCATGTGGTTTCAAGAAATTTTGTCAATAGCAAACTGACTAACACCTCCATTAATATACAGAGACAGGAAATAATTTCCTGTCTCTGATAATAAATTTATTTTATTTTATTTATCCTATTGCTCCCAATAATTTAGTAATTCCAAAAGTGTCATCTCCTGTGTTAGTTCTGGTCATTGTTATTCTTTGGGTAATTTTATCATTACTACTTGCCATATATGCATATTGATCTTCATCAGTATTTACATCGACCACTTTAGTATAAGTCTTTGTAGGTGTACCATAATTCTCATTTGATGCTGAGGAAACAAGTGATATTTTTGTATCAATTGAGAAATTAGCATTATGATCATAATTTATCCATGACGTTACTGAGGGGACTGCTTCAGGTGGAGTTATGGCGTATCTGATATCTTCTTCTAAAAGTGGCAAAATTACAATATCCTCCCACAACCCATAAAATTTAACTGTACTAGCACTCATATAAACAATTAATGGTTTAGTAAAGCTTACTTCACTTGAATTATCTAATGCACTCACATTAGTCCCTGTTCCGATAGTTGTTAATCCTCCAAAAGTAGTTGTTCCATTATTGCAAACTTGATAAACTAATGTTCCATTATCCTCATAAACAGCATAGACATTTCCACTTGTATCTTCAGTGAGAGAAACGTTTTTACGGTCAACTGTGTTACCTGTAGTGATTTTAGTTGCTGTATTCCATATTGTTCCTGAATCATCTGAATAATTAACTCTTACGTTTTGTTTTGTGGTATCAGTGGAATCTAATCCATGCCATGCAGTCCAGATACGACCAATATTTGAACCGTATTTTTTAACTATTGAGGATGGATCGGATTGAGTGTATGCTAATTGAACAAGTTGTATTCCGGTACCATTGCTTGCTGTTAACCAAGTCGTTCCATTAAAGTAATTGCAGTTTATAGCATACGAACCAGACATTTGTTGTTCAAATATTATGATTGGTAAGTTATTCCTAATAACTATGCAAGGATTTACCCAGTTTAATGTACTTGTGTTAGCATTAGTTACCTGAGTCACAGCACTCCAAGTAGCCCCACCATCAACCGACTTTGAAAATCTTAAATTGAAGCTATTGGGATATGTCGAATTTTTTGACGACCAACAAGCATGGAGATTGCCGAGGGAGTCTATTGTAATAGAATTTGCACCCATCATTGTCTGACCACTATCAATAATTACAGTTGATCCTACCATATCTATGTTTGTTACTGTTGTCGCATCAAAACTCAAACTCCTATTGGTTGCTACTGCTCCTTGATATGAAGCAATCATGTGTACTTTAGTTCCATAAGAAGTTATAGAGAAGCCATTAAATTGACCATTTAGCATACATAGTTGACTCCATGTAGCACCATTGTCTTTGGACACATAAAATTTAGTAGAGTTGTTTGGACTATCATACATCGCACAAACCAGCCACCCATTACTCAACCTAACCAACTTCCTACCGCCATTACCACTTGTATCATAAGCAGAATTTACAACAGTTGTAGGTGTAGAACGATCATAAGTTGTTGTGGATTGAAACCCATCACTAAACCCTAATCTCCCATTTACAGTATCAACATTACCTAAACTACGATAAATTAAAACATTAGTTTTATAGGAGTGCTGCAATGGTGTTATTTCTAGGTGAGGGACTTGAGATGTTTGAGAGAAGATGCCACGGAATTGAACTGAACCAGTTGAAGTATCTTGATTGACATTACTATATACAGATATAGCATCTGTAAAATCATTATAATTACTACATGTTGATGGATTCGGAGGATAGTTTGCATTCTGAGTTGATATTGATGTTAAAGTTGTAATATTACTCCATACAGTTCCATCATAAACAATCTTACTAACTTGAAATATATTCGCTCCCTTGTATTCATTAAACAAAATATACACGTTAGCATTTTTATCGGATGTAATTGAAGGCTTCTGCATACGATAAACGTTTCCAATTGTTAATTTATCAGTAGCACCATTTGCATTGACCCATGTTACTCCACCATCCGAAGAATATTTACAATGAATATTATCCACATCAGGATGAGTAGCATCTTTTCCTTGCCACGTTACCCATAAAATCCCGTTTTCATCGCAGATTGCGTCTGGTGAAGATTGGGCATAGGTTGTATAGTCTTGAATATCATAAGAACCAGGACCACCTAACCAAGAAGATCCATTCCACACAAAGCATGAAATAAAATAATTAGAACCAGCTAGTTGCTGAACTACAATTATAGGTTTATTATCTTTAATTGTAATACAAGGATTTGTAAGATTAACGTTAATATTATTCTGAATCGATACCTGCTCAACACTACCCCAACTTACACTACCATCTACAGCAGATATAGTGCCTTTTGCATAGCGAATATTGAATGAATTGGGATATGTGGCATTTTTGGATGACCATGTGGCGTGTAGTTCTGTGCCTGTTGGGTTTATTATTAGGGAGCAACCTGTACCGAAGGAGGATTGGGTATCTATGGTAATTTCAGTTGCTGTGATAGATCCACTAACTATTGTTGCATCAAAATAATAACTTCTAACCACTGTCCCATAAGTCTTAATCACATAAATAAATGTACCATTGGATGCTATAGATACATCTGTCGAGACATTGGATAAATTACATAATGGTATAAAACCATTTCCATCTTGCTTGTCTACATAAAATTGTAGATAAACACTAGTATCCTTTACAACACTAACTATCCACCCATTACTCAAAATCTGTGGACGGGCATCCTTAGATGTTGTGTAAGCACTAGCAACAACAGTAGTAGGAACACTCCTATCAATTACAACACTTTCTTCACTCACTCCACCATTTGTAACAGTAACATATTCTTTTGTTTCGGTTACTCCATCATCATTCTTTTGCTGGAGTGTTATTTCGCAACCAGTAGGAAATCCATTTATAGAATCTCCACCTGTAGCATCATTGACTTTATCAGTTAGAATTGTTGTTCCTGCTGATAATACTTGTGATGCTGTGGTTTTACGATTGTCCATTACTCCACAAGAATGATCATTTGTATTATCAAACAGGTCATAAAAAAATCCACTGGCTCCAATGGTTCGATCAGTAATATCGGCAATCGCTTCTCCATTAATTGCTCTGCGTTCCATATCTAAATATTTCTGTTTTGATATTCCTACTCCAATACCATGATCTCTTAAAACATTTTCAATATTAATCATTTATTCACCAACCTTCACATTGAACTCACCGCTATTATATCTTTCTCTAAATTCCTCAAATTGCTCAGGAGTATTGTCATCTCCATATAAATTATGATATAAATCATGTACTTCTTTGCACAAACATACACCCAAAGGATATTTATTATGTATTTTTATATTTGTCTCCTTTAATAAATTTAATTCTTCCTCTGTATAGTCACTTATAGTTGTGTAAATCGGTAAATTAGATTCTTCAATTATTTCTTTTAATATTTTATTGAAAGAATATAAGTGGTGTATATCATCAAATATTTTCCCTGTAATTATGCATTTATAATTACAATTTTTCGCACTTTCTTTTTTCCACTCTTTAATAAAGTCTCTTAAATATGGATTCAATGCTGAAGAACCGCCTTTCCAAGAATTATGTCCAGACCCTCGTTGACTATCAAGAAAACAAAGATAACATCCTCCTTCAGTTATTAAATTACTTCCAAATATTAAATTATTTAATGTTTTGTATTGAATAATATTTGGATGTTTAGGACAAATATATGCTAAAGGAATTACACAACTTTTATATTCTTGGGGTAATAATATTAATCCTCTTTTTGCAAATTCTTCATATGCAATCTCAAAAGTATATTTTCTATGTGGATTTTTATATCCTAAATATTCAATAAAATCTCTATAAAATTTTACATCTAAATCAGGACAGTTTCTAACAAACCAATTACTATCTGGCAAACCAAATTCATGTTTTCTTAATTCACTGACTTTTATTGTTCTTCCTAATTCTTCACAATTGCTTTTAAACACTTCAACATATTCTTCATATGTTTTTATAGGAATAAATCTTATTTTAGATATTTTTAAACAACCTTCCTTCCTTAATTAAACAGTTTTATATTTAGCAATAGCTTTTTGGAGTAATTCACTATTTTGAAATAGATAAATAGTTCTTCCCGTATTTTTTAAATCTGACTTAATTCCTGTAATTGAAAATCCATTCATTAACAAAAATCCGGCTAATTTTTGAGAAAAACAATTATATACATTCATTTTTAACACTCCTTTTTAGACAAAATAAAAGAGCAGATTAATTAATCTGCTCAAATTTTAAAATTATTCATTTTTTATATATTTGTGTTTTTATGGATGTGTTCTACTAATTAAATTTCCATTAGAATCATAACCCAATGTCCAAACTAAAGTGCTACTAACTGTAGTGCCATCTAATTCATAATAAGTCCATGTATCAGTAACATAGTTTGGCGAAGTCCCACCACTTAATGTAGAATTGAGATGTAAGGTTGTATCACTTCTCTTGTAATCTACTATCGTAAAAATACCATTACTATCAATATTGCTTGAATATGTGTTATAATTTTCCAATAAACCAGAGATTTTAATTGATGTCTCATTTATTGCATTTACAACACTAGACTTATCTGTTGTTGTTAAAGTAGCAATTGATCCAATTTTATTATCAGGTTTTAATTTTTCATCTCCAATGGTATCATTTTGTATCATATTCCCATCAGAAAATGTTAAATCTAAAACATAATTTTTAAATACTTTAAATTCAAATCTAATAGGTGTTACTGTTCCATCCAATAATCCATCTACATTATCAATTGAAATTCCATTAGCATTAATTACGTAATCTTCTGTTACGCCTTCAGTTAAAACAGTGGTATTTTTAATCACTGTTAATGAATCTGTTAAATGATTATATTCAGGAATACCTATAGGAATATTACTTGTTATATTACTCACAGTTACAACATTTTTCAATTCTACGGTTCCAGTAGATTGACCTTTACCAACAGCTAATGCCCAATATGCTGTAGCTTGATTAGGATTAGGTTCTTGCCCAATATTGTCTTGCAAGCAACCAAAATAAGCTCCGAGGTACTGAATTCCGTCATCGACAAGATATGATGTTGATCCACTCCAAGCACCCTTGAAACGAAGACCAGTCCCCGATGCACCAACTTCGCCCTGTGCCCCACGTTGAGCTATTTTCTTAAAATATGTAGTATTAGTCGGTAAATTACCAAGAGAATCTAATATGCACAGATACGACTCGCCTTGGTAAGACAAAGTGTTCCAAATCCTATACTGAGTAATTGGATTATATTCATCTAGAAAAGTAAAACGATTAAGTTTTACATCGAATAGATTTGTTTTTTCTGTAATTGTTGAATCAAATGCAATTTGTTTAGTATCTATATATCCTTGTACTTCAGAACTAAAAAATGTTTCTAATCCAATGCAAATATCAGAAAACTTATTCCAAGTCTCTGGATCTATAATATAATTTTTTAATGTTATTGATAACTGATTAAGTTCTATTATTTCATCAGGAGTTTTATTGGTTTTAACTAATAAAGTTCTATATCTTTCAGCATTAACATATTGATCTGCCGAAAGCGATAGTAATTCTGGGAGTGAATCTATTTGCTCTGGAAAAGTGCTTCTGTTATAACTCACTACATATCCTCCTTATTTTTAATTATTATTTATTAATAGTACATTTTCGATGCTGAAAATCCCATCGAACCTCCTACATCCAACGGTATACTTAATGAATTCAACACATAATTACCATCAATTCCAATATCATTTACAGATAATGCAATTATTTTATTTATCTCTAATTTGTAAACTGGAATACAGTTACCACTTATACTTTCATTAAAATTACTATACAACCATAAATTATATTCTGATTTAACTTTACACTGATTTTCATTAAACAAATTATCATCTGTTTCTGAATATTTTTTCTCACTAATATTTTCAATGTTAAATTTAGGAATTACAGTAAAGTCTAATAATTGCCATGCAGAACCATTCCACAAATATGACTTATTCTCATCATTTACATGACAAATATCTCCTTTAATTTTATCTGTTAAAGAATCTCTTATAATTGTCGTATCTCTTGCCCATCTATTTCTATATACCCAAGTTGCTTGAGAAGCATTTGACATCACTTTTCCCCATATGTATATAGAATTTTTCACATTCTCAAAATCAACATCATTATTAAAATCAATATTTAACTTCATTTTATCTTGATTAAAATCCCATATGATTGGGTCATCTTTTCTGTCTGGTATTTTCTTAAATACAAAATATCCATTTTCATCAAAATAGAATTCCCACCCTTTATATAGTTCTGCCAGTTTCTTAATTATGTCATATACGGTACTTCCTGCACTAAATTCTAATTCATAAGGTATAGTTGCTTCTAAACCATCAATTATTAAAGTATCAATTAATACTTTACTCACTTTACCTAAAATTTGAACTGCGCTTCTAATTGCTTGAGAAATTGGCACATCTTCTGGAATTACAACTTTATTTGGTATGTGTCCATCCAATATACCATCTAAAAATGCCATATAATCAAGATTACTTAAAGATATTGTTTTATCTACCATACCATATTTTAAAGACACTTTATTCATTGCATATTTTCCCATATTGAAATACACAATAGTATCGTCAAAATCAGTTAAACCAATAAATATTTGCATTCTCTTGTTTAACCATATTTTTGAACTTGGAGATGGTAATAAACTACTATCATTTAAAACTAAATCAATATTGCAAGTTCTTCGATAATTGCTATCTCCTTGTAAACTTACAGAACCACCAGTACATACTCCTTCAAGACCTCCAACTTTCTTTTCTAATTCATTGAATAAATCAATTTTTACTTTTAATTTTCTTGTATTTCGCAACAATAAATTATATTCTTGCTGTGTAGACATTTTTTACACTTCCTTAATCCAACAAATTGTTTTGTCTTAACGTTTTATCATCTAATGCGTCACCAATTTCTGTCCATGAAAATGAAATATCATATAATCTTTGATTAAATTCATTTTTTGGCATTTCTTTAACATTAGATAATTTAACTAATATATAATTACCTCCACCATCTTTTAATATTTTAGGTTGACGACTTTTCAAGAAACTTACTATTTGTTTTCTATTTAATTTTTCTTGTTTAACATCAATATTTCCATTCATACTTCCATTACTAACAAGCATTGCCTTTATACTCGACTGCCTATAATCTAAATCAGAATCAACAATGATTGGATACTGTGAACCCAATGTTTCAAATGTGACTGATTTTTGTATATTCTCAATTTCTGAATATTCAAGATTATATAATAATTGATAAATTATATCTTTATCAAAAATCCACGTATTTTCAAATTCGCAATCTACGCTAAGAGTTGATCTATCTCCATAAATCTCTCCTGCGCCAACTGGCATCAATGAATATTCATAAGTTTCACCCGACTCTACAAATTTATCTATTATTACATATTGCTGTATATTAATATCAAAATCAAATTCTTTTACATCTTGCCATAATAATTCTGTTGATTTTCTTTTTTGAAGTTTAAATTTTATAATCGGTACGCCATTTAAATTCACATTACCTGCTTCAAGGTCATTTTTAAATTCTGCCTTAAAAACAGTATAATAACCCCATTCTTTTTTCCCAGAATCATATGCCAATATTTCTTCATCTATTTTTACTTCATCAAATTTACCATTCTTTAATTCAAGACGATTATACGTTCCTAAACTAACATTGGAATCGAATAGAGTGCCATCTTCATATCCAAAAAAATCATAAGAAATTATCAATATTTTTCACCTACCTTTATGCAATGATTCCTATTTGCAAACTCAATGCATCATTAATTTGTTCTATATGAATATATATATTATCTGTTAAAATAAATTCCAATATATTTGAAGCATAATGGGGAATAATTCCATTATTATAAAGATGCTTAAAACAATGAATTTTATTTTCATAGTATATAAAATCTATATATCCATAATCAGACATAAGTTTCAAAAACACTAAATCCTCTGTTAATCCTTTGCACCATATATCCAATGTAAAGTCTTTGCTTAAACTAAAACCATTTGTCATATCAAAATAAACTGTACTTCCATTAGGTATTACTACCCATTCATCATTTTCATAAGATATACTTCCTATGTTATGACCAATAATTTGAATTATATTGGCAGTTATTTTTATACTTCCTTGTTCTAAATAATTTTCTAAATTAATTGCGGAAGCTAAACGTGGTTGAATATATATGGGAGTAAATTCTATTAATCCAGAAGTACCTTCCATGTTATTATCAGTAATTACTTTTAATTCTAAATATTTCTTTTCCCCATTGTCTAATCCAGTAATTTCTTGTTCAAGTAATCCATCAAATAATTCACTAAATGCTTGAATTAATGTTTGATTTTCGTCATACAATAAATACTTATAAGAATTTAAAGGGTCTTGTGTAGTACATGAACCATTAAATGTAAATGTTTGATTATTTATTGTTTCATCTATTATATTATCAATAGTAACAACAGGTATAGAAAAACAAAAAAATACAACCCAATCTGACCATGAAGAATAAGTTATATTTGTCACATCGTATGTTCTAATACGAACTTTATATTCTGTGTTATTTGTAAGAGTATTTAATGGAATTAAATGTTCAAAAACAAACGATTGTATTTTTTCTGAAAATATTGGTATATCAGGAGGACTAGTAATACTAGTGTAAATTTCTATCTCATTATAAACAACTTGTGAACCAGACGAACTAAATTTTATTATGTGATTTTCTGTTGCAGGGAAAGGGATTATCGGAGATGTTAATATGGGTTTTGTTAGAGCCAATTACTTTTCACCTACTTTCTAATATGGTCTGACAAAATCTATTATTTTTTGACTATAATTGTTGTTAATTACTAAAATCATAACTATATCGTTTACTTGCAATGACAATCCTTCTCTTGCATATAAGGTTGATATTTCATTATTGATGCGAATATTATATGTCCCATCTAAGTTACCTTCTATGACAACTCCTTCAACATAATAATTATATTTGAAGTTTTTTAATCTTTCAGCAATCAATATATCAATTGATTCCATTAAAATTTCTTGTTTATTTGACATTGTTTTTATCATTCCTTTATTAAATATTAATTGGGAGGAATTAGTAAAATAATTATTTATTGCTTTTAACTTAGTCAGATTGTGGAATCAGGTGCTTTAATTCTTCTGGACAATTATCTAAATAATAAAAATAATATCCGTGAGTTTTATTTAAAGTTCCACTTAAACATCTGCTAATATTTCCCCTATGCGCTTTTGTATCTCTGCTACAATAAGTCTGATTAGACCAAGTGCCTATGTATTTATTATTTTCATCAAATACTACAAATTCTCTTGTGTTTCTAACTCTTTTTAATCTATCATCTAGATTTTCTTTTGTAAAATCATCCTTATAAATAAGAATAAAATCACCAACTGATGGTCTCCTATTTGTTAATGATTGATTAGCATCCGATGTAGTTATATTATTCTCTATACAAAATAAAAACCTATTATCAGATTCTTCAATAAAGTTACCAAGTTTATCAAATACTAAGAGACTTCTATCATCATGCTGTGTGCGTAAATACTTAATATGCTCTTCTTTTGATGGTTTATGAATTTTTTGACCACCAACAGTCATATTATACCCATTATTGCCATATGTTCCAAAGTGGTCAATCCAATATGTTTCTTTATAATCAAGTTCTTCTGGAGAATCGGCATAGTCAAGTTCTTCCCATATGAAATTTTCCACACCGTATTTTTTCATTGCTCTTTGAAAAATATATTTTTGTTGACCAATCGAATTGATGTGTTCTCTTCTTCTTTTCTCTAATGAACAAGTAGTTTGACCTATATATCGTTTATTGTTTATTAAGTTTCTTGCAGAATATATTATACCATAATTATCCAATAAATATCCTCGTTTCTTTTTTTACATAGATAAAGAGAGTACAGTTTTTATACTCTCTTTAATAAAATATTATTTTTGCTTAATGAACAGTTGATTGTCTACTACGACATAACTACATCGGTAATCCTTCATCTTTTTCAATCGCATCTGAGCAGTGGTTGGGGTCGATTTTATTAAGTAAAGAGCAGATAAATTTACACAATCTACTATCCTTTTTCACTACATGCTTACCCATTCGGGATGAGATTGTTTCGTCTTCATCCCCTCCAAGGATTGCGTTGAATAACTGATCGATTGCTAACAATATTCTATACGGATAGTTGCTCATTAACTCACCACGCAATCGCTTCAACATCAGCAATCTCTTTACATGCTTCAACTTGTGCCTTCATGCCAAAATACCTAAGTATCTTTGCGTCCTTAATTTTGTCAGCGTCTTCACACAGTTGCACAAACTGTTCTCTAGTGTGAGTGAGTACCCCCATGTCTTTAGTAGGCCACCATGTTTCAGTCATGGTTGGTTTTAGTAAGAACATCGTAGCTCTTTGATTCATATTAGCTTGATATTCTAGGTCAAAATTGTACTGATGTTCTACGCCTGTGCAAGATGATGGAAACCCATTTAAAATATCTTGATTACAGCCTGTGTTTAGCTCTAGAATTTTCCGTTGCTGGATTTCGGAAAGAGTAGGAAGTTGTTGGCTTTCCTGTTTCCACAGTTCTGTCTCGGTTCCAGAAATTAAATAACGTACATTACCGCCTACTTCCCAAACCCCTTTTTCGTCAGTTATTTGCACTATTCACACCCCCAAACACTAACTTTACTTCCTGCTCCTATAGAGTTTACAGACGCAACTAAATTAATAGTAGCTATCCTATCTGTTTGGTTTACCCACAACCCACTAACTGGGCAAACATAGGAACCAGTTGTGTTTATAAAAGAACATATACCGACAAGTTCCGCTTTATTGTCAACTTGTATTTCTAAGTCTAACATTGCTAAATAACCTCTGTCGGATTTTGGTAAAGAATAAGCACTAAAACCTGATGAATATAATTCAATTCCAGTTTTATTCATAGATCCTTGTTCAGTAGCGACACAAGCTTGATAGTGATTAGCTGTGCTATCATTATTAAACCTTAATGATAAAGTAGCATTAGTAGTTGTTGAGGCCTTAGTTTGGGCCTTAATCCTTACCCTATTAAAATTTGAAGGGATTAATATATCAAATTGTGGCGTATCGGTGAGTGTGCCGTTAAATATTTCTTTCCATGTTTTGCTTGTTATTCCACTCGTAATCTGAAAAGTATCGTCTCCTGCATCATAAACCACCGTAAAAATCTGCCCTGCAACAATATCCCCTGTAACTAAATCTTCATTGTGATTTTTCTTAATAGTCTTCGCGCCATAGGTATTAACGTTTAACGTTGCAACCCCTGTATTATCCGTGTTAGCCTTGACGTTAAACGTTTGCCCTGCTACATATGCAGTTATTGGAGGGTTAGGCGTAATTGCGTAATCATCTGTACTGCCACCATCGGAAGCGTAATGATGTGCATAATCTACCAAATGCGACACAAGGGCATCATTAACACCTTTTACCGTTTCTGTTGTTCGTCCAGTTCCTGCCAAATTATCTAAACCACTTTGTAATGCTTTAGCATCTAATTCATTTATTATGCCTGAATTTAATTCATTATCTGAAATTCTTCCTTGACCTCTTGCCATGACAAACCTCCCTTATATTATTTATCAAAAAGAGTTAGAAGAAATTAATCATCTAACTCTTTAAAACACAAACCATATCAAATTGTACTTTTATTTCTTTGAATACTGAATTGCATAACTGTTGAGACCGTTAATTAACGAGTCTACTCCGTTTTGATTATTAACATTTGGCAATTCAAGTTTGTTGATATGAAAATGATTTTCTACTGTCTGACTAGTCTGTTTCACAAGACTACCAATACTTTTCATCATATCTATTGGTGCTTTGAAGATATCAGACAATCCTCTAATATTAGTGATAGAGCCCATTACACTTTTAAAATCAAATCCTTCTAGAGAATCCAATATCGACTTATTTATTTGAACTGATTTTAAAAGATTAAAAGTATCAGACTTATCCAAGACAATTTCTTGTTCGTCTAAATATGCCATTCCTTCAGAATTTCCTGTATATCCTCCACTTTTAAACCTCTTAAGATCAAATTCTTCCATATAATCTTCTGCTGTTGGATTTTCTCCTGTCTTACTTACTTGGTTAAAAGCCCAATTACTCATATTTGTTGCTTCTTCTGGCGTGAAATTAACAATTATACCAGTAGAATCATCAACATGAAGAGAATTTGGGTCATTTATTCCAACGGCAAAATCAATATTTGGTTCTGGTTCACTATATTTAGGAGTACCAACAATCTTAACATCAGCAGGAGGATCGTATTCCACAACTTTTTTAGCTAATTCTTGAGCATCTAATATATCCTGATATGCTAATTTCATTCTTGTTGCTAATGCTTCAATTTCAGTTGTATAAGTTGTAAAAGCAGTCTGCATACTAGATATATTGGTTTGAGTTGAGTCAAAAATACCTTGCCATTCAGTAGCAGTTACAGTTCCCATTCCACCAAGATATTTCTGATTTAAAGCACTCATATCATTAGCAAAATCTTCGTATGAATCATACTCTCCATTTTGGGCCTTATCTGTAATTACCTTTAATTTACTAAGATATTTGCCTTTTTCATCTAATTTTTCTTTATCAATGGAATTTATTTGATCTCTTTCCCATGTGATTAAATCAACTCTCTTAGTAGCTAAATCATTTTCTGCTTCTAAAATAGCATCCTGATCTGCAACATACTCAAAATTCCAATTACCATCAGCATTCTTAGTCATTTGCTGAATAGTTTTCTGACCTTTTAGATTTTCAACTTTAAGTAATGCTTGTTGAATATCAAGTTGTTTACCCAGTCTCTCCAATGATGTTCTTTCAATATCTCCCTGACTATCCAACAAAGCAGTTTGTTCAGCAGTTAAGGTTAATTCATCAGCAACAATTCTATTTCTGATTTTACTAATTTCTAAATCTTTCTCAGCACCAGAAATAAATTTATTCTGTAAATCAATTTTATCTTGCAATGCCTCTTGAGCTTCACTTTCAGTTGAACCATTAAATAGCACTTTCTCAACTGCTTCTAATTGCTTGTCAAAAGTATCTGATAATTGTTTATTTAACCAATCTTTTTCAGACTTTGCTAAGTTATTAAGAGCAATTTCTGCTTCTTCAAGTTTAGTTGTATATTCCCCAATTTTCTTTGCTTTTTCTTCAGGAGATAAGGATGAATCATTACTAATTTTAGAAAGTTCACTTTTAATCTCATAAATTTCAGAAGATACAGCAACTATTTGACCACGTATATTATCTAAATTGCCTGCAAAATTATCTTCATCTAAAAAATTAGAGAGAACTTCTAAATCAGAAACAACTTCTTTAAACGGAAAAATTATTGCTTCAAATTTTAGATTGGCGATTTCAGATGCAGTATTATAAACATCGGTTCTAACTGTGCCTAGAGCGTCCGTTACAGATTTGAGTTTAATATCCAAGGTATTATATTCTAATGAATCAACTGCAAACCCATCTCTTTGTGCTTTTAAAGATATTTGTTGTGCAAGCAAAGACGCTTCTTTTGCTTTCTGTTGTGCTAATATAGCTTCTTCTTGTGCAACAATATCTTCATTGTTCTTACCAATTAATTTGCTATATTCTAAATTATTTTCTGCACTTTTGATTTCCCACTCTGCATTTGTTTGTAACTTATCAAATCCTGCCCATTCAGCTTCATATTTCTCAACTATTAATGCTTTTATTGCTGTTTGTGCAGATTCTTCTGCTGCTTGAATTGTTTTAATTTCTGAAACAATTGCTTGAGTTGCTTCATTGTCTTTATAATTTACTGTTCCATCTTCGTTAACACTATCAATATTTTCAGGAGCATTCAATTTAGTAGTTAATTCTGTAATTGATGTACCTGCGGTTTCAATCAGATATTTATAAAGACCTTGCTTTAATGTTAGTAAAGCAGATGTAGAAAGATTTCCTAACTGAGAAACATCACTAAGTCCAGCAATTTTAAATAAATCAGCTAGAGATTTTCCTTTTCCATCTTCAAATCCTTGAATTCCCATTGATTTAAGAAACTCTTCAGTTTCTTTATTTGGAATTACAGATGTTCCTTCTGGTAAATATCTTAATTCTGCTTTATCTCCACTAAGATATGTTTTTCCATCAGGTTCAGAAATTATCTCTCTGCCTTTTTCACCAACAATGGCTTCCCCTTCAGGAGCAAAAAGAGTTCCTTTTGCAAAGGCATTATTAGAAGATTTATTACTAGATTTAGTTGTTCCCTCTACAACATTAACAGTAATAGTAGCAGTTGCATCTTTCTTTAAGGCATCAATAGCTTTCTGTGCTTCAGTTGTTTCTGCATTAACTTTTACACTTGCTTTATATTTTCCATTTTCAACTTCTTTGATAGACTTTTTAGCACTAGTTACATCACTCTTAACCTTAATCGTAGTAGAAGTTTCTTTTGCGGTCTTATCAATTTCTGCTTGGACAGTTGCCATTTCTGTATTAAGTTTCTTCAAGTCGAGCTTTAATGCACTTAGTTCCGCAGTTATGACAACTTTTCGCTCTTTTGTTGTGTTAGGATTATTCAATTCATCATTGAGTTCATCCATTTTTGTTACAACTGCGGCTTTTGCTTTGGTTATTTCATCAACAAGTTTTTCGTTTAATTTAGTGATTTCCTCTTTTTGACTTGTTGGATCTAACTTCAGAATATCAACTTGAATAGTTTCTGCATTTTTATCAAATTCTGCATGAACACTATTTGCCATTGCAGTTGCTGCTTCTTGAATTCCTGCATCCATTTTAGGCAAATCTAGTTTTAATTGACCAATTTCAGCAGTGATAACAATTTTTCTGGCTTCAGTTGTTGCAGGGTCGTTAAGTTCCTTATTGAGTTCATCAATTTTTGCCATAGTGATTCCACTAGCAGTAGCATATTGTTCTGCAATTTTTGCTATATCTGCAGTTGGATCTAATTTAGATATTGCATCTGTATATGGTTCAATAATACCCGTTGCAATATTTATCCCTGCTGTTTTAAGAGCAAGCTTAGCATCAGATGTAATTTGTATTTGAGGTTTAGACAATATTGAAATATTAGATGCATCAATTTGTTGTAATTTTGTATTTCGCTCATCTTCACTAAGGCTCGTATCATTTTCAACAGCTTTTCTGGCATCCAAATAAGTCTGATTTAATCCTTTTCCAACATCACTAATTTTTGTAGTTAGTGCAATAAATTTTCCAACATTCTCTTCAGTAATTGGCCCTAAAGCATCAATTTCAGCATTAAATCCAGCAATTTGTGCATTTCCTGTTTTAAGTGCATCAGAGAATTCTTTATTTATAAAATCAACAAAAGTTTTTGGAGGGACATAATCTGTCTTATTTGCAGGATTTTCAACTTCTGCCCCAGCTTGTTCAGGAGTTTTAGGAGTAATATGAGGAGTATCATTAACATAATCAATTGTAGGAACTTCTTTACTAGTACCATCTTTTCCCAAAGAAACAAAATGATCAACTAAATTAATAGCATCATTAATATCCTTTAATTGACCGTCAGCATTTGATAAAAGTTGGTCTAATTTTGTCTTTTCTAAGGTTTTATTATATTCCTCTTGTGCTTTAGTTGCGGCTTGTTGATTTTCTGCTTGCTGTATCAACAGTTCATTATATTTCTTCTGACCTTCTAAAGTTATAGGAATAATACTTTGCCAATCTTCTCCAGCATCAAACGCTTCTTGAATTCCACTTACATCGAGATTATTGAGTTGTGAAATTACAGAATCAAGATTAGTAATAATTTCAATCTCAAGTTGATATTGAGTAGATGTTAATTTATCAAGTTCTGCTTTTAATTTAGCAATTTCTTCAGGTGCTTTGCTAGGATCTAAATTATTAAGTTTAATCTGAATCTCAGAAATTCTCTTTGCAATCTTTTCACTTTCATCTTGAAGAGTTTCACCAATTTCTTGAGTATATTCATAAGCTTTTTTCTTTTCATCAAGAGTATCAAGATTTCCAAGAATAGATATACTGTGTTGTGATTGAGCAATAGAATCAGTAAAAGGTTTTATTATTGCATCTGCTCTAATTTGACCAATTTCTTGCAAAACTTGCATTATTGAATTTTTATAATCTAATACTTGAGAATGGACTGTAGTAAGTTTATCAATAGTTAAATTATACTCACTATTATGTTCCAACAGACTATCTAAATCTGCTTGCGTGTAACCATCAGGTTTTGCTGTTGATAAATCAGCTTTTGCTTTTTCAACAATAGTAGTTTTCTTTGCTTCTAAGGATGCTTGTTCGGCTAATAGAGATTTTTGTTCGCTTTCCTTAGTTTCTAAAATACTTTGCTCTGATTCAAGTTGGTCTTCAACACTTGCACCTATAAGTTTTTGATATTCTAGAATCTTTTGCAAGTCAGATACTTGTGTTTCAGATTTTTTCTGAAGTTTGTCATAACCTTCATATTCAGCATTGAATTTATCTGTAATAATTTGCTTCATTGAAAGTTGAATTGATTTTTCCTGATCATAATACTCTTGAAGTTTAGCTTTTCCAGCCCTTGTAGTAGCATTATCTTTGTAACTACCATCTTCGTTTTTATACTTTTCCATTGAATCAGTTACTTTTACGATTCCAGCATCAATTTTTTCCAATGCTTCACTATAGAGCGCAAGTTTAGTATCGTTAGCTTGATCAAATCTAAGATTACCTAATACAGTAGAAGTAGTTTCTTTTTGATTGGTTAGCGTGTTTTTACTAGTTGCCGCATTCTCAATCTTTTTCCTGTCATCTACTACTATTTGAGCAACTTCTGCATTCCTTGCTTTTTGCTTATCAGTAGATTTTTCAGTATCTAAATACTTCTTCTTGATATTGCCGTCTTTATCAACGTATTTAGCAAGATCAGTTGTAGATGTTTTAATAACTTTGCTATTTTCATCTATACCTTCATTGATATACTTTAATCTAGTAACTAATGAATCGACACTTGATAAATCGACTTTTGTTTTTAATTCAGCAATAGAACTAACTAGTTTGTCTGATTGGTCTTGATAAGTTTTAAGATTTACACCTTGATTACTAATTGTTGCATTGGCAATATTAACCTTATCCACAATTTTAGTATCAGATGCATATTTATCATTAACAGTTCCATCAGGATTAATATATTTTTTAATACTGTTTTCTACTTTTGCTATTGCATTCCCAGTACTCTTGATTAATTTATTGACTTTTTCTAAATCTTCTGTCTGAGAGTCAATAAGAGTTTCAAGTTTAATATCACCTGTACCACTGGAATAAGCAGGAACACCTAAAGATTTGAGAAGATTCTCAGTTTTTCTATTAGGTAGGATTACTGTACCTTTAGGTAAATCTCTTAATTCTGATTTATCGCCTGATAAATAGGTTGTGCCATCTGGTTCAGAGATTAATTCTTTTCCCTCTTCTCCAACAATTACCTTTCCCCCGACAAAATTACTATCTCCTGTTGCTCTTGCAGGAGTTCCACTATCACCTGAATCCTCACTTGACGAAGAAGTTACAGTTTGAATATAAATGGTTTTAATTTCAGATTTTGTTAAATCAGCTATGACTTGACTAGCAACTGCTGAATCAATGTTTGCCGTAATCAACTTTTCAGCGTTTGCTATTAATGCTAAAATTATTTCATTTGCTTCAACTGTATCAACAGTTACAGGAATATTATCATAGTCCTTTTTTAGAGTTTCCAATTCTGTTTGATACTCTGCTGACATTTCAATTCTAGGAATTGCCAATACGGTTAGTTCTGCATTATTGACTGCCTGAGTTTGGGAATTAAATTCTTCCTCTGTAATACTTTTAGCGTCTAATGACTTCTTCAGACTTTCCCTAGTGTCTTTCGCCTTATTAGATAACTTATCAAGTTCTTCTTGCCATTGCTCTAAAAACCCATCAACCTGGCCTTGATTTTCAGGTTTTATTTCACCTAAATTTTTAATATTTTGTTTAAGATCAATGATATTATCTTGAGCTTTAGACAATGCATTAGTAAACTCATTATTAATAACATTAATAAAAGTAGTAGGTGCTTTGAACGTAAATTCACTTTTTGTTTCATCTACAACTTTTTGTATAGCTTCATCTACACTATCCAAATCTATATCAGGAATAATGTTAATTTTGATCTTAGGAACTTGAGAAGAGAATCCACCTGCTCCTAATTTTTGCATTTGGTCTACATCATCAATTTGAGACATAATATCTTTGATATCTTCATCGGCTTGTTCAAACAGTGCATCTTGACCAGCTTTTTCTTTAGCTTTCTCTAATTCTTGCTGTGCTTTTAATGCAGTTGCCGCCTTAGTAGCAGAAGCTTCTAAAAGTTCATTATATTTTTTCTGACCTTCTAGTGTTGTTGGATTACCTAATTTTGCTAGTTCTTCTTGGAGAGAGGCTGTTACGTCTGCCCATTCTGATGTTGCTGTGATGTTTGATTCTATCCATGATTCGATGTCTAGGTTTTTAAAGGAGGATTCTAGTTTGGATACATCAGCAGAGGATAAAGCTTGGGATTGTTCTTCTATTCCTTTGAACAAATCTTCGTGAGATTGTTTTGCGAATTCTTTTTGAGCCTCTGTTGCTAATTTTATTTCGTTTGTGTTTATTACCCAAGCTTTACGAAGTTTTTCCATATGAGTATATTCTGCTTCCATTGTTTTTTGAACTTCGGCAGATGCAGAATTTAACTCCGAATAATATTGAGTTGAAGCTTCATTATTTGAGTCAAACCAACGAGAAGTATCTCCAAATTTAGAATATAAAATTGATGAATCTTTTAAAGCATTAATCTTATTATGAGCTTCATTTAAGTCCAAAATAGCTTTCTTTTGATTTTCTATAAGTTCATTGTTTTTAACCAAAATTAAACCATAGTCTTTTGATGCTTTTGCTTGCTCAAGTTCTTTTGTAATAGTTTCACTTTTAGCTTTTGATAATTCTGCTTGAGCATTTGATTCTCTGATTAAAGCATCAATTGGGTCTGTATAGGATGGATCAGCAGGTTTATCTTTTTTTGAAGATGAATCTTTTTTGTCTTTATCTCCAATACCAGCAACAGAAGCAGGTTTCCAATTAAGAACATCATTCATTTTACTAATAGAATCTGATAGCGAATTTACTTCTTTTTTTGTTTCTACAAAATTAGATTGAGCCATTCCTAAATCTTCAGCTATTCTCCAATTTCCTGTGCTTCCAGTATTATTAGAACGAGCAGACCAAAGTTCTTGTAACATATCTATTTCTGCCTGATAAAAAGCCATGTTTTTTACGGCAGTTTCATAAGTAATTTGTTGAGATTTAACATTGGCTATCAATTGTTCTCTAGATTTTGCCATTGTTGTTTCTGCAAGTTCTACTCTTTTCTTAGATTCTTCCTCTAAAAGAGCAATAATAATTTGACCATTTTTGGATTCAGCAGGAAACATAGCTAAAAGCATATTCTTAACTTCTGAGTAACGTTTGGTCTGTTGCTCATTTTTTTCTGTAATAATAGACAATTCTTTATACTCATTAACTAAATCATTTGTATTATTGGCAACATCCAAACTTGTTTGAGATAGTTTAATTTGCTGTGCTTGATACTCAGTAGAATTTTTCTTGGCTTTTTCAGTAGAATCAGCAAGTTCTTTCTGTTTTTTTGTAATTTCTGAAAGCAATGCATCATAAGTTTTAAATGCCCCAACATCAATACGAAGATTTGCCGCAAGATCAATTACTTCTTCTGGGATATTTTTCTTTTGTAATGATACTTGCATTGTGCGAGGATCAATTGTCTTAACTCTTTTTTTAGACTCAGCTTCTTTTGATTTAAGTATTACTTCAGTTAATTCGTCATAACGTTTAATTTGAGCTTCAATATCATTAATATTTTGAAGAGTAGGAGCACCTATTTTGTTTATTGATTCAGCAAGAACATTAAAACTTTTTGTTGAGTCACCTAGTGTTTTGTTTAATTTTTCTTGCTCTTCTCTTACTTGTTTAGCGTGTCCAAAATATGAAACAATGCTAACTATTGTAGCCAAAACAACAGTTCCAAATATTATCCACGGATTTGTAAGTGTTGCTATCGTAAAAGCCTTTAAAGCTACAGTTGCAGCATTAAGTGCAGGAATAAGACTTAATGTTTTAGCTAATAATCCACCCATAGTTAGTACAAGAGCGGTTATTGCGATTGTGCCTCCTGCTCCCATATTGGATAATTCTGTTAACCCATTAACAAGCAAAGTTGTTCCTGCTAAAACTCCATACATTACATATTTTAATCCGCTTTCTCCTAGTACATATGAAAGCTCTTGACCTGCTGATTTTACTTTATTAATCTGAGCTTCCAAACTACCTAAATGCTTTCTATTTTCCTCTAAAGCAGAGAATAAAGACTGTTGTGATGTTGTGGTGGCATCTGTAACTATTTGCCAATTATCCATAAGGGCTAAAAACCGTGTTAAATGATAACGACTCCCAATTGTAAGTCCGATTTGCTGTTTTTGCTCACTAGAGAGCGTTTTGAATTTAACAGCTAATTCTCCCCAGATTTGATTGACATCTCTTACATTTCCTGATATATCTTTTATCGCAATTCCTACTCCAGCTAATACTTTCTCGGAATCTGTCGAAAATGTTCGAGAAATCGTAGTTTTAAGCGAATTTCCGATGACATTTCCCGACTCTTTTGTGGCGGTCTGAATTGCCGTGGTATATCCAATAACATCATCAAGTGTTGCACCATAAATCTGCGCGGATTCCCCAGCTTTCGCCAAACTTTGTGCCAAACCTTGCGAAGTCACAGCGAAGTTATTATCACATTCTGTTACTTTCCCTTTATTAAAAGGTATTGACCACTATATAGTAGTGGCGAATAGAAATTTCTTTCTATTTCTTTATGTTTCCATAAAGTTCAGACTATACCTTATGGTTTATAAATCAATAAACCACTTCTATTATAGTCGTTGAACGTCTCCCATTTAAGGGATTTCGATGCTGATTACCCAATACTTATAATTTTTAAACATTCACGCTTGACGTTTCCATCTACGTTGTAGTTTATAAGTCTCTAAGGGATTTCCAGCAGTTTAAGAATTTTTACTAATATGTCACCATACTAGGAGGCTAATTTACTAACCTCATTTATTTTATTTACTATTGAAACACTATCTTCTGCTACGACATTGAATTGTGCCATAGTAGCGGTTAAGTATTGAGCCATTTCAGCCGTTTTTAAACCCGTCACATTTGCCAGACTGTTACTTTCATCAAAAAATCATTTTGATTACTGACTACAACATAAATGTTATAGCGGTTAGGCATTTCTACCTAACTCCACACTTTCTTTTTTAGATTATTGGTGTGGTTCGGACTGTATCTTCACCCTTGCTAGAGGTTGTAAGGGTGGTTGGCATGGGACATATGTTACCATATATCCTCTCAGTCTCTACAGATAATTATTTATAATCGCCTTAAATATATAACCATACTTACACAAACAAAAAAAGACATCATATTTTCGATGTCTTTGTAAATATCACATTCCCAAATCATATACAATTTAAGCGCGATTATTAATATAATTATCCTCGGAATTGTCCATCTCTGGAGTTTTCCCGAACAAGCCAACTTTTCACTAATACGTTACCGCATTAGGGAGCACATAATCTACCCAAAAGTGCCGTATTTGCCATATCAGTGGCTTGGGCTGCTTCAAATCCTTGCTTCCCAAATTCAATAACTGCATTTTGTGTCTCAGTTATTGTTCTACCATATGCATTAGCCGATTTAGCAAGATTATCCATTAATACACCATAATCAGTATCAGAAGACATTACTTTAGACATTTCTACTAATCTGGTATTTATTTCAATAATTGCTTTTGGAATTTGTTGGAGGACATTTAATAACCCGTACATTCCACCCATTACAACCGACCAAACCATAGCCTTTGTGGCTGCGGTGCTCATTGCTTCTCCAAGACCCCAACTTCGAGTCATTCCATCTCTTAAAGCTTCATTAAACTGATACATTTGACCAGTTGCTCTATCAATATAAACACCTAAGTTTAAATGTTGACTGCCATTTCTTAATTGCTGTGTAACACGTATATACTGTTCAGTCTGTTGGATATTAGAAGCAATTAATCTATGCCCTTCCAATAGAGAAGTATTATAATATTGTTGTGCATGAGTAGCATTTGTAATAGCAGGATTTAATCTTGTAAATTGTTCATATTGAGTAAAATTAAAACCATGAGAATCATTTTGTCCTTGTCTAACTGTTTCATAAAATCTTCTAATACGATTTTCAAGATTTTGCAATTGTGTCAATTGCTCTGGTCTTATAGTTATCCCAATTTCATTATTTGCTTGAAATTGTCTAATAATATTTCGATATCTCTCTAATTGATGCTCTAATACTCTTGAACTCTCAGGAGTTAGGTTATTACTGATATTGTTTCCCAAACCTAAAGCCGACTGCATTCTTGTATTAAGTAATCTAGCTTGTTGCTGTATTGATCTTTCTGTTTGATTAAAAAGTCCTGCATATAACTGTTGCTGTCTTTGAATATTCTGTTCAGCTTGTTGTTGTTGCTTTAACTGTTCTTTTGCAAGATGCTCTTCTTCTTTTCTAACATTTTCTATTTCTCTAGCTAATTGTGTCAGTGTAGTTATTTGATTTCTTATTTCTTGGACATTGGTTTTAGATACATTCGACATATCTAATTCTTTAATTTTTTGAGACAATTGTTGAACTTCTGTTGCCAATGCAGGATTTATTTTAAATGGGTCTAGCGATTGTTGCATCTTACTTTTAGATGCGTTTAATGCATCAATAGCCTCTCGCTGTCTTTTTAAATTAATTGTCTCTTCGTTAATTTGTTTAGAACCTGATTTAGCATTAAATATTTCTGTTACCTTAGTTAATTGACCAAAAGCATTTTCCAATTCTTTTATTTCTTTAATCTCTGTTAATATCCCATTATTTTTTGTTTCGATAACAGATTTTTTATTAACATTGTCCATTGTTCTTCCTAAAGTTTGCATAGAAGAATTAAGGTTGTTAACCTGATTAATAGAAGGAGAAATTGCCTTACTGATTTGGTCTAATCCTTTGATTGATGTAGAATCAAAAGCTATATGTAAATTTTTGCCATTTACATATGTTTGTAATTTTTCAATAGCTTTGTCAATATTGTTTTGACTACTTGCATAGTTAACCTGTATGACTAATCCTAAATTGTCAGCCAATTAATTTCACCTCACCTCTCTTTGGGATAAATAAAACTTGATATAATAGTCTAAAAATTATATAATTGTAATATATTGATAAAAATTAAAAACAAAAGGAGTGTTGAATATGATGGTTATATTTTTTATTGAATTTATTTTTTTAATTTTTTCTTTATGGTATATATATCAAAGATATAGCGGAATAGTCAGATCAATGCCATTTAAACATATTGAAGGAATGAGCAGGTTAAATAAAGGGATAGATGTTAAAATATCTTTTAATAAATACACAATCAAAGTAGATGATATTATTATACCAATCTCTAAAATTGATAGATTAGAAACAATATCGTCTAAAGAATTAGTAGAACAAAATAATGGAAATGTTGTTGCCAATGCTGTTTTAGGTGCAATCCTGATGGGTGGAGTTGGAGCTGTTGTCGGTGGAATGAGTGGGGTAGGAACAAAAAAAATAACCAAACTAGTACACTATTTAACAATATTTTTCAAAGATGATAATTTTGCTATATTTTCATTTGATGGTTATAGTAATAAATTTGGCATGAAAAACGCTTTTAAGAGAATTAACGATATGCAACAAGGACACTAAATAAAGTGTCCTTTTGTTCACCTCAATATTTATTTTATACTTATGATCCAAAAACCAACCCAAACCACAAAACAAAAACCTCCAAAAGGGGAGGTCTTAAGCGTTCTTTCCTAGTCGCTCTATTCGAGTTAATATCTTTTTTATGTTATCAATTGCATAAGAATATTCACACTTTGAACATTGTTCTATGTTTTTAATATTAAGCATTTTGCTTAGTCTAACATTAATTTCTTTTAGATCCTCTCCATTTAAACCATTTTCAGGCAAAGGTTTAATTAAAAAAGATTTGTGAATAAATCTGGCATCGCTCAGTCTTAAAACCTGTTCATATATTTCGCCACTATCTAATGTTTTTGGGAAATAATATTGATCATAAACTTTATCACTTTTATTGATCACATCTTCATAATACTGTAAACGACTTTCATATCTATCAATATCTTCTCTTGTGCCTAAATATTCTTCTTTGTTCGGCTTCCGTAACGTTTGAATAGGAATTACAAAAACATTATCATGATACTTTTCATTAAAATCTATATCTTGAAAAATTAAAACTGGTCTTGCTTTAGCTCTAGAAACAATACAAACCTCTGGGGCTTTTAGATTACCATTTTCATCTTCAATAGGCTTAAATCCATCATTTTTTATTTGCAGAGTACCTCCAAAAGAAGACGAATCAATTTTTTGGTTTAATGCCAATCCTTTATCATGCGGATTAGAAAACTCAAAAAACCCAATTGGCATTTTCTCAACATATTCAAATCCAGACAAAACTAAAGAGTTGTAGTCAATCTTTTCAATAAAGGACGTAGTGACACACCTACATTTCTTTTAGTATTTCTTTGTATACTTTCTCCAAGTATTTATCATCATCATATAATAATTCTTTTGCTGCATCTTGTATTTCTTTTTTAGAAAGTTCTTTGCGGTTTTTTGGAGACTTGCTAATAAATTTAATTACTTTACCCATAAAACCACCCTCTCTTCTTTTTTTAGGAGAAATTTTCTTCTTGCCCATATTATACCACCCCTTAAAGATTGTTTCAAGAAGTAGTATGCCCAAATTTACCAATTTAGAAGCGTGCTAATATCTAAAGGAAAGAACCTATTATTGATTCTTTCCTTTAGATGTGGTATACTTTTCTTGCATGAATTCTTACATAGCTTGTAGTTCCAACTGCAAGCCTTTTTCTTTGCTCTTTTCTAACCTTTTAAATATATAGTCCATTCCTCGACTCGTCACTAATGTAACAGGTATATCCACAACTTCTCCCTCAATAATTTTAATCTTAATTACTACTTCAAAATATCCTGCATCAATAAATTGTTGATAAGGCAAATTTTGTTTCCCTTTACCTGACATTAATATTCCTTCAGACCTTAAAAAACTAAATAATTTATTCCTTCCACTCAATTTCAATTCTTTAGCAACAATCATCATAGTCTTATTGGTTTTAGAAGACATCACTTGGTCATATAGTAAAACCTTTGACTTATCTTCTTCGATTTGCTTTCTTAATAATTCTAATTCGCCTTTACGAAGTCCTTTAAGAATTTTTCTAACCCAAGAACGAAACTCTTTTGCTCTTTCGGTTCTTGCCAAAAAAGCTACCTCATAAATTCCATCCTCATTAAATATTCTGGTTTCTTGGATGCCAGAAGGTGTCCTCATGGCGAGGATAGCTGAAAATTCTTTGGTTTTTAAATATTCATTGGGGTTTTCTCCATTTTTAAGTTTTCTATTGATTAAATTACTTACACCTTTTGATGGATCAGAAAAACCAAGCACCATACCTAATTGTTCGCTAGTCATAAACACATCATCATTTTCGTTCTTCCAAAAGTCACACTCAATCCCTTGGAAATTCTCGGATTTAAACAGCACCAGATCACTCACTTGTCTCACCATCCTCGTATCCAAGGATTTTTCCAAGACAATTATCACACAGGCTTAGATTGAGTTTTTCTCCTTCAAATTTTGATCCATAATTTCCACATCCACTAATACTCCATATAGTTGCCATTGGGTCAATATTAATCAATTCTCTACATTTGCAACACCTAATCTTCTTTTCATCCAAACAAAAATCAATTTGCCCATCTTTTAGAAATATACTAAAAGTAGAATCAAATCTAGAATCACTCGCCATATATAATATCTTTTCAATATTTTCCTTAATGATATGCAATTCTTGCGGTACATCTTTTTGCATATCATGAAATATGATATTGTCATCAGGCCCACCCATATCAAATGAAAATTTTTGATATGTATTCTCTGCCCAAATTGGATCAATACCTACCGAGACACGTTTCCCTTGATACCCCTTTAATAAACACGCCATTTCTTGAACATTGATTTCTTGTTGCACTACTCAAGACCCCTTTACTAATTTTTGAGGATTGATTTCCTCTACTATTAGTATAAGGGGGCATAGTATGTTATGTCAATACTATTTTAGAAAATAAACTGACTGCATTTAATCTTCTTCATAAAATATATCCTTAAAATCCATATCTAAAGCCCTTGATATTTTAAAAGCAATATCTATACTTGTTGTGTATCTATTATTAATTAAATTAGACATGGTTTGCTTTGTAACCCCAACCTGTTCGGCCAACCAATTTTGTTTCAACCCTTTATTATCTATTATTTCCTTTAGTCTATTCTTAACCATTCCACAAACCGCCCTTTCTCATCCAACCTATTATACCAAAATTCATATGCGTTAAACATATGTATCTAAAAGAAAGGAAGAGACTTGAATTACTTTATGAAATTATTATATCACGCTTATTAGGTAAAAATCAATTAATTATTTCTTAATTATATAAAAAAGGAACCTTTACCTATATCTATTACTATTGAACGCTACCACTACAGCATCTAAAAGCATTTTTTGCATATCACTTTGTATTTTCTCAATTGCTTTTTCAATAAATTTTGATTCTGGACGATTATGGAAATAGTCGGGAGGACTTTGATCTTCCCAACCATTCCATGAGAATCCATAATTCATTAAAGGAGCAACGTATGTCGGCTGACCATCAACAACACTAAAATGATTCATTTTTTCTGAATCACAAAATACTTTTATTTCAACTGAAGTAGTATTATATTTTACCGAGGAGGAAACGCTATTTAAAAGTTCGTAGGTACGAGTGTAGTATTGAGGCGTATACGTGGCGTATATATTATCCCAAATTGCTTCGTATAACCTCTGCTCGCCAACTCCTCTAATATAATCTACTTTTTTCTTGAATTCAGCACTAGACATTAGATTATGTAAATTAATTTGATTAACTTGCATACTATTACTCTTTTACTTCTGTGTCGATAAGTTGTTCTTCATTAGAACTTTCATTTTCATTGCCCAACATTTTATTCATCAATGGAATATTGTCAGTCATTGTTTTTATTAAAGTATTCACTCTCTCTATTTCTTCTTGAGGTAATGCTCCTACTATATGATCAAATACCTCAATATCCATAAGTGTTTCTGTCCCCGATATTAATTCTACAAGATCATCTGAAAGAGGAACATTTGAAAAATATTTAACCAATAATGCAGGAAATAGAAATGCTGTATTTCTAACTAATTCTAAATCAATAACTATTGTTTTCAATTCTTCCTTAAAAGAAAAATAATCTACGATCATCTTTTGAATTTCCGTTTTTTTAAAATATTTATTTATTTCAATAGTATAGGATTCACCAAAACGATCTGTGACCGTTAAGGATATTCTCTCATTAAATTTTGTGGATACTTTAGATATAGTTTGTTGATTTAATTTTTTATTTGCCATTTTTATTTCCTTCTTTCAATTATTAATTTAATGTTTTTATAAGTTTATTATACTTATCTTTGAGCAATTTAAAATTATTTTTCAAATCACATGGATAAATGTCTAAAAATAATATATTTCCATTATTTCTATAATAATCATTTTTCCTGTTTGTTTTACTTACATAATCTACGAACATTTTGGAATTATTATCTTCTACATACCACCCATAATATTCAATGTAAAGTGGTTTTTCAATTTCTAACAATCTTCCATTCTTATTGACATATTGAGCGACAAAATCTGGGCAATATTTATTATCCTCATGGTCGTCAGGTAAAATAAAAACATGTTCGCCACTATGTTTAAATCCAATAGCTTCTATATCTAAGCATGTTTCTACTTTAAAAAATTCATATACCATTTTTTCCTCAATGCTACCACATCTAGTTCCATCAAATGCAACACATAAACCAAAATCTTCTGGTTTCCAATTACTAGCGTATTCTGGAAATGCTTCACAGCACCATTGATAGTAGGTATCAAAACGTTTTTTAGCTATCTGATGTTGAAATTTTGGATAAACAACGGCAATAAAAGCTCTGTTAATATAAACTGGAATATCTATTATTGGATTAATTATATATTTGTCCAATCTAAATTCTACTAACTCTCTTAATATCCTTAAAAGGGTTGGTTTATCTGATTTCTCAAATTGATGCCATTCCCAATCAAATAATAAATTATTTTCGTTAATTTCAGGATACGATTCTATTAGAATAGTATATAAAGAATATCCCTTTTTAGTATATGGAATCATTTTACCTATATCTTCTTGTCTAAAGTATTTATATATCCACAATTTTAACAAATTATTGTCGCTTATGGAATCTAAAATGGTTGCTTCACACTCATGTTCACAATAATATTGTACTCTTTCAATCATGTTTTCCTTACTTTCCCAAAACCCCTTTGTCACTTCTTCAAAATCCCATTTAATAATTTCTCGATTATATAAAGGATGAAATATATTATTTCTCTTACAATACCACATAATCATATCTGATTTTGATAAACCCATTCTATGAAATTTTACAGAAAGCATAGCATTCATTTTTTTGCTATATGTATATGATATACCTTTTTTTAATAAATCAAATACTGTAAATGTGTTGTTATCTATCCATTCATGAATAATATTATTCATATCTTCTTCTGTGTATGTTTCTGGAAATACATCATCCTCAGTAATATTAAGTTCTGGAAAGCATGTTTGAAGTGCTTTTAATTTACCTCCAAGTCTTTGTATAGACATATCAATTCTATATTCATCAAATTGTTTACGTCCTAAAAAACTAACATTACATATTTTATCTTTTGTATCTAATTTTATTTTATTTATTATAATATGTCTTATAATTTTAATCATATTGTTTTCTTCGTAGCAAAAATTAGGCATTTGCTTGAATCCGTTTTTCAAATATGCATTATACCATACAATAATATTATTCTTATCAGAAGATTTTATTTTATTTCTTGTAGCAAACTTTGCCAAATTATTTTCATATGCTATTTCAGTTTCACATTGCTTGCACATATATTTTAAACCAAATTTTTGCAATTCCCCTTTAGAAAAATTATCTTCATTAAATTGTTTAATTTCTCCACATCTAGTACACTTAATTTTTACAGGAGGTATATAAATAGCATTATAGTTTCTGCCATCACAGATATTCCTAAACTTATCTACGTCTGTTTCTTGTGAAAAATCATAAAATGGAAAAATATAATCATATACCTTTTTAAAAGTATTTTCTTTAAAGTATTTGTAATACTGAGGTCTAGCAATATATCCATTTTTCCTTGCCATATCTTTTTCAGTAGGAAATCTTCCTTCGTTATTACAAAATCTAACTATTTCATTAATTAAAGTCTTTCCTCTATCATCAAGATCGTAATATGAATCAGTCAATTTGTATATTTTACTTTCTGCACTTATAGAGTTGCAATCTGTATTTATATCAAATTTATAATTATGCTTCAACATCTCTTCTTTCGAAAATTTTTCACCATACATCTTTTCAAACAAAGCAACAAAACTAGCATTAAATCTCACAGAACATAAACCAAGTAGATTATATTTCTCTAATAAATTATTAAATCCAAACGTTCCCGCAAAATTTATGTTGTCAATATTTTTATATTCTAGTAGTTTTATCTTTAACCAGTTAAGAGATTTATTCACATTTTCTTCTGTCCAAAATCCATTTCCGACACTAGATGATCTTAACTCCCAAGGATTAATATCATATTCAGGAAATGATTTTATTAAGTATTCATATATGCTAAATTTCTCAATGCCAAGCATCCCACTTAATCCATTTTTCTTGTATATTTTTGAAGAGTAATTTTGACAAATATCTTCCCTATCCCATTTTAAAATATTATTTATCATATATTTTATTAAAATAACTATATATTTGTCATAGTTATATATTCCATTTGTAAATACTTTAATTTCATTATTTAATAAAGATTCATACATGAAAATTATTTCTTCTTCTGTTAATTGTGTATTAATTTCTGGTTTATTTAACTTTAAAGTTTTAGCATAAACTGTAATAGTAGAGGATGATTTATTATAATATTTAACCAATTGTTCTATAGACATTTTGCGAAAATTAATAATAAACTCTTCATCTGTATTATACCAAGGATGGATTAAATCATAAAATACATAACCCTTGTTTACACATTCTTTACATTTTGACAAAACTCCGAATTTACATCCTTCGTGTTTTGTATAAAACCATTCATGTGCTGGTAAGCTACGCCCACATGTTTTACAAACTTTAAAATTTAAATCTGATTCATGCTTTAATACATAATCGATAACCTCTTGAACTTCTTTTGTAATTATTTGATTCATCTTTACAATCCTCCAACTTTCTAATTTTATTTATAATTTATTACCCCTTAATTATTCTCCAACAAATACAAAAACAGAGAGTAGTTTCCTACTCTCTAAAAAGAAATGACAGTTGGAGCAATCATTTCCACATATTTAATAGCAAAATCAAAGCGTCCAATGATTTGCTAAAACTATCAAATTAAATTAACTTAAATTGAGTATAGTTCATTTTGATCTATGCTCGCACAAACAAAAAGAATCCACCAAAACCAGTGGATTCTTAAAATATTCACATTCACAATAAAAAATCAAAACAATATATTTATGTATTTGTATTTATTTATATTCGTATTACTAATCTAACCAACTTAATCATCCAAATCACCAAAACTATCTAAATTATAATTAACTTTCTTCAACAATCTATCAATAAATTCAATCCCTTTACTAGTTACCAAAGTTTGCACTCTGTTAACAATTTCACCATCTGCATCAGGAATTGTATATTCTCTGACTACAAATAACTTTTGTTCAAGATATTGTTGTCTAGGCACATTATGTTTTTCTTTATCGTTTTTACTTCCGGTCATAAGAATATCTTTTTCACGTAAAAATGCAAATAGTCTTCCACGACCCACATTAAATGATTTTGCAACGGAATTCATATTTTGGCTTCCATTTGCTCCAATCAATTGATCAAAACTTCTTGCTTTTGGAATTAACTCTTGATTTTGAAGTTCTAGCATTTTTCTTTGTTTCTTTTCTTTAAAATATGCAATTCCTCTTTCATCTTCGTCCATATCGAGATAATCTTGAATAAATGATTCAATGTCTGGAAGGAATGCCTTTGCTAAAACATCTTTTGCCTTGAGTTGATATTCAACTAATTTATCAACTACCTTTTCACTTACTAATTTTGGATTAATACCTGCTAACCACAAGGGAAGAAATTCTATTTCAATTACAAAAGTGTCTTGTATTCCACCATTTGAAGGTATGCCCCACTCGGTACACCCCTTTGACAATGTTAAATGATCTTTAATTTTATCTCTTTGTTTACGAGAATTTAATCCCAAACCATTACAGACATGATTTATAGAAACATAAATTTTACCATCTTTATTCTGAATCGCTAACAAACTAGCACCATTAAAATCTACTTCTTTAATCGTTAATTCGTTCATATTATTTAATCATTCCTCTTTCCATTTTAAATATTATTTTATTTATCGATTTATACAACCTGACTAAATTACATACCTATATCCGTTGGATCTCTAGGCATATATCTCACCACCCTTTCTATCCCATTATACATGGATAGAACAATGGTGTCAAGCAATAAATAAAATATTATTAAAGGAGGAAGGGGATAGTGAAATCCCCATAATATTCAAACCATAATAATCACAATCTAACCAAAACAAACATCAAACATTTCCTGACAAGTCCTCTAATAAAATTCTCTTTAACTAAAACTTCATAATCTTGATTAATATCCTCAAACTCATTACCATTCTCATAATATTCCTCATACTCACAATACTCACAATACCACACATCATACTCATCTCTACAAGGGAATTGAATCAATTTTCCCATATTACACCAACTGTACTATGTATTCCTTTGTTTTATACTTCCTATAAATATCCCTCACTGCTCTTCGATGTGCTCCAATACAGCCTTTCTCAATATCCTTCATTTTAATTGAAGAGGTATAATGACTCACCATCATAGGATCTACACCCAATACCACATATTTCTTATGACAGTCATCAATCATAACTTCCCATTGCTCATGAGTAAATTCAGCAATTTCAAAAGTTAAATCATATTTTGCCAAAGCATTTAACTCTTCAAGTTTCTGGATTTTAAGTTCAACAACTTCTCTACCATTGATAATTGCTGTCATTGGAATTTCAGTGGAGTAGTAGTCCCATTTCCAATCAACATTGCGTTTGGTCATAGAATTTGAGCAGATATTGATATGACCACCAAAACGGTTGTTTGAATCCTTGATGCAATATAATTTTTCCATATAAATATAGCACTCTCCTCTATACTTCTAAAATGTTAAGGCCGATTAATTTGTATTCCTTAACTAATATTAGTATAAGGGTTAGTGTATACTATGTCAATACATTATATGAAAATATTTTAACTAATATTATTCGTAATAAAATACGTCAGTTAATTCTAAACCTAGAGCATCGCATATTTTAAAAGCTAATTCTAAACTTGGACAGAATCTATGATTAATTAAATTAGATATTGTTTGTCTTGTAACTTCTGTTTTTTTAGATACCCAAGTTTGAGATATGCCTCTTTCTCCCAATATCTCTCCCAATCTATTTTTAACTACTTTATCCACAACCATCAATCCCTTCTCCTATATATTATACCATATTCACAAACTCACATGCCTTAACAAAATATAAAGCATATGTATATGTATTAATAGATAGAAGAGACTCGAATCAATTATATAGATAAATTATATCATACTCACATAAACAACGTCAAATAATTTTATTTATTAATTACACAAGCACTTCAAAACAAAACCCTCTATTATCGTACAATCTTATACGATCATTAATTGCTTATTTATACCACTCGCTTCAATAATATAATCTGACCAATATTTAGAATTATAATGAAACACATAAGAAGGATCATTCTTAATCATGTCTTTAAATTTACCCATTAATACACTTATATCATTTTTACCTAAACCAAACTCCTTTAAGGATGAATATACTTCATTAATGTAGTTTTCACGATATTTCCTACTATCAACCTCTTTAATTAGATACTTTTTTCTGATCATCATATTTCACTTCCTTAATAAATTTTAAACATTGTATAGATAACTCTGTATGAAAAGATAATTGATCATTAAAACCATATCTTTTTGAATCAATTAATTGTTTGAAATCACTCATGTTTATTATACCAGAATCTAAACTTTTAATCAACTCATCAATTTTACCGTCTGCGACCGAACCATAAACAAAATCTTTATCATGAGTAAAACTTATCTTTTCTGATCTATTTTTATGAATAAATCTCGCCCATTCATGTCCTTGATGGTTAAATATTAATCCATTAAGATTAACTAAATTCTCAATATCCAATTTATAAGACATAATAATTCCATCAACTAATTCTTTAGGGTTAAATAAATTATACCAATCACGCCTTTTTCTTGCCCAATTTAATGCTTGTATAAAACTCGATGTGGTATAAAATCCCTGACCAAAATCAGCCCAAGGACTTCCACGTTTTATATTAATCCTTCTAAGTATTTGCTCAGCATAATTACTAGTTGTTCCATGATAAACTTTCTTTATTTCATTAAATTTAGGCATAAAACTCTCCAATAATAATTTTTAATCGCGTTTCTCATAATGTAAATTATTTATTTTCTATATGTATTAATTGGTCAAAATAAATTATCTACAATAAATATATCATAAATAATCGTATATGTCAAATAATATTATTTATTGCTTTACAATAAACATACAACAAACCTATTGCATTTCATCATTATCATTATCATATTCATCAATATTGCGAAATCTCAATCTTTTTGGCATATCCTCAATGTTATTACATTCAGTTTCAAATAAACTACTTGCATAATCCTCTGGATCATAATGAAATACATAATTTTTATCATCTTCAATTTCTTCTCTTGTTTTCTCTATCAATTTTTCAATCTTATCATCTTCAATCTTATGATTATACTTCAAATATATTCCAACTAATTCTAAATATCTACCAACATATTTTTCATAATTTTCATCAAGAAAAATTCCAACAAAATCCTCTAATAATGATTCAGCATGATTTTGATGTCTAAAATTATCTAATTTTGCTTTTTGGATGCACTCTATTAGAATAGCAATATCTTTATCAGTAAGAGTAATATCATAATTTGTGACTTTGTGTCCAACTTTCATTTAGTTAACCTCCTAATTAATTTTATTTTATACTTTACAAATCCAACTTATCCATGTTATAATAACGAAGGAGATACAAATAGAAAATACAATATAGAAAGGAGGTGATATTATCATAAGAGATGGGCCTTGAGCGATAGATACATAAGGTAAAAATTTCAACAACTTTGTAAGTCATAATAATACAAAAATAATTTAATTAAAAGAAAGAGGTAATTAAAAACATGACAACAATGACAACCGAATTAAAATTATTAGGAGTCCAAAATGTTGACGGTATGGAGTTTAACGGAATTGAAGGAGGATTTGGTGAGAATCAGAAAAGCATGTTAGTTAAAGATATTGCTATATTACACGGTAAAGAACTAAAATATATCAACAAACAAATCAATTCTAATAGAACCAGATTCGAAGATAATGTAGATATTATTGATATTAAGGACTTAGAATTCGAGGTTCTTCTAATGAACCACGGAATATTTAGTCAAAATTCAATAAATAGAGCTTCAAACATCTACATACTCTCAGAAAAAGGCTATACAAAACTCCTTAAAATTCTAGATGATGAGTTTGCATGGGAACAATACAACAAACTCATCAATAATTACTTCTCCATGAGAAAAGAATTATTCAAATCAATTCCTAAAACTTATGGTGAAGCATTATTTGAAGCAGGAAGACTAGCATTAGAACTAGAACAAAAAGATAAACTTCTAAAAGAAGCGCAACCAAAACTTGATAAGTATGGAGTATTTCTTGATGCTGAAGGTACATATACATTTGAGCAAGTTTCTAAAATGTTAAGCACTAGAAGCAAAGAAGAAGGGAGTAAAATTAAAGTCAATAAGAAAACCCTACCAAGTATTCTTAGAGATTGTGGCATTATTAGCAAAAATAAAATTAAAGGTAGATATAAAAATTTGCCAAATAAAGGCTTTGAGAATTACTTTAATATTTCTTGTGACAATAATGATCGAGATGATATTGATTCAGAATTGACTAGAGTTAAGACAATTGGAATTGATTATATTTATGATATCTTGTTAGATAGAAAGGAGAAAGGTAAGAATTTAGTTGTTTTGGGATAGGATAGATAAAATACATAAATAAAATATTATATAATTTGATAGAGACTTCACTCCACTGAAGTCTCTTTTCTTTAGTTCTTTTATTAATAATCCATTCTAATCCACAAAATCATTCCGACCCTTACAATCATACCAACAAACATTTCTGACTCAACACAAGCAATCCTCACGCTTGCTTAATACATCATAATCCATAATAAATGACCTCTGAAACAAATCAGAGGTCAAATTTCAATTCAAATCAAAAACACAATACTCCCAAATCAATTCTAACGAATCTTCCCATAAATTACTCTATCATATCCGATCCATGCCATTCCTATCAAAGAACTACCTTTTCTAAAATAGAAAATAGAAAGTCCTTGATTATCATAATCACTTTTGTAATATGTCCATCCATAAGGTTTTATTGATTCTGAAAAAGTCAAAAAACTAAAAGCATTCATATCATAATAGTAAAATACAGTACCACTAGTTACTGAAACTTTCTTATAATCATACCCTACTGGCATTGGTACATCAGATAATAATGGGAAAAACTTCACAGAACTAATTGATTTTATAGTCAATGTTAATTTTACTTGTTTATCATATCCATTAACATTCCCATAATAAGTAAATATTCCAGATTTACTTGTATCAATTGTAAGAGTTGATGATAATTGTGTTCTAGTTTCATTTACATCTAAATCCAATGAATTTTTAAAATCTGATTCCTCTTCTTTAATTTTGTTTTCCATTTTTTCTTTTTCTTCAACATTAAATATAGAATTTGATTTAGTTAATGATTTTAAAGATTCTAATGATTCCTTGTTAAAATCATTTGTTAAATCATTATCATTAATTACTGAATTAGATAACAAAGAACTTATGGTTGTAGTATTCCAAGTAATTCCTACTTGTTTTTTAGTATTATCACTCATTAAAGCTTCTACAGTTGTTGGAGGAGAATATGAATCATTTTGGTTAATAGATTGAGTAATATCTGCAATTGAATTAATAGTTAATGGTATTTCATTACTCTCTACAGTAACTTTACAAATATCTGTCTTATTACCATCTATAGATGTGACAGTGATATCCGATGAACCAGAACTTACTGCTACTATTCTGCCACTTTGATCAACTGTCAATACTGATTCATTACTAGAATTCCAAATTAGATTTTTATTAGTGGCATCATTGGGATTTATGGTAGCAGTTAATATTTCATTCTCTCCAACTTTCATAGATATGATTTTTCTATCCAAGCTAACGCTTTCAACATTTACAATTGGAGTATCATCTTCTACAGCAACTACAGTAATTTCACAAGTTGCTTTCTTATTCCCATCTTTTGTTGTTGCTGTAATAGTGGCATCTCCTGAACTTATACCTTCTATTTCACCTTCTGAATTTGCTGTTACAATTGATTCATCGCTAGAACTCCAAGTTACATTTTGATTAGTAGCATTGTCTGGAGTAATTGTAGCAGTCAAAATATCACTATCTCCAACATTCATGGATATATTTTCTTCATTTAAATTAATACCTGTGACATTTATGATTGGAGCAGTTTTTACAGTAACCACACATTTAGCAGTTTTCTTGCTGTCAACCGTTGTTACAGTGATAATTACTCTTCCTTTTTTAATTCCTGTGATTACACCATCTAAATCAACAGAAGCAATTTTAGTATTACTTGATTTCCAAGTAACTGACTGATTTGTGGCTGTTGAAGGTGATATAGTAGGAGTTAAAGTTTCATTATCTCCTACATTTAATTGCAATGTTTTGGAATCTAATGTTACTTTTGTTGGTTTTACTGTTTTTGTTGATAGAAGGGATTGTTGTGAATTTAAATTTGATACTTGATGTTGAGGTGACAAATTCACCTCAGAAGCTAATATTGGAGTGATTGATGTGAATAATAGGGCAACTGATAATGTGATTGTGGAAATTGTGGTTAATAGTTTTTTAGGGAATTGATTTCTTTTCATATTGTTTTCCTCCTCTTACTTTTTATTCTTTATTTGTAAAGTAGTATATATGAAAAAGGAGGAAGATACAATGAATTTAATGTGATTTGTTTCGACATTAATTTTATTTATTGGTTTAGTTAGAAAATATGAAAGAATTATAAAATATCATAGGCAAAGGGGGGTTTGGGGGAAATGCTATCGGAATTTTGGCACAAAATTACGTTTCCCCCAATTTGATTAATATATGTTTTATGATATTTATTATATTATTTTTACTAGGGCGATTTCCATCGAGGATCATTTCAGAAATTTTGGTGTCCCAAAATTACTTCATGAATAATGATTTATAATTATTTGGGACAATTTTTGGATAAGGCTGTTAAAGACTATTCCATGAATTGTCCCAAACTTTATTTATACAATATCATTAATAATTTCCCAATATCTAACTGAACCACTTTTCTTAGATATAATTAAATATTTTAATTTATTTGCTTTAAAATACTCGTTTAATTGTCCTATTGATTTTTGTTGTCTATTTCTAGAATCTCTTAAATTTACAATATCAATCAATTCCTTTTGATCTTCTTTTAACAATCTTTTCCCAATAATTTTATCCAAATACTTTATTAATTCATCTGTTTTATCATCTTCTTCAATAACTCTATATTCATCCATACCAAAAATCTCCTTTAGGTATTTACAATATCCATATTTTCCATATCCTACTATAGTTAATATTTCTGCTAAATCTTCCTCACATTTAAAAAACATTAATTCATTTACTTTCTTTGTACACATATTATCTTCTAAGACAATATTATCATAAACCATATTTGAATAATCATATTGTCTTGGAAATTTTTCTATAAACTCCTTGACAGTATGCTCTTTCAGAAAATTAGCCATGTGTATTTTCTTCTTTAACTGAGTTTCTTTGCCACCTAATGAATTATTGTTGATTATCTTTATGTATAGATGAAATTTATCATCTTCACTTTGTATTCTTTTTCTTCCAATACATTGCACTAGGACTCCAGTATCTTCAACCTCGCATATTACATGCTTTATTTCAGTGTCAACTAAATTAACCCCTGCGTCCATACATGTCGTTGTAATTAGGATTAATTCCTCAAATTTTTCATTCTTTAGCATTTCCTTAATCTTTGTTTTGTCTACATATTTATAATAATCACTATTATGCTTACTACAATTAAATAAACAATAATCTTTATATTTTTTACACAATTCATATGCTTTCTTTGCAGACTGAATAAAGAAAATTGCTTTCTCATTTCTTGTAATTATTTCATCCATAAACATATCAAAAGTTTCATCATTATGAAAGAAAGATAAATCCTCAATAAAATCAAAATCAATAGGTAATTCATAGTCTATTGTTTCTATTCCTTTATTGTCATTGATAAATCTCTTCATTTGATCTCCAGTGGCACTCATGAATATTTTTATTGCTGATGATTGACTTAATATCAAATCAAATGACATATCTGTTGTTTTTGAGAAAGATGCATCAGACATGAAATAATGAAATTCATCACAGACAATATATTTATATTCACTTAAATCATTAAAATATGATTTTAACTCTTTGTATTCTAGTTTTTGATAAGTCTTTATATCTATTACATCTGATTTATTGTCCCTTGATATTTCATCAATAAATTGTTCTGTACAATTACTCCTATGTATAAGCATTAATATTTTCTTATTTTCACCTTTTGCAATAGCATAAAGTATATTTTTGATTAACCAACTCTTGCCTACGCCTGTACCTGCTTTTATTGTTATGATGTCTCCTAAATTCCATATTTTTATTTGTTCTCCTGTTACAACATCACTAACTCTTAGTTTCTTTTTCTTGATTACTAGCATAATTAAATGCCTCCCTTACTTTATAATAAATTATTTATTGTTTATATATTTGTGTAAATGTTCTTTAACTATTTTTAATACAGTGTTTTTTGACTTTCCAAATGTATTAGGGTTAACTTGAATATCATTGGTATGGAATTTGTTAAATAAATCAATTAATTCTTCTCTAACTCCTTCAAAATGAAGAAATACTTTTGCTTTATTTCCACGTTTTTCTACAATGTCAAATCCAATGATTTCAAAACCTAAATAAACTAAATAAGCACAAAAGTTAGAATCAGAATATCTAAATGTAACTTTTTCCATAATTAAATGACACTCCTTTAATTTTAAAATTTCTTATTAAATTAACTAATAAAAGGAATCATATCGTTGTGTTTATGATTCCTTTTATTAGTTTCCTATTCTACATTCTTAATGATGTAAAAAATTCTTCCTTCACCATATGACTTTACAACTTTATTTATCGTTGCTTCTCTAATTTGTACATTCCCGTCATTGGCATTATATTGTCTTGCGATTTGATCTATTGCAGATTTACACATATTGTCACAATCCATAGATTCTATAGCATCAAATCTTAGCCATATATAAATCTTTTCATTCCAATTAATATGTTCTTCATGAGATATAATTTCATTTGGAAAGTTATTTTGCCATCTTCTATATTCATCTGATGTTATTGTTTTCAATTTACCATTATTATCAACTATTGTTTTTGTCATATAATTTACTGAAAACCCATGTCTTGGTATAACTGTAAATTCTTCAATATCAGGATCTAAAAAATCCAGTTTGTTTTGTTGCTCTTTAATTAATTCATCTTGTTCGTAAATCAATCTTCCCCTTTTATCTATCTCTTTTGTTTTAGAACTCTTAATTCCACCATTTCTTTTATTCTGATATTTTGCCTTATCTTGTAAAACTCTATGTTGTAACAACGAAACGTCATAGCACTTTCCTACATTTCTAACCGCATCTTGAGATAACTTGAAGTTTAATTCACCTAATCCATTATAAATACTTTGCAACATATTTATTTTGTCTTTTGTATTATATTGATCATTTATATAGTTAATACAATCATCATATAGTTTTTCAACATCATGCACTTCTGCATTAGCAAAAGTATTCTTTAATCTACGTTTACCAAATAATTTCTCATTATCAACAACTTCGTCTTTTGCATTCTCCATAATATATACGCCACGCTTACGGAGAGAAGGGAGGATGTCTAGTGTAATCCATTTACGAAATAATCGTGCATTTTTAGCTTCGCTATCAAGACATAAATCATAAAATGCATCTTCTGATATATATGTATTATCAAAATCTACATCTTTGGTAATATTATAGTTTGTGTCCGTGACGGACACTCCCTTTATATCAAGCTTTACACATGCATCTTCAATCCTATCTTTCCTTAAATATTCTTTTCCTTTTCCATTCTTTTTTATATGACCTAATCCAAACCCAATATCATAAAGATTAAAATAATCCTCACCATCAATAGTCATAATTCTAACTTGACCAAATTGTTCACTTGTGAACACCGATAATTCATTTTTATTTTCCATTTTAATACACATCCTTTTCTTTCTTATTTTTTATTAGTAATTTCTGATTCATAAATAACACTGCGAAGAATTATTTATGCAAATAAAACTACTTAGAGAAAAGTCAGAACGAATCTAACTCTCCTCTTTCGCAGTTTCTTACTAATAAAAATAAGATGGAAGATGTGTTAGAATAGTTTTTACTACTCTCTAAGTAGTTCTTGAGTTTTATTATTAAAATTTGTGTTTTTAAGAAAAATCAAAAACACCTTTATCTATCTTAAATTTTTATATTTATGGAATATTAAAAATACTAAAATCCTTGCTACAGGCCACTTTCAGGATGTTAAATATCCTATGAAAATGTCCTTTCGAAGGATGCACTTATTTAACTAAATGCATCTTCAACATCATCTGAATTATCCCTAATCACATAAATCTCACTAGTTGCCGAACTGACATGGCCTAATAACGCCTGTACAGATTTTATATTTTTCCCTTCATGAATTACAAGGTTCGTCGCCCTTTGCTCACGAAGTTGGTGAGGATGGACTCTTCTATTAATAACTTTACTAAAATCATCCTTGCACCAGTCATTAAATAGTCCTTCTCCTGCTTGCTGATATCTACCGTCCCTTTTTATTGCGAAGACATATGGACAATCATCTTCTCCTCTAAAAGTTAACCATTTATTAATTGCATCTAGAGCTTCTTTAGAAAATTGTAGTTTCCTTATTTTTCCAATAACCCCTTTTCCTTTACAGCGAATATCAGATGTAGTATAAAATGTAACTGTTTTTGTCTCTTCTGTTCCATCTTCATTTTTAATAATCTTTTCCTTAATGATAGGAGGATAATCAACTACTTCTTTAAGTAACTGTCTCGACTCCGCTCTTCTACAGCCTGTCGAATAAGTAAACTGCAAATATGCTAATTTTTGCCATTGTTCACGTTCTTTAAGATTCTTTAATAATAATTCCCATTCTTCTGCATTCATTGGTTGTTTTATATGTAAATCATTCATTGGAGGTGCAGAAATTTTTTTAGTGATAAAGTTTTTGAATGTAGAATATTCTTCCTCGTAATATGTAATTATATATCCATTTAAAGAACTAATTGCTGCCCGTTTTAATCTAACTCCCGAAGATGACATTCCCCTTCTTACAAGAAAATTTTGATATTTAAGAAAATCTCTACTCTTGATTTCTAATAGAGATTTATCATCACAATTTTCATAAACCCAAAAGAAAAATATTTGCAACGCAGATTTGTATTGGCGAATAGTTTTTGGACTAAGTGAAGTTGACTCTTCTAAAAATTCCTCTGTAATTTTACGATTGAATTTATTTAACTTTTGCCATTGTTCGTCTGTAACTGGTGGTAGTTTATCTGCTACTTCTGCCATGTATTAATTCACTTCCTTTTATCTTATTGTCTATTACCACTCCAACAACATTTCTACTCTTGGATTTAACTTGTCATATTTAAATTCATTAAAATATAACTTCAAAAACTCTCCACAATCATCTTTAAAAACTCCTGCATCTACAAATGCTTAACTTACCTTTGCTTTATTATTTTTAAATTCCCATTTTGGTATTAAATGGCTTAATTTCTTACCAATTTGTATGTATAATTTTTCATCAATTAATACCATCTTTTCATATTCTACTGGATAAAATTCTTTAAATTTATTTATTCTTAATTTATCTAAATCCTTCATCCAACCCTTAACCTCTATCCAAATATCTAATTCAGGAAGATAAAAGTCTGGCAAATAACTTTCTATTCCATCACTAATATCACTGAAATAAAATCTTTTAGGTTCAAATTCCCAAACTATATTTGAATAATTAAATGTACGTGCAATGTTAGCTTCCCATTTGCTTCTAAAATATTTATTTAAGTCTTCTCTAATTCCACCAGTCTTAGAGTATTTTGATCTGGGCATCCCTTTTAATTTCTCTCTACCTCTGCTAAAATTACTATATACCACAGCTCTTTCTTCGTCTGTTTTGTTTTTCCATACTATCTTATGCTTTGTAGATAATATTTGCTTTGTTTTATCAGTGTGGTTTTTTCCAAGCATTCCTTTCGGATGATTTGTTCTTACTAATTCAATGAATTGATTAATACTGCGAATGTGATTTTGTCGTTTTATTTCTTTTCTTGCAATGATTACATCCTCAGTTATGGTTATTCTATTTACATTTGTTAAATTTAATCTACGAGCTACACGACAAATTTCAGTTTCTGTCCTATTCATAATGTCGGACAATTGATCCAAATCTAATGCATTAGGATGTGTGCTGTACCAATCAACTATACAAACCTCTTCATCCTTAGAAATCAAGTTCCTTTTTCCACTTTTAATACCCAATCTTGATTTTTTACCTCTAATTGTTGCCTCTGTTTTATTTAATGCTGTTGCTAATTCTAAAACAGATAATTTACTAACATTTTCTACTAAAAATATTTCTTCTTCTTTTGTCCATATCATTTTACATCACCTCTGGCAACGTTTTTAAATTTACTGCAAACTAAATCAACAATATCTCCTTGGATTCTTCCTTCGACTGCCTTATTTATAATACTGCAATTATTTTTATATCGTTTACACTGGATGCATTTAGATTCAAACTCTTCTAAATGTGTGATTGTAGGAAATATTCCTATATAATCAACAGGATAAATGGTGATGTCTATGTGTGAATTTTTTGAATCATAGAATATACCATTAACTCTTTCCAACGAGGTGTTGTCATCTAACCATATTAATTGTGTTTCTGTAATTGAATCTAAAAGCAATTTAAAGTAATTATTTGCATCTTTATCAATTCTGTCAAAATAAAAAACACAATCTACATAAAAATGTTGTGTTTTATTGGGAATTATATTCCATTGTTGAATTTTAACTTGTTCCTTTATGTATTTAGTGAATTCTTTCTTATATTTTTTTGCTTCTGCTGTTTCATACATTGTAACCATTGGTTTACCATGAGCAATAAATGGTCTTGGTTTTAGATAATGGTTCACTGAGACTGGAATAGGGGATATTAATTTTAATACATTTTTAATTTTAAACACCATCCTTTAATTTATATTTTTTCTTTAAATTACTTTGTGCCATACGAATCATTGCAATATATGCGTTTAAAGACGGAGGTATTGGTTTAATAATAGGAGGAGTACGTCTTTTTGGATATTTTGTAAAGTAGTATTTATTATATTCATCCAATGTTTTTTTATCTAATGTAATTAATACTTGATTTTTAATTTTCTTTCATCTCCAATATCAAAACAAAGGCACGACATTTAAAGTCGCACCTTTGTAATTATTTTTATTTTAATTATTTATAAATTCATCACAACAAACTAATAAATTATCTCAATCTCTTAATTACGCTTTCTTCAACAGCAATCATCTTATACCTTTTTAATTCTTTAATAGATTTCTCTGCTCTAACTGGTTCAACCTGATTAGGATATTCTTTTACTAAATCTCTATAAATTTCTCTCCAAGTATATCCCTTCTTGCACATCCAATGTATTTCATCTTCAATTTCTCTAATTATTGATAAATCTTGAGTAGAAAGAAAGTCTCTAAGATTATCTTGTTGTCTTAAATCTAAATACTTTTTTATTTCTTTAGCATACATACCAAATAAAATATCATATGTAAGATTAGTAATTTTAGCGTAGGATATTCTATTATTTGGTAATTCTCCATTTTGGATAAATGTAGATATAGAATGAACTTCTCTATTTCTTCTAATAGTTCCATCTTTTCTAACCACTAATTGATCTAATTCTGCTTGAGTAAGATATAGAATAGATCCTTTTGATTCTTTCAACTTAAAATAATCTCTAATTACTATCTTATATTGTTTCATTGCTAGTTTGGTATCAAGTAATTTAAGTAAAAGAGTATAACCTTGTTGGGATAAAAGATATATATTACGGGAATTTCCTATTGATTGTTTAGTAAAACCTAATTCTAAAAGTGAGTCCTTTGAAAGGATTGAGTTTTTTAAGTCAATAAAATCAATACCTTCTTTAAAGTATTTATCTTCTATGTGGTTATTAATCAATTCATTTATTTTTCCTAATGGTCTTTTATGTAGTTCGGCAACAGTTTTTACCAACATAACTTTCTGATCTTTACTAAATCCACCATATACATTCTGAACGTCAATCCCACATACTTTTACAGTTCCTTTGATTACTAATTTGCTAATGCTTTTATTTTCCATTATTAATTCCTTCTTTCACATTTAATTTATTTATTACTATGATTCACGCATAAAATTATCTAATTTTTTTGCACCATTTGTCATAGACATCTGAGCTTTCCTGAAAACTAAATTTATACCATATTCTTTTAGTGGTCGGATGTATGCCTGTCGCTTTTGCTATAATTCCTTGGGACATATAGAATGAAGCTTGTTCTGGATTATAAATGTATACAAATCTTTCTTTTTCTGTCACTTTATCACTTCCTTTCACCATAAATTTGCATCACAACTTTGTAATACATAAAAAGAGCATAATTAATAAAGTTATGCTCCTTCAATCAATCACAAAATATTAAATTATCATAACCCTCTATTTCCAAAACCCTTGCTATAAGCCACTTTCAGAGTTCAATAAATAACATAAAATCAGTGATTTATTGGAGATGAGGGTGGGAGAGACTGGTTGATGGATGAAAATAGTAAAAAAATAAGGAGAAAAGAGAAGTTTTTATTTCTTCTGCTTCTCTCCTTATTTTGATGTTAATAAAAACAATTATAGACTTTGCAATTGTTTATAATTGTTTTTATGCTGATTGTTGGTTGTTGTATTTTTCTAGGATTTGTTTTGCTAGGAGTTGATGTTCTGGCTTGATACCCTGTGATTTTTTGTTTATGACTTTATCAAGATAATTAATATCATTTGAGTTTATTTTTGTAATATTTTTTGATAAATATGTAAGTTGTAAATTTATAAATCCTCCTCCATATCTATGAAGAATAGTAACAATTCCATTTAAATCTTTACATAAATTACAATCGTCTTTTAATTTTTGAATTTCAGGTCTATTTAATAATTTACTATATTTGTCATGAAGTAAATCAAAGTATTCTAATATTTTTTCTTCATTCCAAAATTTATTAGTTTTAAATTCCATAGGTATTCCTACCTTATCGGAAAATTTACCATATGTTCCATATCTTTTTGTTATTTCTTTCATTAATCTATCGTTATTATGCCTCATAATTTTACTTCTTGGTAAATATCCTTTTATAGATGAATATGACAATAATTTATTTATTAATTCCTGTTCATCAATTATAGCGTATGGAATTATTTTCTCAACATCAATACATTTATGTATACATTCTATCTTATCACTAAATAATTCATATAATGCAGTTTGTATATCTTCGTATTTCCTATTATCAAAGAATTCAGGATATATTGATATTAAATTATGTTGATATTTATTATATAATTTCATTTTAGTGTCATGTGTATCATTATAATTATGAAACTGATCTTTGGTATTACTTCTATACCCTCCCCAAATTTCTATCCATAGTTTTGTAGCGTTAGGTAATGTCAAAACAAAGTCACAATTATAATTACCATCTTCTTCTGTATTGTCCGATATCAACACATTTCTTTCTACTTTGACAGGAGAATTATTTAAAATCCACTGACTAAAAATATACTCATAGGAAGAAGAATTATAGTATCCAGAATCATCAATTAAATCACTTTCATCAATATAATTCAATTTTCTTTTTATACCTTGCATTCCACCGTGACGACCAATATGCTGTTGTCCTATATTTAATTCTTTAAGTATCTCTGCTTGTGTTGGGAATCTGTCAATTTGTTTAATTAATTTTCTAAGATAAAATTCTAATTTTTCCCAATCATCAAAATAATGAGGAGGTAATTTTCCACATATTTTTATAACATCGTATCCCATCTCTTCCACTAATGATGTAGGAGTTTCTTTATTGCGTAATATTTCACCATATAAGAGACGATTAATGTTTTCAATATTTGTTATTGTGCCAAATTCATCTATATGATTTTTTAATTCTTTCAGCCTATTTTCTTTAAATGTAAAATATCTTCTATCATTGATAGTTAATAATCCATTATCATTATTATACTTTAATTTATCATTCTCTTTTTCGTACCTATGTTTGTAACAAGTATCTGATGGAAATTTTTCACGTTCTTTATTATACCTACGATATGGTTTTGGAAGTATTGTTTCTATTCCTTCTTTTAAACAATAATCACACAAACTCTCTACTATCAAATTAGAACCTTTATGTAAATCTTCTGTTTTTATATGTATAATATCTCCAGATAAACAATTATGGCCTAATTTATTATAATAAGATTTGTTTCTGTTTGTTATTTCTATAGTTACTTCTTTTGTTATTAACATTTGTCATCTCTCCTCCTCTGATAAGGGAATGGGAATAGAGACTATAAATCAGAGTTATAATCTCTATTAATTACTCTTATAAACTCGCGCAAATTTATAAGAAACCAAATTTTTTATTTATATTTCTTTACAACTGGATTATCAATTTCCTCCCATGTTTGTTTTTCTCCAATGGGAGAAAACATCATCTGAATTAATTCATAAGCATAATATTGTTTTATACCATGACCAGATATATAATTCCCATTTTCATCTTTCCCAAGCTGATATACTTTGTTCATTTCTATACCATCAAAGGGCCATGCTGAAGATGAATACTTTAGTTGTATTGGATTCATATCATCAACCATCCCTCCTATTACTGCAATGCGTGCATTGTTACATAAACCTTGTCAATTCCACCACTTCCATTTGCCACGTCTACAGCATATAGGTCATAATCAACTGAAAGTTCTGTAGCACTAGTGCTATTCATAGTGATTGTAAAGTCATTTTTCGCTTTTGCTTTTTTAACATCAAATACAACTGGGACAAGAGCACCAGTAACTTGATCATTTACTAATCCAGTTCCAACTATACGAACGTATCCAGCAAATTTATCAGCAGTGAATGTAGTTGTACTAGTAGTAGCAGGGGCTGAATAAGAATAGGTGGCAACAAAAACAGTACTGTCTGGAGCAGTGGTAACATTTAGAGTTACAGTTTTTGTAGAAATAGAATAGGTATTTACCGTTGTTGCAGGTAATCCTAAAGTTTGCTCAACTCCAACATCACGCCCGTTTAGTAAATAAATTTTTAACGTACCAGCAACAGGAGTTTGAGTTAATGTAATAATTTGTGAAGCAGAAGTTAATGTATCTCTAATAGGAATATTTACAGCTCCGATAGATACAGCCTTATTAGTCAACATTCCAATAACATTTAGATCCACCAATGGCATTTTCGTAGTCATACTCATATCTTTCGTATGGTCAAAACTTAGCAATTTATAATTTCCTTGTCCCCCACGCAAATCTAAACGATCTGCTTTTGACGTAATACTAGTATCGGAAGCATAGTCAACATAGAACTTTTGTGCTCCAGTTGTAAAATCAAAAGCTGTGTAATTTAAAACTTCCTTGATCCCAAATTGTAAACTCATTTTTATTCCTTCTTTCTTAATTTTATTTATTTTTTACTTATAGAGATATATAAAAAACACACGCCTAAACGTGCAATTTCTCCAAGATTATTATTCTAACTTTTCTGCCCAGTGTTTCAACTTTATATCTTCCGCTCCAGCCAACATAGCATCATAGTTCAAAAAATAAGAGTCAATCGAATTTAAAGCCTTATAAGCATTTATAAGTTGATACATAGTTAAATTACCAACATTAAAAACATTAATACTTGGATGCTTACTACAAACCCCACTCATAATATCTGTAATATCCTGTTCTTTTTGATGCTTTTTATATTTTTCTCTCATTTCTCTTAACTTTTCCATAAATTTCTTCTGTGCATCATTTTCTGTTTTAACTTTACTATTTTCTCCATTAATACAATTCTGTTGTTTTAAAATATCAATAAAGAAATTAAAATTATTTTGATATAAAATATTTTCTTGATTTTCACCAATTTGAAAATATCCTTCTTTTACAAAAACCTCTTCTTTAAAAAATAAACCTAATCCAACACAAATTATTTCTTTAGATTCTTCTTGATGAAAAGCAGATGCAAATAAATATTCAAAAGGTTCTATGTTTGATTCTGTTCCCATGTTCAACATTTCTTTAATAGTTTCAGAATCAATACATAAAATACTCAAATATCTATTATATTCATTAAATCCAATATCATCAAAAATTTCATCTAAAGTTAATGGATAGAGTTTGAACAAACCTAAACTAACTGGTTTACCCCTAAGAAACTTCGATGCTAATGTTATATCATCCATATTTATTTCACCTGACTTTAAAATTGAAATTCAGTAGATTTGTATGCAATATAAGCACCTGAATAATTTTCATTTACAGGAAAATCATTCATATCATAAAATGGTAACTTACCTATGCCTAATTCTCTTGATTCAGAAAATACTTCATCTATATAATTTAAAATCATATCGTATCTTAAAGAACCATACGATGTACGAATCAATGAATTGTGAGTTATAATATAAAAACATATAGCCCCATTCTTAAACATTAATCCTTCTGGTTTATAACCAAAAGACATTGTTATAAATGTATTTGGTTCTGTTTGCACTGTGGGTATGTATTTGTAAGGATATATTTGAGAGTAAATCAAAGATGGAATATTAAAATCATCAGGTAATTGAACATCTAAGAAATTCTGTTCATTACTCACAAGACATTTTACAATTTCAGGTTTACTAAGTAATTTCATTAATATTGTAAATTTGTTTTCACCAAGTTCTGCAAATCTACTCATTTCTCACCTTCTTTAAATTACAATTTATATTCACCTAATCACTCCTAAAACAAACTCTTTACCTGTATTACCATTCCATTTTGACTAATAATTTCTTCATCCACGCTCTTACACCATAATTTTACACTACCTAAATTATTTCCCTTAACTATGCAAGTATTATTAATTGCATTTTGTGATGTAATAATTGCTAATGTAGTTGGTAAATTATCAATTCCTGTTAACCAGAAAGATGATTCTTTAACTATAGATAAACCATTGTTTTTGAATACTGATAGATATTCTTTAGTGTATGTCTTGATTATTGATGTGCTACCACTGATTTCTACAGTTTTATTCTCAATAGGAACTTCCACAATCTCAACATTAATCGTATTAATCACAGTTAAGTCATTTTCTATCTTACAACTAAATACAACATTTCCAACATCTAAAATTGTTACAACTCCTGTAGTTGCATTTATAGTTGCTTTTGTAATATCGTTACTGCTGAAAATTAAATTAGGAGTAGGAGAAGCAATTACCCCATCAATTTTTACTTGTGCATTAATAGTTAATGGATCATTTTCATTGACTTGAATTGAATCTCCATTTAATATAGTAAGAGAATATGATGGAATTACTTGTTCAACCTCGCTATATACCATTCTCAAAATCAGCAAACCATTCACAGTAATATCATCAATGTTTACTACCGTATAATTCCTCAATCCAATTTTGAACACGTAATTCATTGGAATTTGTCTAGTAACATCGGTATAACTTATTTGTACTGCAATTTCTGAATCTAATGTTGATATTATTTTTTGTTCATCTAGGGAAATTGAACCTTTTGAGATTATGCAGGGGATTTGATGGAGAGTTGAGGTGGAAGAGTAGAATTGGAGTGTGTTGTTGGATTTAATCATGCTTGCAGTTTTATATGCTTGTAAATTATCAATATTGCTTACTATAATCCACTTATTACCTTCCCATTCTACAATTGATCCAGTATTGACAACTGCTTCAATTGGCATATGAATTTTCTTATCATATTTCCCCTCATTTAATGGATTTAAATGTGATTGAATTATTACTTGTGTTGTAACATTATCAATTATTACACTTTTGCCTTCTGCGCTATAATATCTACGAATATCAAAATTTTCTTTTACGTCTGATACAATTTCTTCTTTAGAAGAATAATTTGAGTCACTACTTATCCAATTTTTTCTAATATTCATGTTTCACAACCTGTCACAATTAAATAAGTAGAGAATCATATTATTAATAGACTCTCTACTCAAATTACAAATTAGAATTCTGCTTTTGCCAATCCTTCAATTCTTAAAGCAGATGTATCTGCAGCTGCTTTGTAGTACAATTTACCGAAAGGCACTGCAACATTTTCCCTTGCTTCTCCTGCTTTTAAAACCATT